>Ga0315542_1000344_pt1 | contig 28705 bp, 22 predicted proteins | sample SalMarSW160120MG_FD_202541 | JGI IMG/M metagenome (GOLD analysis project Ga0315542, IMG submission 202541) | Salt marsh sediment microbial communities from the Plum Island Ecosystem LTER, Massachusetts, United States - Salt Marsh Sediment SW1601-20 ... | reverse complement strand
TCCAAGGAATTAACGTGCCGGGTGTCCGGGGAGGGCTCCGCAAGCAAAGGAGTGGGATGATGATCACCTCGAAGCGTGGTGTTCTGATGATTGCCAGGAAATCCGCCTGGCTTGGTCTATTGCTGGCCGTCTTCCTGCTGGCTGGCTGCTCCTGCAAGAAGTACGAGCAGCAGATCGCACAGATGGAGGAGCAGGTCGCCGACCTGCAAACCCAGGTCGCCGACAAGGACGCCACCATCGCCGAGGCCAACCAGATCGCGGACGGCCTGCGCGCGGACCTGAAGAAGTGCCAGGCCGACAATGCGGTCCTCGTCGAGCAGATCAACGAAGTGGTCATGATCCGCATCCCAGACAAGCTCATGTTCGCCTCCTCTAGCGTGATGGTGCTCGACACGATGGTGCCGACGCTCGAGGCCATCGCCAGCCAGATCAGCCAGCATCCCACCTGGGACGCCTACGTGGAGGGCTACACGGACAACAAGAAGATCCTCGAGGACTGGCAGGAGAAGTGGCCCAGCAACTGGGAGCTGGGCGCGGCGCGTTCTTGCTCGGTGGTCCGCTACCTGACCAACCAGCTGAACCTGCCGGCCGAGCGCTTCGCCGCGGTCAGCTACGGTCCTTTCCACCCGGTCGCCCCGAACGACACGCCCGAGGGGCGGGAGCAGAACCGCTTCGTGCAGGTGGTGCTGCACAAGCCCACCCGCTAGGGCGGACCCGGCCGGAGAGCCGGCGGGAAGACCAGCAAGAGAACGAGGTGGCGTCGCCGGACGCCACCTCGTTCTGCTCTTGGCGGGGCGTGGAGCCGGTGCGGCGCCGCGCCGCCTAGCCGCTCGCCCGGCTCTTGCTGATGGTCGCGATCTCCGCCATGGCAGCGACGGCGACCTCGATGTGCTCGCGGGTGTTGAAGGGGCCGATGCTGAAGCGCACCGTACCCTTGGGGGCGGTCCCCAGCCCCTCGTGCACGAGGGGGGCGCAGTGCAGACCGGTGCGGGTGGCGACGTTGTGCTCCGCGTCCAGGAACATGCCGGCCTCGCCGGCCTCCATCCCCGCCACGTTGCAGGAGATCACCGGCAGGTGCCGGTCGTCGTGGCCCGTGCAGTAGAGGGTCACCCCCGGGATGTCGGCGAGGCCCTCGGCGAGCAGCCGCGCCAGCTCCATCTCGTGGGCGCGGATGTCGGCCAGGCTGTTCTCGCCCAGGAAGCGCATGGCCTCGGCCAGGCCGGCGATGCCCACGGTGTTGAGGGTCCCCACCTCGCAGCGATAGGGGTACTCGTCCAGATGGGTGCGAACCGCCGACTTGACACCGGTGCCGCCCCAGCGGGTGCTGCGGATCGGCACGCCGGGACCCACGGCCATGCCGCCGATGCCCGTCGGGCCCATCAGGGACTTGTGGCCCGTGAAGGCCAGCAGGTCGATCTGCATGGCCTCCATGTCGATGGGCACGATCCCGGCCGTCTGGGCCGCGTCGACCGCGAAGAAGACCTCCTTCTCGCGGCAGATGCGCCCGATGGCCGCCACGTCCTGGACGGTGCCCAGAACGTTGGAGCCGTGGTTGACGATGACCAGCCGCGTGCCGGGCCGGATGCGGCGGGCGATCTCGTCGGGATCCACGAAGCCCCGCTCGTCGAAGGGGACCAGCTCGTGCGTGATGATCCCGTCCTGCTCCATGACGTAGAGGGGGCGCAGCACCGAGTTGTGCTCGAGCTGCGTCGAGATCACGTGGTCGCCGGGCCGGCAGAGGCCCTGGATGATCATGTTCAGGGCATCGGAGGCGTTGCTGGCGAAGATCAGCCGGTTGCGGTCGTTGGCGGGGTTGTTGAAGAAGGCGTCCAGCCGCTGCCGCGTCTCGTCGATGACCAGGCCCGCCTCGACGGAGAGGTCGTACCCGGAGCGACCGGGATTCACGCCGTACCGGCGGTAGAAGCTGGCCATGTAGTCGATCACGCGGTCCGGCTTGGGAAAGGCGGTGGCGGCGTTGTCGAGGTAGATCAGGCTGGACATCATCCCTCCTCGCCGGAGCTTGCGGGTGGCGGTGCCGGACGCGGACCGGGCTAATATGGACGCCGCGTCGCAGCGGAGCAAGCGGTCGCCCTTGCCAAACAGGAGCGCCTGTGGATACTATCGGTGCAGGACCGCCCCGTGGCCGTCCCCCGTCGCCCCTTCTCAGGAGGAGATCGTGATGCTGTGGCAAGCTAGCCGTCCGCGCCGGCCGTGCATTCTCGTGATCGCCGGAGCCCTGCTCCTGCTCGTCCTCGTGCCGCTAGCGGGCTGCGGCCGCGGCGGCGGCAAGGAAGAAGAGGCGCCGCCGAGCACCCGCTATGTCCCGCAAGCCACGCAGCCGAGCGACAGCCTGGCGGCCGCCGCCACACCCGAGATGCCCGCGGAGCAGACCCCGGGGGCCAGCGCCCCGGCGGGCTCCGGCACCGAGAGTCCCGCGCCGGCGACCGGCATGGCGGTGGAGCGTTCCGCTGCGGGGAGTCCAGCCGCCGAGAGCCCCGCCGCGGCGAGACCCACGGCCCGCCGGCCCGCCAGTGCCCCGATCCCGGCCGCGGGGGAGAGGGCCGGCGCCGGCGGCTACGGACCGTACTGCCTGCAGGTGGGCTCGTTCCGGCGCCTGGACAACGCCGAGAACCGGCAGACCGAGCTGGCGGCACACGGCTTCGAGGCCGTCGTCGTGCCGGCGGACGTGCACGGCGAGAAGTACTACCGGGTCTGGGTCCCCTACCTGAGGAGCCGCGACGAGGCTGAAATGCTGGGCCGGCGTCTTCAGCGGGAACTCGGCCTGACCTACCTGGTTCGTCAGGACTGAATCGCGGTCGCCGCCCGGCGACGCTGCAGGTCTCACGGACTCGAGGAGGAATCATGCTGTTGCCGTATCGCCGTGCCGTCGCTCGCTGCCTGACCGACCGCGGTCGGGGAAGGGTCGCGCAGGGCGCCGCCCTGCTCCTGCTGGTCTTGCTGCTGGGCCTGCTGGCTCTGCTGGCCGCGCGTCCGGCCAGGGCCGAGAGCCCCGAGACCTTCGCTCGCCTGCACACCGAGGCCGGCGACATCCTGCTCGCCTTCCGGCCCGACCTGGCGCCGCACCACGTGGCCAACTTCCTGCACCTGGCCCGCACCGGTTTCTACGACGGCACCTACTTTCACCGGGTCATCCCTGGCTTCATGATCCAGGGCGGCGATCCCAACACGAAGAACGGGGACGTCTTCGACGACGGGCAGGGAGGTCCCACCCTGCGCGACGTCTGCACGGACGAGGAGTACGCGGTGCTGGCGCCGGCGCGGGACATCCTGGAGCGGAAGGGCCTGGTGGGGCTGGACCGGGCCAACCTGAAGGCCGAGTTCTCGACCAGCGCTCATCACGTGCGCGGCACGCTCTCCATGGCCCGGGCCAATCCGCCGGACAGTGCCGGCAGCCAGTTCTTCATCTGCGTGGCGCCGCAGGCTTACCTGGACGGCAAGTACACCATCTTCGGCTACGTCGTGACCGGGATGGAGGCGGTGGACGCCATCGTGTCCGCAGCCCGGCGGCAGGAACCCAAGGATCTGCCCGTGGAGCCGGTGCACATCCGGTCGATCACGCTGCTGCAGGGGCGGGACAGCCTGACCCAGCCCGAGCGGCAAGCCCTGGCCGGGGCCCGGGCGGCCCAGGGGATCGCAGCCGAGAATTGACGCGTTCGCGCGGACTCGTGAGCCGACGGCGGGGCCCCGGCCGGGACCCCGCCCGCTCGTTCAGGAACCGGCGAGGAACTGGCGGGCGCGCCGGGCGGCCGGTTCGCGCGCGCAGGGGCCGCCTTGACGCTGGGCTGGCTCCGCGATTAGCATGAGCGTTTGTCCCGTTCCGCGGCGCCGCCAGGATCCCGACTGCAGGAGTCGATCGTGACCAGAACCCGCACCGCCCGCTCGCCCAGCGGGGCCGCTCCAGGTGCCAGTGCCGGTTCCATCGTGGCCAAGGGCGTCCGGGTGCACAACCTCAAGAATCTGGACGTCGTGCTGCCGCGCCACAGCCTGGTCGTCGTGACCGGGCCCAGCGGTTCCGGCAAGTCCTCCCTGGCCTTCGACACGCTCTACGCCGAGGGGCAACGCCGCTACATCGAGAGCCTGTCCAGCTACGCGCATCAGTTCCTGGACCAGCTGCCCCGCCCGGACGTGGACCGGATCGAGGGGCTCTCGCCCAGCCTGGCCATCGACCAGAAGGGCCTGGGCAGCAGCCCGCGCTCGACCGTGGGCACCGTCACCGAGGTCTACAACTTCCTGCGGCTGCTGTACGCCCGCTGCGGCGAGGTGGTGTGCCCGGAGTGCGGCATCCCCGCCAGCGGCCGGCCCCTGAGCGACATCGAGAACGAGATCGCCGCCCTACCCGCCGGCACGCGCTTCTACCTGCTGGCCCCGCTGGTACGGGGACGCAAGGGCGCGCACAGGAAGCTGCTCGCCGATCTGCTGCAGCAGGGATTCCTACGGGTCCTGGTGGACGGCCAGCTGCACGAGCTGGAGGAGGAGATCGTGCTCAAGGCCGGTCGCCGGCACGACATCGCCGTGGTGGTCGACGGCCTGACCAGCCGTCCCGGCCTGCGCGACCGGCTGCGCGCCGCCCTGGAACGGGCGAGTGCGCTCTCCGGCGGCTCGGTGATCGTCCTGCGCGACGGCGAGCAGAGCTACTACAGCCGCGAGCTGTCCTGCCCGCGCTGCGGGCGCAGCTTCCCCGAGCTGGACCACCGCCTGTTCTCCTTCAATTCCCCGTACGGCTCGTGCCCCGAGTGTCAGGGGCTGGGCAGCCTGCCGACCATCCGGCCCCAGAGCCTGGTGCCCGACCCGTCGCTGAGCCTGGCCGGCGGCGCGGTGGAGTTCCTGCGCGGCAAGGAGACCAGCTGGCTCTTCACGCAGGTCGAGGCCCTGGTGGGCGCCCTCGGCTGCTCCCTGGAGACGCCGTGGGCGGAGCTGCCGGAGGAGGCGCGGCGGGTCCTGCTGCACGGCCTGACGCCGGAGGTGGACGCGCGGCTGCAGTCCCACGTGCATTACGTGGCCTTCATGCAGGGCTGGCGGGGACTGATCCCGGAGCTGGTGCGGCGCCACCGCGAGACCCAGTCGGAGCGCGTGCGCGCCACGCTCGAGCGGCTCATGAGCGAGGACGTCTGCCCCGCCTGCCAGGGCTATCGCCTGCGGCCCGAGGCCCTGACCGTGCAGGTCGCCGGCCGGCACATCGGCGAGGTGAGCCGCCTGCCCCTGACCGAGCTGCTGACCTGGGCCCGGGAGGTCGACTTCCCCGATGCCCGCCGCCGGGCCGTCGCCAGGCCGGTCCTGGAGCAGATCGTCCAGCGAGTGGTCTTCCTCGTGCAGGTGGGCGTGGGCTACGTCAACCTCGCGCGCAGCACCCGCAGCCTGTCCGGCGGCGAAGGGCAGCGGGTGCGCCTGGCCACCCAGGTGGGCTCGCGCCTGACAGGGGTGCTCTACATCCTGGACGAACCCAGCGTGGGCCTGCACCACCGCGACATGCAGCGCCTGATCGCGACCCTGCAGGCGCTGCGGGATCGTGGCAACAGCGTCGTGGTCGTCGAGCACGACCGCGAGATCATGCTCTGCGCCGATCACATCCTCGACCTGGGTCCCGGCGCCGGCGACCAGGGCGGCCGCATCGTCGCGCAGGGCACTTGGCAGGAGGTGGCGGCCACGCCGGGCAGCCTGACGGGGGACTACCTGGCCGGTCGCCTCGGCAACGGCGGGCCGCAGCCGCTGAGCGCGGGGAGACCGCCCGAGCACTGGGTGCGCATGACCGGCCTGCGCGGCCGCAATCTCCAGGGCATCGACCTGGAGATCCCGCTCGGCCGTCTGACCGTGGTCACCGGCGTGTCCGGCTCCGGCAAGAGCACCGCGCTGCACGACACCTTCTATCGCGCCCTGGCCGCCCGCCTGCACCAGGCCAGGGCCGAGCCCGAACCGTTCGACAGCCTGGAGGGCAGCGAGCGCCTCGCCGCGGTGGCCCTGGTGGACCAGAGCCCCATCGGCCGGACGCCCCGCTCCACGCCGGCCACCTACACGGGACTGTTCAACCATGTCCGCAAGCTGTACGCCGAGACGACTCTGGCGCGCATGCGCGGCTACGGGCCCGGGCGCTTCAGCTTCAACACCCGGGGCGGGCGCTGCGAGACCTGCGAGGGAGCCGGCCTGCGGCGGTTGACCATGGATTTCCTGCCCGACGTGGAGGTGCTCTGCGAGGAGTGCGGCGGACTGCGCTACAACCACGAGACGCTGGACGTGCACTTCAAGGGGCGCAACATCGCGCAGGTCCTGGACATGACGGTGGAGGAGGCCCACGCGCACCTGGGCAACATCCCGCCCTGCCGCAAGATCCTGGAGGTGATGCTCGGGGTGGGGCTCGGCTACCTGCACCTGGGCCAGTCCGGTGCGACGCTCTCCGGAGGCGAGGCGCAGCGCATCAAGCTGGTCAAAGAGCTGGCCCGCGGCGGCAGCCGCCGCACGCTCTACATCCTGGACGAGCCGACCACCGGGCTGCACTTCTGCGATATCGATCGCCTGCTCGAGGTGCTGCGGCGGCTGGTGGAACGCGGCGACACCGTGGTCGTCATCGAGCACAATCCCGACGTCATCCGGCGCGCCGATCACGTCATCGACCTGGGACCGGAGGGCGGGGACGGCGGCGGGTGCGTGGTCGCCTGCGGCTCCCTGGCCGACATCATGGCGGCGCCGGAGTCCTATACCGGCCGCATGCTGCAGCACCTGGCCTCCTGATCCCGGAGCCGCGGGAGGACCGCGCCCCGGGCCCTGCACGCCGGGATTCCCTGCTTGGCTATTGTGCCCAGCCCCATTAGATTGGGTGCGGTCGCGCGGCGGATCGCCCTGCAGGGGGCGGCGCCGCGCCGGCCCGCGCCGCGGCGCCAGCAGCCCCAGGAGATGCCCAGTGGTGAGCGAGATCGAGCCGACCCTGCAGCGCACCTCTCTATCCGCCTGGCACGAGTCCCACGGAGGCCGGATGGTCCCCTTCGCCGGCTTCCTGATGCCGGTGCAGTATGCCACGGGCGTGCTGGCCGAACACGCGGCCGTGCGCGAGCGGGTGGGCCTCTTCGACATCAGCCACATGGGCGAGATCAGGATCTCCGGGGAGGGGGCCGAGGCCTGGCTGGACGGACTGGTGACGAACACGCTGGGCGGCATCGCCCCGGGCAAGGTCGTGTACACCGCCATGTGTCGCGAGGACGGCGGCGTGCTCGACGACATGCTGGTCTATCGCCTGGCGGCGGCGGACTGGCTGGTCGTCTGCAACGCCGTCAACCGCGTCAAGATCGTCGCCTGGCTGCGCGATCATCTGCCGGCCGCAGGCGCGCGCCTGGAGGACGTGAGCGACGCGACGGCGCTGATCGCCGTGCAGGGGCCGCAGGCCCTCCCGCTGATCGAGCGCAGCGGCACGCTGGCCGGCAGCCGCGACGACATCGCGGGCCTGGCCTTTTACACGGGGCTGCAGGCGCGCGTGAAGGACGACCGGTGGATCGTCTCGCGCACGGGTTACACCGGGGAGCGGGGCTACGAGATCTACCTGCCCGCTGCCTCCGCGCCGGCGCTCTGGGAGGAACTGCTGGCGCGGGGTGCGGACCTGGGCGCCGTTCCGGTGGGGCTGGCCGCCCGCGACACGCTGCGCTTCGAGGTGGGCTACTGCCTCTACGGGCACGAGCTGGCCGAGGACATCTCGCCCCTCGAGGCGGGCATCGGCTGGGCCGTCAAGTTCAAGAAGGCTCCCTACGTCGGCCTGGAGGCCCTGCGGCGCCAGAAGGAGCAGGGGATCCGCCGCAGGCTCACCGGGATCGAGGTCGAGGGGCGGGCCATCGCCCGCCAGGGGGCGACCGTCCTCGCCGGCGAGCGGGCGGTGGGCCGGGTCACGAGCGGCAACTTCAGTCCCACCCTCAGGCAGTCCTTGGCGCTGGCGCTCCTGGAGCAGCCGCTGCCCGCCGGCGCGCTGACCGTGGAGATTCGCGGCCGGCGCCTGCCCTGCCGCGTGGTTCCCCATCCATTCTTGCCGGCCAGGGTCAAGGGTGACCCCCGAGCCGAGCGCGAGCTGCCCGCCTAGGCGGGAACAGACAGGAGGCACGCCATGGTCGCGGACGATCGGAAGTACACCGAGGAGCACGAGTGGATCCTGGTGGAGGGCGAGACCGGTACCGTGGGCGTGACCGAGTACGCCGCCGGCGAGCTGGGGGACGTCGTCTTCGTCGAGCTGCCGGAGGTGGGCGGTGACGTCAACATCGGCGACGCGGTGGGGACCATCGAATCCGTCAAGGCCGTGGCCGATCTCTACGCGCCGGTCTCCGGCGAGATCCTGGAGGTCAACGAGGCCATCGTGGAGAGCCCCGAGCTGGTCAACACCGATCCCCTCGAGGGCGGCTGGATGTTCAAGGTCCGGCTGGCGGACAGCTCCGAGCTGGAGCGGCTCCTCGACGCCAAGGCTTACCAGGGATTGATAGGAGGCTGAGCCGCCCCATGCCCTACACTCCCCATACGCCCGACGACATCCGCGCCATGCTCGGAACGATCGGGGCGTCGGAGCTCGACGATCTCTTCGGCGCCCTGCCGGCCGCGGTCCGCCTGAACCGCCCGCTGGACCTGCCGTCCGGCCTCACGGAGGAGGAGGTGCGGCGCGAGATGAAGCGCCTGGCCGCCGCCAACCACGGGCAGGACCAGCTGGTCTCGTTCCTGGGCGGCGGCGTGTACGACAGCATCGTGCCCGCGACGGTCGACGCGCTGGCGAGCCGCAGCGAGTTCCTGACCGCCTACACGCCCTACCAGGCCGAGGTCTCGCAGGGGACGCTGCAGGTCATCTACGAGTGGCAGACCTTCGTCTGCCGTCTGACCGGTCTCGAGGTCAGCAACGCCAGCATGTACGACGGGGCCACGGCGCTCTGCGAGGCGATCAGCATGGCGCTGGCCCAGACGCGCCGGCGCAAGGTGATCCTGCCGGCCCTGCTGAATCCACGCTACCGCCGCGTGGCCCTCACCATGTTGAAGGGGGAGGGGGTGGAGGTCGTGGAGGTCCCGGCGGGGGCCGCCGGCGTCACCGATCCGGCGGCGCTGTCCGCGCTCGTCGACGGATCGGTCGGCGCGGTCGTGCTGCAGAATCCCAACTACCTGGGCTGCATCGAGCCGGTGGCGGAGCTGTCCGCGGCGGCCAGGGCCGCGGGCGCCCTGCTGGTGGCCGTGGTCAATCCCGTCTCCCTCGCGCTGCTCAGGTGTCCGGCCGAGTACGGCGCCGAGCTGGCGGTGGGCGAGGCCCAGCCCTTCGGCCTGCCCTGCTGCTTCGGCGGCCCGCTGCTGGGTTTCCTGGCCTGCAGCGACGAGCTCAAGCGGAGGCTGCCGGGACGCGTCGTGGGCCGCACGGTGGACCGGACCGGGCGCGAGGCCTACGTGCTGACCCTGCAGACGCGGGAGCAGCACATCCGGCGCGAGAAGGCCACCAGCAACATCTGCACGAACCAGGGACTGAACGCCCTGAAGGCCACCATCTATCTGGCCATGCTGGGGCCGGAGGGGCTGCGCGAGCTGGGAGAGGCCAATCACCTGCGCTGTCAGGCGCTCCGCCGCACGGTGCAGGCGGTGCCGGGCGTCCGGCTGCCGTTCCCGGGCCCGGTCTTCAACGAGACCGTCGTGCGCCTGCCCCGGCCGGCGGCCGCCTTCCGGCGCCACGCGCGCCGTCACGGGCTGCTGGCGGGGATCCCCCTGCAGGGCTTCGCCGGCTGCGGCGAGAACGACCTGCTGGTGGCCGTCACCGAGAAGCGCACCGCCGCGGAGATCGCCCGCTACGGCGAGGTGCTGGGCGAGTTCCTCGGCCAGGAGGAGACGCCGGCATGAGCCACGACCCGACATCCGAGGCCCCCCGCATGGAGCCCGTGCGCTGGGGCGCCGCCCGCCAGGCGTCCCTCTTCCGCCAGGGACGGCCGGGCCGCCGCGCCCTGACATTTCCGGCCTGGGACGGAGAGCCGGTCGACGCGGACCTGCCGGCAGCGCTGCAGCGCGCCGCGCCGCCGGATCTGCCGGCCCTCTCCGAGCCGGAGGTCATGCGCCACTTCACCCTGCTCTCGAACCTCAACCACCACATCGAGCGCGGCATGTACCCGCTGGGCAGCTGTACCATGAAGTACAACCCGCGCCTGAACGAGCAGGTGGCCGCGCTGCCGGGCTTCGTCAGTCTCCATCCGGAGCAGGAGGCGGACGACGTGCAGGGCCTGCTGGCGGCCCTGCAGCGGCTGCAGGAGGCCCTCTGCGAGATCACCGGCTTCACGGCCTGCTGCCTGCAGCCGGCTGCGGGGGCGCACGGCGAGTTCCTGGGCATGTACGTGATCCGCGCGCGCCACCTCGCCTGCGGCGAGGCCGAACGCGACGAGATCCTGATTCCCGACTCGGCGCACGGCACGAATCCCGCCTCGGTGGTCCTGGCCGGCATGCAGCCGCTCACCATCCCCTCCAGCTCCAGCGGGCGCATCGACGTGCAGGCGCTGCGCGAGGCCGTGGGACCGCGCACCGCCGGCATCATGATCACCAATCCCAACACCCTGGGACTGTTCGAGACCCAGATCGTGGAGATCGCCCGCATCGTCCACGAGGCTGGCGGACGCCTCTACATGGACGGGGCCAACCTGAACGCCATCCTGGGCAAGGCCCGTCCCGGCGACATGGGCTTCGACGTCGTGCACCTGAACCTGCACAAGACCTTCTCGACGCCGCACGGCGGCGGCGGTCCGGGCGCCGGTCCCATCTGCGTCACGGAGGAGCTGGCGGCCTACCTGCCCGGACCAGTGATCGTGGAGCGGGAGGGCCGCCGCGAGCTGGCGCGGATGCCGGGGCCGGAGGATGCCGCCATTCACGCCTACGCCTTCGGCAACGTCGGGGTGCTGCTGCGCGCCCTGGCCTACATCCTGCGCAACGGCGGGGACGGCCTGGAGCGCATCGCCGAGCGCGCGGTGCTCAATGCCAACTACCTGCTGGCCCGGCTCGGGGGGATCCTCCCGGTCACCCACCCTCACGGCTGCCTGCACGAGTTCGTGGCCAGCGGCGTGGCCTGGAAGGAAGCCCACGGCGTACGGACCCTGGACATCGCCAAGCGTCTGCTGGATTTCGGCGTGCACGCCCCGACCATCTACTTTCCGCTCATCGTGGAAGAGGCGTTCATGATCGAGCCGACCGAATCGGAGCCCAAGGAGAGCCTCGACCGCTTCGTGGCGATCATGCAGCAGATCCGCCACGAGGCCGAGACGGATCCGGAGCTGCTGCGCACGGCTCCCCACACCACGCCGGTCCAGCGGCTGGACGAGGCCCGGGCGGCGCGCCAGCCGGACCTGCGGTATCTCGGTCCCTGTACTTGCCCCTAGAGCGGACGGCGCCATGCGACCGCTGCGGGTGATCGACCACGGCCCCCGCCCGGGGGCCTTCAACATGGCCGAGGACGCCCGCTTGCTGGCGGAGCACCGGCCCGCGGACGCCACCGTGCTGCGCCTGTACCGCTGGCGGCCGCCGGCCGTCTCCTACGGCTACAACCAGCGCGCGGAGGATTTCGACCGCGAAGCTCTCGCGGCCCGGGGTCTCGATCTGGTGCAGCGGCCCACCGGCGGCCGCGCCATCCTGCATGCCGAGGAGCTGACCTATGCCGTGGTGGGCAGCTCTCCCTCGGCCCTGTTCGGCCGCACGCTCCACGACACCTACACGACCATCAACCGGGCGCTGCTGCTGTTCCTGGCGCGGCTGAAGATCGTGGCGGAGATCTCGTCCGGCGAAGCGCGGCAGTCCCGGCGCCAGCCTCTCTGCTTCCGGTCGGCGGGTCAGCACGAGATCCGGGTCGGCGGCCGCAAGCTGGTGGGCTCGGCGCAGAGGCGCACCGGCGGCGTGTTCCTGCAGCACGGCTCGATCCTGGCGGGCCCGGCCCACGCCGGGATCGTGGAGGTGGTCCGCGACCCCGTGGACGGGCCCCCGCTCGCCGGCCGTGCGCAGCTGCGGGCCGCCACCACCGATCTGGGACGGCTGCTGGATCGCGCGCCGGCGGAGCTGGACTACGCGGGGCTGGCCCGCCTGCTGGCCGAGGCCTGCGGGGAGGCCTGGGGCCTGGTTCCGCGGTGGGAGACGCCCGGCGGCTGAGATCCCGGGGGGTGGCTCTTCTTGACCGTGCCCGGGCGGCCTCTCTAGTATCAGGTGGCCCGGGGGTGCCCGGGCCGCTCCGATCAGGTCCGCGAAGGGTGCCGCATGCTCCGCTACTTCCTGCGCCGTCTGCTCATCTCCATCCTGCTCGTCCCGGCTCTCCTGACCGTGGTGTTCTTCGTGATCCACGCGGCCCCCGGCGATCCCCTCGACCGGTACACGGATCCGGAGCTGGGCGCGGCGGAGCGGGCGGCCATCGCGCACAGCCTCGGGCTGGACCGGAGCGTTTTCGAGCAGTACCTGAGCTGGCTGGGCGGTGCGATCCTGCACGGCGACCTCGGGCGCAGCCTGCACTGGCACCGCTCCGTGACCGGCATCCTGGCCGAGACCATACCCCACACCCTGCTGCTGACGGTCAGCGCCTACCTCATCTACCTGCTGCTGGGCGTGGGCGGGGGCACGCTCCTGGCGCGGTACCGCGGTCATCCGCTGGAGCGCGCCGCCACGGTGGCGGGGCTGACCGTCTACTCGCTGCCCACCTTCTGGCTGGGGCTGATGATGATCCTGCTCTTCTGCCGGCAGCTCGGCTGGTTCCCCGCCAGCGGCATGCACTCGCCCGATGCCGTCTTCCTCTCCGCGCCGCGGCGCTTCCTGGACATGCTGCACCACCTGGTGCTGCCGGCCGTCCTGCTGGGCAGCGGCTCGGCGATGGCCACGGCCCGCTACCTGAGCCACAGCCTGACCGAGGTGCTGGGGCAGGACTACATCCTGGCCGCGCGCGCCAAGGGGCTGCCGGAGCGGGTCGTGCTCGGCCGGCACGCCCTGCGCAACGCGCTCCTGCCCGTGATCACCCTCGTCGGCCTGAGCTTTCCCTTCCTGCTCGGTGGATCCGTGGTGGCGGAAGTCATCTTCGCCTGGCCGGGGATGGGGCGCGTCGCCGTGGAGGCGATCTTCGCCCGGGACTACCCGGTGATCATGGGGACGACGGCCCTCTCGGCGACGATGGTGGTGCTCGGCAACCTGGTGGCCGATCTCCTGTATGCCCTGGCCGATCCCCGGGTCCGCCTCGTCGGACGGAGGGCGGCATGACGAACGGGCTCGACCTGACGCTCGCGGCCGTGCAGCTCCGTCGCCCCGGGGCCCTGCGCCGCCTCCTGGCGAACAGTTCGGCCCGCGTCGGTCTGGCGCTGGTGCTGCTGCTGGCGCTGACCGCCCTGCTGGCCGGCGTGCTGGCGCCGGGCAGCCCGAGCGCCCTGGGACCGGCCGCGCTGCGCCTGCACCCGCCGTCGGCGGCGCACCCGCTGGGCACCGACGTCCTGGGGCGGGACATGCTGCAGCGCCTGGTGTGGGGCAGCCGCGTGTCCCTGCTCGTGGGCTGGATCGGGGTGGCGGTGGCCGTGCTCTGCGGCACGCTGATCGGCCTGGTCGCGGGTCTGGGTCCGGGCTGGCTCGATCGGTCGCTGATGGGCGTGACCGACCTGTTCCTCGCCTTTCCCCGGATCTTCCTGGTGCTGCTGCTGACCTCGGTGAGCGCTCCCTCGCTGACGCTGGTCATGGTGGTGCTGGGCCTGACGGGCTGGATGGGCGTCGCGCGCCTGGTGCGCGCCGAGGTCCTCACCTTGCGCGAGCGGGACTTCGTGGCGGCGGCCCGCGGTCTGGGCCTGCCGCCGTGGCGCCTGGCCCGGCAGCACCTGCTGCCGCACGTGCTGCCGGTGGTGGTCGTGGCCGCGACGCTGCGGGTGGGCAACATCATCCTGCTGGAGTCGTTCCTGAGCTTCCTCGGTCTGGGAGCCCAGGAACCGACCGTCAGCTGGGGAGCCATGATCGAGCAGGGACGGGGCTACCTGCTGGAGGGCTGGTGGCTGGCGACGTTTCCGGGTCTGGCAATCACCCTGACCGTCATCGGCTACAACCTGCTGGGCGACGGGCTGCGGGAGGTCCTGGACCCGCGACGCGCCGGCGGAGGAGGCGAGCATGACCGCTGAACCCCTGCTCGCCGTCGAGGATCTCGTGGTGGAGTTCCGGGTCGGCCGCGCGCTGGTGCCGGTCGTGCGCGGCCTCGAGTTCAGCCTGTCCGCCGGGGCCAGCCTGGGCCTGGTGGGGGAATCCGGTTGCGGGAAGACGGTGACCGCCCTGGCCCTGCTGGGCCTGCTACCGGCCGCGGCCCGGGTGAGCGGCCGCGTGATCTGGCGGGGACGTGACCTGCTGGCGCTGCCCGAGGCCGAGCGGCGCCGTTATCGCGGCCGCGCCATGAGCCTGGTCTTCCAGGAGCCGGCCGCCGCCCTGAACCCCGTGCTGACGGTGGGGGAGCAGGTGGCCGAGGTGCTGCGTCATCACCATGGTCTGGAGGGTGCGACGGCCCGTCGGCGCGCGCTGGATCTGCTGCGGGAGGTGCGGCTGCCGGATCCCGAGATCCGCGCGCGGCACTATCCCCATCAGCTGAGCGGCGGCATGCAACAGCGCGTGACGCTCGCCGCGACCCTGGCCTGCGACTCGGAGCTGCTGGTGGCCGACGAGCCGACCACCGCGCTGGACGTGACCGTGCAGGCGCAGATCCTGGAGCTGCTGGCGCGGCTGCAGCGGGAGCGCGGCATGGCGCTGCTCTTCATCACGCATGACCTGGCGCTGGTGCCCTCCCTCGTCGAGCGCGTGGCCGTGCTCTACGCGGGTCGTCTGGTGGAGGCCGGGCCGGCGGCCGCGGTGCTGCGGGCGCCGGCCCATCCCTACACGCGCGGCCTGGTGCGCACCCTGCCGGAGCTGTGGCCGCCGCGCCGCGAGCTGCCCGACCTGCCGGGCCGGCCGCCCGATCCGCGCCGGCCGGCCGCCGGCTGTCCTTTCGCGCCCCGCTGTGCCGAGGCGCGCTCCGCCTGCCGGCAGGCCTTCCCGCAGAGGATCGCCGTGGACGCGGCGCGCTGGGCGGCCTGTCTCCCCGAGGTGGCGACGCGCCTGGCCGCCGAGGAGGTGCTCCCGTGACGGCGGCGCTGCTGCGCGTGCAGGACCTGCGGGTGCGCTGGCGCGTGCGCCGCGGCTGGTTCCGCGCCGCCACGATCGAGCCGGTCGCGGGGGTGAGCCTGCAGCTGGCGGCCGGCGAGACCCTGGGCCTGGTGGGCGAATCCGGGTGCGGGAAGAGCACGCTGGCCCGCGCCGTCGCCGGGCTGCTCCCGGTCGCGTCCGGCCGGATCGAGCTGGACGGCGTCGATCTCGTCTCGCTGCGCGGGGCCGCGCTGCGCCGCGCACGGCGGCGCGTGCAGCTCGTCTTCCAGGATCCCGCACGTTCCCTGGATCCGCGGCAGACTGTGGCGGCGGTCCTGGCGGAGTCCCTGGCGGCCGCCGGCCGGCCGGGCGGTGCGGAGCGGGACGCAGAGGCCCTGCGGCTCCTGGCCGAGGTGGGACTGGACGCCTCCCTGGCACCCTGCTACCCCCACGAGCTATCCGGCGGCCAGCGGCAGCGGGTCGCGGTGGCGCGCGCTCTCGCGGTGCGGCCGCGGGTCCTGATCGCCGACGAGCCGACCAGCGCCCTCGACGTGCCCGTGCAGGCCAGGGTCCTGAACCTGCTGCGTGGTCTGCAGCAGCGGCACGGCCTGGGTCTGCTGCTCATCTCGCACGACCTGCATCTCGTGCGCAGCGTGTGTCATCGCCTGGCCGTCATGTACCTGGGGCGGGTGGTGGAGGAACTGCCCGTGGATCCCAGCCGCCAGCCGCGCCATCCTTACAGCCGCGCCCTGGCCGCGGCCACGCCGTCCCTGCGGGCGGGGCTGGCGGGGACGGCGCCGCAGGTCCCCGGGGGGGAACCACCATCCTTCCTCGATCCGCCGACCGGCTGCCCCTACCATCCCCGCTGCCCGCAGCGCGAAGCAGGCTGTCTGGAAGCGCTTCCGCCGCTGTTGGAAGCCGGCCCGGACCACCGCCTGAGGTGCCCCGTGGTGCAGCCGTGATTCTCGGGGGCATTTTATTGACAGGGTTTCGGCCAATCTCTATATTCAGCCACGAGTTGCTGGCATGAAATGCAACCGGGACATCCCGGGGGTACCGCGGCGGTGCTTCCCCAGGCGGACTCCGGGTTTCCGTGAGAAGCAGTGCAGGATCCCCACACGGCCCAGCACGCGGATCAGTGAGCGACCGCCGAACTCATCCCCCAGCCTCACTGCGCCCACTTGTGTTGGCCGTCAGTGCCCTTCTGGAAAGGAACGCGATCATGCTCCGGAGCCACAGGTTACCGCGGTTCTCCAGCGTGTATCTCCTGCTCGCGCTGATCCTGGCGGTCGGGCCCACCGTGAGCTGGGCCCAGGGAGTCGGCACGATCAAGGGCACCATTCGCGATGCCGAGACGGGAGACTTTCTCGACTACGCCAACGTGCTGATCAAGGGGACCACACGCGGCACCATGTCCCTCGGCGGCGGGACGTTCTACTTCCAGGGGATGCCCGCCGGGGAGTACACCATCCAGGTGCTGTACCTCGGATACGCGCCCGAGGAGAAGAAGGTCACGGTGCGCCCGGGCCAGACCACCGAGGTGCGCTTCGACCTGAAGGTCGTCATCGTGGAGACGCTCCAGGCCTTCGACGTCGAGGGCGCCAAGTACATGGTCGAGGTCAAGAGCGCGGTCACGGAACAGAGGTTCGAGGGGGACAAGTTCCAGAAGTACGCCATCGACTCCGTCGAGGAGGCCCTGGCCAAGCAGGCGGGCGTGGTCATGCGCGCCGGCGAGCTGTACGTGCGCGGCGGCCGCTCGGGCGAGGTCTCCATGCGCATCGACGACGTGCCGGTGGACGACCCGCTGGGCGGCGCCGCCCTCTCGGTGTCGCCGTTGGCGGTCGAGGCCATGAGCATGGTGACCGGCGGGCTGGACGCCGAGTACGGCAACGCCCTCTCCGGTGTCGTGAACGTGACCACCCGCACGGGCGGCGACAAGTTCGAGGGCGGGCTGCGCTACTTCACGGACGACTTCGGCCGCCAGGACAAGACATACACCAACTACGACAAGCTGGAGTTCGGCTTCGGCGGCCCGACGCCCATCAACAAGCTGACCTACTATTTCTCCGGCGACCTGCGCTTCACCGACGAGGAGAACTACTCGGTGGCCCTGCGGCCCGAGTACAAGGTCAACATCGGGGACATGACCCTGTTCAAGTTCCGCCGCCGGCAGGTGAACGACATCCGCGGCTCCACCAAGTGGGCCTACGATTTCAACGAGGCCATGAAGCTGACCGCGGAGTACACGTTCACCCAAAACTCGCGGCAGTTCTACTCGCCCAACTGGAGCATCTCAGGCTACTCCCGCCGGGTGATCTACATGCCCGAGGTGGTGTTCGTCTCGCAGTTCAACAGCTACATCTACGTCCAGCGGAACGTTCCGGTCTACTACGGCCCCTGGTTCGACCGCATCTTCCAGCTCGCCCGACCCGCCGAGGTGCTGGACGTGCGCAGCTCCAGCTGGATCCGCCAGTCGGTGCCGATCCTCCAGGTGCGCGACGTGGAGGGCCAGACGAGAACGGTGGTCGCCGATCCCGCGTTCGACGGTTTCCGCTACCCCTACTCCACCTTCTCCACCGTACAGGCGGACACCTCCTTTCAGTGGTTCAACTCGGCTGACAACAACCAGGAGCTGACCCGCATCGGCCAGCAGGCCAAGATCGTCTGGCGGCACAACCTGACCAACGACACCTTCTACACGTTGAAGTTCAGCCTCGTGGCCTTCGACAACAAGACCACGGTGAACGGCAAGGATCCGTGGGAGTTCAACCACGGGGGCATCACGTCGCCGGGTCTCTTCTACGGACAGGTGCCGATCTACCTGACCACGAGCGACTACTACACCGATCCCCTCAATCCGCTCTTCGTGACCACCAGCGACTACCCCTCCTACGAGGAGGAGTACAGCCGGGTCTACAGCATGAAGTTCGACATGGCCAGCAGCCGCTGGGAGGGCCACCTGGTGAAGACCGGCCTGCAGATCGTGTACAACGACCTGGAGCGGTACGCGCTCAACCAGCCGGCCCGCGAGCGCCAGAACCGGTTCACCGGGGAGTGGAGCCTCGGCTCGACGCGCAACATCTTCCACACCTACAACCCGGAGGTCTCCTGGTTCATCCAGGACCGCTGGGAGTACGAGGGGATGGTCGTCAACTACGGCTTCCGCTGGGACATGTTCTCGCCCGGCTCCGCCGCGCAGATCCTGCTCCAGAACGAGGGCGTGGATCGAAACGTGATCAAGTACAAGACGCAGTTCTCGCCGCGCCTGGGCTTCGCGTTCCCCATCACCGAGCGTGACGGCTTCAGCTTTCACTATGGACGGTTCATCCAGTTCCCGTCCCGCGAGTACCTCTTCGCCAGCCAGGACCCGTTGAACAACCTCGGCCTGCTGGGCAACCCCAACCTCAAGGCCGAGACCACGATCACCTACCAGGCCGGCATCAAGCACCAGTTCACGGACCACCTGGCCTCGCAGTTCGCGATCTACAGCAAGGACATCTACGACTTGATCGCGGCCGTGACCGTCACGGACGAGGCCACCGGCAACCAGCTGGCGCGCTACATCAACAAGGCGTACGCCTCCGCGCGCGGCGTCGAGTTGACGCTGGAGAAGCGCTACTCCAACAACTTCCAGTTCAACATCACCTACACCTATGCCTTCGCGGACGGCGTGGCCTCGGAGCAGGAGTTCGGCTCCAATCCCGAGGGCCTCGAGTACCTGCCCAGCCAGGAGCTGCCGCTGGACTGGGACCAGCGGCACACGCTGAACATCCTGCTCGCCATCGAGGAGCCCGGGAGCTGGTCCGGCTCCTTCAGCTTCACTTATGGCAGCGGCTACCCCTGGACTCCGTTCGACCGCTACGCACGGCGCCAGGATCCCCTGCTGGAGAACAGCGAGCGCCTGCCGGCGACCTACTCGCTGGACGTGCAGGCCGAGCGGCACGTGAACTTCTACGGCCAGAACCTGACCATCTACCTGCAGGGTTTCAACCTGATCAACCAGGACATGGTGCGCAGCGTATACCCGGCCATCCTGCCGGGGCTCAACAACGCCCGGGTCGCCTACACGTCCTACTTGACGGAGACCGGCAAGCTCGGCGGCGCCTACCTGCAGGATGCGAACGGTGACAACTTCGACGAGTTCATCCCGATCAACGATCCGCGCGTCTTCGAGCAGCACCGGCTGTTCCGGATCGGTATCGGCTGGATGTTCTAGCAAGCGGGTTTGCCGGGCCCGGCGCGCGCGCCGGAGGCCGGCCTGGAAAGGAACAACGATGACCGTCAAGACCGACAGAGGAGTCTGGTCCGCGTTCCCGACGGGACGCGGGCTCGCCGGTCTGGTCCTGCTCGCGGGCCTGGTGCTGGTCGCCGGGCCGGCGGCCGCCTGGGTCGATCTGGGGGACGACTTCGCCCGGGATCGGCCGGACGGGATCCATATCACGGACGGTTCCTACGTCATGAACGTGGGCGAGCTCGAGATCAACATCACCAACATGGGGCTCATCGGCTCCTGGTACTCCTCCAACACTCAGCTGTCCGACGCTCCCTCGGCGCAGTGGCCCGCCGGTTCCGGCGTCGAGTACCTCTGGAGCGCTGGCCTGTGGGTCGGCGGCGTCCTGCTCGGCGAGAAGCTGGTGTCCACGGGGCAGTACGAGCGCGAGTTCCGCCCGCTGGACGACCTGCGCGACACCATCTACGAGGCCATCGCCGGCCGCATCACGCGGCCGCCCGGCAACGATTCGGCCGGCGGCGTGCGGTTGCCGGAATCGGAACCCGACGACGACGATGACGGGCTGATCGACGAGGAGATCCTCAACGGGTACGATGACGACGGGGACGGACTCATCGACGAGGACTTCGGGCAGATCGGCAACCAGATGATGGTCTGCACGGAGTACGACAACACGCGACTCGCGCAGGAGACTTACCCGGATCACACGCCGCTCAACCTGAAGGTCGTGCAGCAGACGTACGAGTGGGAGAACGATCTCGTCGACGACTTCGTCGGGTTCGAGTTCTTCATCACCAACATCGGCGTCACGCCGATCAACAACGTCTACATCGGCTTCTTCGCCGATTGCGACATCGGTCCGCGCGGCCAGGACGGCGCGGCCGAGGACGACATGGCCGGGTACTGGGCGGGCATGGTCCAGGCTTCCGACGGCAGCTACGTGCCCATCTCCGTCGGCTACATGTACGACGCCTCCGAGGGCAACCGCGTCGAGGGCTACTTCGGCATCCTGTTCCTGGGGCACGACACCGATCCCACGGGGCAGCGGGCCCCGCGGAGCGTCGCCATCCGTTCCTACCAGGCCTTCTCCGGGCAGGCCAGCTTCGACCAGGGCGGGGACCCCACCAACGACGCCGAGCGCTACGAGCTGATGAGCCTCCCCGAGCAGGACAGCGACACGCCCGCCGGCAAGCAGAACGATTTCCGCTTCATGGTCTCGGCGGGTCCCTTCCTGGAAATGGAGCCCGATGCGACCTTGCGGTTCCAGGCGGCGATGGTCGTGGGACCCGGCCTGGAGGGTTTGAAGAAGAACTGCGCCGAGGCGGCCCTGACGTTCGTCGGCAACTTCTTCAACCTGGACGGCGATCCCAACACCGGCATTCTCGGCCGCGAGACCAAGGTCTGCAAGGAAGACGTGGGGGAGGATCAGTTCTTCGCCCTGCGCGCTGATTTCGGGGACACCAGCTGCGTGACGGAGCAGTTCATCCTGGATCAGCCGCCGGTCACGCTGGACGACACCTTCCTGGACGAGGATAACAAGACATGCGTCTACATCAACACGGATAACTGCTTCGAATGCGGGCGGCAGAAGGGATCCGTCTGCACCAAGCAAGACGACATCAAGAGCATCTGGAACTGCTGGGATCCGGACACCTCGCCCGACGACAAGGCCGGCTGCACCGGCGTCGGGGGCAACGAGTACCAGATTCACTGGCTGGTCGGCATGGCGCCGCCGCCGCCCGGGCTGCGTCTGTGGCCGACGGACAACGCGGTCTACGTCTACTGGGACAATCGCAGCGAGGTCACCAAGGACATCCGGCTCGACATGGTCGACTTCGAATCCTACCGGATCTGGCGCGCCGACAACTGGGACCGGCCCTTCGGTTCCTCGGTGGACAACGGCCCCCAGAGCAACCTCTGGCAGCTGGTCGCCGAGTACGATCTCGTGAACAACTTCGTGCAGACGCGGGTTACCAGCAGCGGCACGGAAATCGATACCCTCCCCCTGGGATCGAACACCGGCCTGGAGCAGATTCGCTACCGGCCGCGCTGCCTGGACAATCCGCTCTTCGAGGGTCTGGCCGAGGCGATGCAGGTCGTGGTGGATGCCGATCCGCAAGGTCTCTACGTCACGCGGCCCCCGGTGTACAATGCCTTCGGCGAGGTCAATCCCGGCCTGGAAGGGCTGGTGCCCTGGGCCGGCTATCCGGCCATTCTGGACACCTTCTTCGCCGTGGCCTACCGGGCGCCGGACGACGCGCTGAACATCCGGGAGAAGCCGGCCGTCCAGTACTACGAGTACGTCGACCGGGACATCCACAACGGGTTCCTGTACTTCTACTCCGTGACGGCCACGGATCACGCCATCGACTTCGTGGGCGCCCAGCCGCGCGTCACCGGTGCGGGGCAGTCCGGCGACCCGGGCTCTTCATTCACGAACACGGTACCGGGCACCGACGCGCAGACCGCCGAGGAACGGAAGCGTCAGGGCGTCAATATCTACGTGTACCCCAACCCGGCGACCCGGGATGCGCTGGCGGAATTCCAGCAGTTCCATCCCAGTGGCGATGATCCGACGGGGGTGCGCGTGGTCTTCGCCAACCTGCCCCGGGCCAAGAACAAGATCAGCATCTTCACGCTGGACGGGGATCTCGTGGCCGAGGTCGAGCACGACGGCCGCGACGGTTACGGTCAGGCGAGCTGGAATCTGATGAGCCGCAACGGCCAGGAGATCGTGAGCGGCATCTACCTCTACGTAGTGGAATCGGAGGACAGTCAGTTCGACGATTTCATTGGCAAGTTCGTGATCGTGCGCTAGGGCCGGTCCGCCGCGAGCCCTGGGCGTCGACGACACCGTCGGGAGACGGACCTGGAGGTTTCCATGAAGCGCATAGCCATTCTGAGCGTCATCATGCTGGTCCTGCCGTCGGCCGCCTTGGCAGTGGGCTTCGCCAAGGTGGGGACATTCGATGGGCAGTTCCTGCAGATCGGCGTGAGCGCGCGGGCCACGGGCATGGGGTCGGCTTACACCGCGGTCGCCGATGACGCCACTGCCGTCTTCTGGAATCCTGGCGGTCTGGTGAACGTGCGGAGCAACGAGTTCAATGTCTCGCACGTGCAGTGGCCGGCGGACACGAAGCTCAGCAGCGCCGTCCTGGCCTTCAATCCACGGGCCATCCCCGGGACCTTCGCCCTCTCGGCGCGCTCCTTCTGGCTCGATCCCATGCTGGTGCGTACGGCCTACAATCCCGAGGGCAACGGCCAGACCTTCGACGCTGGATACACCAGCTTCGGCCTGACCTACAGCCGGTTCTTCACGGACAAGTTCTCCGCGGGATTCACCATGAACTACCTCCATCTGGGGCTGGCCGAGCAGAGCGTGAACTCCGGGAGTTTCGATTTCGGGATCATGTACCGCATCGGTCTGCGCGGCCTCAAGCTGGGCATGGTCATCCAGAACCTGGGCGGCAAGATCACCTTCGATGAGCTCGAGGCCAAGCTGCCGACGACCTTCAAGGTGGGCGCCAGCTTCAATCTCCTGCAGATGGAGCGGCAGAAGCTGCTCATCGCGGCCGAGTTCCAGCACCCCGCCGACAACCTGGAACGGGCCAATGTGGGCGCCGAGTACAACCTGAACAACCTGTTCTACGGTCGGGCGGGCTACAACATCGACTACGACACGGACGGTCTGGCCCTCGGCTTCGGCCTGGCCATCTCGACCGGCAAGACCTCCAAGGCGCTGGTCGACTACAGCGCCGTGGACATGGGAGCGCTCCAGTACGTTCACCGCGTCAGCATCTCCTTCGAGTACTAGATGTTCGCAGGCAGGTACGGCGGCCCGCCCCCACAGAGCGGGCCGCCATTTTGGGAGGCCGTCGCGGGCGGGCACCGGGACGCGAGACGCTCTTGTCACGTCTACCTAGATTCCGTACCTATATGCTGTTAGGTCCTGGCACCCCACGCCGAGCCATTCCCGCGCGCAAGGTTCCGCAGCGCCGAGTCCCGGGGAACACCGGGAGCTGCGCGGTGTAGGCATGGGGAGCGGCGGGCCCGCGAAGGGCAGGGACGGGCCGGCCGGCGGCCGCCGCGGACCCACGCGAAAGGTGAGACGCATGTCGCCCTGGCGAACCAGACCCCCGCGCCCGGCCTTGCAAGTGCGCGTCGCTCGCCCGCCGGTGGTCTCGCTCGTGGCGCCGGTGGCGCTGCTGGTCGTTCTGCTGCTGGCGCTGGTGATCCTCCTGGGGAGTCCGCGGCCCGCGCACGCGGCCCTGGTGCGACCCTGGGAAGGCCGCGGCAACTTCCACAGCATGGTCGACATCGTCAATCGCTGGCGCGAGGACGGCACCCTGGACGTGGTGCTGCTGGTGTCGGTCGCCAACAGCCAGCTCACCTTCGAGCCCGCGGGCGCGGGCCTGTCGGGCGAGCTGGTCGTGCATGCGCACCTGGAAGGCCGCGACGGCAGCGTCACGGAGGGGGAAAAGACCTTCCCCCTTCGCACCCTGAACGCGGAAGAGGCGGGTTCCAACACCCTCTACCAGGTCTTCCCCGTGGTTCTCCGGGGAGTGACCGTCCGGGCCGGTCGCCTGACCTGCCGCCTGGAGGATAGCCTGCGCGGGCGTCCGGGTCTACTCAACGCCATCAACCGGAACCGCGCCCGCAGCGAGGTGACCGGGGACTGGGAAGCGCCGCCCCGGGAGCCGGACGCGGAGGGCCTGAGCCTCTCGGATCCCTATTTCCTGACCAACGCTCCCATCGCCCTCTGGCAGGACAAGGATCCCCTGGGGCGGAACATCGGGGAGTCGGCGCTCCTGGATCATCTGCATCCCAATCGGTGCTACGGACTGGAGCAGGACCACCTGCAGATCTACTTCGAGGTCGCGCCGCCCGGTGCGGGCAACGGGCGGCAGGCCGCCGAACCGGGGCTCTACGTGCAGGTGCTGGCCAAGGACCTCGCTTTTGCCATGCGGGACACCATCGGCTTCGACGAGCGGGAGCTGCGACGGCTGCAGGCGGGAGGCCGGGCTGGTGTCTTCTACGAGCTGGACGTGAATCTCCTGCCCGCCGGCGCATACCAGCTCAGCTGCGCTCCCGCCAGCGGACGGGGCAGCGGCTGGGTGGCGGAGTTCGATGTCATCTGGCGGCTGTCCGCCCTGGCCGGATCCCGCGACGACCTGGAGGGGGAGGGGCGGACCGTCCTGTTCGGGGACCGGCTGGATGAATTCCTGGCGGCCGGGCAGGCCGAACGCCAGGTGATGCTCGAGGAATTCTGGGGCGAGAACGATCCGGATCCGGAGACCGCGGTCAACGAGGCCTACGTGGAGTTCCGCCAGCGGATGGAGTACGTCCGCGAGAAGCTCGGAGGTTTCGGCCGGCTGGGCGCTCGTGACGCGCGGGGGCGGATCTTCCTGCTGCTGGGCGCCCCCAACGAGATCCAGGTCGAGTCCATGCCCCTGAACCCCTCGGAGCTCGAAGATGCCTACGTCAAGGTGTTCGACCGGTACGCTCCGGATCGGCCCGGCACCGAGGCCAAGGGCGGCGGGCTGGGCAGTCGGGTCCCCCAACTGGACAAGGGGGCGCTGCCCATCGAGCCCAGTCAGCAGGCGGCCCGGGAGATCGACAGCAAGCGACAGACGGTCGAGCGGGAGAAGGCCTTCGAGCTCTGGCGGTACAACCACGCCGGGCATCAGCTCTTTCCCAACATCTACAGCAGCCAGACCCTCGGTCTGAATTTCCTCTTCGTGGATCGCACCGGGACCGGCACCTACGTGCTGGAGTCCTCCAACGCGCGCCGGATCGGCGACTGAGAGAGGCGGGTCATGAGGGAATCCGGGTGGACTGCGAGGGGATTTGCGTTTGACTTGCGGGGCTTGTTGACACTAATTACAAGACGCGACTATACTCGCCGAACCGGTGGTCGTAAGGGCACCAGAGGGTCAATGTCAGCCTCGGCGGGGCCCTGCTCGGAGAAGGCCAAGATAGCCCCCACCCGCTACGTGCCGCGCTCCGGGCGCCAGCTTCCTTCGGGTCCCAATCAGGAAAGGGAGATCGACACAATGGCTCGTCTCGGTACGTTCCAATGCGCCGTCATCGCGCTCGTGAGCCTCGGCCTCGTCGCGGTCGCGGCCGCACCGGCCCTCTGCCAGGAGGAGGGTGTGCCCGCCAACCGCTTCGAGAGCATCATGGCGGCGACGGATTCGCTGGCCTTCGGCTCCACGGCCGCCGACTCGTCCGATGAGATTCCCGTGGTGGTCCAGGGCTACACCGGCTGGCAGAAGTGGCTGTCCGAGAGCGCGATCGGCAAGACCGGCGCCGGGGAACTGTTCATCAAGGGCGGCAACTTCATGTGGTGGCTGCTCGTGGTGTCCATCGTGGGCTTCATCTTCTTGATCGAGCGTCTCTGGACCCTCAACCGGGCCCGGGTCAACACGCGCAAGCTGATCGGGACCGTCATCACCACCTTGCGTTCGGAGGGGGTCGAGGCGGCCTCCGTGGAGTGCCAGAAGGTGCGCGGGCCCATCGCGGCCATCCTCTACGCGGGTCTGCAGAAGACGGACCGCGGAACGGCCGCCGTCGAGAAGGCCATCGCCAACGCCGGGACCATCGAGATGGCCTTCCTGGAGCGCGGCCTGATCTGGATCGCCTCGGTGACCACCATCGCTCCGCTGATCGGGTTCCTCGGCACGGTCTCCGGCATGATCAACGCCTTCGAGGCCATAGCGGCCTCCGAGCAGGTGAACGCCAAGCTGGTGGCCTCCGGTATTTCCGAGGCCCTCATCACCACCGCCACGGGCCTGATGGTCGCCATCCCCGCCTCCATCGGGTACAACTACTTCGTCTCGGCCATCGACCGCTTCGTGATCGAGATGGAGGAGTCCTCGGCCGAGCTCGTCGAGGAACTGACCAAGCTCGGCGGTTAGGGTGCCGCCCCGCGCGGACCGGGAGTGACCACGATGGCTATGTTGCGGAAGAGGAAAAGGCAAGAGGCCGCCAAGGAGATCAGCATGGCCTCCACGAGCGACGTGGCCTTCTTGTTGTTGATCTTCTTCATCGTCACGACGATCTTCGCCGCCGAGCAGGGACTGATCATGGTCCTGCCCGCCAAGCAGAGGGATTCGGAGCCCGTCAAGGTGAAGATGAGCAACGTTACGACGCTCAAGGTGCATCAGGACGACTCGGTGACCCTGGACGGCAAGCCGATCGAGATCAACCACATCAAGACCGCCATCGAGAACCGGCTGTCCGGCAACGACAAGCTCATCGTCGTCCTGGAGATCCATCCCGATGCGGATTACGGGCGGATGATCGCCTGCCTCGACGAGCTGCGCCTGGCGAAGGCCACGCGCGTGTCGCTGAAGACGACCGAGAAGTAACGGACGGGAGACATGGCATTCGGGCGCAAGACCAGGACGGAAGTCTTCATCCCCACGTCCTCCATGGGGGACATCGCCTTTCTGCTGCTGATCTTCTTCATGGTGACGACCATCTTCCGCGAGGAGACCGGCCTGCCCATCGAGCTGCCGCGGGCCGAGGCGGGCGAGGAGGCCAAACGCGAGCTGATCTCCAACATCTACATCAACAAGCAGGGTCTTATCTCCATCAACGACCGGATCACCAAGGTGGAGTACGTATCCGACATCATCGGGAAGAAACTCCAGGACAATCCCATGCTGATCGTGGCCTTCAAGACCGACACGCACACGCCCTACGGCGTGGTCAGCGACGTCATGGAAGAGCTGAAGGACGTCAACGCCGTCCGGGTCTTCTTCAACAACGACATCGAAAGCCACCCTGGACGCAAGTGGTAGGTGCTGCATGTCGATGGACGAATACAGCCCCCTGGGAACGCCGACCGCCAACGACCTCTTCAAGGCCAAGTACAACAAGTACCTGCGCTGGTCGGCGGTCGTGGCCTGCGCACTGACGGTGGCGTTCTTTCTCTTCTCCCCCAGGTACACGCCCCATCCCTATCGCCTGATCCAGACCGAGTTCAACATCGTGGACCTGCCCGACGTGATCGACCTGCCGCCGCCGCCCAAGGACGTGCCGCCGCCGCCGAAGGCCGTCGAGGCCGCGCCGGACGACGAGGTGACGGAGGACGTGGAGATCGCCGAGACCCTCATGGACTTCGACCAGGCCCTTTCGGCGCAGACCGGCGAGGGAGCGGGCTGGGGCGGCGAGGAGTTCGTGGTCTCGCAGGAGAAGCCCGAACTCGTCCACTTCGAGGCTCCCGACTATCCGGAGATGGCGCGCATCTCCATGCTGGAGGGTACGGTCATCGTCAAGGTGCTGGTCGGACCGGACGGCAGGGTGATGCAGGCCCAGCTGCTGCAGGGCGCGCACCCCATGCTGGACAAGGAAGCCCTGAAGGCGGCCATGAAGTGCACATTCAAGCCCGGCAAGCAGCGCAACATCCCCGTGAAGGCCTGGATGGCCATCCCCTTCCGCTTCCGCCTGCACAACTGACGGCGAGCGAACTTCTTCGCGGCAGCTGCGTCTCCAGGAACGTGGCTGCCGTTCTTGCAACAGTCCCCGCCACCCTGCGTAGGGGGGAGGCGGCGGCCGCGGTCAGGCGGCCGCTGGAATTCCGGGTGCAAAGCGTTTGGCATTCCCGGGGCGGGCGCCTAGAATGGGTGTCCAAACGGACGGTTTCCGGACGACCGCAGGCAAGGAGTGGCGCACGATGACGACGTGGAAGACGAGGAGCAGCAGGAGCGCAGGCCGGCTGACCCTGCTGGCAGCGGCCTTCTGGGGCGCGGCGGCCCTGCCCGTGGCCGCCCAGACGACGGTGGAGCAGGTTCCCATCCCCCCGCTGCTGAACCTGCAGCAATGCATCGACATCGCCCTGGAGGGCAGCCTCTCGCTGGCCGTCGCCGAGGCCCAGCGGGAACAGGCCGGGCAATCCGTCAAGGCCGCCTGGGGGAGCTTCCTGCCCAGCCTGAACGTGGGACACAACGATCAGAAGAACCACCGCACCGACTTCAACGTCGCCCAGTACGACATCCAGACCGTCAACCTGCTGACCGACCAGCCCGGGCTGACGGTTCCCTTCGGCCTGCAGATTCCAAACGGGCAGGTGAAGGACGAGAAGACCAACACCCGTTACCATTCCAACTCCGCGAGCCTCTCCCTGAACGTGTTCTCGGGTTTCGGCAGGTACGGTCAGCTCGGCTCCGCCAAGAACTCCCTGAAGGCCGCCGAGACCTCCCAGCAGTACAACCGTGCCCTCGTGGTCCAGAACGTGGCCAGCGCCTACTTCAACCTGCTCCGCTACGAGCGGCTGCTGGAGGTAGCCAAGGACAGCCGGGACCTGGCCGCCAAGGAGCTGGATCGCTCCGAGACCTACTTCCGCCTGGGCAGCGCCGCCAAGAGCGATGT
>Ga0315542_1000342_pt1 | contig 28785 bp, 21 predicted proteins | sample SalMarSW160120MG_FD_202541 | JGI IMG/M metagenome (GOLD analysis project Ga0315542, IMG submission 202541) | Salt marsh sediment microbial communities from the Plum Island Ecosystem LTER, Massachusetts, United States - Salt Marsh Sediment SW1601-20 ... | reverse complement strand
CCTTGTCTCACACTCACACACACACTCAAACACATAGCTTTTCAGATAAGACATTTTCCTCAGCTGCCGCCAGAAAGAAAAAAGATGGGGAGATGGGGGAGATTGATGATTTGGTTTTATTTTCCCCTGATTATTTATTGTTGGTTAGTTGGGGTGTTGCATACAACACCCTTTCTAAAATTTAGAAATAATTTTCATAAATGAGTGACAGCAAGATTTATTTGACTTGCGTCACTCTCTTTCCTAACTTTATCTCAAAGAACCGTTAAAATATGGCAAGCCTCATTCCAGGTTACGAATATGACATCTTCATTAGCTACCGCCAGAAAGACAACAAACATGATAGCTGGGTAACTGAATTTGTTAACCAGCTGAAGGGAGAACTTGAGGCCACATTTAAAGAGGATATTTCTATATACTTTGATGAAAATCCACATGATGGCTTGTTGGAAACTCACAGCGTTGATAAAAGTCTGGAAGGCAAATTGAAATGTCTGATCTTCATCCCCATCATCTCGCAAACTTACTGTGATCCTAAAAGCTTTGCCTGGCAGCATGAGTTTGTTGCCTTTAATAAGTTAGCAAAGGAAGATGCTTATGGAAGAGATCTCCGACTTGCCAGCGGAAATGTGGCCAGCAGAATCTTACCTGTCAAGATTCATGATCTCGATCCGGAAGATAAAACTCTTCTCGAAAACGAATTGGAAGGTGTGCTTCGCGGCATAGAGTTTATCTATAAATCAGCCGGAGTGAACCGACCGTTGAGAGACAATGAAGATCATCCCCAGGATAATATTAATAAAACTTATTATCGTGATCAGATCAATAAAGTGGCAAATGCTGTTAAAGAGATTATTACTGCATTAAAAAAACAGGGTCCGCACCCAGGGGATGTATCAAAACAAGATTTTGATGTAAAATATGCCTCAAAAAAGAATCTGAGAACAAAGATTATCATAGGATCCTTAATATTATTGGGATTAATATTGCTTGGGTATTTCTTTATTCCTAAACTATTTAAATCTTTTGAACCGGTTGAAAAATCAGTAGCTGTGCTTCCTTTTAAATTGCTTAGTGCTGAGCCTGACAAACAATATCTTGCTGACGGAATGATGGAGGCAATACTTCTTAATTTATCAAAGATCTGGGATCTGCGAGTAATACCAAGTACTTCAGTTGAACAATACAGGGGAACCACAAAAACCGCACATCAGATTGGCAAGGAACTTGGTGTTGAGTATTTGCTTGAAGGCAGGTTTCAAAAATACGGCAACAATGTCAGGTTAATAGTTCAGTTGATTAAAGCCAGCGAAGAAAGTCATGCGTGGGCTGATGAATATGACCGGAATTGGAATGATGTATTTTCAGTTCAAAGCGAAGTGGCACAGGCTGTTGCCAAAGAACTTAAAGCTGTTATTAAACCTGAAGAAAAGCATCTTATCGAGAAAGTTCCCACTGATAATCTCGAAGCCTATAATTATTTTTTACTGGGAGAATATTGTCGGACACAGCGCACTCCGGAATCATTATGGCGAGCAAAAGCCTTATATGAGAAAGCTATTGAAGCTGATTCCGGATTTGTAAAAGCATATACCGGACTTGCTCGTTGTTACGGGGCTCTTGCATTTTATGCTAATTTGAGGCCGGCGGAGGCTTATCCTCCGGCCCTGGAACTTGCATATAAAGTATTGGAATTGGACAGTCTGTTTTCTGATGCCTATAATGTTATTGGTGTCGCTGACCTGTTTTATCATTTCGATTTTGCAGATGCTGAACGAAACTATAAACGTGCCCTTGAATTAGCCCCTAATAATCCTGAGGTCTACAAATACTTTGCTGAAATGTTATTCTTTAAGGGGAAATTTTCGGAAGCAGTTGAATGGGATCACCGGGCCATGACCGTGGATCCGACATATTCTACAAGAGATGGTTTATATGGAGTACATCTGTATAAGGCCGGGGAAAAGGATTCAGCCATAATGTATCTTACAAGAATGACCGATAAGTTTCCTGTTTGTCACTATTATTTAGGAGCAATTTATCTTTTTGAAGGAGAATATGAACGGTCGATTGCAGAATTAAGGGAAACTTTGACAGGCTTCTCTCCTGTGTCGATAACCTACCTTGGTATAGCATACAGTAAATCAGGTGCTTTGGATGAAACCCAAAAAATGCTCGATACTCTTGAAACAAGGGCAAAGACCGAATTTGTCCCTTACAGTATGAGAGGAGCTTTAATGGCCGAATTAGGCAGGGAAAAAGAAGCTCTTGATTATCTCAGAAAAGGATATGACGAAAAAGAAGAGTTTTTACTGTTGTTGATGCATGTTGACACAATCTCATACTCAAATCTCAGGTCCGATCCGGAATTTATTAAAATAATAGGAAAAGTCAGGGTAACAAAATAGGATCAGAAAGCTTTTAATAAAATAATATTTAAAGTAAGATTGAGTCAATTAAAAAGGTTTTGAGCAGCATAGTGACGCCCGGTTTATTTATTTGACTCGTATAAATGTCTTTCCTAACTTTATCTCAATGAACCGTTAGAATAAGGCAAGCCTCATTCCAGGTTACGAATACGACATTTTTATCAGCTACCGCCAGAGAGATAATAAAGGCGACAAATATGTAAGCGGGTTCTATTTTAATTAATAGTTTCACCCTTTATTATCCCAGTTTTGGGGATTATCTAAAATATATTTTCTGATACGGGATAATTGCCCGGAGGTACAAATAATATTGTCATGGAACCCTCGCTGCCATTTAAAACCAAAGTTAATTTTATGAGAATCTTTTGTTAATGCTGATTTATACGAACGGATTACGACAGATAATGATCCGAGTCTTGGGGAAATGGATGATCTGGTTTCATTTTTACTAAATGAGTTATCGTTGTTTAGTCGGGGTGTTGCATGCAACACACCTGCTGACAGCCGTATTTCACCATCAGATATTTTACCGAACCATTCTTTCTTTTCTGCAGTACAAATTGTAACAAAATATTTTCCGGGGAGAGAATAATCCCGATTGGCATAACGTAATGAATTAAGCCGGAATCTTTTCCTGTAAATAGAGCACATAATTAAATGCAGCAACTTTCTACAATTTACAAATAATTTTCGTAATTATGTGACAACAATATTTATTTGATTTGTGTCACTCTCTTTCTTAATTTTATCTCAATGAATAGTTAGAATGGCAAGCCTCATTCCCGGTTACAAATACGATATCTTCATCAGCTACCGCCAGAAAGATAATAAAGGGGACAGGTGGGTAAGTGAGTTTGTTGAAGCTCTGAGAACAGAGCTTGAGTCAACCTTCAAGGAAGAGATAAGCGTTTATTTTGACATTAATCCCCATGATGGTCTGTTAGAGACTCATGATGTTGAAGCATCACTTAAAGAGAAACTAAAATGTCTTGTATTTATTCCAATAATATCCCGTACCTACTGCGATCCAAAGTCCTTTGCATGGGAGCATGAGTATAAAGCATTTATTGAACAGGCTTCACAGGATCAATTTGGATTGAAAGTGAAACTGTCGAATGGTAATGTGGCAAACAGAGTCTTACCTATTAGTATTTATAATCTGGATAGTGCAGATATTAAATTATGTGAATCTATATTGGGAGGGATATTAAGGGGAGTTGAGTTTATATATGCTGAACCAGGGGTAAACAGACCTCTCAAACCTGAAGATGATGAAAAGATTAACCTGAATAAAACTAAATACAGAAATCAGATAAATAAAGTTGGCAATGCTATACAAGAGATAATTTCAGGATTAAAATCGGAATCAATAAAACCGGATAAAGAAAAGATACTCCACAATGAGCCATTTGAGAAAGTCAAGATGGAGGAAAAGATGGATACGGGGAAGAAACCTGCAAAGCTAAACACGACAAAGGTATTATTAAGCATATTAGTACCCGCAATTCTGGTAATAGCTGCGATACTCATATATCCTAAAATCCTCAAACGAAACACTCTTGAAAAGTTACGGTCATCAGGTGAAAAGATTTCTGTTGCTGTAATGCCTTTTCAGAATATGACCAATGATACGACCTGGAATGTTTGGCAGGATGGCATTCAAAATGAATTAATAACTTCTCTGACTAACTCTGAAGAGCTAAATGTCCGTCAGGAAGGATCAATAAACAGTCTGATACAGAGCCAGGGTCTTATTAATTACGCTTCAATTACACCTGCTGTTGCCAGTAATATTTCACAGAAGCTGGATGCAATTGTTTTTATATATGGCAGTATAAAAGAGGTAGGCAAAACAATACGAATAAATGCTCAATTGATTGACTCGAAAACTCAGGATGCATTTAAATCTTTTCAAATTGATGGGACATCTGAAAATATCCTTCATATGATTGATTCATTATCAATACAGGTAAATAATTATCTCATAATATCTAAATTGGAGAAAGAGTTACCTGTCGGCATTAAGTATACATCTACTACCAATTCGCCTGAAGCATTCAGATATTTCATTTATGGTCAAAAGGCTTTTTATAAAAATGATTTTCAATCAGCGTCAAAATTGTTTTCCCAGGCTTTAGATAAAGACTCAAACTTTATTTCAGCGACTTTAGGTCTTGCAGCTGCATACGAAAATCAGTCTAAATTTGGGGAAGCAAAAATATTGTGTATCAGACTTTACAAAAAAAGAGATCAGATGCCAATGGAGCTGAAGATTCGTACGAACAGGTTACATGCAATTCTTTTTGAAACACCAGATGAAGAAATTGAATATACTAAGCAACTTCAGGAACTTGATAATAAATCACCAGGTTATTATTTTGATTTAGGCGTTACTTATAATGTATTAAATCAATTTGATAAAGCTATTCCCCAATTTAAAAAAGCATTGGAAATATACGATAAATGGGGCACGAAGCCAATATGGGGCTTTGATTACCTTGCGCTTGGTTATGCATATATTAAAACAGGAGAGTACAAAAATGCAAAAAACCTGCTTAAGAAAACAGAACAGGATTTCCCCGATTATCTTGAACTATTGTATCTTCAGGCTATATTGTCATTGGCTGAAGGCGATACGATTTCAGCAAACAAATATGTTAAGAGATTCATACCTGCCTTAAAAGATAAATCAGTAACAGAGGCAGGAATTAAGAGTGTTCTGGCCCAATATTACAATGAGGCAGGTATTTTTGATGTAGCTGAGAAATACAAGCGTGATGCACTTTCATTAGAACCTGAAAATCCGGATATAATAAATAATCTTGCCTTTTTTCTTATTAATAGGGATCGGGATATTAATGAAGGCCTGAGACTGGTTGACAGGGCGCTTTTAGCAAATCCTGAAGATTATGAATATTTAGATACAAAAGGTTGGGGATTATATAAACAGGGCAAATACCAGGAAGCACTTGACATCCTCCAGAAAAGCTGGGATTTAAGAAGGCAAAAAGCTGTATATGACCATGAACCATTCCTTCATCTCGAGGCGGCAAAAAAGGCTGTTGCGGATCAAAAAAATAATTCTTGATATTCAATTTTTCAAGCAGCGGATAGAATAACTATTCCTTTTTATGCAGCTGACACCGTTAAAGTCACTATCATAATAAAATAGTATCCAGCTAAATACCAGTGTCTCACTGAGTTCCGTAGTTGACCAAAAGTACCCGGTTGAGCCAATGCTAAAGAAATTTCCGTCGTATAGCCGGTAACCTCCGGGAAGTGCCATATAACTAGTTTCATTTTATTAAAAATGTATCTTTCATTTCGGATAAAAACATGTTTAAATTTTTCAGAAAGTTGTTCATAAAATTAATAACTTATGATTTATAAGAATCTTATTTTAAGACAAATAATTGGTGTAAATTTGATAAATATTAACAACTGGTTTAGACAGGATAATTTTGATAATAATTAAAATTTTAAAGAAGATGCCAACCAAACCAAAAAAAACTACTGAAGCCGGGAAAACAGTAAAGAGCAGGAAAGTCACTGCCAGTAAATCCGGCCCAAGTGAAGAAGAGATCCGGCAAAAAGCAATGGAAATCTACTATGAGCGTATTGCCCGCGGGGAACATGGAACACCAGAAAGCGACTGGCTTGAAGCTGAAGAACTTTTGATGGGTCCAAAGAAATAATAACTGATCTTAAACACAGGAATCAGGATACAGGCTCTGTCCTTAATTATTATTTTAATTAATAAGGACAAGTAAGATTATTTATGTTAATATAATTCGCAAAATTCTAATATCAATTGCTATGAAACTAAAACTCATTTTCACGATTCTTCTATCTTTTGTCTTTTGTCTTTTATTTTCCCAGGTGCAACAGGGCTTCAACTACCAGGCAGTTGCCCGCAATGTGCTGGGTAATCCGATAGCCAATACTGCAATGCCCGTCAGGATAACAATCCAGTCCGATTCTTTAGGAGGAACAGTCTTCTGGAAGGAGTTACATTCGACAGTAACAACAAGCAGCCTTGGTGTGATAAATATTGTGGTCGGGAAAGGCGCAAGGCAAGATGGTTCGACAGCTGCTACATTTAGTTCTATAGACTGGAGTGTTACACCCAAATTCATCAAGACTGAAATAGACTACGACGGCTGGAAGACCATGGGTGTATCCCGATTATGGTCAGTTCCTTATGCAATGGTAGCCGGAGATCTTGACGGACCGGTGAAGAAGCTTGCAGTTAAAAGTGAAACGTCAGTTAATGATGAGGCTCTCTTTGAAGTAAAGAACACTACAGGGCAAACAGTTTTTGCTGTTTATAATGAAGGAGTAAGAGTGTATGTGGCAGATGGCGATAAAGGATTAAGGGGCGGGTTTGCAGTCGGTGGTTTTGACGATGAAAAGGCATCCTCGCAAAGTTATTTTATTGTGAACCCCGACAGCATTAGGGCATATATCGGAACGAATCCCGGGAAAGGCATTAGAGGTGGCTTTGCAGTAGGCGGATTTGGTGACAGTAAAGCTGCTGGTGAGGAATATTTCCGGATCACGCGCGACAGTGCGAGAATCTTAATTAACCAGGGAACAAAAAGCGGCAGAGGGGGATTTGCAGTTGGCGGATTTGATGAATCCAAGGGTTCAATAAGACGATTTGTTGATCTTACAGCAAAGGATTGTTTTATAGGCGACTCAGCAGGGTTGAATATCAAAGATGGGAAGTATAATATCTTTATAGGACCCAGGGCTGGGTATAATACTTTTGGTCCTTCAGGAGCAGTAGGTGGACAGGAAGGTTCATTCAATTGTTATATAGGTTACATGGCCGGGTATTCAAGTCTTTACGGGGCAAACAACACAATTATAGGGTATGCAGCCGGATATAATAACACATCAGGCCTTAACACTTTTCTGGGATCCGGATCCGGTTATAACAATACAACCGGTTACTCAAATACATTTATCGGAACCGAAACAGGCCAACAAAATAGTACAGGAAGCTATAATGTATTTCTTGGTCGCGGTTCGGGAAAGAATATCCTGGACGGAAATATGAATACATTCATTGGAACAGCTGCCGGAGCAAATATAAAAACAGGTGAAAAAAACATTATTATAGGAGATGATGCGGCCGGAGAAAATTTTTATGCCGGATCCGGAACCGGATCATCCAATATAATTATAGGATGGCAGGCCGGGTACTCTTTATCTAACAGCTCTTCCAACATCTTTATCGGAAACCAGGCAGGTTACAACGAAACAGGATCAAACAGGCTGGTTATAGAAAATAGTTCGTCAGCGACTCCGCTTATTTACGGGAATTTTGACACTAATGTTTTAAGAGTAAACGGCGACGCGGAAGCTGGTGCATTTAACACTGTATCTGATATTGCATTAAAGCAGAATATAATCGAAATAAGGGATGTAACAAAAAATTTAAGTATGATCAGAGGTGTCTATTTTGACTGGAACAAATCGGAAGACCCGGGAATATTACTTGGAGAAGGAAGGCAAATCGGTGTAGTAGCCCAGGAAATAGAAAAAGTATACCCGGAGCTGGTAACAACAAACGACAGGGGTTACAAAATGGTCGATTATCCCAAACTGGCACCGGTCCTTCTTGAGGCAATAAAAGAACAACAGAGCCAGATTGAAACCCAGCAAAAAGAAATTGATGAGCTTAGAACTCTGGTAAACAGCCTTATAGTAACTCAGACAGCTCAGAATAATAAGTAAATATTTCAATATTCCGGATGATTAATTTCATCCACAATATGAAATTATACTTCCTTTAATCTATAAAGAAACGGCAGCTAGTGTCAAGTTAAACCTTTTTTGTCGCAGTTATGTCGATTTCGGATTTCGGATTGTTGATTTCGGATTATTTTTATTTTGATTGAATCTCCAGTCTTGTTAATCCGCAATCTCAAATCCACAATCCGCAATTATTGATCCCGTATCGTCAGATTTGACCTGATTTTAGTACTTTGGCAAAGAATATCCGTTATTGTACACAGGAGTGATCAGCTTGTTGGCTGTAGCAGTTAAAAACTGTTGTTTCTCGTCGTTCCAGGAAACTTTTTCTCCTGTCCTGAAGGCAATATTACCCATTTGAGCAACAAGAGCCACATTCCTGCCTATATCAATTCCTGCTTTCAGTTTCCCGGGGGTGTTATTTTTCAGACATTCGAGGAAATTCTTTGTATGAAGGTCGAGTCCCACACCATGGTGAAATCTTTGAAATCATATACCGCGGTCATTGTATCCGGAGTTACCATATCATCGTCGGGGAAAGCATATTTCCCGCCTATTGCCATTACTGATTCCGGAATGAATTTGTCCATTCCATACAGGATATAGTCTATAAGATGAACACCCCAGTCGGTCATGAGGCCGCCGGCATATTCCCGGTACCAGCGCCATGTAAAATGAAACCGGTTTTTATTGAAAGGGCGTTTTGGTGCCGGTCCGAGCCACAGATCATAATCAACACCCTGGGGCGTTGGGGAATCGGGAACCTTGGGCACAGCGCCTTTCCAGTCGACGTACGACCAGGCTTTACAGACACGGATACTTCCGAGTTTACCGGATTTCAAATAGTTTACGGCATCAACAAAATGATGCTGGCTTCTCTGCCACTGTCCCACCTGTACAATTTTCCTGTTTTTCTTTACAGCTTTCTGCATAATGTTTATCTCGGCAATGGAATTGCCAATCGGTTTTTCAACATACGCATGCTTTCCAGCTTCAAGCGAGTCGCATAAGATAAGGCAATGCCAGTGATCAGGCGTCCCGATGATCTCAACATCAATATCTTTATTTTCAAGCATCAGGCGGTAATCGACATATAGCTTAGGCCGGGGACGCCCCATTTTTATAATATTAAAAATCGTTAAACAAATGCTTATATCATAACCGCACAATGAAGTTTTTCGGATAATCAGATGATCATAAGAAACTGCAAGTAAATCATATAAATGTTTCAAAAAATTGATTTAGAATCCGGAACTAATTTCTTAGATTTACATATTAAATACATGCCTTTATTTGTCCTGAAGCGCTGCTTTGAACATAAAATAATCTGGTACACGTTAATTTTTAATAAAAAATACTGATCGATTAAAATTAAAATTATATTATGATGAAGCATTTACGACTTCTTTCAGCACTGGGTTTATGGATATTTCTTCTGACTGGCCTTTCTGCTCAGATCTCCGATCCCGGCAAACCTATTCCTCCGGATCCTGATATAAAAATTGGTAAACTGGATAACGGACTTACCTATTATATAAAACAGAACAAAAAGCCAGAAAAGAGGATAGAGTTCAGGCTTGCTGTAAATGCTGGTTCTATTTGTGAGACAGATGATCAGCAGGGCCTTGCTCATTTTTGTGAACATATGTGCTTCAACGGCACAAAAAATTTCCCCGGTAATTCCCTTATAAGTACACTTGAGGAAATGGGGATGAAGTTCGGTGCTGATCTGAATGCCTATACGAGTTTCGACCAGACAATATATATGCTACAGGTACCCGCTGATAATACAGGGTTAATTGAAAAAGGTTTTCAGATACTTGAAGACTGGGCCCATCAGGTTAGCTTCGACAATACAGAGATTGATAAGGAACGAGGAGTAATCGTCGAAGAGTGGCGACTTGGTCTTGGAGCTGATGATCGCATGATGGAGAAATATCTGCCTGTGCTTTTTAAAGGATCAAAGTATGCCAGCAGGGTGCCGATAGGGAAGGTTGAAGTGATTAAAAGCTTCCCTTATGATACTTTACGCAGTTTCTATAATACGTGGTACCGACCAGATCTTATGGCAGTTGTCATTGTAGGAGACATTGACCCCTTATTTGCAGAAAATAAGGTGAAGAAACACTTTGGAAGTATTCCCGAACCACTTCATCCAAAAGAGCGTGTCGAGTACTCTATACCTGATAATGCCGAACCGCTTATAAGTATCGTAACAGATAAAGAAGCGTCAGGTTATGATATACAGGTAATGTTTAAGCAACCAAAAGCAGATGCTGTTACCTATACCGATTATCGCAATTCCCTGATAAGGAATCTCTTTACAGGCATGCTGAACAGCAGGTTTGCCGAGATAACCCGTAAACCTGATGCCCCCTTCCTGTATGCTGCATCAGGGTATGGTTCATTTATAGGTCGTACAATAGATGTTTATTCATTATATGCAGGTGCCAAAGAAAACCAGATTGAGAAGAGCCTTGAAGTTATTCTGAGGGAAAATGAAAGGGTATGCCAGTCTGGTTTTACCGGATCTGAATTTGAGAGAGAAAAAAAGGATCTCCTGACATTATATGAAAACGTGGCCAATGAAGCTGATAAAACCGAATCTTCAACCTATGCCGATGAATTCATCAGGAACTACCTGACCAGAGAGTGCATCCCCGGTTACAGGAAAGAATTTGAGCTGGTAAAGGAATTATTGCCGGGAATCACATTGGAAGAGATAAATAAAATGGGCAGTTCATGGAACACAGTTAAGAATTTGCTGGTTCTCATAACTGCGCAGGATAAAGAAGGCATTAAAATCCCCACTGAACAGCAGGTTGATGATCTGATTAAAACGGTCAGGTCTGAGAAAATCGCGGCATACGTTGACAATGTAACAAATGCTCCGTTATTGTCGGAACAGCCAGTTCCTTCCCCTGTGATCAGGAGAACTGAGAACAGTGAATTTGGATTAACCGAACTTATTTTCGGCAATGGCGTGCATATGATTCTGAAGCCTACAGATTTTAAAAATGATGAAATCCTGATAACTGCATTCAGTCCGGGTGGCAATTCACTTTACCCCGATAAAGATATTATGTCGGCCCTGCTGGCCTCAACAATTATCATCCAGAGCGGTTTAGGCCAGTTTGACTACACTTCACTTCAAAAAAAGCTTACCGGCATCACAGCCAGGATTACTCCCTATATAAGTGAACTCCGGGAAGGAGTTAACGGAAACTGTACACCAAAAGACCTGGAAACCATGCTTCAGCTGAATTATCTTTATTTTACTGAAACCAGGAAAGATAAAGAAGCATTTGATTCCTACATGTCACGCCTGAGGAATTCAATAAATCCAATGAGAGCTGTTCCTCAGGTTATTTTTTCCGACACCCTGTCGAAGATTATCAGCATGAATTCGCCAAGGGTTATAAACGTGCCCACTGATGCCCAGATCGATCAGGTCAGTCTTGATAGACTAATAGCAATTTATAAGGACCGTTTTGCTGATGCCAGCGATTTTACATATATCATGGTCGGCAATTTTAATGTCAACGATATAATCCCGATGCTTGAAAAATACATTGGCGGTCTTCCTTCAATAAAGCGTAAGGAGACATGGAAAGATGTAACCCCGGGGTTCCCCAAAGGGCTGGTCGATGTCGCTGTTCCCAGGAATTCGGAGCCTCAGAGCCAGGTGGCTATGATCTGGAAGGGAGATTTCAAATGGAAGGACAGGGATCGTCAGGCACTAACAATGTTAATGAATATCCTGGCTATTAAATGCAGGGAATCGATGCGTGAAGATCAGGGTGGTGTATATGGCGTAAGCATAAACGGCAGTGCTTCAAAGCTGCCAAAGCCAAAATACACTATCAGTTCATCATGGGGATGCAGCCCCGCCAATATCGACACACTTACACGGACACTCCTTGATGAAATGAATAAAATAAAACTAAAAGGTCCGGAAGAGATCGACTTGAACAAAGTAAAGGAGACACTGATACGCGAACGTGAAACAAAGCTGAAAGAGAATAGCTTCTGGTTGTCTCTGCTTCAGAATCATTACCTGAATAATGACAGGCTTATGACTCTTGATGAATATAAAACCTTTGTTAGTTCATTCACAGTAAAGGATATAAAAGCTATCGCGGATAAATATCTGAATACACAAACCTATGTCCGGGTTGCATTAACACCGGCTAAAACGGAAGTGGGGAAATAAGATAATAGAATTAGCTATACCGGAGAAATTCTGAGAGTTTCTCCGGTTTTTAAAAAAGACCATGCAGCTCAGCATTGATCTTATCGATCACTTCGCTGAGATGATCTTTATTATTGGGGAAGTTATAGTGATCGGCCTCAATTATCAGCACCTTACCCAGACTGTATGTCTCCATCCATGCTTCATATCTCTCATTTAATCGTTTAAGGTAATCTATCCTGATAGAGCTTTCATATTCACGTCCTCTTTTCTGGATCTGGTTCACCAGGGTGGGAACAGAAGCTCTCAGGTACAGCAGAAGGTCAGGAGGCTGTACCAGTGAACTCATCATCTTAAAAAGAGAGGAATAATTTTCAAAGTCACGGGTTGACATTAATCCCATAGAATGAAGATTTGGAGCAAAGATATATGCATCCTCATATATGGTTCTGTCCTGCACAATTGTCTGGTCCGATTTTCTTATCTCAAGTATCTGGCTGAAGCGCGAGTTGAGAAAATATATCTGAAGGTTAAATGACCACCGCAGCATATCCTCATAAAAATCGTTGAGGTAAGGATTATCGTCAACGTCTTCATAATGAGGCGTCCAGCCGTAATGTTTGGCAAGCAACCCGGCAAGCGTTGTCTTGCCCGATCCTATATTTCCTGCGATAGCTATATGCATGATGACAGATATTTTTTAAAGTTCATAAAATTAACAAACTTTTATATACTTTACCTCACTTCCCCTCAATTCCTGCAATCTTGTAAAATTCTTCTATGTACTCCCTTGTATTGGAAAGCCTGGGTATTTTATTCTGTCCCCCAAGTTTGTTTTTAAGCCGGAACCAGTTATTAAAGGTTCCCCGCGGAACAGATCTTATAACCGGTTTAACCAGGCTTAAGTTCTTAAACCGTTTCGCCTCATAGTCGGAATTTACGGATTTCAAAGTATCATCAAGAATTTCAACAAATTTACTGAGGTCAGAAGGTTCTCTCTCAAATTCAATTATCCATTCATGGGATCCTTTCGTAGAGGTATCCATGAAAACAGGTCCGGCAGTGTATTCAGAAATAATTGCCCGGGTAGCTTTGCAGGCTGCATCAAGAGCTTTTTCAGCATTGTCGATTATTACTTCTTCCCCAAATGCATTAATATAATGTTTTGTCCGACCCGATATATGTATCCTGTATGGATCAAGAGAGGTAAATACAATTGTGTCGCCGATCATATATCTCCATAAGCCTCCGTTTGTGGATATAACGATTGCATAATTGACATTTTTTTCAACCTCCCCTATAGTATAAACAGGAGCATCAGGTTCATTTACTTTATCGGCGGGGATAAATTCGTAGAAAATGCCATAGTCGAGCATAAGCAGCATATCGCTTTTTGAAGGTTCGTCCTGTATGGCAAAGAAGCCCTCGGAAGCGTTATATGTTTCCATATAATGCATCTGGTCGCTGACGATAAGCTTTCTGTATAGGTCGCGGTAAGGTGTAAAGCTTATACCTCCGTGGAAAAAAACCTCAAGATTCGGCCATACATCAAGAAGATTTGTCTTTCCGGTATATTCAAGAATATGTTTGATCAGAGTAAGATTCCATGAAGGTACCCCTGAAATATTTGTAACATTTTCGTTTACTGTAGCTTTGGTGATAAGATCCATTTTCTCTTCGAAATCTTCGATTAGTGCAATTCTGGATTTCGGAATTCTGATAATATCGACCCAGAAAGGAGCATTTTCAATTAGTATAGCGGAAAGATCTCCATAAAGTGAATCGTGGCTGAATTGGTTTATCCGGTGGCTTCCTCCCAGGGTCAGCCCTTTCCCTGTAAAAATTCTGGTATTGGGATAATTGCATGTATATATTGCCAGAGTATCTTTCCCTGCCCTGTAATGGCAATCTTCGAGTGCTTCACGGCTCATGGGTATGAATTTGCTTTTTTCCGAGGTGGTCCCCGATGATTTGGCAAACCATTTTATTTCACCCGGCCATAACAGATTTGACTCTCCCCTTCGCAATCTTTCAACGTAAGGTATCAGTTCCTCGTAAGTCTGCACAGGAACTCTTGACTGGTAATCCTTAACTGAACCGACTGTTGCATACTTATATTTTTTGCCCCATTCGGTAGCCGATGCTTTTGCCAGAAGATGATAAAGAGTCTCCTGCTGGGTCTCTACAGGGAATTTTTTAAAAAGTTCAATCTGGCTTATTCGTTTGCTGTTCAGCCATTTGACTATTGAAGGGATAATCGGCATACTGGGTATGGATTTAACACTAAAGATAAAAAAAATCAGGGTCCGCTACAGTTTTTAGCTGAAAACCTCTTTCAGTACTTCAAGAGACCTGATTCTTTTCAATCCTGGTAAGTGCAGGGAATAATATCTGACAAGAACTTCCAGCACCTCATTCCTGAGAGATCCGGTAAGTATGATATCTTTTATATTATTATATGAAGAAGAAAAGAGATCTGCCAGAATAGCTGAAATTTCGGTATTTGCATAATTACCATGCATAGGTGGTGCAGGTACAAAATTTCCGTTCAGCATGTCAAAATAGATATCATTTTTACCTGTTCTGGTTCCCGGCTCAAATCCAAGATAACTGCTCAAACCTGCCAGGAATCCAAGATGGAAGTTTGCATATTCCTGCCGCGAAGTATCAAAGAATATAATTGAATCTTCAATAAAATCAAAAAGCTCTTCGTTAGGACTCTCTTCCCTGAGCACTGAGGTGAGTACTTCGCCCAGGAAAATAGCTACACTGCTTTTTTTAATGTTGGCATGTATATCCGAGGGGGTGTAAGATATAGCATATTCCTTTATTGATTGCATGCTGCGCGATTCCTTGAAGTACATCACCAGGTCGATAATGAACATGGGCTGAAAGAAGATGGGATGCCTGCCTGCTTTTTTATTTCTTGCTCCTTTGACCATGAATGACATGCGGCCGAATTTGCGGGTATAGAACTGTACAATTATACCTGAGTCGGTATATTTTACCTGGTGAAGCACTATCCCCTGTGTTTTTTCTATCATCAGATCATGGTTTGTTCAAAAGTACAATATTTTAGTATTAATGGATGTTGAAATGTGTAACAGGAATTATTATATTTACTGTTCAACAAATTCCATTATGATTGCAACTAATAATGATGAACTCGTAAAACGAATCGCGAAGCTTGCACATCAAAATCAGGAACTTGAAGCGTTAGTCAAGAAGCTTGAAAAACAGAACGAAAAGCTATCCAGGGATTATGAAAAGATCAGGGCGCTTTACGATAAAGTAAGTCCTGAAGGAGTGAAAGATCTGGTAGATGTGGAAAGGAAGGATAAGACGCTTAAATTCAACATGGCCACTGTCCTTTTCTCGGATATCCATGGTTTTTCCAGGATTGTCGAAGGCATGGATTCGTCGGCGGTAATGGATGAGCTTGATGAGATACTTTTTGAGTTTGATGCAATTGTTGCAAGATACAAGATCGAAAAAATAAAAACTATAGGCGATACTTTCATGTGCGCGGGAGGTATTCCCTTTAAGAATATTACCAACCCTGTCGATGTTGTAATGGCAGCAATGGAAATGAGGAATTTTCTGGAAAATTATGAACTCAAAAAGCGCGGAAGCAATAACATGATATGGGATCTGAAGATAGGCATTCACACGGGACCTGTCACCGCTTCAATTACCGGGAAGAAGAAGGTAAATTATGATATAAAAGGGGATACTGTTAATAACGCCAGCCGTGTTGAAGCAGTTTCCGAAAAAGGAATGATACTCATCTCAGTGATGACCTATGAGCTTGTAAAAGAGTTTTTTGATTGTGAATACTTCGGCAGGCTTCCTGTAAAATACAAGGACGACCTCCAGATGTATAAAGTGAAGGGACTTAAGCCTGAATTCTCTATTGACGGTAAGGGAATAACTCCCAATGATGCATTCCGGATAAAATTCGGACTTATACAGTTTACGGATATACAGGAGATTATTCTCGATAAGCTTGAAAAAGAACTTCCCGGATATCTCTATTATCATAATGTAAAACACACTGTTGATGTCGTAACGGAAGTTGAGCTTATAGGCTGGGCGGAGGGATGTACCGATGAAGAGATTCTGATCCTTAAAACAGCAGGATTATTTCATGATGTTGGACATGTTGTTACATACGATAACCATGAATATCATGGGACCCTCATCGCCAGGGAAATGCTTCCAAAATATAACTATTCTGCGGGGCAGATTGAAAAAATATGTTCCATCATTATGGCAACAAAACTGCCGCCGAAGCCCACCAACCTCCTGGAAAATATTATTTGTGATTCTGATCTAGACTATCTTGGGAGAAGCGATTTTATACCAGTCTCCAATACTCTTTTTGAAGAGCTTAAAGCTCAGAATAAGATGGGTTCACTGAACGACTGGAATAAGTTGCAGGTGAAATTCATCTCAGGACACCAGTATTTTACAAAGACTGCCAGAAGCCTCCGGGAAGTAAATAAACAGCTTCAGATTGAAAGGATACAGACTCTTATCACTGAATAATCTTTTTATCTTATTACAAGGATTTTCGTCACACACGACTGTGTTCCGTCGCTGCTGGCACAAAATACAACATATACTCCTGTCGATACCCTCTTACCGTTATAAGTCGTAAGGTCCCAGGTAGCCTGCCCTCCATCGGAAACTGTCCTGTATACAAGATTCCCGCTGACATCTGTGATCCTGATCTGGGTATCTTTCATCAATCCCGTTATTGTTACATTACCACTGAAATCCTCCCTTACGGGATTAGGGAAAGAATAGATATTCGTGAACATATCATTTCCGGTAGTGGCATCGCCTCTGACAGATATAACACCCTTTGAGGTGGCAAACCAGACGTTCCCCGACCGGTTATCGATTGCAACACTGGAGATAGAATTCGAAAACAGGGGACTGTTGAGTTCATTATAACTTTTTACCTGAATTGTTCCGTCCGGAGACAGAAGAAATGCTCCGGAACTTAAAGTCCCGAGCCATTTTCTGTTTGCCCCATCCACCGCGATTGATGTAATGGATTCAGTGCCAAGCATATAATCTGCAAGCCCGGAGCCATCGTTACGCGGTATCTTTATCCGGTATGCTTTAAGATCGGTATCAAAAACCTTCTCAGGGTTATAATATATCAGCGGTCCCTGGTCACTTCCGATCCACAGGTTCCCGTCAAGATCCTCTTTTATGCAATAGACATATGATATCACCTTCCCATCGGAATCAGTTACCAGCATTTTCTTGTACCGGTCATCACCGAAGTATTCGGGAGTGTTATTATCGTCAAGAACAAACAGGCCATAGCCCCTGGGCAGAACGACCCATTTAAATCCGTTTTTAGAAATTATTATATCCCCGATTGTAGGAACATTTATTGTAACAGGATTCACTATCCATGTGCCATCGGGCTTAAGGACTTTTATGCTTCCCGGTACTTCAGTCTGTGTCATCCACAGATACCTGTTCTTATCCATTGCCAGTCCGCTGATCCTTACATACGGCTTCCCGGGGATGATTGTCTGTAAAGGAGAGTTGACTTCAGTAAACTGGTTTTTCAGAACATTGTTCTCATATTCAAGCAATCCGGTACCCCATGTGGAAACAAAAACATGGTTATTATCGGAAGGATCGACGATAGCTCTCAATGGATCAAAGAGTGAGGATGATGTCAGGGGAGTCCACCTGTTTTCCTCATTTATCGATACCTCAAGTGTTTTCCACAGATTATTCCAGGAAGCATCAAGCGCTCCGCCGCAAATTATTGTCTTACCGTTTTCCGAGGTTATATATACAGAATTGTTGGAAACAGGTCCGGGGAGGGTAAGTGCTGAAAAATCCGACATATTGCTGCCTTTAACAAGCCCGGAAACACGATCAGCGATCCAGATATTCACATTATCAGTTACGGACTGAACAGCATCCGGTGTATTCCAACCGTAAGAAGAGATAGTTTTTTGAAGCGATCCGTTGCTGTAATAATACCTTACCGAACTGCCGGAGGAAACAGTAAATCCATCGTCTGCCACATCAAATGAACTGTTAAAGACACCGGGAACAGCAGAGAAAAGAGAAGAACCTGAGTCTGTCACATATATTGAGTCACAGGTAAAAAAATCTCCGGTTTTGTTTGCATAGAGCTTGTTCCCTGAAAAAATGGCCAGGGTATATTTCCCGTGAGGAGCAGGAAGCGAGTTTAATAAGGACCAGTTCCCGAAATAAGCCAGTCCCGCATTGCTCATCTCAGCATAAAACACACCTGAACCTGTTGCAGCATATATCAGTCCGTTTCCAAAGGCAACATCCCACACATCTGCAGATCCGCTGACATCTCCTGGCTTCCACGTATCATAGATCTCATTTTTCATAAGGTCAACCAGAACTATTCCGAAACTGCAGGCCAGATAGGCATATTTTCCTTTGATCCTTATCCTGTTGATCGTCTTCTTACCGGAAATATATTTTCTGCTTATGTCGGGGATATTGTAAATACTGTTGTTTTTCAGCAGATCGATATTTGTGGTTGAATATGCAATAACCAGTGTGTTATATTCTTCCGACCACGCAATAGTGCCTATGCCGGTTTCAGAGAGACCGTTTATCCTTGACAGCTTCCTTAATTCTGCAAATTCCTTATTATAGACAATTACCGATGAACCTGTTGAGGCATATACCTCATTTGTACCTGCTGCCACACCTGCTGCAGATGAGTAATTAAGGTGATCGCTCCAGATTCCAACAGGAGTCTGTGCATTGGTTGTGCATATTAAAAGAGACAAACCGGTTATGAATAATAGGCTTCTCATCAGGGAATTAAACAGTTAATTGGCCTCTTTATTGTATTCGGGATGATAATGTACAAGGAATGATCTGAGTTTTTCAAATGCTCTTGCCCTGTGAGAAATAAGATTTTTTTCTGACAGCGGCATTTCTGCAAATGTAAGCTTTCCGCCTTCAGGTACAAATACGGGATCATATCCGAATCCTCCCGTGCCTCTTTTTTCATGAATTATATTGCCATTGACCACTCCTTCAAACATAAATTCTTTGCCGTCGAGGATAAGCGCAATTACTGTTCTGAACCTGGCATTGCGGTTTGCAGATGAACCCATAAGCGACAGTGCTTTATCTATATTGGCATCAGGGTCTTTGGCTTCTCCAGCAAAACGCGCCGAATGAACGCCGGGCAAGCCATTCAAAACATCTATTTCAAGCCCGGTATCATCTGCAAAAACATTCATTTTCAGCATTTTATGAATGTATCTGGCTTTGAACATAGCATTTTCTTCAAGTGAAGGTTCATTTTCCGGAATCTCATCTTCAATTTTTAAATCTTTAAGGCTGAGAAGTTCAAAGCTTTTACCCAGTATGCTTCTTATTTCCCTCACTTTATTTTCATTATTTGTGGCAAAGATGATTTGCATATTATTTACGTTTCTTCAGGTTGTAAAAGTACTTAAAATTGGCCTTTCCTTTTGAGCAGTCTATATTAAGTGCTACATTTGAAATAGATTATTATAAGTTTTTTTATGCTTTTCAGCAGGTTTTTGAATATGCGGATGGCTGTACTGTTGGTAGCAATAATACTTTCAGGAGCTTCATCGTTATGTCTGGCAAAAGCAAATGGAGAAGATCCGGCACTTAAACGGCTTATTATCAATGGAGATTCTGTTATTGATCTTCCGGCAGAAAAGGAGATAGTCCTTGATTACCGGCATCATAATATCGAGCTGGATCTTGCGGATGCTGATTCCACCGTATTCCAGTTTTTTCTTGAAGGGTTTGACAGAGACTGGAGTCCCTGGCTGAGAACCGATTTTAAGGAGTACACAAACCTGCCGGCCGGCAAATATAAATTACATATAAGATATATTTACCGGGGATCCACTGCCGGAGAGCTTTCAGTCTTCAGTTTCAAAGTGCTCCCGCTCTGGTATTTTTCATCAATGGCAATAGGTTTTTATATCTGTTTTGCAGCCATTATTATCTGGTTTTTTTATGCTTCACTGAATCTCCGGTTTGCGAGAACTCAGTATATGCTTGAACAGATTATAAATAAAAGAACTGAAGATCTGATTATTGAAAAAGAGAAAACTGAGAATCTGCTGGCTAATGTGCTTCCCAAAAATACTGCCAGTGAAATAATGGAAAAGGGAAAGGCCACAAAAGTAAAGTATAACTTTGTGACTGTCCTGTTTTCAGATATACAGGGGTTTACAAAGATTGCTGAGGAAACTAATCCTGAAGTCCTCATTGATGAGCTGGATAAATTCTTCTTCCATTTTGATTCAGTGGTCGGAAGTCTCGGTATCGAGAAAATAAAAACAATCGGAGATGCATATATGTGTGCAGGAGGCATACCTGAGAAGAACAGGACCAATCCTGTAGAGGTAATTCTTGCAGCGCTTGAAATGCAGCTATATATGCGGAATCTAAAAGAACTGACAGACCTTGAGGGATTAAAATTCTGGGATATCAGGATCGGGATTCATACCGGAACTGTTGTTGCAGGTGTGGTTGGTCATAAAAAACTCTCTTATGATATATGGGGCGATACCGTCAATACTGCAAGCAGGATGGAATCATCGGGAGAGGCCGGCAAAATAAACATCTCCGGAACAACATACGAGTTTGTTAAAGACTTCTTCATCTGCGAGTACAGGGGGAAAATGCCTGTGAAATACAAAGGTGAGCTGGATATGTATTTTGTGCAGAGTATAATCCCGGAATTAAGAGATGAGAACGGAATGCCCAACAGAAAGTTTATTTTGAAAATGCAGATGATCAAACTTCAGGATATTGAGGAGGTGGTTACAAAGATGTTCGAAGATGAAGCTCCTCCAAACCTGTATTTCCACAATACTTCACATGTCAGGAACGTAACCAACCAGGTTGAACTTCTGGCTACTGCAGAAAGACTACCGGAGGAAGATTTCGTAACCCTGAAGCTTGCTGCAATATTTCTCTTTTCAGGATATATTACAGATTACGAAAAGCCTCTTGATGCAACTTTTATGCTGGTTGAAGAGATATTATTAAAGTATGGTTTTGAAAAGATCGACATTGATGTTGTCAAAGAATTAATTGCCAATTCATACAAAAATACGTATGAATCTGTGCCTGAAAAAATACTTCATGATGCCATGTACGATTATCTTGGCCGTGTCGATTATATTAAGCTTACAGATAAATTGTACAGGGAAGAAACAGAATATGGCAAAACCCATAACAAAAATGAGTGGATGGAGACCCAGAGACAACTGCTTATAGAACATGAATTCTTAACAGAAACAGGTAAGCTTTTAAGAAGTGTCCCTGTTGAGGATCAGATAGCAGAACTTCTGACATTAAAAGATTAACAGGGATTCGCAGAAGGGTTATTAAATTAAATTTTAAAAATGTACTTTTACGGCATTAATTAACAAGTAATCTATGGAAATTTTTGATTGGAAAAACCTGCCATTCGGATATATCAAAACAGACTTCAATATACGTAGTCATTATAAGAATGGTAAATGGGGGGAGCTGGAGGTTTCTTCTTCCGAACATATTGATGTTCATATTGCTGCAACCGGCCTTCATTACGGACAGGAAGCATTTGAAGGCTTAAAAGCCTATATGGGAAAGGATGGTAAGATCAAAGTATTCCGGTGGGATGAAAATGCCAGACGGCTTATAGCATCAGCTGAAGGTGTTAAAATGGCACCAGTACCTTTTGAGATGTTCAAAGAGGCTCTTTTTCGTGTTATAAAACTTAATAAAAAATTTGTGCCTCCACATGGATCAGGGGCTAATTTGTATGTCAGGCCGCTATTATATGGCAGCGGAGCTGAGATTGGAGTGAAACCTTCCGCAGAATATACTTTTATAATATTTGTATCTCCTGTAGGGCCTTATTTCAGGGGAGGCATAAAACCTGTAAATATGTTGATTTGCAGGGATTCTGACAGAGCCGCTCCTCTGGGAACAGGTACCTTTAAAGTAGGTGGAAATTATGCTGCCAGCCTGCGCGCCCTTATTACCGCTAAAGAAGCAGGATATGCAAGTACTATATTTCTTGATGCCAGAGAGAAAAAATATATAGATGAGTGTGGTCCTGCAAACTTTTTCGGAATAAAGAACAATACATATATCACACCTGAATCGGAATCCATACTCAAATCAATAACAAATATGAGCCTCATCGACATCGCAGGCACTCTTGGGATGAAAACTGAAAGAAGGAAAGTGCTCGTTGAAGAACTCTCAGAATTTGAGGAGGTTGGAGCCTGCGGTACAGCAGCAGTAATAAGCCCGATAGGAAAAATAGTTGATCCTGAAAAAAATAAGATTTACGAATATTGTAAAGACGGCAATCCGGGCCCTTTAACAATGAAACTTTATAATAAGCTGACGGGGATCCAGCTGGGTGATGAACCTGATGAATTCGGATGGATGACGGTAGTAGAGTAAGAAAAGAAGGGGAGAAAGGGTGAATGTTGGGCGTAACGGCACAATGGCGAAACGGCATAAAGCAAGAAAGGGTAAATAGGAGAAAGATTGACTAATCTGCGGGAATCTGCGCGATCTGCGGGAAACAACTCAACTCCGTGAATTACTCCATGGTAAGACAGAAAAAAATGAAGAAAAACGAATCCGGATTATCGAAAACCAAACTCAGGAGTTCTTACGTGACTCTTATTGTGAGTGTTTCTCTTGTCCTTTTTCTACTGGGCATCCTTGGGCTTGTCCTTATTAATGCAAAAGAACTGTCGGATTATTTCCGCGAGAGTCTTTCTTTTTCAGTTATGCTCGATGATGACGCCAAGGAAGCTGACATCCGGATGCTGCAGAAAGATCTCGACGCAAAACCATTTGTTAAGTCGACTGAATATATTTCAAAGGACGAAGCTGCCGCTAAAATGAAAGAAGAACTGGGTGAGGATTTTATAAGCTTCCTGGGAGATAACCCGTTGCCTCCGTCAATTGATGTTTATTTGCTATCCTCGTATACTAGTCCCGACAGTGTGGCAAAAATTGAAAAATATATACTTGGGTATCCTTTTGTAAAGGAGGTATATTACCAGGATTCGTTATTGTTCCTTATTAATGAGAATGTTAGAAAAATAAGTATTTTTCTCCTGGTTCTCAGCTCCTTTTTGTTCCTTATTGCCTTGACCATCATTAATAATACAATAAGACTTTCTATCTATTCCAAAAGATTCCTGATAAGGACAATGCAGCTGGTTGGTGCTACAAGGGCATTTATACGGCGACCATTTATTGTTCAGAGTGCTTTTCATGGATTCCTGGCGGCGCTTATAGCAATGACATTACAGATGGGACTGCTCTATCTTATTGAAAAGGAATTTTTTCTTATGTTTACATTTGAAAGTACGAAACTGTTATTGATGCTTGGAACTGCAATAATTATTACAGGTATCTTAATAAATATTATTTCAACATATTTCTCAGTTAACAGATATTTAAGCATCTCTGAAGACAAACTTTATTATTAAATATTATGGCCGCAAAAAAAGAGAATAAGGAAAAACTGTATTTTGCTCTTGGACGGGAAAATTATAAGCTTCTTGCAATCGGATTTGTAATAATCGTTATCGGTTTTCTGCTTATGCTTGGTGGCAGATCAAAGGACCCGAATGTATTCAATAATGACATTTTTAGTTTCAGAAGGATTACACTTGCTCCTATTGTGGTTCTGGCAGGATTTATTTTTGAGATATGGGCCATAATGAAGAAGCCCAAAGATGCCGGAAATAGTAGTGAAAGGAAGTGATAAAAGTATGAAGTGCCTAAAGTTGGGAGCGCCTAAAGTTGAAGAAAGAATATTAATTTTCTTAACTCCAGGCACTCCGGGCAATTTAGGCACTTTTTTCTTACTTTTTAATATTTATTAGTTGATCATAAATGAATTGGTTTGAAGCGATTATCCTTGGACTGATCCAGGGGTTCACTGAGTTTTTACCTGTCAGCAGCTCCGGACACCTTGAGATAGTGAAGCATCTTTTTGGTCTTGACCCTGCAGCAGGCTTTTATTTTACCGTGGCTGTACACGGGGCAACAGTGCTGAGTACAATATTTGTTTTCTGGAAAGAAATATTATCACTTGCAGTGGGCACTCTAAAATTCAAAATGAATGAAGAAACAACATATGTATTTAAGATAATTGTTTCAATGATACCGGTAGGTATTGTGGGTGTTCTGCTTATGGATCCTGTTGAAAGACTTTTTAACGGGAACATTATATTCATAGGGTTAATGCTTATTATCACAGCCGGCTTGCTTGCTCTTGCTCATTTTGTAAAGAAAGGAAACAGGAGCATAGGTTTTATTGATGCTCTTATTATAGGGATTGCCCAGGCCACAGCAGTTATTCCGGGTATTTCACGTTCCGGTGCTACCATATCTGTTGGACTTTTAGCGGGTAACAGGAAAGATGAAATTGCAAAGTTCTCTTTCCTGATGGTCCTGGTACCGATCATCGGAGCAAACCTTTTGGAAATATTTGCAGGCAATGTTAAAGGTGGCAGTTCCGGTACCGGAGTAATTCTTATCGGATTTATGGCTGCATTTATATCAGGCTACCTGGCTTGCCGCTGGATGATAGCTCTCGTTAAAAAAAGCAAACTTATCTGGTTCTCAATCTATTGTGCAGTTGTGGGGATAATTTCTATTTTGCTTGGCTAAGATGGATCATGACAAAAAAAGTATTTTTGAAGAGGGCCAGGTATTATTATTTGATAAGCCTCCTTACTGGACATCCTTCGACCTGGTTAATAAGATAAGGATTATGATCAGGTCAGCTATCGGGATAAAGAAAATAAAGGTTGGTCATGCTGGCACGCTTGATCCTCTTGCAGGCGGACTGATGATTATTTGTACCGGTAAAGCGACAAAAAGGATGGAAGAATTCCGCGACCTTGACAAAGAGTACCTGGCGACGATACATTTTGGTGAAACGACACCTTCATTTGACCTTGAGACGGAGACAGTCGGGAAATATCCGGTTGACCACATTACTGAGAAAATGGTGCTAAAAACCCTGAAAAATTTTCTTGGTGAGCAGAAACAGACACCTCCGCTCCATTCGGCAAAGCTTATTGACGGGAAAAGAGCTTACGAACTTGCGCGGCAAGGAATAAAAAAGGATCTTCAGCCTGTTACGGTAGTTTTCAGGGAAATTGAGCTTGTTTCATTCAGCATGCCTGAAATAAAGATCAGACTTCTTTGCAGCAAGGGAACGTATGTCAGATCATTTGCACGAGACCTTGGTCTGGCATTGAAGAGCGGCTGTTATCTCTCTGCTCTCGAAAGGACTTCCATAGGTCCGTTTAAACTGAATGAAGCCCTTACACTGGAAAAATTTGAAGAATTTCTTAAACAAATGTAACAAAACGGATATTTATACGTATAAAGGATTTCTTTAATATAAAATTTTATATATAAACATGAAATTATCACAATTCAGGTACAACTTACCCCAGGAACTGATAGCCCTTTACCCTTCAGAGAACAGAGACGAATCAAGATTGCTGGTTGTTGACAGGAAGACAGGGAAAATGGAACATAGGATTTTTAAGGAGATTATTGATTATTTCCAGGAAAAAGATGTACTTGTTTTTAATAATACCAAAGTTTTTCCTGCCAGGTTATATGGCAATAAGGAGAAAACTGGTGCAGAAATAGAAGTTTTTCTCCTGAGGGAGCTGAACAGGGAACAGAGGTTATGGGATGTCCTTGTCGACCCGGCAAGAAAGATCAGGATTGGCAACAAACTTTACTTTGGAGAAGACGATCTGCTGGTGGCAGAAGTAATTGACAATACTACATCAAGGGGACGGACGCTGAGATTTCTTTTTGACGGGACCTATGATGAGTTTAAGCAGACACTATACGGACTCGGGGAGACGCCGCTTCCAAAATTCATTAACAGACCTGTTGAACCTGAAGATAATGAACGCTACCAGACAATATTTGCCAAGCATGAAGGTGCCGTTGCTGCTCCCACTGCCGGATTGCATTTCAGCAGGGAACTGTTGAAAAAGCTTGAGATAATTGGTGTGGAATTTGCCGAAATAACATTGCATGTCGGGCTGGGTAATTTCAGAAGCGTTGATGTGGAAGATCTCACAAAACATAAAGTCGATTCTGAAAGGATAAGAATAACTGATGAAGCTGCCGATATTGTCAATAAGGCAAAAGATAATAAATACAGAATATGCGCTGTCGGCACAACGGTGGTCAGGACACTTGAAAGTTCCGTTTCTACCAACGGATTTCTTAAGCCTTTTGATGGATGGACCAATAAGTTTATCTTCCCTCCATACGAATTTAAAGTTCCCGATATGATGATAAGCAATTTTCATCTTCCATATTCCACGTTGCTGATGATGGTTGCAGCATTTGCAGGATATGACCTTCTTTTTGAAGCTTACAGAACAGCTGTTAAGGAGAAGTACAGGTTTGGAACATATGGAGATGCAATGCTCGTGGTATAAAAATACAGGGTTCACTATCAGAGAAGCCAAATAATGCCGGATTGATTAATATCATCCGGTTTTTTAATACACTAAAAAGAAATGGCTGTTTACTAAATAAGTGTGCTGGTCAAAAAAGGTTATAATTTTCTGAAATAATTAATACCTTTAAATTCAATAACTATGACGTTTTGATAATGCAACTAAATATTTACGAAAGAAGTCTTAATAAATATTATGATTGTTCCGTTTTTGATTAGTGGGAAAACGGACGAAATATATATTTTTCAGATATTGTTCGACTTTAAAAAAAAAAGATGATAGAGTCGGAAGTATATTTTTTTATCTTAAACGTAACAGGATTATTGTCAGAAGCTAATTTCCCTGGTTCGCCCGGGGGAGTTGCATTTTTTAATAAATAAAAATAATACCACACAAAATGAGGAGGTATATCATGAATACGGTGCAAAACAAATTTTTGGAACCTTCAGGTAAACGAAGGTCCTCCGGAAAACGGACAGTTATGGTTCGCTTCAAAATTGTCTTGTGCGCAGTACTTTTGATACTGGCATTCGGGAATCAGGGAATCCTTGGTCAGGGAGTAGGGATCAGTGAAGTATCCATAACTCCGGAACCAACATCCATACTGGAGCTAAGATCCGTGTTGCGGGGATTTCTCGCGCCCCGGATGACAACAGCTCAGCGTATGACATTGGGTGCGACACCTCCTGCAACAGGATTGCTGGTATATGATACCCAGACAAAATCATTCTGGTACTGGGATGGAAGCTGGAAATCCATTGCAGCTGAAGCTCTTGGCGCATCAAACCAGTTACTCGGCATGAACGATGCCGGAACAGCCAATGAATATAAAACATTATTTGGGACTCTAAATCAAATTACAGTAACACACGGAATCGGCACCATCACTTTATCTACTCCTCAGGATATTCATACTGGCGCTTCTCCGACCTTCTTCGGTTTAACATTAAGCGGGTTGAATCCTAATTCCGGTGTATACACCAACGGAACCAGCGGGCTCACTTCAATGCCACCCTCAACGGGAATAATAGGCTACTGGAGCAGAACAGGCACAACACTATCTCCTTCGAATGCAGGCGATAATGTAACAACAAGCGGAAATATCTATACAACAGGATCAGGGGCAATAACCTCCGCAGGTTTGCTTACAGGACAGGCCGGGGCTACAATATCGGGTGGAATAATAAGTCTTAATAACAATTCAAATTTTGCGACAAACATAAATACAGGCACTTCAACAGGAAATGTGACAATTGGGAACCCGGCAAATTCATTATACCTGCCAAAATTTACCATTCCTGGTGTTTTACATAATGATGCCACAGGCTTAATCTTCTCAGGGTTAATAGTAAATGCGGATATTACGAACGGAACTATAGATCTTACCTCAAAAGTGACAGGCATTTTACCTGTGCCTCATGGTGGTACGGGATTATCAACTTTTGGAGGCATCAATACTGTATTGTACACATCAGCTCCGGATATACTTACATCAGTACCGACATCAACAGCATCAGGACAGTTTTTACAGACGGCCACAGCCGGAGGAGCTCCGGCATGGAAGACAATACTTGATGTTGCTAACGGAGGTACCGGATTAGCTTCAATAACTTCAAATAATCTTATCTATGGAAATGGACCCAATCCGGTATCCTTATTAGCGCCAAGCGGAACCACCGGAGCTCTATTGACTGAGACAGCGACCGGAGCACCCGCGTGGCTGACATTAGCTACTTTACCAGCAACATCGGGGATATTGCAGGTACGAAACGGAGGTACGGGATATGATAATACATATTCGGAAGGACAGCTATTAATAGGTAATTCAGCAGGAACCCTTACGAGAAATCCG
>Ga0315542_1000341_pt1 | contig 28827 bp, 24 predicted proteins | sample SalMarSW160120MG_FD_202541 | JGI IMG/M metagenome (GOLD analysis project Ga0315542, IMG submission 202541) | Salt marsh sediment microbial communities from the Plum Island Ecosystem LTER, Massachusetts, United States - Salt Marsh Sediment SW1601-20 ... | reverse complement strand
CAAGTTCTTCGAACAAGCAGAGACTTTCCTGGGTCAGGTCACGGAGAACAGGTATGGATTTCCGAACATGGCGCCAGTTGCACGCACCCCGAAACTTCCACAACCAGTGGAAGAGAGACGGCCGTAGGGTTGGCTTGATGTGAAAGGGGCTTTCCGGGTCAACCAGCCATTTCATAGACTGAGAAATGACTCCCGGAGCGGCCAGCGGTATACTGTAACTGGGCACAACGAGCCCCGCGTTGCCATAGGAAGCCCCGGAGCAGATGTCCCCCTTCTCAACGACCATAACCTCCTTTCCCCGCTCCCGAAGATAGTGGGCACAACAAATGCCGATGGCCCCACCGCCGATGACCAGCACCTCTGCTTCGTGGTTCATGAATTGACCGCCTCCTTCTCTCAAATCCACCATCAGGTTTCATCCGCATTCATGCAGCCCAATGGTTGGGAAAAAATCCTGATATCCCGGCAAGGCATGAGACAAAAGGACGAGCGAGCGAAATCAACGCCGCTTGAGCTCTGTGAAATTCCCTCTTGGCGGGGAGATGATGCCTTGATGGCGGATCAGGGTCCTGCATTTCTGTTTTCCTTCATACCAAAGTGTGATATGGATTGCAAATGGGTACAGCCGGGAAACGCCACTCACCTCAGGAAAATTGCTCATATTCTTGGAAACAGCAGGGAGGAACAAATCATGGGAATACAGGTCCCCGAATTGTATTTTAAGCCTAGGATGCAAGTGATTAACGAGGATCAGATCAAACAGATCCACATGGCCTCTCTGGAAGTGCTGGAACGTACCGGCATCAAGATGACCCATCCACGCGGGGTGGAATTGCTTTCCGGGGCAGGAGCACGGGTGGATGGCGATCGCATCCGTATTCCCGCATGGATTGTGGAAGATGCCATACAAAAGGCACCTTCCCGGATCGTCCTCGGCAAACGAAACGGTGAACGATCCGTCTTTCTGGAAGGCGACAAATCATGGTTCGGCCCTAGCCTGGATTGTATCGACTACCTGGACCCGATCAGCGATGAGCGGGTCCGATTTACCAGCGAACACTGCAGAATCACCGCCACCATAGCGGATGCCCTGCCCAATTTTCACTGGGCCATGACCATCGGCATGGCGGACGACCAGCCGGCGGAGATTGCGGACCGGGTAATCGCACGACAGGCATTGACGTATTGTGAAAAACCCCTGGTCTTCTGCTGCAATGATGCCCGGAGTGAACGAGATATCTATGAAATGGCATTGCTTATCTGCGGAGGCAAAGAAAACTTTGAAAAGGCACCCATCGTTGTCCAATACTCCGAACCCATTTCTCCCCTGGAGTACTATGATCCGGCTGTGGAGAAAATGCTTTTCACCGTGGAACACGGCATTCCCCTGATCAACTTTCCGGCACCACAGGCCGGGGGCTCCGCTCCAGCCACCTTTGCCGGAACCATTGTCCAGGCAAGTGCGGAGTCTTTGAGCGGTCTCGTGCTTGCCCAGCTCGCCAGGCCGGGGGCGTATTTCATCTACGGAGCTTTTGCGACGATCATGGACATGCGCACCTCAATCTTTTCCTACGGGGCACCTGAAATGACCCTGATGGTGGGGGCCATGGCCCAGATGGCTAAGTACTACCAGCTTCCTTATTTCGGCACGGCGGGATGTACCGATGCAAAATTCTGTGACGCACAAGCTGCTACCGAGGCAACCTTTCAATGTCTGACCGCGGCAGCTGTCGGTTCAGGGCTGGTACATGACTGCAGCAGCTGGATGGATCATGGGTCGCTCGTTTCCCCGGCCTTCATGGTATTTGTAAATGAGATGCTGGGAAACGTCTACCAGCTCATGAACGGGGTCCCCGTAACTCCGGAAACACTGGCCCTTGACATCATTGACCAAGTGGGGCCGGGCGGGCACTATCTCCAACATAAACATACCCTGAAACACTTCCGCGACGTCAGATACTCAAAACTGTTTGAACGAATGCGGCACAGCCAGTGGGAAAAGGCCGGTTCAAAGCATTTCGAGGAACGTCTGCGGGAAGCAACACAAGAAGCCATGAAGCATGAGCCCGCTCCTCTTCCCCCCGAGGTTGTGAAAGAGCTGGACCGTATGCAGGCCCACTGGAAGTAGTCAGTGCCTATCCACAAAAAGTTATTCATGAGATCAAGAGGACTTCTCCCTGATGGTGAGGGTCAGGACTGCCGCCAAAAAGGCCATTGCGGCAAAAGAGATGAACACTGCGTTGTAGGTTTTAAACAGGTCGATGATCTCTCCAGAAAGCGGTGTGGTCACAATTCCGGCCGCACTGGTGAAGGTGGTCAGAAACCCAGTTCCCGTCGCCGACAATTTTCGGGAAAGAATGTCCGAAGGATATGCCGCAAGCAACACGTCGGGCATGACGATGAGCACTCCCACAAGGCCGAGCAGGGTGTACACGAGGGGGAGGCTCACTTCCGTTGAGAGTGCCGCCAGGACACCTGACAGGATGAATAAGGTCAACAAAATGAGCGGCCTTCGCCTCCCTCCAAACAAGCGGTCAGACAGAAGCCCTGCCAGCGGTGATGCAATGACGCCGGGGAGAAGAACAAGTGCGGAAATGCTCCCTGCCCGGTCAACGGTCATCCCGTAGGTCTCTTTCAAGAAAGAAGGAATCCACACCAGGCATCCGAACTGAACGTACACAAAGCAAAAATAAACCAGTGCGACGGCCCAGAGGACGCGATTGGTCAGCACGAGGGAAAGCCTTGATCGGGGATCGCCATCGATCTGTTTTTCCAGGACGGCCTCATCTTCAAACACCGGGAGCCCCTTTTCGTGGGGATGGTCCCGCACCACGAACCAGAACAAAGCGGTGGTCACTGCCATGAGACCGGGCAGAATAAGAAAGACACTTCGCCACCCAAGGAGATAGCCCAGCAGTCCTGAAAGCCGCATCCCCGCGCTGCTCCCTGCAGTAACACAAGTGATAAAAAGGCCCAGCGCTGTCCCCCTGCGTGAACGGGGAAACCAGTTTACCACGAGTTTGATGGATGAGGTCCATCCCATTGCCTGGCCGAGACCATTGACACATTGTCCCAGGGCAAGCACGGGGAATGATGATCCAGCACTGAACAGGAGATTACCCATGATGGAAATGGCGGCTCCGCAGGTGAGGACCTTTCTGGGTCCAAAGCGATCACCCAGATAACCGAACGGAAGTTGGAAAATAGTATAGCTGATGAAAAAGAAGGCCATCAGCCACCCTGCCCCGGCATTGGATATTCCCAGATCGGCCTTGAGCAAAGGAATAATGGGGGAGAAACTGAACCGGTTCACATAATACATGCTGAAAAAAATCCACGTGATCCCGAGAATCACGTTAGCCGGTGACCATAAACGGCGATACATCACGAAGTGCCTTCCATTGTCCATGCCTCGAAATTTCTGTCCTCACTTTTTTTTCACATCTGTAACCTTACTGTAACTTTCCGGTAGTATAATTGCGATCGGCATGGTGGGACATGTCGCGGCAGGGCCGGAGAGTCCTGCGCAGGTTTTTTTTGGGGGGAAGATTGTCTCTCGAAAATGGTCGGATAAAACTTCGGGAGCCCGTTGGAGCCGGCACCTCCGCCTTCCCCCTCCCACCTGCCTCCGCTTTTCCGGAAAGCACGTACGATTCATTCTTCCTGCGCGGCAGGAGACTTCCCGCTTCCCCGGGTTGAAGCGCTCTAAAAGTTCACATTCCCGGGGGTCCTGGGAAAAGGGATCACATCGCGGATATTGGATAGGCCGGTAATGAACTGGATAAGCCGTTCAAAGCCAAGGCCGAAACCGGCATGAGGGGCCGTGCCGAACCGCCGCAGATCCAGATACCACCAATAGTCACCCGGGTCCAGTCCGGTTTCTTTGATCCTCTCGAAGAGCGTATCGTAATCGTCTTCCCGCTGGCTCCCTCCGATGACCTCGCCGATCTTCGGCAGCAAAACATCCATGGCCCGGACGGTTTTTCCGTCCTCGTTCAGCTTCATGTAGAACGCCTTAATCTCTTTTGGATAATCCACCAGTACAATCGGCTTCCTGATCGCCTCTTCACAGAGATACCGCTCGTGTTCCGATTGGAGATCAGCCCCCCAGGTGACCGGGAATTCGAATTTCATTCTCGCTTTTTCGAGAATTCTGACCGCCTCGGTGTAGCCCATATATTCAAATTCCGTTGCGACAAGCTGCTCCAGTGTATGGATAGCGGTCTTGTCGATAAAACGGTTGAAGAGTTCCATATCTTCCACGCATTTTTCCAGGACCCAGGAAAAGACATATTTTAAGAGGTCCACGGCAAGCTCTTTGTTTCCCTGCAGATCGCAAAACGCCATCTCCGGTTCCACCATCCAGAATTCGGCGAGATGCCGGGACGTATTTGAATTTTCCGCCCTGAAGGCAGGGCCGAAGGTATAGATATCCCCCATTGCCAGGGCATAGATTTCCGCCTCAAGCTGACCGCTCACCGTGAGATTGGCGGGCACCCCGAAAAAATCCTTCGAGAAGTCCGGCCGGCCTGCCCTCAACGGGATATGATCCAGGTCAAAGCCGGTGACCCGGAAGGTCTCTCCCGCCCCCTCGCAATCGCTTCCCGTGATGACCGGTGTATGGAGATAAATAAAGCCTCTCTCCTGAAAAAAAGTGTGGATTGCCAGGCTCACCGCGTTCCTGATCCTCGCGACGGCCCCGAAGGTATTGGTGCGGGGACGCAGGTGGGCAATGGTGCGCAGAAATTCAAAGGAATGCCGCTTCTTCTGAAGGGGATATTGGTCAGGGTCTGCCCAGCCGAAGACCTGGATCTCCTCCGCCTTGAGTTCAACGCTCTGTCCTTTGCCCGGCGAAGGGGAGAGCGTCCCGCGTACCTTGATGGAACAACCGGTCTGGAGTCTCTTCACCTCTTCATCATACCTGGGGAGCGAAGATTCAGCAATGATCTGCAGTCCCCGCAGACAGGAGCCGTCATTTAATTCGATGAAGGAAAAACCACCCTTGGAGTCCCGCCTGGTCCGGACCCATCCCATCACCGTGAAGGTGCTGCCGATTGCGTCAGATTTGAGGACTTCAGAAATCCTGGTTCTGGTCACCGCTCATCCCCTCATGTGCTTTTGGCCCCTCAAAGGGGTGCTCAGGGAGGAAGCCTCTTCTTCCGTTCCAAGGCTCCGGGCTGGTCTTTTCAGCAACTTATCTGCGGGGGAGTTCTGCCCCCTCCGCATTCCACCCTTCGGGCTGGCTGCGGTTTCTCCCAGAGATAAGTCACGAAAAAACGGCGCCCTCTCACCAGTCACTCCAGAAAAAGCTTCCTCCCTGATCATCAAAGTCTCCTGCCCTCGAATCCGTAGAACCTATCCAGGTATCCAGGTCTTCTCCACCAGACGTGGAAGGCTCAGGTATAACTGACTGCTACCCATTCTTCTTTTCAAATTCCTTCATAAAATCCACCAGGGCACTGACCCCGTCAATCCCGGTGGCATTGTATATGGATGCTCTGCAGCCCCCCACGGAACGGTGCCCCTTTAGACCGCCCAGCCCCTCTTCCATGGCTTCGGCCACAAATCGCTTTTCCAGGTCCTCGCCGGGAAGCCTGAAGGTAACGTTCATCAATGATCGGCTTTCTTTCGCGGCCGTTCCCTGATAAAAATCAGACCCGTCGATGCATCCATAGATACGCGCGCCCTTTTCCCGGTTGAGCATCTCCATCTTGTCCAGGCCGCCGATCTCCTCTTCCAGCCATTTCATGACCAGGCTGATGGTATAAATGACGAAACAGGCGGGCGTATTAAACATGGAGTTTTTCCCTGCAAAGGTTGAGTACTTGAGCATGGTCGGGATGCCGTCGGGGACCCGTTCCAGCATATCCTTCCGGATGATCACCAGAGCGGTTCCCGCCGGACCGATGTTCTTCTGAGCGCCCGCATAGATCAGCCCGAAAGGCCGGGGATCAAACGGCCTGCTCATGATATCCGACGACATGTCGCAGATCAGTGGCACACCACCCGCATCCGGGAACCGACCCCATTGGGTACCTTTGATCGTGTTGTTGGAGGTAAAGTGGAGATACGCGGCATCCGGGTTCACAACGAAGTCTCTGGGGATATAAGAAAAGTTTTTATCCTCGGAAGACGCAATCACCGCCACGTCCTTTCCCAGGATCTGTGCTTCCTGTATCGCCTTCGTGGACCAAGTCCCCGTATTGATATATTCCACTTGTTTTCCGGGGAGAGCCAGATTCATGGGAATCATACAGAACTGAAGACTTGCTCCCCCCTGGACGAACAGAATTTCAAAATCATCGCCCAGCCCCAGGAGACGCTTGGTCCTTTCCACCGCCTCGTTGATCACATCATCGAACCACTTGGAGCGGTGACTCACCTCGAGAATGGACATCCCCGAACCCTTGTAATCCACCAGTTCTCTCTGGATCTCTTCCAGTACCGGCAAAGGGAGTGCTGCGGGGCCGGCGTTGAAATTGTGTATCCTGTTTCCCATATTCATTTTTCCTCCTCTGTCTCAAATTCCAGTTTTTCAATCATATCCCCCACTGCCTTCAAACCTTCTTCATCAGTCTCAAAGGGCGGTCTGCCATCCAGATCGGCCTCAATGATCTCACTCCGGAATGGAATAAACCCCAAGAAGTCAAAATCAGGCATTTCTTTCAGAAGAAAATTCCTGTCCCTGTCAGACCTGATCTTGTTTCCCACGAAGCTCAGATTCCTGACCCCTATATCGGCGGCAAGCCTGCGGATCTGATGGGCTGTTTCAATACTCCTTCTGCCCGGCTCCACAACCACGATGAGGCGGTTCACGGCCATGGCGGTCCCCCTGCCCATGTGCTCCAAACCCGCCTCCATGTCCAGCACCACTACTTCGTCGCGGGCCAGGACGATATGCCGGACCAGGTTCTTGAGAAGGACGCTTTCGGGGCATACACAACCGCCCCCCCCTGTCTTGACACCTCCCATGACCATGACCCTGACGCCGTTCACCTCGACGGAAAGTTTTTCAGGCAGGTCATCGACTTTAGGATTCAGTTTGAAAAATGACCCCATGGCACCCACCTTGGCCTCTGTCCGTTCCTCAATGAGTTCTTTCATCTGGGCGATGGGAACGATGTTCCCGCTGTCTTTAACGCCAAGGGCCTGTGCCAGGTTGGCATCCGGGTCAGCGTCAATGGCCAGCACTCTTTTCCCCCGGTCGGCAAGGCTCCTGACCAGAAAAGAGGCAAACGTCGTTTTTCCCACTCCCCCCTTTCCACTGATAGCAAGTTTCATTTTTTCACCTCATAATGATATGGCGGCCAGCATTCCTGAGCCAGATCAACGCAACCCTTCGGTGCACCTTCGTTCTCTCACCACATGAACGGTGCGGCGGCCGCCCATTCCTTTTTTCGCCCCGAATCTCTCGGGCGAATATTTTCATCATAAATTTAAAACATAGTCTTATCCCATTCCATTTTTCAAGCAAAAAGGTATAGGAAAGAAAGCCTTTGTAGTATAAGAAAGGGAGGATGGAAGGAGACGTAGGTGATCATGGAATTTGAGATAACCATAGAAGGCCCGGCACAGTCCATTGAAACGCTCTCCCGCCGTCTTTTCAACGCCACGGTCAGTCCACTCTTGCCTTTGTATCCGGGCCGGGATCCGGAACCTCATTCGGTAATCACCCTTATGGAAAAAGATCCTGAAGCTCTGGACCGGGCATTAGTGCATATCTCCTCTCTCATCACCGGCGTGGAAAAAGAATTTCATTCCCCGGACACGCTCAAACTGAAGGTGCGCAATCTCGCGTACTCAGAGCCTCCCTGCGGGACCAACGATGCACTTGAATCCTTCAGGCCCACGCCCTCCATCGCCATCCAGCCCCTGTCCACTTGCGTTCCCAAGGATACGGCACCCGACACTGTTGTCCTTGATCCCGGCCACGCCTTTGGAAACGGAAAGCATCCCACCACGAGACTCTGCCTTGAAATCCTCGATAGCATCGCACAGGGAGAACGCGGAAGAGACTCATTCTCACGCTGGAGTGTCCTGGATTTCGGTTGTGGAACGAGTCTTCTCGCTATCGCCGCTGTTCGGCTGGGAGCAAGGGCGGCGGTGGGGATCGAAATAGACAGCGAATCCGCTGCGGTCGCCGAAAGAAATGTGCGTCTCAACCGCCTGTCGGACAGGATTCAAATCAGAAAGGGGTCATGGGAAACCACAGCGGAGACATTCGATCTCATTCTCGCCAACCTGGTCCCGTCAGTCCTCTTCAGAACGGGAAAGGAGATATCGAACCACCTGAAAAAGGAAGGAATCGTTATTGTATCAGGGTTCGGTGAAAAGCTCCTCGATGAAATCTCCAACTTCTTCTCAGAGGCCGGCCTCCTCATTCTTGAGCGCTTCTCGCTGAAAACATGGGCCGCACTTCTCATGACCCATCGGTCCTCATGATGGCTGCGGCCGGTGATCCGCTCCGGCAGGCGTGAATCTCCTCCAACGGAGCGGGGGGCATCATGGGGCATCCCCGATAGGGGCTCAGGGAGGAAGCCTTTTGTGAGTGACGGCGGGAGGGAGCGCCTTATGCCGGACGCTTTTCAAAATAGTCCCGGACCTGGCTGAGAGAGACAGTCTTCCTCTTTTTCAGAAACCGCTCTTTCACCCGTGCTATACGATCAAGTGACTCGCGGAATCTGCGGAGCTCCATGTCGCCGGTGATCAGCATATTTCTGAACCGTTCCATACTCTTGACAAGTTGTCCCTGATCCGCGCATATCAAGAGAATATCCGCCCCTGCTTTGAACGCTTCAACGGCCCCATCCACAACACCGTTTCCCCGGGAAATAGCACCCATCTCCAGATCGTCCGTGATGATCAGGCCCTGAAATCCTAAACGGTCCCTCAATAGTCCGGTCAGGATTCTGGCGGACAGGGTTGCAGGTATCTCCGGGTCCAGCGAGGGATAGACGGCGTGAGAACTCATAATGCCGGCGACCCCCGCATCCACGGCACGCTTGAATGGAGGGATATCAACGAGTTCCAGTTCTTCTCCGCTGAGGGTAATCTGGGGGAGCCTCTTGTGGGGATCCCGGTCCGCCCCCCCGAGCCCGGGAAAATGTTTTCCAACCGCCATGATGCCGTTTTTCTGGAGTTCCTTGATCACGGTCTTCCCCAGCAGCCCCACCAGATCTGGATCTTCGCTGAATGTCCGTCCTTGCAGATGCTTTTCAGGAGAACCCCTGGGCACGTCCAGTACGGGAGCCAGATCCATATTAAGACCGACCAGCCCCATCTCACTGGCCGTCACGCTGGCAAATTCCAGGGCCGCTTTCACCGGATCAGGTGCATGACCAATGGCCGTCTGACCCGGAAATTCTTCAAACGGCGCCCTGAGCCGGGCCACTCTTCCTCCTTCCTGGTCTACCGCCAGGAACAGGGGAATTTCATTGCATTTAAGGGAACACTCCTGGAGCTCTTTGCACAGCCCCGCCACCTGCACGGGGTTTTCTATATTTCTCGAAAAAAGGATTATCCCTCCCAGGCCCCAGTTGCGTATCAGGTCTTCTGTTTGCTGGTCCAAGTCCGGCCCGGGCATGCCTGCCATGAATAACCGGCCGATCCGTGTATTCAAGCCATCAAAATCAAGAGAAGGATTCACTTGCGAAACTTCCTTTGTTGTCATATTCTAGATTGATGTATAATGAGAATGAACTGTTTACAACAAGAAAAGGAATGCCATGAAGGCCATGATCCTTGCCGCGGGCCTTGGTACCCGGCTCAGACCCCTCACGGAACACTGCCCCAAGGCCCTCATGCCCGTCGGCAATCGTCCTCCCCTGGACCGCAACATCGAATATCTCAGATCTTACGGGGTAACTGAGGTCATTGTCAATACCTACCACCTCCCCGAACAGATATTGGATCATGTGGGTGACGGGGAGAGATTCGGTATCCCCGTCCATGTGCGCGTCGAACCGGAGATCCTGGGAACCGGCGGAGGGATTCGCAATGTGTCTGATTTCTGGGACGAGGGACCGTTTATCGTCATGAACGGCGATGTCCTCACAGACATCGACCTGCGAGCAGCGTATGATGCACATGTGAAATCCGGCGCCTTCGCCACCCTAGTACTCCATTCCCAGGAACCGTTCAATCAGGTCCTCGTTGATTCTAAGGCGAACGTTTCCCATATAGCGGAAAAAAATGTCCCGGGAAGGCTGGCATTTACCGGTATTCACATCATCAGCCCTGCGGCCCTGGCCGGTATTCCCAAAGGCCGCTATTCAAGCATCATTGACCATTATAGAAAGCTGATTGTTTCGGGAAAGGCTGTCCACGGACACCTTTCAGAAGGACATTTCTGGCATGACATCGGCACGCTTTCCGCATACCTTGACGCCAACATGGATTTTTCCGGAATCCCGGGATTCCTCGTGGGGAATGGATCCCATGTCCATCCGGAGGCGGTATTGACTGATTGGGTTGTCCTGGGAAAATCCTGCGTCTTGGAACGAGGAGCCCGCATAGCACGGTCGGTCATCTGGGATCATGTTACTGTTCGGGAGGGAGTAAGCGTGATTGAAAGCGTGGTGACATCCCACCGTGAAATAACCCGAGATGCCGTAGCAACAGTATGTTAAAGGGCGGTCACGCTGTCCGCCCAACCCACAGCATCCATATAGTATTGGGGAAACTTCTCTTCCTGTATGCCGATTCTGGAGATGGTCTCTGAAAAGACTCCCCAGTCTCCCGTCTCATACGCCCTTACCGACTTCAGAAAATCAGCAAGTTCTCCCTCGCACGAAACCAGCGCCGTTTTGATACTCTCGGAGAGGGGGAGTTTTTCCATCAGCCTTCCCATATCTTCGTCCAGAATGGCATCTATGAGGGAAAAGAGCCCAAGAGTGAACAGCTCTGAATCACTTGAGATCACTGATTCCTCTCTTCCCAGTAATTCGCATACGCGGGCCCGGATGATCGATGTCCGAAGTAATTCTTCCGGTTTATCAGAGGCAAGTTGAGCCATGAGGATAAGCGAAATGAAACGCCTCAGACCTTTTTGACCAAGGAGAACCATCGCCTGCCTGAGGGACGAAATCTCTTTGAGGCGTTTGAAGTATGCTGAATTCATATACCGAAGAAGTTTATAAGAAAGGGAGACATCTCTGCTGACAATCTTTTCAAGTTCTTCAAACTCCATCTCTTCCCTGTTTGCCTCGGCCGTAGCCTGCAACAGGGTTATCTTTGAGGGAGAAACGTCTTTGCCCTGCATTATCTGGGGCTTACTGAAAAAGTAGCCCTGAAAATAGGAGAACCCCATAGCAACGGCATTTCGAACCTCTTCATGGGTCTCAACTTTTTCTGCCAAGAACTTGACGCCGAATGGAGTCAGCCTTTCGACATACTTTTCAATCTCATCCGTGGGAGTAGCCATAAAATCAATTTTGATAATTTTTGCCACTTCGATAAGCGGTTTCAGCTCGTCCCGGTACAGGAAATCGTCCAAGGCTATTTCATACCCTTTTTTTGACATCTCAAGACATGCTTCCACAACTTCCGGCTCCGGCTGGACATCCTCAAGGACTTCCACCATAATTTTCTCGCGCGGAAACATGACCGGGATCTTTTTTAGCAACAGATCCTGCGTGAAATTAATGAAGGCCTTTTTCCCTGCCGACACCTGGTCTAATCCCATGCTGAGAAAGGTGCTTGAGAGGACTTTCGACGTTGCCGTGTCCCCATCAATATCCGGGAATGCATCGGTCATTCCTCCTCTGAAAAGCAGCTCGTATCCATAGATCTTCAGATTCTTTTTAAATATCGGTTGCCTGGCGATATAAATCTCCATTGTTATTCCTTTCAGGCGATGGGCACTATTCCTCCCGTCTCACTTTGGTTACGTTGCCTGAGTGCCTGCACAAATCAGGCCATGAGGAGCAGTACCGGCAATTGCCATTTCGGCAACATCCGCTCCTCCCGCATTCTCGAGAAGACCGTTTGCAGACAGGTATCAGTGCAGAACCTTTTCATCGATCGAAAAGCAAGCTGAGACGTATTCAGCAGTGCACCGCAAGCAGGACCGATAGAAGGCAACAGAGCGTGAGCCCTGCAAAATTCCGTCCTGGCGGTGAGATGATGCCCTGGTGATGGATCAGGATTTTGTGTTTGTGTGGAGAGAAGAATATGATAAGAACGGGAGTGATTTCATCTTCATTGCTGGAGAGCATGGACAATGAACAATGCACTTAGGAGTTTCGTTCGGCATTTTCTCGAGGCCCGCGACCTCCGCCCTGATGAACCACACATGGAGTTGCTCCGGGGGGATGGGTCCAGCCGCCTTTTCTGGCGGGTACCCTGCCTGGAATCAAAAGAACGCTTTATCGTCCTTTTAAACCCGCCGTCAGACACTTTTACCCGCAAGGAGAATCTTGCCTGTGTGCAAATCGGAAACCACCTGAAATCAAAGGGAATCCCCGTGCCCCGGATTTATGCATTTGAAGCCCCAACGGGCTGGATCATCATGGAAGATCTGGGCAGGTCGCGGCTCCAGGACGCGGTGGCAACCGGAAGGGACCCTATTCCCTTGTACCGCCGGGTGGTCGCCCTGCTTCTTCGGATGCAATTGGACGGTGCCGATGGGTTTGAAACCGGGTGGTGCTGCCAGACCGGATACTATGATCGCTCGGTCATGCGAATGTACGAATCCAATTATTTCCGGGATGCCTTGCTTGGCCTGTATCTGGGGCTCGAAAATGATTGGCGGGAACTGGAACCCGCCTTCGATCATATCGCGACCAGGGCATCGCGATCCAAAACCTGTTATTTTCTTTTCCGCGATTTCCAGTCAAGGAATATCCTGGTCGATAACGGCAGCATTGGCTTTGTTGACTGGCAGGGAGGACGTCTCGGACCCCTGGGTTACGATCTTGCTTCTCTCCTGATCGATCCCTACGCTGCGCTTTCCCCGGAAAACCAGGACACTGTTTTCCAGGTGTACCTTGAGCTGCTCATGCAACACGATCCTTTGGCGGCCGACGAACTGGTGCGGGATTATCCGTACCTGGCACTCCAGAGAAATCTCCAGATTCTCGGGGCCTTTGCCAATTTGACCAAGGCGCATGGAAAGGATTATTTCGAAGCGTACATCCCCGGCGCCGTGCACACGCTCAACGAACGTCTCCGCCAAATGCGGGATCCCGAGCTTTTTCCCTTGAGAAGTCTCGTGAAGCAGCTGAACGAAAAAAATTTTGGCTCGACAAGCTCCCTTGCACAAGATAAGATCACGATTCATGCCCCGGAACAAACAGGGAATCAACGATCCAGGGAATAGTGATGATGCAAAAAAAACTCTTTGAACCGGGGACATTCGTCTCCTCTTTCACGGGCCAGGCGGGGATCATACTCTCGCAACAAGGGCTCAAGAAGGCAGAAAAAACATACCGGGAAGGAAAACGTCCGGGCTACTATTTCGCCCCCGGATGCTGCCGGAATCCGGATTACGTCCTGCAGGTACCGGTCCTTTTTGAAGACAGGACATTTGATGTCATGCGAGCCATGAATATCAGGAAAGGCACAACTGTGCCTGAAGAGAAGCGGTTGTTCTTGAAAACCCTGGCAGATGCCCTGGAGTAAGATTCTGTGCCTCTCGCCGCTCCTGAAGCGCATTTTGCCCTCAGAGAGCATGTCATTATCCCCTGAAACATTTATCTCTCTCTGGAAGGAGCTGCACGGGTTCAAGGTTTCTGAGTCAGGAGAAAAGGAGGTTCTGATGGAGGACTGCATTTTTTGTAAGATTGTCGCGGGACAGATCCCCTGTTTCAAGATTTATGAAGATCAGAAGGTCCTGGCCTTTCTGGACATCAACCCCGTGTCCGAAGGACACACGCTTGTGATTCCCAAGGCCCATGCCGAAAACCTGTGGGAAATCCGCGAGGAAGATCTGGCAGGGGTTCACGTGGCATCAAAAAAGATCATCCGGGCGTTGAAAGATACGCTGAACCCAAGCGGAGTAGCGTGTCTCCAGTTGAACGGACGCGGGGTCAACCAGGTGGTCATGCATTATCACCTGCACCTCATTCCGCGCGGGGAAAAGAGCCCTCCACTTCCCATGAGCAGCTGGGATTTGAAACCGGGAGATCAGGAGGCCATTGCCCGCCTGGCGGAAAAAATAGCAGCAGGGCTTGGCTGAAACAAGGGGCAGAAGGAATTTTCCGGGATGCCCTTATTCGAGCAATTCAACATTCCAGTAAAGGTAATCCCTCCAGGATTGAGGAATCTCGTGTACACCGATGGTGATCCTGAGGGCAGGAACCCACTTGGGACGGGAAGGTTTTCTGATGAGTTTCATCCCTGCTTCCGCGGGGGTGAGCCCCCCTTTTCTGCGGTTGCATTCGACGCAGCAGGTGACGATATTGCGCCATTCGGTTTTTCCTCCTCGAGACTTGGGAAGAACGTGGTCATAGGTGAGCTCTTCCGGAGGAAACTTCCGCCCGCAATACTGGCAGCCATATTTGTCCCTGGCGTAGATGTTCTGCCTGGAAAATTTAACCGGGGTCTTCGGCCGCTTCACCATCCTCAAGAGACGGACTACTGCGGGCAGCTTCACAGTAAAACTGACTGAATGGATCTCCCGTCCGTATTCCTCGAGTACCTCGACCTTGCCCAGGAAAAGAAGGGTGATCGCCTTTTTCCAGTTGACAATTTTGAGGGGCTCATACGTGATGTTCAAAACCAGAACATTCTCCATGGGAACAACATCCAGCTCAAGGGGTTTCCAGGGGAAAGAAGGCCCATAACATCTCTATTTACAGTCGAGGGAAATAATTTCCGAGCAATGTAACTGAAAACAATAATAATGACAAGAACAAAATCCATGGGTTCCAGGAACCTGGAATATGGAAAATGCCCATTTTGGAGAGGGAAATCATGAAAAAAGATTTAGACATCCTGTGTATCAACACTGTTCGAATGCTCTGCGCCGACGCTGTTCAAAAAGCCAATTCCGGTCATCCGGGGATGCCCATGGGAGCTGCTGCCATGACCTACACGCTCTGGACACGATTCCTGCGACACAACCCGGAGAATCCTCACTGGCCGGACCGGGATCGCTTTGTCCTTTCCGCGGGACATGGATCCATGCTGCTCTACAGTCTTCTTCACCTGACGGGATACGATCTTCCCATGGAGCAACTCAAGAACTTCCGCCAATGGGACAGCAAAACTCCCGGCCATCCGGAATACGGGCACACACCCGGCGTGGAAACCACCACCGGTCCCCTTGGGCAGGGCTTTGCAAACGGGGTCGGCATGGCCATGGCCGAACAACTTCTGGCCGCCCGTTTCAACAAGCCGGGATATTCGATCGTTAATCATCATACATACGGGATTGTCAGTGATGGAGATCTGATGGAAGGGATATCCCACGAGGCAGCATCGCTGGCCGGACATCTTGGGTTGGGAAAACTCATCTATCTGTACGACGACAACCATATTTCCATTGAAGGAAGCACGGATCTTGCGTTTACAGAAGACCGTATGAAGAGATTTGACGCCTACGGCTGGCATATTCAGCACGTGCTTGACGGCAATGACCCGGATGCCGTTGCAACAGCCATCCAGAACGCGCAACGGGAGACCGGAAAGCCGTCCATCATTGCGGTTCGCACCCATATCGGCTTCGGGAGTCCCAATAAACAGGACACATCGAGCGCCCATGGCGAGCCGCTCGGTCCGGAAGAGCTGTTCCTCACGAAAAAAAACCTGGGATGGCCCACAGAACCATCTTTTTTCGTTCCGGAGGAAGCTGCAGGGCATTTTCTGGAGGCCCGGGAACGGGGAAGAGCAATGGAGGAACAATGGAATGAAGCTTTCCGCTCATATAAGGAGGCCTTCCCGAAACTGGCGGAGACCTGGCAGCGGTGGATGAGGCGCGAAATTCCTGCCGACCTGGAAGATAATCTTCCTGCTTTTTCACCGGACCCGAAAGGGCCTGCCACGCGCGCCGCGTCGGGAAAAGTGCTCAATGCCCTGGCGCTCCATATCCCAAACCTCATCGGTGGGTCGGCCGATCTGGCGCCTTCCAACAAAACCTTCATCACCGGCGATCCCGACTTCCAGGAAGGCAGATACGAGGGAAGAAATATCCATTTCGGAGTCCGGGAACACGGCATGGGCTCCATCATGAACGGGATGGCCCTTCACGGTGGTCTTATACCCTACGGCGGTACCTTTCTGATCTTTTCCGACTACATGAAACCTGCCATACGACTGGCGGCTATGATGGGTCTTCAGGTCATCTACGTATTCACCCATGACAGTATCGGCCTTGGTGAAGACGGACCCACTCATCAGCCCATCGAGCAACTGGCAAGCCTGCGGTCCATTCCAAACCTGACAGTCATCCGGCCCGCTGATGCCAATGAAGTGGCCCAGGCATGGCGCACTGCCCTCAGGAGGAAGAAAGGGCCGGTGGCCCTTGTCCTCACGAGGCAGGGGCTTCCCGTTCTGGATCGTTCGATCTTCGGGCCGGACCAGTCTCTGGCAAAGGGCGCTTATATCCTCAAAGATGCCACGGACGGGAATCCGGATATCATTCTCATTGCCTCAGGATCAGAGGTTTCCATTGCCCTGGAAGCAGGCAGGACACTGGAAAAGCAGGATATCAAGGTTCGGATCGTCAGTATGCCGTCCTGGGAATTGTTTGAAGAGCAGCCGGCGGACTACCGGGAGGCGGTTCTCCCGGAAAGCGTTCCTGCCCGCATATCTATTGAGGCAGGGGGCAGCCAGGGGTGGCATAGATATACCGGATCGAGGGGGATGGTCTTGGCAATTGATCACTTTGGGGCATCAGCGCCTTTCCGGCAACTCTACGAACAATTCGGTATCACGGCGGAAAATGTGGTGCAAAAGGCTCTCGAAACCCTCGGGAAGTAAACAAAATGATATGCGGTTCGGCAATCCTCGGCTGCCGGACCGAGGCGAAAAGATATCACGGGGATTATCAGGCCCTCTTTGCGGCTCTCCTCCTGCCCGATATCCCATACCCGTAGCCTATGGCCAAAAGGGCTTCCAGTATCCAGACCACAATCCATGAGTTTGTCGCTGACCATAAGGCACCGCCGAGGACAAAAGCCGGCACTAGCATGACCATTCCCACACCGAATTTCCTGGGTAAATCCATTCTGACCTCCTCTCATAGTACCGTACATCGGGAATTTCGTCGAATCACCCGGTGCAACTCATGAGGCGAAGTTTCAACCTCACGAGAACGACCGTACCATTCTGCGGAGCGGATTATAAGCAAAAGAGCTGTCCGGGTCAAGGTTTTAAAGGGGCGGGCAGGTATTCCGGCTTCACGTTATGCAATGCATGAAAAATATTGCCTTTTATCTTTCTATTGGAACGATAGAACTGTTTCAGCATCTGTTTAATTTCTTCTCTCCGGGAGTTCCCCGCCGTTGGGCATCCAAGACGGATCTCCGGCCAGTTCATGGATCGGGCAAACCGGCGAATACGCTGTTCTTCAACCAGGTAGAGAGGCCTTATGACCGTCAATGCACCATTGAAAAAGTGCTGGACCGGCAGCATGGTACTGAGGGAGGCGCCGTAAAGAACATTCAGGAAAAACGTCTCGATGAGGTCGTCCTTGTTGTGGCCGAAGGCCAGCAGGCTGCACCCGAGGTCGCGGGCCGCCTCAAACAATATTTTCCGCCGCAGGCGTGAGCAAAGAAAACAGGGATTTTCGCGATTTTCCGGACTGTGGGCCGTAGGCCCGATGCGGGTCCGGATCACGCGACAGTCAAAACCTTCAGCTTCAAGAAAATCCCGGACTTTTTCTGCTGACCCTCCTCCAAACCCGGGATCCACGTGGATTGCCGTCATGCGGTAATTGATGGGAATCCGTCTCAGCCTCTCCCGGAGAAGCCACAGCAGGCTCAAACTGTCGAATCCCCCTGACACCGCCACAAGGACGTGGTCACCGTCCCGGATCATCCGGTTTCCATGAATCGCCTTCCCCACGAGGCGTTTCATTTCCTTCGCTGCGTAGCCCATAGCAGCCCTTTCATGCATGCGGTAGCAGCCGGTCCGGTGCCGGTCATGCTTCTTCCATACCGGTCCTGTTACCCGTACTGACGCTCACCAAATATCCTCGTTCCGATCCGTACCAGGTTCGCCCCTTCCTCCAGGGCCACCTTGTAGGAATTGGACATCCCCATGGAAAGGTATTTCATTTCCACGCCCGGAATCTTAATATCCGCAATTTCGTGAAACAGGTTTCTGGTAATCCGGAAATAGGGCCTGGCATCTTCAGGGTCCCCGGTAAACGGCCCCATGGTCATGAGTCCCTGGACTTTCACCCGTTCCAGTGCAGCAATCTCCCTGATGGATGAGGCGGCCTGGGAAGGGAAAAGGCCCGCTTTCTGTTCTTCCTTGCCACTATTGATCTCAATCAGGATGGGCATGACCCTTTCCATCTTGCGGCACACTTTGTCGATTTCCCCGGCCAGTTTGATGGAATCCACGGTCTCGATCATATCGAATAAAGGAACGGCTTTTTTTACCTTGTTCCGCTGGAGATGCCCGATCAGGTGCCACTTGACGCGATGTCCAATGACCGCAAAGGCCGCCTCAGCCTCCTGGACATAGTTTTCACCGACAATCTCCATACCCGCCTCGACCGCCTCCAGAATCTCCTCAGGAGTTCTGGTCTTGGCCGCGCCCACCAGCCTGACGCCACGGGGAAGCTCCTTCAGGATTTTTCTCACGTTTTCACCGATCATGCGTGCCTCCTTCCTGTTTTTCCTTTTCATACAGAACTTATCCATTCCTGTAAAGGACCTCCGCAACCCCTATTTCCTGCTGGACTTAGCACCCTGTAACGCATACCATTATACCACTTATCCACTATCCAGAAGCCGGAACAGCACAAACGGGGAGAGGAAACCGTCGACCTTATTCCAACATATGGAGGGAAGAATGACAAGAGAAGACCAGGGGCACTATGCAAAAAAGCATCCGTCGGATAAAACGGTGAACAAGGAGGTGGCGGAGGCCCTGAAAAAACGAACTGTGAACGGTCAATTGGCCTGCGCTGTGGCCTTCGACATTGCAGCGGACCTCGGGGCATCGCCGGGAGAAGTGGGTTATACCCTTGATATGCTTGAGATCAGGCTGATCAAATGCCAACTCGGCCTCTTTGGATACGGCCCGGGGAAAAAATCCGTGCAACCACTAGAGAATCTGCCGGAATCCCTTGAAAAAGCTATCCGCAGTGGACTCAGGGATGGTACCCTTCCCTGCGCAACAGCGTGGAAGGTGGCCGAGAAACTGGGAGTCGGCAAAAGGGACGTCTCCGCTGCATGCGATACACTTGGAGTCAAGATCAGGCCCTGCCAGCTCGGCGCGTTCTAGTTTCCATCCATAAATGGCTATTTTTAACAATCTCGGCGTAAATCTGCGGGATTACTTGTGCGACGTACTACTTGTACGCCTCCGCGCAATCCCTTGACTCCTTGATCTTGTAGAAAATATCTCATTCCTGATTGGAAACTCGTCCGTGCCCAGAATGCATTTGTTAATGGGCGCGTTCTAGTTTCCACCCATCTCACAAAAAAACCCCTATCTTTCCTGGAACCGTATTGCCTGGTCAGAAGAGATAGGGGCTGTTCAAATGATCCGAAAATACTTAACAGCTGCAGGAGCTTCCGCAACCGCCACCCATACTCATATTCGACGTGATGGAGAACCCCGAACCCATTACTGAACTCACGTAATCAACCTTGATGGGCTGAATCTGATTCAACAAATTCTTTTCCACCACATAGGTAATGCCACTGTTATCAAAAACCTCATCGTCGTCTCGCAGCTCATCCAGAGCCATGCCCAGCGAGGGGCCGGCTCAGCCGCCCTGCGACAGCACTATCCTTATGGGAGGGATATCTTCACGATCCTTCAGGAATTCTTTCACCATTTCGTTCGCTTTCGGCGTTACTTCAAACATTGTGTTCCTCCTTCATCCTTCTTCCAAATAATATGTACCCGCTTTCACTGCTATGTACCGCACGTTTAAAATAGGGATTCAATGGGCTTTTGTCAAATTATATCCTCGGGACCGGCAAAAATCCATTGATCAGAACGGTTCCTCGGAAAGCCGATGCCTCATCCACTGCAGTACTTTCTCAAATTCATCACGGAGTTCCGCCAGGGCACTGCCACGGTGACTCACCCTGTTTTTCTCGTTTCCCGAGAGTTGTGCAAACGTCCTGCCAAGGGGTGGATAGAAAAACACCGGATCATACCCGAATCCGTTGCTTCCCATCATTTCCCGAGTAATCTGTCCCTCACACACACCGTCGTAGATGAGGGCCGGGCCTCTCGGTACCGCAATGGCAAGCACACAAACGAATCTTGCGCTCCGATTCTCCACTCCTTTGAGCGCATCCAGGAGTTTCAGATTATTCTCGTGATCGACGGCCGTTTCACCGGCATACCGAGCCGACCGCACGCCGGGACCACCCTGCAAAGCCGCTACTTCCAAACCCGAATCATCTGCGATGGCTGGAAGGCCCAGGACCCTCGCCGTGTGCCGTGCTTTTTTTACCGCGTTTTCTTCGAACGTCTCGCCGTCCTCCACCACCGGGGGAATAGGGCCGAAATCTTCCAGGCTCTTTATCGTCACCGGAAATTCAGCCAAAAGACTTTCGAATTCTCTGATCTTGCCCTTGTTCCTGGTCGCCAGCACAATGGGCCGGTCAAGTGCCGCTGGTTTTTTTTTCTCCATGACAACAATCCGTTCCGATTCATCCGGCACAGAGTTACGGATCGCACGGCGAGTCTTGATTTTTTGCCCATCGGCCTCTGGTTCGGAGACAGGACGGCGATGGACAAAAACAACATGGTTTCCGGAAAAAATCATCTCAGAGAGCTCTGTACCTCTGTGGCAGAAACATACTTCACTATTTGCGACCGTTCTGAGAAAACGATGCTGTGATCCTATTTCCGAAGACATGCACTCGGTCCTGTTATTCTGAGAATAATGAAAACGAATGATCAATGGCAAGAAATTTATGGACAGAATGGACATCGTGTGACAGAAATATCCCCATCACAAGCAAGAGAAACCGCACTATGTTTTCACTGGACATTTTTCGCAGAAAATACCGGACTGATTCCGCAGAAGTGAAAATCAGGGACCGATCCTTTTCATTCTTTGTCCCCCGTGAACTGGAACCTTTTGTCGATCAGAATGACGTCTTCCACAATTTTCCTCTGTGGGCCAAAGTCTGGGAAGCATCACTGATTCTCGCGGACCACCTTGCCTCTCTGACGGCACGTCCGGACAAACACTTCCTTGAAATCGGCTGCGGATTGGGCCTGGTGGGAATTGTCGCGGCCTCCTTCGGGCACAGGGTTACCATGACCGAACAGGACCCGGATGCCCTCAATTTCGCCCGCGCTAATGCGCTCACGAATCTGTCCCATTCCGATTCCGCAATCGAGATACAGAGGCTTGACTGGTATCATCCCCGGCTGCAGCGCACCTTTGATTTCATTGTGGGATCGGAAGTGGTCTACAGCGAAAAAGCGTATGAACCCCTTTTCCACCTTTTCAGGACCCTCCTGAAACAGGGCGGTGAAATAATCCTGGCAGAAGGTCTTCGGGAATCGAGCGTTACCTTTTTCAGGGAAATGAGCCAATACTTTGAAATGAAAGCGCGGAAAAAAATAATCCGGACCCCCGAAAAGGAAATCCGGATTATCCTCTGTTCCATGAAGGTTAGTGATTGAATACCAGTCACCGCATTACGACGACTTGTCTCATCAATTATTTACTCACTCGGTTTCTTATGAAATGCACTCCCGCAGCTTCTCCATGAAAATTTTCCTGATTTTTTCCAGTTTTTCCTCACTGTTTGGTTCAAACCGCGGAACCACGACCGACTGGGTATTTGACGCGCGAATGAAACCCCAGCCCCCGTCAAAAAGGACCCGTGCCCCTTTGAGGCCTCGTGGGCCCAATGCCCAGGGTAATCAACCCCCCTTAAGAACGCCCGTAGCAAGGATAGTATCCTGATCAGGTTCGGTAATCCGCGTTGATGTTCACGTATTCGTGGGACAGGTCGCAGGTGTACATCTTTTCAGAAGACGTGCCCAGGTGCAGGTCAATACGAACCACAAATGATTCCTTGCCCATTTTTTTTGCCGCCAGCAGCTCCGCCTCTTTGCCGCAACTCAGCCCGCCCTGCACGATCCGCACGTCATCTATCCAGATCTCCGTCCTGGATTCATCCATGGATATCCCGGCCCTTCCCAGGGCCGCCATGATTCTCCCCCAGTTGGGATCCCGACCGTAAAAGGCGGTCTTGACGAGAGGTGAATTGGCAACGGTTCGGGCTCCCTGGAGAGCATCGCGCGGACTTGCAGCGCCCGCAATCTCCAGGGTGACAAATTTCGTGGCGCCTTCCCCATCCCTGGCAATCATCCGCGCCAAATCATCCATCACCCGGGTCAATCCCCGGGCAAACTCTCCATATGCCTCCGGGGAAAGCTCACCGTTCCCTGCCAGACCATTCGCCAGGGCAAACACGGTGTCGTTGGTACTGGTATCGCCGTCCACACTTGTTCGATTGAACGTCATTTCCACGCCCGCCAGGAGCGCTTTCCGAAGCGTCGCGGCATCAATGGAAATATCCGTGAGGATAAAACAGAGCATGGTGGCCATGTCGGGCATGATCATGCCCGCACCTTTGGCCATCCCCATGATCCGAAAGGGGCAATCTTCGACAGCTCCCTCAAACCGGGCTATTTTGGGAAACGAATCCGTTGTCATAATGGCCGCTGCCACCTCCTCCAGGTGGTCCGGCATCAGCGATTCTGCAAGGGGGATGACAGCATTTGAAATGAGCTGCATGTTGAGGGGTTCACCGATCACTCCGGTGGAAGCCACGAGAACCTCCTCTGGATGAATACCGAGGGCATGGGCGACCAGGTCCACCGTCTTTCGTGCATCACGCATGCCCTGAGGACCGGTGCATGCATTGGCATTTCCTGCGTTGGCAACAATTGCCCGGGCCTTGCCCACCCTGATATGCTCGCTGCTCAGCAGGACCGGTGCTGCCTTCACTTTGTTCCTGGTAAAGACCGCCGCGGCGGTTGCCTCCTTCTCTGAATAAACAAGACCGAAGTCCGGTTTCCCGTTCTTTTTGAGACCCGCAGCAACAGCCGACGCCGTAAATCCCTGTATCGTGTATGCCATGCCATTCCTCATTTGCCTTGCGCCGCGTGACGACGCCCCACGCCCGACGCCTGTTTCCAGGTTGACCCGTTGGGCTGTTTCGCCGCACCCGGTCTCCGGTGTCAAATTTCCAATCTCTACCGATTGGCTCCGCAGCACTTCTTATACTTCTTCCCGCTTCCACAGGGACAGGGATCATTTCTTCCCACTTTCTTCTCCTTTCGCCGGACCGTGGCAGGCGGCTCGGCATCACCCCCGTGGCTCATATGCATGGCTCGCCGTTTTTTTCTGGAAACCGGCTCAGGGGCCTCTCTCATCAACTGAATCCTGAAAATCATGCTCAGCGCCTCTTCACGGATCTTGTCCAGGAGGTTGTCAAAGAGGACGAATCCTTCCTTTTTGTATTCCCTGAGTGGATCAAGCTGGCCATACCCCCTGAGACCGATCCCTTCTTTCATGTGCTCCATGTCCTGGAGATGCGCAATCCATTGATCGTCTATAATCTGAAGAAGGATCAGCTTCTCGATCTGCCTGAAATCCTCCTTTCCGAACGCGTTCTGCCGTTTCTCGTATGCCTCCCGCACCTGCTCCTTCAGTATATCCGACAGGTCTTCCGGTTTGAGGGCATCGAAAGATTCCTGTCCCATTTCTTCCGAGCTGATGCCCGCCTTCATGCCGAACAGGCGGGTAAAATGATCCTTCAGTCCCTTTATATCCCAGTCTTCGGGATATGCCTTGGGGTCTACCCATTTCTCAACCAGGTCTTCAATCTTGTCGTCCATCATGTTGAGGATAATCTCATCCAACCCCTGTTCCGTCAGGATATCCTTTCTCAGTGAGTAGATGATTTCCCGGTGCTTGTTCATCACGTCATCATATTCAAGGAGATGCTTCCGAATATCGAAATTGTGCGCCTCTACCTTTTTCTGGGCATTCTCGATCCCCTTTGAAATGAGGCTGTGCTCTATGGGCTCTCCCTCCTGCATACCCAGGCGATCCATGATAGAGGAAATCCGTTCAGAGCCGAAAATCCTGAGGAGGTCGTCTTCAAGGGAAAGGTAGAAGCGTGAAGATCCCGGATCACCCTGCCTTCCCGACCGGCCCCTGAGCTGATTGTCGACCCGCCGGCTTTCATGCCGTTCAGTCCCCAGAACGTGAAGCCCCCCCAGATCAACCACCCCTTCTCCGAGAACGATATCCGTGCCTCTCCCTGCCATGTTCGTGGAGATGGTCACGGTCTTCGGCTGGCCCGCGTTCGCGATGATCTCAGCCTCCCGTTGATGGTGCTTGGCATTGAGAACCGAATGGGGAACTCCTGAACGTTTTAGCATCTTGCTGAGCATCTCGGACTTTTCCACCGAAACGGTCCCCACAAGGACGGGCTGCCCTTTTTCGTAAAGTTCCTTGATTTCGCCCACAGCCGCCTGGAATTTCTCCCGTTCCGTCTTGTATATGACATCGGGGAAATTCTTCCGAATCATCAGCTTATTGGTCGGTATCACCACCACGTCCAGTTTGTAGATATTATCGAACTCTGCAGCCTCGGTGTCTGCGGTTCCGGTCATGCCGGCCAGCTTCTCATACATCCTGAAGAAGTTCTGAAAGGTAATGGTGGCCAGGGTCTGATTCTCTTCGGCCACGCTGACCCCTTCCTTCGCTTCTACTGCCTGGTGAAGTCCGTCGCTCCACCTTCTTCCCGGCATCATCCGGCCGGTGAATTCGTCCACGATCACTATCTGATCGTCCTTGATCACATAGTGCACATCTTTTTCAAAAAGCCAGTACGCCTTGATGAGCTGCTGTGTCGCGTGGAGCAGATCGGATGATCGGACGAAACGCTCTTCCAATTCCTTGAGACGCTCCTCCTTCTCTTCCTCATTCAGCGTCTCATCTTCCCGGATCAGGTGGCTTTCATCATCAAGATCAGGGAGGGTAAAATCTCCCAGACCGCTGGCAGCGAGCAGCTTGATACCTTTTTCGGTCAGTTCCACGGCATTGCTTCGCTCATCTATGACACAATAGAGAATCTGGTCCAGATCAGGCAGGAGTTTCTGCGCGCTCAAGACGCTCTCCAGCCGGTCAATTTCCTTTTTCAGTGCCTGGTGCTCCGAAAGGATTTCCAAAAAAACCTTGTTCTTGGGGTCTCCGCGCTTGACCTGGAGCAGTTTTTCGATGGTGTTATCATCCACCTGTTCCGCCTGAATCCTTGTTCGTATTTCCTGCAGGATTGAGCGGATAACGGCGGCCTGCTTCTTTTTCAGGTTGATCACCTGGGGCTTGACTTCCTCATAGATTTTGTTTTCGCTGTGCTCAACCGGACCGCTGATGATAAGCGGGGTCCTTGCCTCGTCGATGAGAATGCTGTCCACCTCATCAACGATAGCGTAATAGTATTCCCGCTGTACAAAGTCTTCTACGTCGAACTTCATATTGTCGCGCAAATAGTCAAACCCGAATTCATTATTGGTGCCGTAGGTAATATCGCAGGCGTACGCCTCTTTCCTCTCCCGGTCATCCATACCATGGACGATGACGCCCACAGAAAGGCCCAGAAACTTGTAGATTGCTCCCATCCAGTCGGCATCACGCTGGGCGAGATAATCATTGACCGTGACCAGATGCACCCCTCTTCCCGTAAGGGCGTTCAGATAAAGCGGGAGAGTGGCCGCAAGGGTCTTGCCTTCCCCGGTCTTCATCTCGGCTATTTTTCCGTTGTGGAGCACGATGCCGCCTATGAGCTGCACGTCAAAATGGCGCATCCCCAACGTCCGGACGGAAGCCTCCCGTACAGTGGCGAAAGCCTCCGGCAGGAGATCATCGAGCGATTCCCCGTTTGAAAGCCGCCCTTTGAACTCTGCTGTTTTTCCCCTCAATTCTTCATCGGAGAGGGCCTGAAAATTCGGCTCCAGGCTGTTAATGGCCTCAACCACGGGGGCCATGCGTTTAAGGTCCCTTTCATTCTTGCTCCCGAATATGCCTTTAATGACTTTCCCTATCATAATAATCTATGCTCCATAACCGCGTCGTATTGCTGAAAGCACGTTGCAGCCCGATGAACTCCAAAGAAAGAGAGCCCAGCTCGTCTGGTCCGCGGTTGATCGGCTGAAATATCTTTAATCTTTCATGTAACCTTTTATTAAAAAACGATATATCTCAAAAATCAAGCACATTCATTTCTAAAGGAGATATGGCGAACCCATCCGGCCCTCGCAGACTCCTTCTTTATCCCGAACATCCTACGCCTCATTCGCTGTGACCCTTCGCCACATTCTCTAATCTAAGACCATGTGAACAAATTTGCGACCAAAATGGACAGAAATTTTCTGCGATGATCGTAATGAATGACAAATTCCAAAATCCAAGTGTCAAATATCCAATCAGTGAATCTGCTCCCCCGAAGCCGGAGACATCATGAAGCTCCACGAGGCAAGATGGGGGAGGAAGCCTTTCCAGGCCCCGGATCGGTTGATCCTATCCGGTTTCTCTACCAGAGGTGAAGGGTTTCATCAAAAGTGGATGGATAAGGAGAGTTGGACCGAAACTAGTTGAGGATGTACCGCAGAGGATTAACCGCCATCCCATTGACATGCACCTCGTAGTGCAGGTGGGGTCCGGTGGATCGGCCGGTACTGCCCACAAGGGCTATGGTGTCTCCCCGCTTGACGTATTGGCCTTTCTTTACAAGAGCCTTCTGGAGGTGGGCATATCTCGTCTTGATGCCGTGCCCGTGTGAAATTATGATACTCTTGCCATACCCATGATCCCAGCCCACGAACCGCACTATACCGTTGGCCGGCGCAAGGATGGGGGCCTTCAAACGTGCAGAGATATCTAGTCCCTTATGAAATTCCCTCTGCCCGGTAAAAGGCGACGTTCGATATCCGAAACCGCTGCTCAACCACCCTTTTGTCGGCCAGATGGACGGCGTCGAGGCAAGAAGTGTCTTCTGCTCTTCAAGGAATTTCTCGAGTTCCGCCTTTTCCCTTTTCCCATACGCAATCCCGTCGCTCAGATCATCCAGTGAACGGTGCATCTTGCGAACGAGGGCGCCGACTGACTTTTCTGCCGCCTGGCGGGGATCCAGGAGAGCCGGATCTGGTCCCCCGACTCCATTGGAAGGGGTGTTATCTTCTCCAGTCTCCATATTCACCATTGTTCGGAGACGATGATCAACAGCTTCCAGTTCCCCCACCCTCTTGGTCATCTTGTTGATCCGCTGGGCCAGGTGCAAAAACTGGCTTTTTTGGAATTGATTCTCCTTTTCCAGTTGTGCCAATCGTGGCATTTTCCCTTTCAGGTTCACATAGTCTTGAAAGATCCATCCAAAATAAACGCCGCCTCCCAGAAGGCACAGAACCAGTGCGCAAAGAACCACCTTCGGCAGGCTGAACTGCCTTGTTTCGCTCGTTCCCTCCGGCACAAATACAATTGTCAATCTCTTGAACGCCATGAGTTCTTTCACCTATCACAGGAGACGAATAGGATGCAACACAAATATCTTCTTATTTCACTATGTTATCATAATAACGAAGCAAATAGTGACTTTTTTAACACACCTGTAAACATCTTGTCAACAGGGAACATCATCACGTCAGGAGAAGCATATCCCTCACATGAATCCAGGAAAACCCGGTGTGTCGGGGGCCTGAACAGGTTTATCTCCCTGCTACTACTCAAGTCTTTTTTGTATTCATCGGCAGTAATCAGATAAATCTGCAATCCTTATGCCAGAAAACACAAAGAGAAAATGAACGGATGCAGGTCTCCTGTTTGTTGATCTCGGAGTTCAGCTTGTTTGAAAAAAACGGATGATCTCCCGGGCCAGGCGGGGGCTGATGCCCGGCACAGCCACAAGCTCATCCGGGCCGGCCCGGGCAATTGCGTTCATGTTCTTGAAATGCGTAAGCAACTGTTTTTTTCTGCTCTTTCCAATGCCCGGAATCCGGTCCAAATCAGAGAGGGTGAATGCGCTTCTTCGCAGGGTACGGTGATACAAAATCGCCCTGCGGTGTACTTCATCCCGCACCCGCATCAGAAAAAGGAGGGAAGGATCATTCGTTTCCAGTGACAACGGGTTCTTTCTCCCGGGAACATAGACCTTGTCTCTCTGTTCCCCCTTTTTTTCATCCGGCTTGGCAATGGCGACAACCGCCGGTGCTTGTCCTCCCCCTGCGGATTCAAGTATCTTCTGCACCGTGTGCAGATGTCCTTTTCCGCCGTCCACCACGAAGAGGTCGGGCAGATCTCCTCTGGCGACTCTCCGTGAAACCATCTCAGACATCATTCCATAGTCATCAATGCCCTGAACCATCTTTATTCGGAAATTTCTGTACCCCGAACGGGCGGTTTGCCCGTCAATAAAGGTGACCATGGTGCCCACTGCCAGGTCTCCGGAGAGGGTGCTGATGTCAAACCCCTCCACAGTCCTCGGTATTTTCCGGATTCTCAGACGTTGCGCCAGTTTCTCCATCAGTTCCTCTCCGGATGACATCCTTTCACCGGCAAGCCCGCTCCCGGCATTGGTTTCTGCCATCACTACCAATCGACGTTTTTCGCCTCGTACCGGCCTGCGAATATGGACTTTTTTTCCGGAAAGACTCGACAAC
>Ga0315542_1000340_pt1 | contig 28865 bp, 23 predicted proteins | sample SalMarSW160120MG_FD_202541 | JGI IMG/M metagenome (GOLD analysis project Ga0315542, IMG submission 202541) | Salt marsh sediment microbial communities from the Plum Island Ecosystem LTER, Massachusetts, United States - Salt Marsh Sediment SW1601-20 ... | reverse complement strand
CTCAGCGAGGCCGAGCTTTCGTCGCTGTGGCCGCCGCTCATCAAAGACATGCAGCTCCAGGACGGCAAGACCTGGATGCTTCCGTTCAACAAGTCGGACTTCGTGGCCTTCTACAACGCCGACTGGCTCGCCCGCGTGGGGATGAAGCCCCCCAAGACCTGGGCGGATTTCGTGAAGGTGGCCGAGTCGGTGACGTCCAAGAGCGACAACACCTGGGCGACCAGCATCGACCCCGGCTCCAAGACCGGACCCGCCAACGGCACCTACGTGTTCGTCGCCCTGCTTCGCGCCTACGGCGGCCACGTGTTCCAGAACGGCAAGGTGGTCTGGGACTCACCGGCGGGCGTTCAGGCGCTGACGCTCTTGTCGAAGCTGGTCGATCAGGGGGCCGTCAAGATCGGCACCAACTATCCCGGCCAGACGGCCCTGGGCGCCCAACGTGCGGCGTTCGACTTCAGCACCATCGCGGGCTATCCCTACATCGTCAACGCGGTCGGCGGCAAGTTCACGATGAAGGTGGCCGCCATGCCGGAAGGCCCGGCGGGCCCGGGAAACGTGCTGCAGGGAACCAACATCGTCCTGTTCGCGAAGGCCACGCAGGCGCAGCGCGATGCGGCCTGGTCGTTCATGAAGTTCCTGATCCAGCCGAAGCAGACCGCCTACTGGGCGGAGCAGACCGGCTACTTGCCCGTCACGAAGGATGCCCTTCCGCTGATGAAGGACTACCTGGACAAGCACCCCTACCAGCGCATCGCCGCCAACAGCCTGGCCAACGCCTTGCCGACGCCGTCCCAGCCGCATAGCGAGGAGATGTTCGGCTACCTGTCGTCCGCGTTGCAGAGCGTATTCGTGGGTCACGCCGACCCGCAGAAGGCGCTCACCAGCGCCGCCCATCAGGCCCAGGCGCTCGTCGGCACGAACTGAGGAACGAGGTGTGAGCTGGCGCCGGTTCCTTCCGCGCTCGCTGGTCGCGCTGCTCGTGGCGGCGGCCTTCGCCTTCCCCTTCTACTGGGTGGTGGCGACCTCGCTGAACTCGAGCTCGCAGGCCCTCGCCTTCCCGCCCGTGTTCCTGCCGCACTTCGTGTGGCAGAACTATGCACGGGCGTGGGCGAACGCGCCCTGGATCCGGTACTTCCTCAACACCGTCTTCATCGCCTCGGCCACGACCGCACTCGTGCTGTTCACGTCGACCATGGCGGGATATGCGTTCGGTGCGATGTCGTGGCCGGGGCGGCGCCTCCTCTTCGGCCTCGTTCTCAGCATCCTGCTCATCCCGGTCACGGTGCTCATCGTTCCGGACTACCTCGTGCTCCACGACCTTCACTGGCTCGATACCTACCAGGCACAGATCATCCCCTGGGGAGCCTCCGTGTTCGGCATCTTCCTGCTACGCCAGTTCTTCGCCTCCCTTCCCATCGAGTACTGGGAGGCGGCCCAGCTCGACGGCGCCGGGCGGTTCTGGTTCGTCTGGCGCGTGGCGGTCCCTCAGGCCACGCCGGTGCTGATCACGATCGGCGTGTACATCTTCCTGGGTTCCTGGAACAGCTTCCTGTGGCCCTTCATCATGACCAACAGCCCCTCCGTGCAACCGGTCGAGGTGGGCCTCGCCACCTTCCTCGGGGCGTACGGAACCGACTGGACCGGGCTCTCCGCCGCAGTCGTGTTCACCACCTTGCCCGTCATGCTGCTGTTCCTGGTGGCACAGCGCCAGTTCGTGACGGGCGTCAGCGCCGGCGGCTTGAAGGAGTAGTGCCCTTGACGCCAACCAACGGACAACACTTCAAGCTCCACGGCGGCGTGGGCACGATCGGGGGGACCAAGCTCGAAGTCATCGCTGGGCCCACGCGGATGCTCTTCGACTTCGGGACCGCCTTCGAACCCGGCAAGGGCGCCTTCGACACCGCGCTCCGGCCGCGACAGGACCGAGCGGCGTTCGACCATGTGGCGCTGGGGATCGCGCCGCCGCTCGGCGGTCTCTATCCGGAACCGATGGTCCTGCCAGACGGCGAGCGCGTTGGCGACGCAACCGATCCCTTGCCCATCTTCATCACCCACCTGCACCTGGATCACGTCGGCCTGTTGCCCCTCCTCGATCCCTCCGTGCCGGTCTATATGAGTCGCGATAGCGCGCGCCTGGCCGCCCTGCTGGACGACGTCGGCGAGGGCATCGGGGACCACGACCTGCGCTTGCTCGACGACGGCGAGACGGTCGAGCTGGGGCATGTCCGCGTCCGCCTGCACGCCGTCGACCACGACATTCCGGGGGCCAGCGCCTTCCTGGTGGAGGGGCCTACGGGCCGGTTGCTCTACAGCGGCGATCTGCGAGGGCACGGCCTCGCACCGGAACGCAACGATGCCCTCATCGACGAGCTCTCCGGCACGGTCGGCACGCTCCTCCTCGAAGGCACCCGCCTCGCCGACGGCTCTCCGGCGCTGCCGGAGAAGGCGATCGGGTCCACGGTGACGGTGCTGTTGAGCACGGCCCGCGGTGCGGCGGTCAACTTCTACGCACGGAACGTGGAGCGCATGCGCGCGCTCGCCGAAGCGACCGCCGAGGCCGGCCGGCGACTGGTCCTCACACCCGGCAGCCTGCGCATCCTCGAGGGCTGGTTCGGCGCCGACCGGGTCGGCACCTGGCGCGTCGCCGGTTTCCAACCGCCCGGAGCCGCGACGCCACCGGACCCCGTGACTCGCACGCTCGCCCAGGCGGACGTCATCCCGACGGACGCCATCCGAGATCACCCCGAGCGGTATCTCGTCGAATTACCGTACGCGGCGCTGACGAGCCTCGCCTCCGGGCTGCTACCGGCGGGCAGCCTCTACATCCACAGTGACGGCGTGCCGCTCGGCCCCTTCGACCCGGCCTTCACCAACATGGACCACTGGCTGGCCCGCTTCGGGCTGCAGCGGGTGGACGTCCGCTCCAACGGCCACGCCGACGCGGCCTACCTCGCAACCATCGTCGAGCGCATCGCGCCGGACCGCCTCTACGCCATCCACAGCAAGGCGCCCGAGCGCATGCCCGCCCCGCCCTCCGGCGTACGCATCCTGCCGGCCCTCGGCGTGCCCTACGTCTGGTAGGCACGGACCGGCCCGCCACCGCGGCATCGGGTCCGGATCACGGAGGCGTCGCAAGCTGGGTGGTGGACGGGATCACGTCCGTGGACTGCCTGCCGGAGCTCGGCGAGACGCTTCGCGGCAGCTTCTTCCAAGCGCTCGCGGCGCCAGCGAGGTTGCGGCTAGAGCTCGACCAGCTCGTAGCGACGGTTGCCCATCTTCAGTAGCTCCATGTACTCGAGCTGGTGCAGGCCGCCGCGGCTCTCGATGCGCGTCACGACCTCCTGCTTCTGGTCTTCCGGCATGGCGTAGACCAGATCGATCGCCGCCTGCTCGACCGCCAGCAGGTCCGTGGATCCGAGGATGCCGATGTCGTTCATGGTCGGTTCAGCCGCGTTGCCGATGCAGTCGCAGTCCTGCGAGATGTTCTGCAGGACGTTGATGTAGGTGATGTGCGAGCCGAAGTGGTCGGCCACGCCCTTGCCAGCTTCCGTCATGCGCTCGAGGAACAGAGGGCCCGCCTGCCACCCCCCTCCGTGGACCTGCGGCTTGCCCGTCTGACTCGAGGCGCATCCCACCGCGATGTTCTTCAACGACCCGCCGTAGCCGGCCATGGCATGGCCCTTGAAGTGGGTGTGGACGACCAGCGCATCGTAGTCCGGGAGATGGCTGCCCACCGCGATCTCCGTGAGATGCTCACCGGGTGCGTAGTTCGCGTCGCCGAGTAGCGACGTGGGCCGGCGCAAGAACGCCTTCATGCCCGCGATCGGCAACATCGCGTCGCCGTCGGCATCCAGGATGTCGACCGGGCAGAAGTCGAAGCCGTTCGTCTTCAATACCTCCCGATGGGTCTCGGTGTGTGCCCTGGGACCGCCGTAGAGCACGTTGCACTCCACGATCGAGCTGTTGGGGACGTGGGCTTGAAGCCCCCTGATGAGGTCGATGGGCAGGAGGTTCGGACCATGGGGCTCGCCGGTGTGCAGCTTGATGCCGACCTTCCCCCCGATCCCCTGGCTGATGCGGGAGTAGACCTCCAGCAAGCCGGCGGCGCTGAGGTCCCGGGTGAAGAATACGCGAGCTGTGTCGCCCGGGACCGGGGCCCCGACCGCTCGGGCCAGCTTGCCCACGGCCGCGGCCGCGAGCGCGACGGCGCCCCTCCAGATGAACTGCCGACGTGACATCCGTTCGGCCACGATGGGCTCCCTTCGGTGGAGCGGGTCGAGTTCGGAAGGCTCGAGCGCCTCGTCTCTCCGTTTCGATCGCCGGACCGAGGATGTTGCTGACCCGATGCGCGACAGGTCTGGCGTGCCTCTTGCTACGCGGACGCGGGGATAGGACGTACCGTCAGCCGAATTCTAGGGGCACGCCGGGACGAGCGTCGCGTGACATTTGGCCTGGCGCCACCCGATGCGGTACGGGACGCGACGACGCCGAGCCACGGGTGGCGCCGTGGTCGTTGCCTCTTTCCTTGCCCTCATTCCCTGGATCCCGGCTGCCACCCACACCGGCAGGCCAGGCACCGTCGACTGGGCACGAGCGTCAGCGCACGCGTTCTCGCAGCCGCCAGCGACCGCCGTGGAGACGCTCACGTCAACCGGCCGGCGCCACACGTCTCCTTCGGTGATCATTCGGCGCGGTCGATGGTCACGGTGAGCGGGCCGGGCTTGCTCAGGACATCGATCCCCGTTTCGATGCGCCCGAGCCGTACGAGCCCGGGCGCGTAGCCGAAGTCCCGGTAGAACAGGGCGAGATTGCCCCAGGGGGCGTAGTACGTGATGTCGCCGATGGCGGGGTCGATGCCGTCCGGTGCACCCTCGGTCGAGAGGCGCCTGGGGAGGTCGCTCACATTCTCGGTGCGGTTGTAGTCGGTCAGGGTCAGCGTCAGGGGGAGGAGCGCCAGGAAGTCCCTGGCCGTGGCGTTGTCGTCGAGCGTCGCGAGGACCTTCCGGCCTTCGATCGTCAGTTGGATCTTCATGCTCGTGTCCGATTCCTGTCGTGGTGGCGGCGTGCCGGGCTGTTCTGCGCCGGCGAGGGGAAGGCCGAGTGCGGCCAGAGTCGTCCATGCGAGGACGGCAATCCATCGGCCCTTCCGCCCCCACGCGCGAGAACGGTCCTTGGCCAGGCTTCTCGACACACTGCATGCAGCCATGGCATCCCTCCCGATCGTCGTTCCACACCCTTCCGGTCGAGCCCGTGTCGCACCTGGCGGAGCGCCTGCGCCGAGGCTCCTGCGCTCCGCCAGCTTCCTTCGCGAAGACCCCGGCTCAGCTCCGATCCACTGCGTAGACGGGGAACATGCTCGCGTCTCCGTAGTCCTCGATCGGTTCCACGTTCTTCAGGTGATCCATGTCCTCGTCCGAGATCACGAAGTCCACCGCGGCGTTGGCCTTCATGTGGGCCGGGTTCGCGGTCTTGGGCAGGGGAAGAAGTCCGAGCTGAAGGGTGTAGCGGATGGAGAGTTGCGGCACCGAGACGCCGTACTTCTCGGCCATCTCCGCCACGACCCGGTTCTTCAGCAGCTCCCTGTGCGCGATGGGAGAGTACGCCTCCACGAGGATGCCCTTGCCCTGCGCGTACCGGATCAGATCCGCCGGCGTGTTGCTGATGTGCGCCAGCACCTGGTTCACCATGGGCGCGACGGTGCACGACGCAAGGATGTTGTCGAGGTCCGCGGTCTGGAAGTTCGAGACGCCGATGGCGCGGAGCTTGCCTGCCTCATACGCGTCCTCCAGGGCGCGCCATGCTTCCCGGTTGCCATCGAAGTGGGGATCGTCCGAGCCGAACTCGGCCCAGGGCTGCGGGCTGTGGATGAGCATCATGTCGATGACGTCGAGCCCCAGCTTCTCTAGGGATCCGCCGATGGCGGCAGCGGCGCTCTCGTAGGACTTCAGCGCCGCGGCCAGCTTCGTGGTCACGAACAGCTCGTTCCTGGCGATCCCGGAGGCTCGGAGCGTGTTGCCGACGCCGCTCTCGTTCTGGTAGGCCTGCGCGGTATCGATGTGGCGATAGCCGAGCTTCAGCGCCTCCTCGACCGCCGGGCCGACCTCATCGTTCGAAATCATCCATGTTCCGAGCCCCAGCTTGGGGATCTCGACGCCGTTGGACAGGGCGTAGGTCTCGTTCAGGATCCTGGGTCGTGCTGCGTTGCTCATAAGGGCGTTCTCCTTCATGTCTGGAGGGTCTAGAACGCGACGCCGGTGCGCTCGGCCGAGATCTCCCAGAGTCGCCGGGCGAGCTCGGGGTCCTTCGCGCGCTCCACGGGCTCGACCCGGACCGGATAGCCGCGCATCTCTCCCCGGCCGTCGGGACCGAAGAAGTCAGCGGATCGGGCATCGGGGTCGGTGGCGGCGCGGAGCGGTGCCAGGACGCCTTTCTCGACGGGCATGGCAACGATCGGGTTGAGAAGGTTGGCCATGCCGGAGTGCCGCTGCAGGTCGGTCCGGGTCCACCCGGGATGGCTGGCGCAGACGGTGGGCCCGGTGCCGCCCAAACGGCGGTTCAGCTCGAAGGCGAACAACAGGTTCGCGATCTTGCTGTCACCGTAGGCACGCCAGGCGTTGTAGCGGCGGCTGCCCCAGTCGAGATCGGTGAGATCGGGGTTGCCGCGGCGGTGCGCCACGCTGGAGGTCACCGTGATTCGCGCTCCCGGCGTCTTCGAGAGGAGCCCCATCAGGCGCCCCGTGAGCGCGTAGGTGCCGAAGTGGTTCGTACCCATCTGAAGCTCGAAGCCGTCCTCGGTGTACCCGAGCGGCGGCACCATGACGCCGGCATTGTTGGCCAGGATGTCGAGCCGTTCGACCTCGCCGAGGAGCTCGTCCGCGAACGCCTGGATCGAGGCGAGGCTGGCGAGGTCGAGCTTGCGGACCGTGACCTCCGCCACGGGCTGTGCGGAGCGGAGCTCCGCCGCGACCTTCTCGCCGCGGTCGGTGTCGCGCACCGCGAGGACGACCTCGGCGCCCTTCGACGCCAGCGCCCTTGCGGTCTCGCGGCCGAGCCCCGAGGTGGCACCGGTCACGACCGCGCGCTTGCCCATGAGATCGGGAACGTTCGCCTCGGTCCATGGAGCGGTGCTCACGCTGCCTCCTTCACCGAACGCCCGCGGCGTCCGGTCACTTCCCGTACTGCTCGTCGCTGACGTGCTCCATCCACTCGACGGCCTTGCCGTCCTTGGCTTCCTGGATGGCGATGTGCGTCATCGCGACCGTGGCGCTGGCGCCGTGCCAGTGCTTCTCGCCGGGCTCGAACCACACCACGTCGCCGGGTCGGATCTCCTCGATGGAGCCACCTTCGCGCTGTACCCAGCCGAGGCCGGACGTCACGATCAGGGTCTGCCCCAGCGGGTGGGTGTGCCACGCGGTCCGCGCACCGGGTTCGAAGGTGACGCGTGCGCCGGCGGCGCGGGCCGGGCCGGGGGACTGGAAGAGCGGGTCGATGCGGACCGAGCCGGTGAACCAGTCGGCGGGGCCGACACCGGACGGAAGGGAGCCGTTCTTGGTGATGTTCATGAATGCCTCCTCGAAGCCAACGTGGGGACGAGGGTCCCGTGCGGAAGTCGCGCTGCCCCCGCGCGGTGACCGTGCTCGACGGTCCGGACGGGCGGCCGTGACGGTCGCCCGAATGCTCGATCCCGCGCCCGCAAGCCGGTGGCGGGCGAGCGGAGGGACCTGACAGCAGGCCGTGGGGGTCGCGGGATATCCCCGCAGGCCTGGTAAGAGTGTAGGTGAGCCGGCCGCTTACCCTGTAGACCGATCCTCCCTCAGCCTTGCCCGATCCTGTCATCAGGGCACGCCGCGCGCACCGGCCGGGATGCTAGGGTCGAGCGAGGGGCGGGCCCTGCGCCCGACGTCGGCTCTCGTACGGGCCAGGAGTGGAGCGGGCCAGGAGTGGAGCGAGCCATGCAAGCGAACGTCCCGGAATCCCTCGATCCATCAGCGGACAACGAGGACCTGCGCGCCTTGCGCGACGCGGTCGATCGCCGAACCGTCGGCGAGAAGGCCGTGGCCACGAAGATCGAGCGGCTCTCGTTCGCGCGTGCAGAGACGTCCACCCTACCTCTGGTCTGCTTCTACGATCCGAAGGTGTTCCTCATCCTGCAAGGGCGCAAGCGCGTGGTCCAGGGGGGCGATCCCTACGTGTACGGGGCGGGATACGCGTTGTTGGCTTCGGTCGACCTCCCGGCGACGGCACAGATCATCGAGGGCAGCCCGGAACGGCCCTACCTCTCGCTCAGCCTCGGACTCGACCAGGCCGCGGTCGTGCAGCTCCTGGCCGAGACGCCGTACTCGAGCAAAGCGACGGGGACCCCGAACCGCGGCATCGCCGTCACCGAGGCCTCGCCGAAGCTCCTGAGCGCGTTCCGCCGCCTCGTCGAGCTGCTCGACGAGCCCGAAGCCCTCCCCCTGCTGGCGCCCCTCGCCGAACGCGAGGTGCTGTTCCGACTCCTCACGAGTGAGCTCGGGGAGCGCCTCCGGCAGGTGGCCTCGGTGGGCACCCAGGGCAACGGCATCGCCCGCGCCATCGCGTTCCTCAAGACCCACTACCGAGAGCCGCTGCGCATCGAGGACCTGGCGGCCGGCGCAGGCATGAGCGAGTCGACCTTCCATCGTCACTTCCGTGCCGTGACGGCCGTGACGCCCCTGCAGTTCCAGAAGCTCCTGCGACTCGACGAGGCCAGGACGCTGATGCTGAACGAGGGCCTGGACGCCGCCAGCGCCGCTTTCCATGTCGGGTACGAGAGCCCCTCGCAGTTCAGTCGTGAGTTCCGGCGCACCTTCGGCGCGCCGCCGGCCCGCCACATCTCTGCCATCCTGCAGGCGCCCTGAGGGACCCTGCGTCGGGCGGCCTTCCGTCCGGCTCGAGGTCGTCCCCTTCCCGTTCCGAGTGGCTCGGCACCGGGTCCCTCCTGGGTCCTGTGAGCGCCGGCTCCCATCCTGCCGACCGCCATCGCAAGGCGCGCGGTATAGAGTGCGCTCATCATGCTCGAGCACCTTCTATCGGCCTTGACGCTCGAGGAAAAGGCCACGCTCTGCACCGGCGCGGGGCCCTGGTCGACCCATGGGATCGAGCGCCTCGATATCCCCCCGCTGGTCGTCTCGGACGGCCCACACGGGGTGCGGCGCGTCGCCAACCCGGACGCCATCGCATCGGAGAGCGTCCCGGCAACGTGCTTTCCGACGGCGTCGAGCCTGTCCGCGAGCTGGAACCCTTCCCTCGTGCGCGAGGTCGGCGGGGCCATCGGCGAGGAGTGCGTGGCGCTGGGGGTCGACGTCATTCTGGGCCCGGCGACCAACATCAAGCGCACACCCGTGTGCGGGCGAAACTTCGAGTACTTCTCGGAGGACCCGTTCCTCTCAGGAGCGCTGGCCACGGGCTACATCGAAGGGGTGCAGAGCCAGGGCGTCGGCACGTCCCTGAAGCACTTCGTGGCCAACAACCAGGAGTACCAGCGCTTCTCGATCAGCGTCGAGGTCGACGAGCGTGCCCTGCACGAGATCTACCTGCCCGCGTTCGAGACCGCTGTCGCGCGTGCCCAGCCTTGGACGGTCATGTGCGCTTACAACAAGGTCAACGGGACCTACGCGTCGGAACACCACGAGCTCCTCACCGACATCCTCCGGCACGCCTGGGGCTTCGAAGGCTTCGTCGTGTCCGATTGGGGCGCGGTGCACGACCGTGTCGCGGCGCTTCGGGCAGGCCTGGACCTCGAGATGCCGGGGCCGAAGGACCGAAGGGTGCAGGCGGTCGTCGACGCCGTGCGAGCCGGTGCGTTGGACCCCGATCTCCTCGACGACGCGGTGCGCCGGATCCTCAGGATCGTCCTCGAGGCGAGGAAGACGCCCAAGGGTGGCGCGTTCGACGTGGACGCCCACCACGCGCTGGCACGTCGGGCAGCCGCCGAGGGCATCGTGCTCCTTAAGAACGACGGCCTCCTGCCGTTCGAGAACGTCACGCGTCTTGCCGTGATCGGCCGGGCCGCGAAGGAACCGCGGTTCCAGGGGGGAGGCAGCTCGCACGTCAACGCAACGCGCGTGGACAGCCCCTTCGACGAGATTGCGAAGCTCGCGCCGGACACCGACTTGAGCTACGCCGAGGGGTACCCGGCGGGGCTCGAGGTCCGGCAGCCCCTCATCGACGAAGCGGCGAGCGCCGCCGCAGCGGCCGAAGTTGCGGTCGTCTTCGTGGCCCAGCCTCCGTCCCTGGAGTCCGAAGGGTACGACCGCTCCCACATCGATCTCACGCCCCACCAGGTCGCGCTCCTCGAGGCCGTGACCACGGCACAACCGAGGACGGTGGTCGTCCTGAACAGCGGGTCGGCGATCGCCACCGACCCGTGGGGCCAGCGCGCGTCGGCCGTCCTCCAGGCCTGGTTCATGGGCCAGGCGGGTGGCGGCGCCGTGGCCGACGCCCTGGTGGGTCGGGTCAACCCGTCGGGCCGCTTGGCGGAGACCTTCCCAGGGTCGCTTCCCGACACCCCGGCGTACCTCAACTATCCCGGCGAGCTCGGACGGGTTCGCTACGGCGAAGGCATCTTCGTCGGGTACCGCTACTACGACGCCGTGGAACGGCCGGTGGCCTACCCCTTCGGTCACGGGTTGTCGTACACCACTTTCGCGTACAGCGATCTGCGCGTATCGGCCCGGACCTTCGAGCCGAGCGAGCGGCTCGAGGTCACGGTCGACGTCACCAATACCGGTGAGCGTACGGGCAAGGAGGTCGTGCAGCTCTACGTGCACGATCACGAAGCCGGCCTCGTCCGACCTCCCAAGGAGCTCAAGGGGTTCGCCAAGGTCGAGCTCGATCCGGGCGAGACGAAGACCGTCACGCTCGTACTCGATGCCCGCAGCTTCGCGTTCTACCACCCGGGACACGGGCGCTGGATCACGGAGGACGGCGACTTCGAGCTCCTGGTGGGCGCTTCGGCGGCCGACATCCGTCTTCGAGAAACGGTCACGCTGCGCGGCTCGCCCCTGCTGCCCTCGCTCCTGAACGCCGACTCGACGGTGGCGGAGTGGCAGGAGGACCCCACGGGCAGGGCGGTGGCCGGCGACCTGCTGGAGGATCTCGCGAGGTCCATGGGCGAGTCCATGGGGGCCGAGGGCGAGAGCGGCATGGGCATGGACATGCTGGGCTTCATCCGGGACATGCCGCTTCTGTCCGTGCTGCACTTCCAGGAAGGCCACCTGCACGTTTCGCCCGAGGAGGTGGTCGATCGTCTCGTCGAGAAGGTCCATGGGGACGAAGCCTGATGCGCGTGGAAGCATCCGACAGGCGGCGTTCGGCGCCCGCAATCAGGTCCTCCCTGCGATGAAGCGCCGCAGCGCGGCAGAAGCGCGGGCCCTGCTCAAGGCGCGGGAGGCACCGTCCCCCGCACGATCAGCAGCGGCTCGGAGTAGACCTCCATCGTCTCGCGCACGGCTCCGGGACGCGCGCGGACGGCCTCCAAGCGATCCCGCTTGAGCACGATCAGCTCCTCGAAGTCCTCATCCGGGAAACCGGCGGCAGCGAGCGACTCCCCGTACTCCCGGCGTTGATCCTCGAGGCGCAGGAGCTCGGCCTCCTGCATCGCCACGGCGAAGTCCACGCCCTCATCGGGGTCGATGCGGTCGTCCCCCGGGGACACCACCGCGAGATGGCCGTTCACCCGCACGTCGAGCAGGCCCGAGTGGCGGACATGCCACACGATGTCCTGATTCACCACGCTGTGGTCGAGATCGAGCAGCCGGGGACGGACGGTGGTGCGCCACGCTTGCGCGAGCCGGTGGCGCAGGGCATCGATCCGATGATCGCCCCTCAACCCCGACCGGCCGTGGTAGTGCGGCAGCCGATCGGTCCTGCAGAAGCACACCACGCACGACACCGTCCCGCCCGGTCTCGTCACGCGCATCTGCTCGCGCAGGGCGCGGGCCGGCTCGTTGAGGATGCACATCAGCAGGTGGCTCGTCACCAGGTCGAAGGCGTCGTCCTCGTACGGCAGCTCGTAGGCGTTGCCCTCCACCACAGCCATACGCTCACCGAGGCCACCATCTCGCACCAGTCGCATCGCCACGGCCAGCATGGCGCTGTCGGCGTCGAGGCAGGTGACGTGGCTGGTGGGGAAAGCTCGGGCAATCAGCCGGCCCAGGTACGCCGACCCCGACCCCACGTCGAGCACGCGCTGGTCGACGGCTGCACCGAGGTAGTCGAAGAGCAGCGGCTGGAACTCGGGGCGGTAGGCGTACCGACCCATCAGCTCCATCTCGTCGCCGTCCCAATGGCCGACGGCGGCCGTCGTGCTCTTGCAGCACCCCTCGGTCATCCCGACCTCCCCGCGCGGTGGCGCAAGTGTACTCGTGCCGGGACACGAAGGCATGGACTTCCGACACGGACGCCTGGAGGGGCCAACCGAGCCGTCGATTGACTGCGGGCGCCGCGACCTCTATCCTCGACCGCATGCTCGAAGGAATGCCTTCCAGGCCGATCCAGGGCCGGCGCTCGGCATGGCTGGTGAACGGCGACGCGCGCGTCGCGCCGCGCGGCCGGACGACGTGGGCGCCGAGGTCGTTCATCCGGTGAGCGACGCCGCTCGGCTGGTCCCGGGTCGGCACGTGGACACCCATCTCCTGACCACGGACTCGCGGTCCCGACCATGACGACGCTGACACTGATCGTTCAGTGGTGTCACATCGTGGCCGCGCTGCTGTGGGCCGGCGGGGCCGCGACCCTCGATTTCGTGGTCACCCCGATCCTGGACCGGCTGCCCGATGAGCAGGCGCGCCCGGTCGGAAGTCGACTCGTCGGGCGCGCGACCGTGTTCTTCTCGGTGACCGCGGGCGCTGCGATCACCTTCGGCGTTCTGCGCGGAACGGTGTTCGGTCCGATCCGCAGCGTCGAAGCGCTGGGGAGCCCCTACGGCGTGACGTGGTGCGCCGCCCTGGTGTTGGCCGTGGCGCTGGCCTTCGTGGGCACGTTCGGCGTGGGACGTGCAGCGGAGGATTTCTACGCGGGCCCATCGCGCCGCGGGGCCTCGGGGCGCCCGAGCTCGATGGACCGAAGCGTCGCGCAAAGACGCCTCCGGCTATGGAGTCGCGTTCAGCTCGTGGGCTTCGGCGTGATCCTGGTGGGCATGGTGTTGATGGCCGAGGTATTCGGGTAGGCCCGCTACCCTCCTTGCGCAGCTTCGATCTCGTGATGCAGGGCGTCGTGCTTGATGAGGAAGTAGCTCGCGACCAGCCCCAGGAAGAGCATCACCGCGGCCACGAAGAAGACCTCTCGCGTACCGGCGATGAAGGCGTGGTGGGCGACCTTCTGGATGGACGGGAAGAACGGGTTGCTGGTGTAGGCGGAGCCTGCCTGCTTCAGGCCGCTGGCGCCGGCGATCACGCCCGCGTGCTGCAGCCCGTTGACGATGCCGCTCTTGGCGATCGCGGGAAGGTGGGGGATGGCTGCGATGCCGGATTGCACGGCGGCGTTGTAGCGGATGTTGAGGAGCGCGCCGAAGAAGGCGATACCGAAGGCGATGCCGAGCTGGCGCGCGATGTTGTTGACGCCGGAACCCATGCCCACCCGATTGGGCGGCACCGTGCCGACCGCGAGGCTGGACACCGGCGGGTTCATCATCCCCGAACCGATGCCGGCGACGAGGAAGGCAGGCAGCAGCACCAACCAGGCGGACGACTGCAGAGACGTGCCGATCCGCGTCATCCACAGGACGGAGGCGGTGAGGAGCGCCATCGAGACGACGATGAGGACGCGCGGCCCGATGCGGTGCGTCTGCCGGCCGGCAAGGGGCGCGGCGATGATGACCGGGGCGCTGAGGTACAGGAAGCGGAAACCGGTCTGCAGGGCGTTCATCCCGAGATAGTCCTGCAGGTAGAGCGTGAGGAAGAAGAACAGGGAGTAGAAGCCTGCGGTGAGCGCGAAGACGGCAACGGAGGCACCGGTGTAGCTGGGGATGAGGAAGAGGCGGGGATCGGCCATCGGGTGCGCGATGCGCAGCTCGCCGACGATGAAGACGACCAGGAACACGACGAAGCCCGCGAACAGCGACAGGATCTCCGTGGATCCCCAGCCCAGGCTCTCGCCCTGGATGAGCGCCAGCATCAAGCAGAAGGTGGCGACCGTGAAGGTCACGACGCCGAAGAAGTCGATGCTGCGCGGCGCCTTCTCGTCCCGCGATTCGCGGATGGCCCACGCCGACAGGAGGATGCCCGCCAGCCCGATAGGAACGTTGATGTAGAAGATCGACTCCCAACCCAGGTGGAGGACGAGGTAGCCGCCCGCCAGCGGCCCGAATGCGGTGGCCAGCGCGCTCACGCCGCCCCAGATGCCGATAGCGGCGCCGCGCTGGCGGCCATGGAAGGTGGCGGAGATGATGGCCAGCGATAGAGGCAGCATGGCCGCGGAACCGACGCCCTGGAGGCCGCGGAAAACGTTGAGCACGGAGGCGTGCCCGATACCGAAGAGGTCGATGTGCCCGGAGAGGGCGCACAGGAGCGAGCCAAGCCAGAAGATGCCGAGACCGGTAGCGAAGACCCGCTTGCGGCCGAAGATGTCCCCCAACCGTGAGAGCGGCACCAGCAGCACGGCGAAGACAAGGGCGTAGGCGTTGACGATCCACTGCAGGTTGGAGAAGGGCTCCTGAAGGCTCTTCTGGATGTCCGGCAGCGCCACGTTGACGATGGTGATGTCGAGCAGGGCCATGAACAGTCCGAAGCAGACGGCCGCCAGGGCCCACCACTTGCGGGCCGGTGGTTCACTCACGTTCTCACTCCCTCACTCGCGCCTGGGCGCGCTGCCACAGCCGGCACGATGCCGTCGCCGCGTGTTGGGCCCCTCTGCCGAGACCTTCGGCTACGAACCCGCGGGGGTCCCGTCCAGTTACGCAGCAGCACGGGACGTCGGGGTCGGTGTTCGCTCCCATCAATAGGCGACGAACAAGGCTCTGTTGCCGTGCCCGGGATCCTCGACGCACCGCAGGACCGCGTCGGCGAGATCCGCACGAGACACGCACCAGCCGCGGCGCAGGGGCTGCTCGCTGACGCGGTAGCTGCCGACTCCCGAAGCGTCGGTCAGTTGAGATGGGCGCACCAGCGTCCAGCGCCGGTCACTCTGGCGAACGAGCTCTTCCAGGCGCATCATGTCCCGGTACGTCCCCGCGAACACCCGAAGCAAAATGGGCTGAACGACGAACCGGAACATCGTAGGCAACGCCCGGTCGCGCACGATGGCACCCGCAGTGATGGCAACGAAGTGTGGTACATCATGTCTCCTCATGGCATCGAGGATGAGTCGAGCGCTATCGGAATAGAGCGTCGTAGCGGCCCGACTCGTGATCCCGAGCGCCGAAACGACGGCATCCTGACCGCTGACCAGCTCATCGATGGCAGCGGGGTCGAGCGCGTCCCCTTTTATGACCCGCGCGGCGGCGCCCGCAACCGCCAGCTTCGAGGGCGTGCGAGCGAGCACCGTGACGAGGTGGCCACGGCCGGAAGCCTCCTCGAGGATGTGGCGTCCCGTTCCACCGGTGGCTCCGAGCAACGCCAGCTTCAAGCGCTCGCCCCCACGATCAACTGTTCGAGCTGCGCCGTTGCGGTGCGTACCTGCTCGGGCGAGGCGGCGAGCTGGAATCCTATGCCCTTGAAGAAGCTGGTGACGAGCATCGCCGTCGCCTCCGGATCCAGCCCTCTTCGAAAGGCGCCTGCGGCGCGACCATTTCGAAGGAGTTGACCTAGGAACGCAAGCCAGTCGGCGTCCGCCTTCTCGAGCAGGCGCCGCGCCTCGGCATCGCGGCCGGCACGCACGAACAATTCGTTGAGGACTGCGAACTTCTCCGGCGCATCGTTCATCTGTTCGAGAATGTGCGCGAAGTGCGCCTGCAGGAGGTCGCGAGGGGAGAGCTCCTCGCTCGCTGGAGGGAAGCGATCCAGATTGTGAACGATGTGCTCGAGCAGGCCCTGGATCAGGGCGCTCTTCGTAGGGAAGTGGTAGAGCAGCGTGGCATGGTTGATACCTACGCGCTCGGCAACGTCGCGAACTCGCAAGCCTTCGAAGCCCTTCTCGACGATCACGGCCTGGGTGGCAGAGATGATCTGCTGGCGCCGTTCATCGCTCGAGACGCCCTCGCGCATGGAAGATGCTGGCTCTGGCATGCTGCCTCCTCGACGGGTCTCCCCCGACCGGATGGCAAGCATAGCGGTCTGCGATTCCCGTGTCGACCACCTGGTTGACAGAACGTCGGGCATGGATGGCGCCTGGCGACAGGGCCGATACCGCGTGCCGCCCGCCTCGACCGACGGCATGCACACAGCCCGCGCTCATCTTCCTATGCTTACCGTAAGCATATGAATCCTGCTGGCTCACGCGCTGAGACCGACCCGGCAACCATCGCCAACGAGCTCGAGCACCAGGCCAAGCGCGCCCGCTGCCAGATGGTCCGCCGCTGGCGGAACCGGGGCCTCAGCATCGACCAGCTCGACCTGCTGCTGGTACTGCAGGTCGAGGGACCCGCCAGCATCAGCCGGATCGCCGAGCTACGTGGCGTGGCCCAATCCAACGCTTCGTTCATGGTCAGCCGACTGGCCCAGCAACAGCTCGTGGCGAAGGAGCCGGCCCCCGGCGACGACAAACGGCGTGTCCAGGTCACCCTCACCAAAGCCGGCGAGGAGCTGCTCGCGGAGCTCCAGTTCGCCCGCCGCCGCCACGTGGTGGCTGTCCTGGAGGCGATGACCGCCGAGGAGCGGGCCGAGTTCCGGCGCGCATTCCGGCGCTTCTTCGAGCTCGCGCGGACGGTCGTCCCGAGCGGGACCCGGGCGGAGCCTCCTCGATCTGCCGATGAGGCGGGGGCACGCCCATGACGCGCGGCGCCGCGTCGGCGGCCGGTTTCGGCCAGATCCTCGACGTCAGCCCCCGCCGGCGCATGGAGATCCTCATCGCCACCCTGCTCGGCATGTTCCTGGCCGCGCTCGACCAGACGATCGTCGGCCCCGTGCTGCCGCACATCGTGGCGAGCCTCCAGGGCGCCGACTACTACACCTGGGTCGTCACCGCCTACCTCGTCACCAGCACCGCAACCGTGCCCATCTATGGCAAGCTCTCCGACCGATTCGGCCGCAAGCCGCTGTTCATGGCCGGCATCGGGCTGTTCCTGATCGGCTCGGCGCTCTCGGGCCTCAGCCACACCATGTGGCAGCTCATCGTGTTCCGCGGCGTCCAGGGCCTGGGAGCGGGCTCGCTCTTCCCTATCACGCTGGCGGTCATCGGCGACCTCTTCCCGCCCCGTGAGCGCGGCAAGTGGCAGGGCGTGCTCGGCGCGGTCTTCGGCATCGCCTTCCTCGTCGGCCCCTTCGTCGGCGGCTACCTCACCGATCACCTCAACTGGCACTGGATCTTCTACGTCAACGTGCCGATCGGGCTGGTGGCGCTCTTCATCATCGGCCGGCTGCTGCCGATGGTCAGGCCCGGAGGCCTGGCACGTCGCATCGACTACCCGGGTGTGGTGGTCCTCACCGGCGCGATCGTTTCCATCTTGCTGGCGCTCACGAACGCGGAGACCGGTTCGTGGGCGGCGGCCAACGTGGTGGTACCGCTGGTGGTGGGCGCGGCGCTGCTGGGCACGTTCATCTTCGTCGAAAGGCGGGCCTCCGACCCCATCATCCCCCTCGCGCTCTTCCGCAACCGCACCGTGTCCGTCTCCCTCATCTCGCTGCTGTTCCAATCGACCGGCTTCGCCACCGCCATCATCTTCCTTCCGTTGTGGTTCCAGGTCGTCAAGGGCGCCAGCACCACCGCCTCCGGCTACGACCTGTTCCCCTTCCTGCTGGGGATGATGTTCAGCTCGATCGTCTCCGGTCAGATCGTGAGCCGTACCGGCCGCTACCGATGGCTCATCTCCGGGGCGATGCTCGTCTCGGCCGCAGGGCTGGCGTTCTTCACCAATCTGCAGGCGGACACGGCCACCGCCACCACCTGGATCTGGATGGCCTTCATCGGGCTGGGCGCGGGGCCCGCCCAGGCGGTGTTCGCGGTCATCGTCCAGAACGCCGCTCCCGAAGACGAGGCCGGCGTGGCCATGAGCGACCTCACCCTCTTCCGCCAGGCCGGGGTATCGATCGGCATGAGCGTGATCTTCACCGCGTTCCGGGATCACCTCAGCTGGGGCCTGCTGCGGTCCCAGGTGATCCATGCCGGCGCGCCCGCGGCCATCCTGCCTTCGAGCCCTCCCCCCGGGTTCGACATCGGGCAGCTCGCGTCGGTCGGTAACGGGCCCTCGGCCGGCATCGGAGAGCTGGTAGCCCACCTGCCGCAAGCGCTGCAGCAAGCCTTCGTCTCCGGCTTCCACCAGGCCTTCTCGCTCGCGCTCGCCGGCGCCATGTGGATCGGCGTGGTCGCCGCGCTGCTCGCCTTCGCCACCACGCTGCTGCTGCGCGAGGTGCCGATCCGCTCGGCCGCCGACCGCCTGGCCGCCGCCGGCAGCGACTCGGCCGAACCACGCCCGGCGATCGGCGACCCGCCGGTGGGCGAGGCGCTCGACGGCCGGCCGCCAGCCGGGTCGTGAGGCCGCGCGGGTCCGCTCCGGGTGAGGGGTCGCGAACTCGCCCGGGGCGGTCCGGTTTCAACCCGCGACGGCGGGCTGCCCGCTGAAGACGCGCGCGAAGTCGTGCGCGAAGGCCTCGATCGAGCGCGCCGGGTGGCCCGTGACGCGCTTGACGTCTTGCGTGACGTGATCGCCCCAGCCGTCCGCGAATTCCTCGATGAGCTCGATGAAACCGTCGGCGATCCACTCGGGCAGGCCCATGGAGACCAGTCCTTGCCGGCCAACGTCCGGGGGCACGCTCACGTACGCCACCGTCTTGCCGAGCTCGCGCGAGAGCGCCGCCGCCAGGTCGTGAAACGACACCGACGCCGGCCCCGTGAGCACGTAGGTCTCGCCCTCGTGCCCGTTCCCCGTGAGCACCTCGGCGGCCACGTCGACGACGTCGCGTGTGTCCACCATGCCGACGCGGCCGTCCTTGAAGGGCATCCAGATGACGCCTTCGGAGGCCACGCTGCCGGCCGCCATCATGGCGTTCTGCATGAACCAGGTGGGCTTCAACACCGTGAACGGTAGCCCCGAGCCGGCGAGCTCCGCATCCATCGCCTCGTGATCCCGCACGATCCGGCTCTTGCGCGAGGCGTGCCCGCCCTGCCTGACGATGTGCGGCCGACCGACCCGCTTCGCCGCTTCGATCAGATTGTGCGACTGCGCCACGCTGGTGGGGCCGTTCCACGTCAACAGGTAGACCCTGTCGACGCCCTCGAGCGCGGGCCCGAGCGTCTCGGGCCGGTCCAGGTCTCCGAGCGCGACCTCGACTCCCTGCCTGCGCAAGCCCTCCACCTTGCCCACATCCCTGACGAGCGCGCGGACCCTTGCACCCCTCGCCCGCAGCGCGCCGACCAGCCCGCTGCCGACCGTTCCGGTGGCGCCCGTGACGAGCACCGTCCCGCGTTCCTGCATCATCTCGTACCTCCCATCGCCGAGGGTCGTGGCCGGCCCGGTGGCCGGCACCGCTGCGTCCTGCCGGTCGTGCCTCCCTTCCCATCCCGACGCGCCCCATCAACCGCAGCACGGGATTTCTTTGCGGGTGCAACGATTGCATGCGCAAATAGTAGCGATAGATCATTGCGTTGTCAACCCTTGCGCAATCAATCAAGGTCGGCCACACTGGAGCCATGGCGCGCTCGAGCGGATCGACCAAGACCCCCGACGAAGCGCAGAATCCCACCCGGGACGCTCCCGGCGACGACAGAGGGGTGGAGGCGTGGGAGCTGACGTTGCGCACCGTCGCCGGTCTCGTCCGGACCTTCGAGGAGGACATGAAGGCCGAGGACTTCGCCCTCCCTCAGTACGACGTGCTGGTTCAACTCGTCCTGGCCCCGGAACGGCGCCTGCGCATGCAGGAGCTCGCCGAAGGCGTCATCCTCAGCCGCAGTGGCCTGACGCGCCTCATCGACCGCATGGAGAAGGCGGGCCTGGTGCGCCGCGAGCCGGTGCCCGGCGACCGCCGAGGTGCCTACACCGTGCTCACCGAGCGGGGCGCGTCGGTGCACGCGCGCCTCATGCTCGAGCATCACAGCAAGATCGCCGAGCGCTTCAGCCGTCACCTCACGGACGACGATCTCGAGGCGCTTCAGCGCGTCATGCGCAAGCTCGACGTGGTCGGCAACAGCCGGGGCGCCGCCCCGGAACGCCTCGTCGACGACGCGTGAGGCCCGACGGAGCACCTTCCATCCTCAGCGTTGGGGGCCACCGCTTGAATGCGGTGACCCCCAACGCAAGACTGCGGGCCGGACCTCCTAGCGAGACCAGTCCGCGTAGTCGAACGCCCACACGGCACCGATCTTGAAGCCGCTCACGTCCGGGTTGGCCCACACGTACTGCACAGGGTAGAAGAGCGGGACCCAGGCGTTGTCCGCCAGGATCGTCTTCTGGGCCTGCCGGTAGAGCGGGATGGCTTGCTGCAACGGGAGCCCCTGAGCCTCGTTCAGGAGCGCATCGACGTCTGCATTCCGGTACTCGGAGACGTTGAACGCCCCGTCTCGCGCGTAGGCCGAGTTGAACAGGACGTCGAGGAAATTGGATGGATCGGGATAGTCTTGCACCCATCCGGCGTACCCGATCGCTGCCTTGCCCCGCGTCAAGAGCGTGCCGAAGTACTCGTCCGTCGACAGAGCCTTGACGTCGAGCGCGATGCCGGCCGCTGCCATCTGCTGCTTCAACGCCTCGGCGACGTCCGGACCCGGCGGGAACGACGAGGTGACGAACTCGGCCCGGATCCCCTCGGGATACCCTGCCCGCGCGAGGAGTTGCCTGGCCATCGCAGGATCGTACGGCGTCGGCTCGACCGAGGGGTCATAGCCGGGCGTCGACGGCGGCAGGACCTGGTCGGCGACCTCTCCCCGGCCGTTGATCACGCGAACGATAGCCGCCCTGTCCACGGCATAGCTGACAGCCTGGCGCACGAGCGGGTCATCGAACGGCGCCATCTGGGTGTTCATGAACAGGAAGTTGACCGCCGCCTGGGTGCCGTGCCGTAGAAATGGCTGGTACGTGGGGTCGGCCGCCACCGTGGGCCAAAGTTCGGGCGTGAGGCTATCGCCGACCACATCGATCTCACCGCTCTTGCCGCGTTCGAGGGCGGCCTGCGGGTCGAGCCCGAAGGTGAATTCGATCTCGTCGACCTTCGCTGCCGTGCCGGGGTCGAAGTAGCCGGAGTTCCTGGCCAGCACCATGCTCTGGCCGGGCACCCACGACTGCAGGGTGAACTGTCCGCTGGCGACGACGTGGTGCCCGTAGTCGCTGCCCCACCGTTCGACCGCCTGCCTCGGCACGGCCGAGGAGAAGGGGGTCGCGAGGATGTTCGTGAAGGTGCGGTCCGGTCGGACCAGCGTGAAGGACATGGTGAGGGGGTCGGGCGTGGCGATGCCGGCAACGTGCGGGGACTTGCCGTCGACGAAGTCCTGGGCGCCTTCGAGACCGCCGAACCAACCTCCCATACCACCCTGGGGGGATTGCGTCGCCGGATCCAGGACTCGCTCGATCCCGAAACGGAAGGCGGCGGAGTCGACCGCTTCACCGTCGGCGAAGGTGATGCCGGGGCGGATGTGGAAGGTGTAGGTTCTCAGGTCGGCGCTCACGTCAGGCATCGACGCGGCCGCTCAGGGGGAGAGAGTCGTGTCGTGGTAGTCGAGAAGGGTCGCGAACAGTGCGTGCTCGATGGGCCAGTTGTAGACGTCGTAGCCGATGGCCGGGTCGAGCGTCGCGACGTCGTCCAGGAACGACACGCGGATCACGCTGGTCGCCTGGGCTGTGGCAAGGATGAACAGAAGCGCCAGGGACAGCACAGCAAGGGTGGCTCTAAGCGAGCGATTCAAGGTGACCTCCCAGATCGCAGGCGCACCCCGCGCCTGCGCCGAGCGGGGTTGCCGGCTGGGCGCGATCGCTCCTCGGCAGCGACGCGACGAGCCGGTCCGACATCCGGACCCGCGTCGCTCACCCCCCTCCCTGAGGGGTGTCGATGAGGTCGTGTTGCACGCCCGGTTGGACGCCGGCGATCACGCACACGACCGCCGCTGGTGCCACGGTCCCCTCCCCCTGCTCTCGCTGTCGGCGGGTCTCCGACGCCAGGACGAGCCGCCGCAGCGCAACACTCGAGCGCGTCGACCACCACACGACGCCAGTCCCCTCGACCCAACACGACGCGTTTCATGCGATGCGGCTGTGCTGGCCCACGGGTAGCACCCGGACTGGGCTCGTTCCAGAGCCAATTGTCCCCGAGGATGCGGCCGGGTCGGCCCTTCCAGAACGCTCGACAGCGCACCCGGAGACGGCCCCGGTGGATCGGGAACGGCGCAGCGGACGGAAGGGAGACGGGTCATCCCCGGTCCATGGCCAACCGCTCTCTCCCAGTCACCCCGTGAGGGACGACAGGTTGCCTGCCGACCAGGATCTTCTCGGTCTGGCGCGGCCTGCCGCGACGGACCACGTCGCCCGGGAGCGACTCCCCGAGGCCCTGGCCGTCTAGAGTAGGCGAAATCCATTGAAGAGCAGCTCGTCGCCGGAAGCGGCCCGTGTCGGACCGTCAGGGGTGGCGAACCGCAAGGAGGAGGTTGCCATGGACGCTGTCGTCCCGTTGCACGCTGCCGTAGATGTCGCCGTGAGCGGCGCGAAGGCGGCCAACCTGGCGACGCTGATGGGCCTGGGCGTCCAGGTCCCTGACGGCGTCGTCGTTCCCGCCTCAGCATTCTCCACCTACGCGGCCGACCGGACGCCTGACGAGCTACCGGACGAGCTGCTCGACGCCCTGTACGGTTTCGTCGGCTCCGTCGAGCCGGTCGCGGTCCGCTCGTCCGGCATCGCGGAGGATCTCGCCGGGGCGTCGTTCGCCGGGCAGTACGAGACGGTCCTCAACGTCCGCGGGCGCGACGCACTCGCCACCGCGGTGCTGCACTGCTGGCGGTCCGCCTGCGATCCTCGCGTGTCCCTCTACCAGAGGCAACAAGGCCAAGCGGCCGCGGCGATGGCCGTCCTCGTGCAGCGCATGTTGCGGGTGGAAGCTGCGGGGGTCGCCTTCACGACGAACCCCGTGACGGGAGCCCGTGACGAGATCGTGATCAGCGCGGTGCCCGCCGTGGGCGAGCAGTTGGTGTCGGGCGAGAGCCGTGCCGAGGAGTGGGTCGTCAGAGCCGGCGCCGCGACGCGCTTGCGCGCGCCGGTCGAGGCCCTCGCACCCGCACAGGTGCTCGAGGTCGCAGCCGTGGCCAGGCGGATCGCGGAGCATTTCGGCGCTCCCCAGGATGTCGAGTGGGCGTTCGAGGACGGCGTACTCCACGTGCTGCAGGCTCGGCCGATGACCGCACTGCCGGAGCCCGTGGCATGGGAGCCACCGGATCCGAACACGGCCTGGGTCAGGAACTTCCGGATCGGCGAGTGGCTACCAGAGCCGGTGACCCCGCTGTTCGCGTCCCTCGTGCTCCCAAGCATGGAGTCCGCCATGGCGGAGGAGGGGCAGCGTTGGTGGGGCAACCCGATGACGGGAACGCATGCGCTGGTGAACGGCTGGTGCTTCTACGCGCCTTCGGGCGGGGTGTCGGACATTCGCATGGTCGCCCAGATGTTGCTCGGGCTGTTCCGGCGTCCGAAGACCATCGTGGGGCTCATGGCTGCGATGGCCAATCCCGATCTCGCCGTGCGCTGGGCGATCGACCCCGAGGAGCGGCGCTGGCGTGACGAGCGCCTCCCGCGCTACATCGAGCGTGTCGAGCGGGGCACGAGGGAGCTGGACGAGCTCGAGCCACGGCAGCTGGTGGTCCTCGTTTCCGACCTGGCGCGTCTGGCCGGGGAGATGTTCTGGTCGATGCAGCTCGTGGCCGGGTTCGGATGGAAGACGGAAGGATTCCTGGCGAAGTTTTACGCGAAGCACCTGCGCGACGACCTCGGCGGCTCGCATCAGCCTCTCCTGCGAGGCCTCCGGGCCCCCGTTGCGCCCGCCCCGCACGCGGTCGTCTCGCTGGACCCGGCGACGCCCACGATGGGGGAGCTGCACCTGCCGTGGAGCGCCCCGCCGGCCGAACGGGTCGCCGCCATGGAACTCGAACGAACGGAGCTGGAGGAGCGCTGCCGAGCAGCGCTCAGCCCGGCCCTACGGAAGCGTTTCGATCGCCTGCTCGCACTGGCGCAGCGCTACGCCCTCATCCGCGACGAGCAGGTGCTCGACGCCACCCTGGGCTGGCCCCTGATGCGGCGGGCGCTCCGAAGACTCGGCCAGCACCTGGTGGATGCGCACCTGCTCGAAGAGCCCGAGCACGTCTATTACCTCGAGCGGGCCGAGATCGACGACGCCCTGGCGGACCACGCTGTGCCGGTCAACGTGGCCGAGCGCATCCGCACACGGGACCGCCAACGCCGCCTCGCGCCCCCCCTTGTGATCGGCAAACCAAGCAAGCTCCTCGAGGCTACCCAGAGCGCGGCGATCCTGGCGATGCGCAGCCGTCCGGTCGAAGGGGCGCACCTCGTGGGCATGCCGGCGAGCCCGGGCCGGGCCAAAGGACCGGTGCGGATCGTTCGCGGTCCGGAGGAGTTCGAGCGGCTGCGTGCCGGTGAGATCCTGGTCGCGCCCACGACCTCGCCCGCCTGGACGCCGCTGTTCGCGCGAGCCCTGGCCGTGGTGACGGACGGCGGCTCCGTTGCGGCGCACGCCTCGCTCGTCGCTCGGGAGTACGGCCTCCCGGCCGTGGTTGCAGCGGAGGGAGCGACGAGCCGTTTGCGCGACGGCATGATCGTGACGGTCGACGGAAGCGCGGGGACCGTCGAACTGCCTACGGATTAGCGCGCGACTTCCAGTTCCTCTCGACTCCCGCGGTGGTCTCCGAGGGGGGGAGCCGAACCTCGAAGCGAGTGCGCCCCAGCTCCGAACGACGTGGTGGGCCCAACTTTCTCGACTCGGAACGGCCTGCGGCAACGGACCGCGTCGCCCAGGAGCGACTCCTGAAGACCATGACTGTTCATGGGGGGCGGGCGCACGGCCAACGCCCCCGGCCCGCTGCACCTGAGGGGCGCCCATCAGCTCTGTCGGAAGTGTCGTCGAGCCAGTAGACTTGCGCAATGCACGCCCGTCGCCGTCGGTGGTCCTGGCTTCGCCTGGCGCTCGTCGCGGTCGGCCCACTGCTGGCCGGCGTGGCCCTGGCCCACACCGAGATCGAGCTGTGGACCATCGAGCTCGCACCCACGTTCGACGGGTACATGGGAGAGAGCCTGGCCCGCTACCAGAAGCAGCACCCGGACGTCACCGTGGTGTGGCGTGACGCCCCGCTGGCCACCTTCGAGGCCGAGCTCGCGGCGGCAGAGGCCGCCGGCAGTGCACCGGACGTGGTCAACGTCAACGTCCCGCTGGCTCTGGATTTCGCCGAGCGGGGCTGGCTTGCCGACCTGGGGCCCGAGCTGGACACCGCCGACCGGGCGCGTTACTTCGCCAACCTGCTGGCGTCGTTCCACATCGGCGAGCGACAGCTCGCGCTGCCCTGGTACCTGACGGTACCGGTGTTGTTCTACGACCCCGAGCTGTTCACCCGCGCCGGGCTCGACCCGGCGAGACCGCCGGCGACCAGCGCCGGGGCCCTCGCGGACGCGCGCCAGCTCCACGACCGGCTCGGTATCCCGGGCATCTGGCCCAACCTGGCGGGCCAACAGCTCCTCTACCGCTTCGAGGAGGCGGGGCTTCCCATTCTCGACGCGGCCGGCACCAGGGCCGTGTTCGACTCGCCCGAGCATGCGAGCTACCTCGGGCAGCTCGCCACGCTGTACCAGCAGGGCGTCATCCCCTCGGCAGCCTTCACCCAGGGCGCGGCGGGCGCCGCCGACGCGTTCCTGGCAGGAAAGCTGGCGATGCTCACCGCCAACCCCCAGATCCTGACCCGGATGCGGGCGAGCAACCCGGACCTGTACGCGCGCGTCGGCATCGCGCCCTACCCGCTCGGGCCCGGCGACGTCATCCACGCACCCTTGATGGGCCTGGCCGTGACCAGCGCATCCCGCGCCCCCTCGCAGGCGCTCGACCTGGTGCGCTTCCTCACCGGCAGCGAGCGCCAGCTCGCCTTCGCGAAGGTCACGGCGATCGATCCATCGGCGCGCGCCGCCGCCGCCGACCCGTACTTCCAGGCCGCGGAGTCGGGCGCCACCCCCGAGGAGCGGGCCCGCCAGGTGGCGGCGGCCCAGCTCCGTTACGCGCGCGACCTGACGGTGCACGTTCCGAACGCCTCCGAGCTCTTCGCGTACTTCCAGAAGAAGGTCGAAGAGGCCCTTACCGGCTTCAGGAGCCCCCAGGACGCCCTGGCGATCGCGACGAGGTTCTGGGATGCACTGCTCTGACAGGCGGGGGCCAACCGCCCCGGGCGCCCTGGCCGGTGCCGGTCGCAGACCGCGCATGCTGCTCGTGCTGCTGATCCTGCTGCCGTCGCTGCCGACGGCCGCCGCGCAGGCCGGGGCCGCCGTGCTGGCGGTCCCCGATGCGTTCGTTCCGGAGGCGTCCAGCACTCGCATCGTTCCCACCCCACAGCAGGAAACGGACCTCGCCGCGGGCTTCACGCTCGAGCCCGGGACCGTCATCGTCCTGAACCACGGCACACCGGCCCTGCGCTACGCGGTGCAGGAGCTCGTCAGCGACATCGCCTCGCGGTACGGCATCGAACTGCGCGTCACGGACGGGTCGCAAGGGTTGGCGCCCGGCGTACCGGCCATCACGGTCGACATGTTGGGCCCGGCGCCCTCCGGCGGCGAAGGCGCAACGCCCGGCGGCACAGCTCGGCCACCCACCGCCGGCACCGGCCCTTCGACCGCCTCTCCCGTGCGACACGCCGAGGGCTACCTCCTGCAGGTCACGCCATCGGGCGTCACCATCCTCGGCGCGGACGAGCGCGGCACCTTCTACGGCGTCCAGAGCCTGCGGCAGTTGCTCGGCGACACGCCGAAGGTGCGGGGCGTCGTCGTGCGCGACTGGCCGACGGTACCGTGGCGCGTTGCCATGGTGTACCTCGATGCCGATTCCGAGGCGGTCAACGGCAAGCTCCTGCCGATCCTGGGCGAGCTGAAGTTCAACGCCGTGCTCATCATGAGCGACTACCTCCAGTGGGCGAGCGCTCCCGAGCTCCAGGTCCCGCAGGGGGCGACGCGCGAAGCGGCCGTGCGCCTGGCGGCCACCGCGCGCGAGAACCTGCTCGAGCCCATCCCGCTGCTCGACACGCTCAGCCACAGCCAGTGGCTCTTCGCCAACGGCGCCAACCGCGATCTGATGGCGGATCCCTCGGCTTCGCGGCCTTTTCACTACAACCCGCTCGACCCGGCGACGTACGACACGATCTTCCCCATCCTGGACGAGCTGGTCGCGATCTTCCACCCGCGCTACCTGCACATCGGACACGACGAGGTCGGACACGTGAACGCCTTCCCGGCCACGCCTCAGCAGCGCGCTGTTGGCTTCGGGAAACTCTTCCTGGACGACGTCACCCGGATCCACGATCACCTGGCGAGGCTGGGCGTCGGGACGATGATCTGGGGCGACACGCTGCTCTCGGACCCCGTCCGACCGTACTGGCACGACTTCCCCTCCGACCTCGTCGTCGCGGTATGGAAGTACCAGGCGGCCGGGACCTACCCCGAGGTCGACCTCGCGAAGCGCGCCGGCTTCCGCACGCTGCTGGCCTCCTGGTCGGACCCGGCCGACATCCTAGCGGTGGCGCGCGCCGCACACGAGCTGCATGCCGCGGGCACCATCCAGACCCGGTGGACGGGCTACTTCGGAAACGCGACCATGCTCCAGGGTCAGTATCCGCAGGTGTACGCGTATGTCACAGCGGCTGCCGCGGCCTGGAACCCAGCGGCGACGCCCCCGCTGGGCGCGCCAGCCTGGTTCCGGGCGGCGTGGTTCCGGGCGACCCGGCTCGGCCACGAGCATGACCGCGCCAGCTCCGGTGCGCTGGTGGACCTGACAGGGGTCGGCAACCAGCCACCGGCGAGCGGCTTCCTAGGGCTCGACCCGGACTATGCGCTGAACGAACTGCTACGGCCCGGCCTGCGTTTCGGCGGGGTGCGCTACCGGCTCGGCTCGGCCGTCGCGCTACGCGGCCAGACCCGGCGCGCCGCGGGCCTTCCCGATCGCGTGAGCATCCCCATCGGACGAACCGCGACCGCGCTGGCCTTCCTGCACGCCACGGGCTGGTTCGCACCGGCGACCGGAGAGCCGGTCGGGCACTACCGGGTCGTCTACGCGGGTGGCTCGCACCTCGACATCCCCCTCCGGTACGCCGTGAACATCGCCTGCTGGGTCCAGACCGAGGTGGACTCGATCGACCTGCAGCAGCCGTGGCAAGGACGCACGCCCAACGGGCTGCCCGTAGCCGTCTACCAGCTCATCTGGACGAACCCCAAGCCGGATGTGAGAATCGACCGCATCGAGTTCGTCAGCTCCGGCGGGGTCGCCAACCCGGTGCTGTTCGGGCTCACCCTGATCGGTTGAAGCCAGGGCCGGGCGGCGCCGGACACCGGTGGTCGCGGGCCGAATCGGGCAAGAGAAGGCGCCGCCTGCAGTCACCCGAGATCGATACCCATGCACGAGAGCAGGGCGCGGGCTGTAGGTGGCGCAAAGCGTTGGTGGGCCCTGCTGGACTTGAACCAGCGACCAATCGACTATGAGTCGATAGGCTCGTTCGGGTAGATGCTCGTTCTGGTGCCCGCCGGATGGCAGGGCATCGTGCTGGAGCCTACCTCGGCTAATGGCCTGGCTGCGTGGCGTCGTCAGAGG
>Ga0315542_1000338_pt1 | contig 28931 bp, 17 predicted proteins | sample SalMarSW160120MG_FD_202541 | JGI IMG/M metagenome (GOLD analysis project Ga0315542, IMG submission 202541) | Salt marsh sediment microbial communities from the Plum Island Ecosystem LTER, Massachusetts, United States - Salt Marsh Sediment SW1601-20 ... | reverse complement strand
GGTCATCTATCGCTTTTTTTATCATCGCGTTCAGCTTTTCTGCGGACTTGCTCGGTTTCTGCATAAGCGGCTCCTTATCAATTACAGGTAATTTTCGATTTGCAAGTTTTCAATATCATATTGATAAAAATTGTATTTTCGCCAAAAAAGGATGTCAAGGACAATATTGACGACTTCGCAAAAAGTCCACGGACGGTCTTTTCACGATTCCACCGATAGTGGTGGGTTAAGTGGGATATGGGGACATCCTATAATGCCTCTGTCAAAAAAAAAGGTAGGTGGACTGTTTACCGATTGCCTTGAACTTCTATTACCAATTCTATTAGCAAACATTCCCAATAGGATTGCTAAGAGAATCCAAATAATTCCATATATGACCAGCTGTGTACATATCTAATTTCTTTGCTGTAGTTATTGCCTCGTGAAATTCACCTTTCCACACGAATGAATACAGCTTGACAAAATCGAAACCTTGCGCCTTTTGCTCACGGACAACTCCTTGAGGATCTTTAGCAGGACCATAAAGTATTGGGCCACAGCTGTAGATGGTTGGGCCAATGCGTTTTCCTTCATCTATTTCATCCCGCCATCGGAGGACATACTTTCCAGATCCTCCTCTTGGACCGAAACAGCGTATGGTCGTTACTCCATTGGCAAGATAAAGATTCAACGGGGAAACGGAATAATCGGTCACCCAATCAGCTCTGGGGTGCATATGCATGTCGGCCAGGCCGGGCATGAAGTATGCACCCGCTCCGTCGATAACGATTGCATTTTCGGGAATTTCAACAGCTCATCCACATTAGGGTTGATGGGCCGATCCCGGCCTGCTGATGGAATTCCGGGCTAAAAGAGCTTGAGCTGTTGATGGGGCCTGGCCTTGGATTTCCAGTTGCCCCGTTCCAGGGGCAGGCAGAGGTCGGAGGGGAGCGTTTCAAGAAAGGGGGAGGGGGCCATTTCCAGGACCCGGCCGTTGAGGGACCTCCGACGGACATGAGAAAGGATCAGCCTGGAGCGTGTCCGTGTCATGCCCACGTAGAAGAGCCTCCTTTCCTCTGCATCGTCCCGGTCCCCGAAGAGGGAGCAGGGGATGAGCTTTTCCTCGCACCCGGTTATGAAGACGACCGGCCACTCCAGGCCCTTTGACGCGTGGAGGGACATGAGGACCACCCTGTCACCCGTAAGACAGCCATGATCGATACCCCGTTCGAGGGCCAGGGAATCCAGGAACGAGGCGAGATTCCCTTCAAAATGTTCCGCCCGTTCCAGGAGGCGGCCATAGGCTTCCGGCTCCTCCCCATTCTCGCTTTCGAGATCGTGGATGCTCACAACCTTCTCAATGAGTCCGGGCAGATTGCCTCTCAGATCTAGTGTCCCGCCGTTATCCGGCCTCCCCAGTTCCATCTCATCAAGTATCCGGGCATACGCATTCGCATAGAAAGGTGTCGCAGGGTACTGGACCGTTTGAAGGAAGCGCCAGACGAGTTTGACCAGGGGTGTTTCGATCAGCGGCTTTTCCCCGGAGCGGACCAGCGGGATACCGGCCCGGTTCAGGGCCTCTTCGATGGCGTCCCCCTGGACATTGAGACGGTAGAGGATTCCGATATCGCCGAATCCCACCGATATGCCATCCTCGTGGGAGGCCACACGGCCGCTGTCGAGGGAGAAGTGGGTGGTCCCCCCGAAAAGCCTCTCGATGGTGGCGACGATCATTTCCGCCTCTTCTTTTTCCGAGCGGCATGAGGCAATGGATATGCGGCCCTTTTCTCCTGAAGCGGCTTCCAGGGATTTTTCTTTTTCCATCACGGCCGCCGCCCCTCGCAGTATGGAACTGCCGGAGCGGTAATTCCTGGTGAGGGTTATTACCTTGGTCCCCGGAAAATCATCTCCAAAGTGGAAGAAGTGTTCAACCTCGGCCCCGCGAAAGCCGTAGACCGCCTGGTCGGGATCCCCAATAGCAAAAAGTCTGGCGCTGCCGGACCCCACAAGGGCCTTGAGCAGGTTCACCTGGACCCGGTTGGTGTCCTGATATTCGTCCACAAAGATCTCAGGATACGCCTCTGCGAATTTCCCTGCCGTCGTCTGATACCGTTCAAAAAGCCTTAGGGTTTCCACCTCCAGGTCATCCAGGTCCACCATCCTGAGTTCGGACAACCTCTTTTGATAGGCGCGAAAAGTCGTGGAAAGTTCAGGTTCCTCAGTGCTCTCTTTCCCATCAGAAAGTGTGGTCCATTTCAGGGCGGGGAGGCGCTTTAGCAATGTCCTCACATTGATTTTTCTGACCCCTGTTCCAGAGACAATCTCCTCAATAATGGCCTCCCTGTCCCCCTCTCCGCAGAGGGAAAAGTCCCTGGGAAGCCCGATTCTTTCCCCTTCCTCCCTCAGAACCTCCAGACAAAAGCCGTGAAAGGTGGTGATTCTGGGGATAGAGTCCCCATTGCCCTGCAGGAGGGAGACGATTCTTTGCTCCATTTCCCGTGCAGCCTTGCGCGTGAAGGTCAAGCCCAGGATCTCTTCCGCCCCGGCCTGTCCCGTGCGGATCATGTGGGCCATGCGGTGGGTCAGGGTCATGGTCTTTCCGGTGCCGGGGCCGGCAACCACCAGCAAGTGCCCTCCTTGATGAAGGAGGGCGCTCCTCTGTGCATCGTTCAGAGGCCCCAGGATGGGGTCGGTCTTTGGGGAAGGGGCCTTGGGAGTGGCGCCTTCATCCTTCCTGATTCGGGTTCTCTTTTGAACCGTTGGAGGGGATTCGGGTCTTGTGGCGGCCTTCCCGGGGGGAGCCCGAAAGAGGGCAAGCTGGCCTGCAAGGGTATCTTTTTCCGTGGGCGAAAAGAGGTGGATGCAGCCGAATTCGCCGTCGTAACCGCCATCCCGGATCACCTTGCCCTTTCTCATCCTCGTGACGGCCTCGGCAAGCAGAGGACCACCCGATTTTTCTATCTCGCTCAGGGAAACCTCCATCAGGATTTCGAGTTCCGGACCCAGGTCACGGAGCAGGTTATCGTATTGGAAAGCGACCTTTTTCGTGGCAGGGCCGCAATCCAAAAGCTCCGAGAGGACCTCCGTCAAAGGAATCAGGCTGTGAACTTCCCTGGTGAGGGCGGGCTTTTGCCGGTCGGCCAGTGCATACACGCGATTCAGGACCCCCACGGTCATGGGCTTGCCGCATACCGGGCACATTCCCTCTCTCTCCCGTGTCTCCGGCGGCTCACACCTTACCTGGCACTTGCGGTGCCCGTCCAGGTGGTACTTGCCTTCCTCCGGGTAGAACTCGATGGTTCCCGAGAAACCCTTTTTCCCTTTCATGGCCCCGACCATGTGGGGATAATCCAGCTCCGTGTCAAAGAGGTTGGCCTCACGACCCAGTTTGGAGGCGGAGTGGGCGTCGGAATTGGAGACCAGGAGGTATCTGTCCAGGGCCGAGACGAGCCGGTTCATGGCAGGGTCGGAGGAAAGGCCGGTTTCAAGGCAATGGATGTGAGGAGTGAGGTCCTCGAAGCATTCCTCGATGGTGTCGAAGCCGGATTTCGATCCGAAGAGCGAAAACCATGGGGTCCAGACGTGGGCCGGGATGAAAAAGGCCCTTTCACTCGCCTCCAGCGTGATTTCCAGGAGGTCGTGGGAATCCAGCCCCAGAATGGGCCTCCCGTCCGAAGTGATGTTCCCGATCCGATCCAGCCGCTTCTGGAATCGCTCCACCGCCGGCATGTCGGGCATGAGGATGAGGTGATGCACCTTCCTGGTCCTGCCGTTTTTCTTGTAGATGCAGCTGATCTCTCCTGTGAGGACGAAGCGTGTGGGGCCGGGACAACTGTGAGGGACCTCTTTTTCGATTTCCGTTTCAAGCTCCGGAGACAACCGGAAAAGCCCGTCTTCCGCCTCCACAAGCTTTTCCCTGAGTTCCGAAGTCCAGGCGGGATGCGTGAAATCCCCCGTGCCGATCACGGCAAGTCCCTTTTTCCTGGCCCAGAAGGAGAGGAGCTCAGGATCGAGACTTTTTGAGGTCGCCCTTGAAAAGCGGGAGTGGATGTGGAGGTCGGCGATGAATTTCATGCTGTCAAGCAAACTATACCGCTTAGCGCATGTCAAGGATGGATTGGGGTGGGAGGAAAAAGAGGGTGATTTTCGGCGGTTCAGCCGGTCTCGATCTCATGACGAATGATGGCCTTGTCGTAGGCCGCTATGACATCCTTGTCCCTGAGGGTGCCGATAACCTTCTTCCCATCTTCCCCGCCCACCACGGGGAGCTGCGAGATGCCGATGTCGCCCATGGTCTGGAGCGCTTTGAGGATGCTGTCATGGGCCCTCACCGTCTTCAGGTCCGTGGTCGCCACGTCCTTTGCCACAACAAGCAAGTGCAGCTCTTCTTCCTGGAAGAGGGGCCGGATGTCCCTGAATGAGATGATTCCCGCCAGGTCCCCATTCCCGTCCACCACGTGAAGGTATGAGACATCTTCCGTTTTGAAGGCCCTTATCAGGTCCAGCAACGGCATCCCCTCCGGGACCGTGGGCGGATCCTTCATCATGAATTGCCCAACCTCCATGGACCTCAGGAGATTCTGCTCCATGCCGCCCGAAATTTCCACACCTCTCCGCAGCAATTTGATGGTGTAAATGGATCCTTTTTTCAGGGATGAGGCCAGCATCGTACTCAGGATGCAGGTGATCATCATGGGGAGGATGATCTTGTAGTTTCCGCTCATCTCGAAGATGATGATAATGGCGGTGATGGGGGCATGGGTGGTTCCGGCCACCACCGCACCCATTCCCACGAGGGCATAGGCAGCCGGAGAAGCGGTCAGAGCGGGAAAAAGGAGGTTTACCACCCACCCGAAAAAGCCCCCCGCCATGGCCCCGACAAAAAGGGACGGCGCGAAGATGCCCCCTGATCCTCCGGCTCCCAGGGTAATGGATGTGGCGGCAATTTTTAGGAATACCAGTGAGATCAGGAAAACGCCGGACAGCCTGTTGAAGAGGGCCTCGTTTATGGCGCCGTAACCCACGCCGAAGACGTGGGGAAATTTAATTAGTATAAGGCCCAACAGGAGACCTCCCAGGGCCGGTTTGAGCCACTGGGGAATGGCGAGGTTGTCGAAGAGGTCTTCGCTCTTGTAGAGGGTGATGATGAAGAAAATGGCCACCAGGCCTGCAAACAGACCCAGGAATGGATAGATGGCAAATTCCCACAAGGTCTTGAGTTGGTAGGCGGGGATGGTAAATGCGGGAAAATCTCCGAAGTAGTGTCGGGAAATGGTGGTGGCCGTCACGGAAGACAGAACCACCGGAGAAAAGGAGGCGATTCCGAAGTCACCCAGGAGGATTTCCAGGGCAAACAGAACCCCAGCAATGGGGGCGTTGAAGGTAGCCGCAATACCGGCGGCGGCTCCGCACCCCACCATGGTCTTCTGGTTCGCCCGTGCAACATTGAATAGCTGTGACACAGTGGAACCAAGGGAGGCTCCGATCTGGACAATGGGACCTTCCCGTCCCACAGACCCACCCGATCCGATACAGATGGCGGAGGCCAGGATCTTGGCCGCGGCCACCCGCTTCCGGATCAGGCCGTTTCGCAAGGCCACCGCTTCCATGACTTCCGGCACACCGTGTCCCTTGGCCTCGTTGGCCGCAAAGGTTACGATCAGACCGACCATGAGCCCCCCGAGGGACGGAATTCCAACGATAATATACAAAGGGAGCGTATGAGAAAAGGAGAGGATATCACCGGTATATCCGTAGAAGACGTACTGAGTGCCTTTGATCAGAAGGCGGAAAAGGACGGCCCCGTATCCGCTCAAGAAGCCGATGAATGCGGCAAGGAGCAATGTCAGTATGCGCTCGTCCAGATGGTATCGTTTTAAGGCCTGCTTGATGGGCTGATTGCGCGTGAACAGCATGGCTTTAAAGAAATCCCTCTCTTGTTACATTTCCCAGGGCAGTCCGCGGTTCAGTTCAATCCCTTTGAGGTCCAGGCGAACGTCGTAGACCAGGATTTCCACCCCGTTATCCCGGGCCTTCCTGAGTTCACGGCCATAATCAGGATCAATGTGATCGGCCGGTCTGAAGATTTCCGCGTCCATTCGCTGGATCAGGAAAAACATGACGCCCCGATCGCCATTCTGCACCTGGTGCTGAAGTTCCACCAGGTGTTTGAGTCCCCTGGCGGTGACGGCATCCGGGAAACAGGCCTTTCCATCCATGACCAGGGTGCAGTTTTTGACCTCCACGTAGCAACGGTTTTCTTCTTTCTGGAGGAGGAGATCGATCCTGGAATTCCGTCCGTAATTCACCTCCGATTGCACCTCGTCAAATCCGGTCAGCTCTTCCACCTTCCCGGCCAGGATGGAGGCCCTCACCAGCCGGTTCGGCACCAGGGTATTGACACCCACCAGGGAGGTGGGCATAGTAATCATTTCCCAGGTGTATTTGAGCCGCCGCTTGGGGTTATCATGGTGACGGGAGAGATACACGGGGCGGCCCGGATCCGAACAGGCCTCCATGCTCCCGGAATTGGGACAGTGGGCGGCGACCACGTGACCGTTCCGGAGCTTCACGTCCGCAATAAAGCGCTTGTAGCGCCTGATGAGTGTCCCCCTCAGGAGAGGCGGCCAGTTCAGGCGGCCTGGAATGTCTGATGCCGCCTCTTTGCGGGTGGAGAGGTTTTCGGGCGTCATGAGGCTTTGTGCTTCGCCCTTTCCTCGTCCCGAAGAACTCTGCGCAGGACCTTGCCCACCACGGACGTGGGGAGTTCGTCCCGAAATTCGATCGCCTTGGGCCGTTTGTATCCGGCCATGTTTTCCTTGCAGAAGGCCAGAAATTCTTCTTCAGTGGCCTCAACCCCGGGCTTGAGCTGGATGAAGGCCTTCACGGACTCGCCGGTCCTTTCATCGGGCAATCCAACCACCGCCGCAAGGGCCACCTTCGGGTGGGTGAAAAGCACCTCTTCGATCTCCTTCGGGTAGGCATTGAAGCCGCCCACCAGGATGAGGTCCTTCTTCCGGTCCGTGATGAGAAGAAACCCCTCCTCGTCGAAATGACCGATATCACCCGTGAGCAGGTACCGCTTTCCGTCGATTTCCCGGAACATGGCCTCGTCGGCCTCGGGCTTGTTCCAGTATCCGAGCATGATCTGGGGGCCGGATGCGCCAATCTCGCCATCCTCGCCGTCAGGCAGTTCCTGAAGCCCCGTATCCAGATCCACGATCTTGATGTCTGTACTGGGGAAGGGGAGCCCAACGGAGCCTACCTTCCGCTGCTCGTTATTCGTGGGGTTCAGCGTGATAATCGGGGATGTCTCGGTCATACCATACCCTTCAAAAATAACACAACCGGTCTTGTCTTCAAACTGCCTGATCACCTCCAGGGGAAGTGGGGCGGCCCCTGATCCACAGCCCGTCATTGAAGACAGGTCAAAACGGTCCAGCAGGGGATGGTTCACGAAGGCCGAGTAGATGGTGGGCACGGCAGCCATGACGTTTACTTTGTACTTTTGGACGGCCTTCAGGACCTCGGTAAAAGGGGGATTGCCCGCCCGCGGGTCAGGGATACAGACCAGCTTGGAACCGTTGTAGCAGCTCCACAGCATGGCCAGCGTCAGGCCGAAGCTGTGGTACCAGGGCAGTACCCCCAGGTAGGTCTGCTCGCCCCCTCTGGCAATTTGGACCTTGGGTTTCCCCGGTTCCGGTTCTATCCACACCCATTCCTGCACGGTCATCACGTTGGAGACCAGGTTGGCGTGACTGAGGCAGGCCCCCTTGGGGACGCCGGTCGTGCCCCCCGTATAGAGAATGTTGGCGACATCCTTCACAGGATCCACCTCAAATTTCGGCGGTTCGGGTCGTGCCGATTTCACCGCGTCATCGTACATAGTGTGTCCGGGCTCGTGATGATCGGCCTTGGGAATCTTCCCAAGGAGCGACCCGAGTGTTCCCTTGAGCCAGGGGAGGTAGGATTTCACGTTGCAGATCACCACCGTCTCTACCTCAGAACCCTTTGCGGCTTCGACAGCCGTGGGGTAGAATTCCGGATGGTCCATGACAAAGACGGCCCTGGCGCCGGAGTCCTTGAGCTGGTAGTTGAGTTCGGAGGGTTTGTAAAGAGGGTTGCAGGTAACGCATACCCCCCCCGCCTTCAGGATGCCGAAGAAGATCTCCGGGTAGTGGGGAAGATTGGGCAGGAAAATAGCCACCTTGTCCCCTTTTTGGATCCCCCTGGAGGCAAGAAAATTGGCGATCCGGTCCGCCGTGTCCTTGACCTGGGCGAAGGTCCTCGAGGCATCGGCAAATATGGTATAGGTTGCATCTGGAAATTCGCGGGCAGTGTCATCAAGGAGTGAAAAGAGTGGTTTTTCATACCCCGTGATCTCGTGGGGGACATTTTCGGGCCATTTGGGGCTTTCCCAGGGTTTGCGTGACATGGGGGACCTCCTTTCTCGGCTAGAGGTGGGAAGAAAAGAGAGACTTGGTCGCCAACGCGGTATGCTTTGAGCCTATATCACAAAATACATGCTAATGTTAAGAAAATAATCATAATCTCTTGAAAGTTTTGCTATTTTTCCCAGAGGGCCTCCCTGAGACCCGATGAGCGTTCAATGCGCCGCTTCACTCCTTCCACAAAGACCTCTTCACGCCCCCACACCTCTATTCTCTTTCTGGCGCGTGTCAGGCCCGTATAGATCAGCTCCCGGCTCAGAACAGGAGAGAGTCGATCGGGAAGGAGGAGCAGCACGTTCTCGAATTCCGAACCCTGGGCCTTGTGGACCGTCATGGCAAATACGGTCTCGTGTTCCGGTAGACTCAGGGGGTGCATTTTCCGCGGAGTGCCATCCGGCAGGACAAAAAAGGCACGGAGATCGCCCCCGGATTCCGGGTCCGGAAGGATCAGGCCCACATCGCCGTTGAAAAGCCCGAGGTTGTAATCGTTCCGTGTGATCATGATGGGCCTGCCCGCGTACCATGGGCCTTCCGGACGGATCAGATGTTCCTCTGTCAGGATCTGTTCAACGAGGCGATTCACGGCCACAACCCCGAAAGGGCCTTTCCTCAGGGCGCAGAGGACCTGGAAGGCCTCGAAGCGGGGAAAGGCCTCTTCAGGATTCTCTGCTTTCAGGTAAGGCCCGAAGCCGGACAAGATCGTTTTTCTCATGGTCCGGGCAAGATCGGGCAGCTCAGGCAGCCTCACCCACCGGATGTCGGAATGACGACCTTCCTTTAAGATGCTCAGGGACCCCTCACCGTCTCCCAGGTTGATAGCCTTGCTCAGGACCCCGATGCCGCTTTTGCTCCCGAAACGATAATTCGTTTCGAGCCGGACCAGAGAGTCCTGAATAGCAAGGCCGGCTTCCTGGGGAATGACTTGACCCGTCAGTGTCTCGCAGCGGGTGCAGAATGGTGCGGAATGTCCGTGATACCTGCCGCGGTCGCACAGGTCACCCAGGACGGCCCCTGACTCAACCGAGGCGAGCTGGTCCTGGTCCCCAAGGAGGATCAGCCTGCCGTGGACAGGGAGTGCCTGCACCAGTTTAGACATGAGTGGCAGATCCACCATGGAGGCCTCGTCTACGATCACGACGTCAACCCCCAAAGGATTTCCAGCGTTATGTCGAAAATAGGGCGACCCCGAAAGGGTTCCCAGGAGCCTGTGCAGGGTGGAAGCATCCATGGGAATTCTTTGACGAACGGCTCCATCCAGGGGGAGGTTCTCGGATGCCAGTCGGATGGCCTCCCCGAGTCTCTGAGCTGCCTTTCCGGTAGGCGCGGCAAGGGCGATCTTGGGTGGTTTTTCCATGTGTCTCTGAAAAAGAAGCGCCAGTATCTTTCCCACTACCGTGCTCTTGCCCGTGCCCGGCCCGCCGGAGATGATGCAAAAGGGCCTGGTCAAAGCGGCAACTGCCGCCACCTGCTGCCAATCGGGTCCACTTGTCTCTTCCATCTTGAAGAGAGCCGAGAAGTCCTTCCTGAGGCGGTCCTCATCAATGGGCAGGATGCCAAGGGTAGACCACTCCTCTATTTTCCGGGCCAGCAGGTGTTCGTATTCCCAGTAGCGGAAGAGATAGAGACGGTCGCTCCGGTCCAGAATGAGAGGGGTTTCGTCGCCGGGGTTTCCCACCACGTCCCATTTCCGAAGCCCGGCCACCCATTCGGATCGATCGGGGCAGGTGATGAGGCTCGGGGGACCGTTTTCTTCCCCCAAAGGCTGACCTGCCGGGGTCGAGAGATCAAGACAGACATTCCCATCCCCGGTGGCCCGGCTAACCAGGGCCGCCGCGAGGAGGAGCGCAGGATCCGTACGGTTCGAAATCCTAGCCAGAAACCCGGCAAACTGAAGGTCGATCTCCGAAAAAAGCCCTGTATCGTGCAGGTTCAATGTCATATAGTGCCGCCTGGCAAGTCCTTATTCTTGATGAGTTCTTACGAAGCAATCAAGGCCTTTCTCATGGCATCGATGAGACCGGGGGATGGTCGGTCCCGAAAGATGCCGAACTCCGGCCCCCTGCCGGGTTCGACCCCCCGAAGAAATATGTAGTAGGCCCCGCCGAAGTGATCCTCATACCGGTATTCAGGGAGCCGCACCCTCAAATACCGGTCCAGGGCCAGGGTATAAAGATGGTACTGGAGAAAATACTGTCCCTCCATCATGGCCTTTTCCAGCCCAATTGGGCCGTAATCGGCCACCCGGTCCCCCAGAAAATTTGATTTCCAATCCACCAGGTAGAAACGCCCGTTCCAACGGAAAACCAGGTCCATAAAGCCCTTCATGAAACCTCTCTGTGGGGAAAATTGGAGTCGGCCAAGGGCTTCCGGGAGATCATGGGGCAGCTCGGGTCCGCCGTGCGCCGAAAAGAGTCTCTTCAGTTCGCCCGCGGCGATCCTTTTCAGGGGAAAAAGAAATTCCAGTTCCGTCAAGCGGTCCTGTTGATCGATCTCCAGGAGCTTGAGACCCGGATCACCGGGATCGAGGGAGGCCGAAAGGACCTTTTTGAGCATTTCTCCAATGGTCTCATTCCAATGGGATTCAAAGCCATGGGCAAGGAGTCTTGCCGTGACCAGTTCGCGAATGAACGCGGACTGTTTTTCCCTGAAGTCCAACCTCTCCAGGATATCGTGGAGACAAGTGCCGGCCTTGGCGCCTTTCGGAAAGGCGAATATGCCTGAGACCGGTTCTCCGGCCGTTTCTTCCCTATCCCTTTTCGAAGGTCCTTCATCCGCGGGAAGTCCATCATGATCCGGAAGGTCCACGCCGCTATCCCTCCGGGAGGTCAGAGATGAAAAACTCGTGATCTTCCAATCCCTGGCAATTCTTCCTGAAAAAGTCCGGCACTGAAGCGTTTCCGACTTTTCCAGGATTTTTTCTTGAATAGATCTGTGATCTGCAGAGAGGGGCGATACCTCAATGGACCCTCCCGATTCCTGCTCCAGCTTCTTCAAATCGGCGATAAGCCCCTCATGAGAAAGGGAACGGAAGGCCTCGGCTGTCCTCTCAACGATATGACTGCCATGCCCGGGATCACGGGAATGAAGGACATAGGCAAGACTCGAGGTTTCGGCGTCCTTGATCCGGCCCCAGGCCACGTAACAGCGATGCTTGGCCCTGGTCATGGCCACGTAGAGCAACCGCAGGTTTTCCGCAAGCGCTTCTTCCCGCGCCAGGGCTTCATGGCTCTTGAAGGCCTCGGAACCCAGATCCAGAGTCAGTTTCAAGTCCCGGTCGGGATCGTGATACATGACCTCCTTTTCACCGGCCCATCTTCCATCCCAGAGAAATGGACAGAAGACCACCGGGTACTCCAACCCCTTGCTCTTGTGAACGGTGACGATCTTTACGGCCGCTTCGTCGCTTTCAAGCCGCAGGAGGTGCTCCTCGCCTTCCCGAGTCGGTGCTTCCAAACGACGCGAAAGCCATTTGACCAGGGCATTAATGCCCAGGTCACCGTCCAGTGCGGCTCGCTGGAGCACTTCTCCCAGATGGAGCAGGTTGGTCAGCCTTCGCTCACCGTCGGGAAAGGCCAACAATCGTGACCGGATCTTTTCCCGGGCCATCAACCTCCTGAACATGGAAGTAAATCCCCTCTCCTCCCAGATTCGGTGGTATTCCCGGAAGGCATAAATCCATTCATACCAGGCATCCTCGTCCTTTGACAGTCCATGAATGTTCTCGCCGTTCAGCCCCATGATGTCTGTTGCAAGGGCCGCACGGATTCCACCTGACCGGTTTGGTTCGGCCACGCCCTGAAGAATGCGTTCAATCTCCAGGGCCTCCCGTGTTTCAAAAAGGTCGCCGGCGTTGAAGAGGACGCTCTGGACCTTGATTCTTGCCAGGGCGTCCTGGACCCAGCGCGCTTCCCTGTTCTTTCGTACCAGGACGGCGATGTGTTTCTCAGACAGGGGTTCGTCCCCCACAAAGGCCTTTCCCTCCCTCCCCAGCGTAATCAGCCGTGCCGTCTCGGTCGCAAGCGATCCAAGTATGACGGGCCACGCCCTGTTCTTGGGGAGCGGTGTTGAACTATCTTCTCCCTCGGGGGTTTGGACAAGCCACAACCTCAGTTGAGCGGCCGTATCCCCTTCCACTCGAAGCAATGGGGATTCGCCGTTATCATGGATCTCTGAAGGGGAGTAGGCAATCCCGGGGTGGACAAAAGGCGATTCGATTCGGGAAAAAACAGTATTCACAGCCTTTACGAGTCCCGGTTCCGAACGCCAGTTTTTGAGCAGCGTATGTCTTTCTGAAACCGCGTCAGAAGCCTTCAGGTAGGTGACAACATCCGCACCCCGGAATCCGTAGATGGCCTGCTTGGGGTCCCCGATAAAAAAGAGGGACGTTTTGCCGGTCCCGAAAAGGGTAGCAAAAATCCGGTACTGAACCGTGTCCGTGTCCTGAAACTCGTCTATGAGCGCTGCCCTGTACATGGATCGAGCGGCCCGCATAAAGGCCTCTTTTCCCTGGCCCTCCAGAGCGGAAAGGGTGTCCGTAAGGAGGTCGTCATAGGCCCTGACATTCAGCCGGGCTTTCCGGTCGGAACGCTCGGACAGTCCGTATTGAAAAAGGCGGTTCTTGAGAGAGATGAGGTATTGATCCATTTCTTTCAGGAGGGCATTTTTTTGCACCAGAAACCTGTGGCACAGATCGAAAACCGCATGTTCAGGAGGAAGAAATCCCTTTTTCATAGAGTCGGCCAGTTTCCCGGCACTGAATTTTTCAATGTCGCTGAAAGGCGGGAATAGGGGACGTTCCAGGGCAAGAAATTGATCCATGCCGGCAATCAAGGCGTTGATTTTCAGCTGCCTTCCTGGAACCGTTCCGTTGCGGGACGTGGCGACCCCATAGGCATGCCCCTTGATTCCCGTGTCCATGAGCAGCATCCTGACCGCTTCCTTTGTGTCCGGCCACATCTCTTTGAGGGCGCCGAGCGTCTTGCGATAGTCGTCCAGGGTATTGAGCCGCGGGTCTGTGATCTTGGGAACAACACATATATGGGGGTGCTTCAGGGCGGATCCCAGGGTCTTTAACATCTTTTCCGGGAGGATCTTTTTTTCAAAAAGGTAGTGAACGAATTCGGGTTCTGCCCTGTAGACATGATTCCGCCAGAAATCTTCCACGATTTCCCGGTGCAAGGATTGCTCATCGGTGATCAACTCCACGTCGAAGAGAGAGCCTGTTTCAAAGGCGTTTTCCTGGAGCAGGCGCTGACAGAATCCGTGGATGGTGAAGATCGCAGCCTCGTCAAGCTCTCTGAGGGCCTTAGACAGGGCGTTGAGGGAACTGTCCTTGTTCCGCTGACGTGCCATGAGTCGTTCAAGAGAGGGATCCACCGGAAGATCCCTGGAAATTGAGGCCAAAGCATCACGAATCATCTTACGGATCCGTTCGCGAAGTTCCTGGGTGGCTGCACGGGTGTAGGTCACCACAAGGATTTCAGCCGGGGAAAGGCCCTCATCGAGAATCAACCGCAGGAAAAGCCCCGAAAGGGCATAGGTCTTGCCGGTGCCCGCATTGGCCTCTACCAGGTGGGTCCCTTCAAGGGGGATGTTGGAGATCTCAAACGGTTTGAAGGGCCGGTAGCCCTCGCATTGGAAATGGCTGGAGTCCCTTTTCATGCTGATGTCTTCTGCGCGATGATGCCCGCCACGGCCTTGCGGTTCTCGACAGTTCCCTCATGATATCGGAGGCACCGAAACTCCCGGAACAGATCCAGAAGTTCGTTGTGCCCGAGGAGGTGGGCCGGATTCCTCGGCTTGCCGAATCGGGCCTGGTCCACGATATAGGTCTCATAGACGATCATACCGTCCCCGCGAAGGCCATTTTTCAGGGCGGGGATGAGGGGACGGTGGAGGTAGTTGAAACAGATGATAACGTCGTATGGTTCCCCTGCAATCTTGAAGTCGTCTTCGAGATCCGCTATCCCGGCAGAGATCTCGACGCCGCTCTCCTGGGCACACTTCAGGGCCATCCCGACCGCTTCCCTCGAGATATCAATCCCTTCAACCTGGAAGCCGTTTTGGGCCAGAAAGATCGCATTCCGACCGTTTCCCATGGCCACATCGAGAACCCGGCCCTTAGGGAGAAGGTCCAGGTTTTCCACCAGGAATGGAGCCGGATCAAGGGGGAGCTTATGGATGTCCGTCATGGCTTTCAACCTGAGAATAGAAGGGCAAGCCCACCACAAAGCCCGGCGGGTCCATTTTCAGTGGATACAGTCAAGATGACTTCACAAAAAGTCATCGTCGTGCCCAAGGACGGGCACGCAAATCACACTTTTCGATTTTCGTTAGCAAAAAGTCCAGGAACGGACTTTTTGCGATTCCATCAATAAAAGGAAACCAAAAAGGGCGAAAAAGTCAAGTCTTTCCCGCCTTGCCATTGGGAATTTCCCCCTTATTTTATTAAAAGAAGTTTTCAAATGGAAAATCCAGGGTAATGGAGAACAGAAAGATGGAAAATCGCTGTGTGGTTGGAAAAGGGTCTTTTTCTTTGGATGAAGAGCCCTTCTACCTCCCCGCTTCAAACGAAATTGAACTTTTCCTGGCCGCCCATGAAAAACGACTGCCGGTCCTCCTGAAAGGCCCGACCGGATGCGGCAAGACCCGGTTCATCGAGCACATGGCCTGGCGCCTGCGTCGACCCCTGGTGACAGTGGCCTGCCACGACGATCTCACCTCGGGGGACCTCGTGGGGCGATACCTGATCAAGGGGCACGACACGGTGTGGTCGGACGGGCCTCTCACCCATGCGGTCAGGATCGGCGGCATCTGCTATCTCGACGAGATCGTGGAGGCCAGAAAGGACACCACGGTGGTCATCCATCCGCTGGCGGACGAAAGGAGAACCCTCCCCATTGAAAAACTGGGGGAAATGCTCCTGGCGCCCCCTGAATTCATGCTGGTCATCTCATTCAACCCGGGCTATCAGAACGTCATGAAAGACCTGAAACCGAGCACGAAACAGCGTTTCGTGTCCATTGCCTTCGATTATCCCGACCCCGACAAAGAGGCGCGGATCGTGGCGCAGGAATCTGAAGCGCCGCTGACCCTGGCCCGGAGGCTCGTCCAACTGGGTAAGATGACGCGCCATCTCAGGGAAAGGGGGCTGGAGGAAGGGGCGAGCACCAGGCTCCTGATCCACGCGGGTAAATTGATTCATTCAGGGATTGAACCTTCTGAGGCCTGCAGGGCGACGGTCATCCAGACCCTGAGCGATGACGAGGAGATGCAGGCCTCACTTGGGGAGATGGTAAGCTCCGTCTTCTGATCTCTCAGACAGCATGGCAATGAACGGTATGGAAAGAAACGAACATCAGGAAAGGGGGATCCTCGACCTCTTCCCCTCTCCCCTTTACGCGAGCACGGGTCTCTATTTCAGGGAAGACCTGAAGGAGATGGGACTGGATCGCCAGCTTTTTGAATTTCCCGATTCTTTGAAATCAGAGGTCCGGCGGCACACGGAAACCCTCGCCGGGATCCAGCCGGAGCTGGGATTGAGATTCTTGATGAAATCCGGCAAGATCGCCCGCCTTTTTGACGAAAAGGAGATGAATCAATGGGTCCTTTCGCTTCTCGACGTCTACGATGCCGAAGGATTGACCCCGGCCCTGGCCCTCATTTCGGGGATGGAGGACAAGCCTGAAACGAGAGGATACCTGCGACGGGGCACCACCTTCAGTGAAGTCCGCGGGGTCATGCAACATTACGTCGACGGGCTCGGAAAAAAGAAACTCCTGCTGGAGGCGGGGGAGGACGTCCATACGGACACAACGGTTATCTACCTCCCCACCCGCATCAACCGACTGCAGGACCGGAAGGGGAATTTTCGTCTCTACAAGCTCATGGCCACGCACCTCTTCTACCAGGTGCACCTGGGGTCCTACCTGCTTCCATGGGCCCGGATAGAGACCCTTGTCCGGACCGTCGGGGAACGCTACGGCATCGATACGGAAACCACACTTCTATCGGATCTCTCCCGCTTCTTTCACCTTTTTCCGGATCCTCTCCTGGCCAGGGATATCTACACCCTCCTTGACACTGCCAGGATAGAATCCAGGCTGCGCAGGGACCTGCCGGGTCTCCACAGGGAAATGGCGGGATTGAAGAAAGAAATTCTTAGCGATCTGGCCTCCGCCACAGGAAAAGCCGCGAAGACGCTTGCCATGGACAAAACGGCCAGGTGGTGGCTGGAATATTCCGAAGGCGTGCCCCATCCAGAGCGGCCGGGGAACCCTTCTGGCTTGCTTCAAAACGGGCTCAGGGAGCTATTGGAAAAGGGTGGAGAGGTTGAGGAACTGGCTCAATTGACAGCGGAGGTTTACGGGGCTTTCGAGACCCTTCCCGGAAGGTATGAAGGCGTCAAGCCTCTTTTGTATGCAGGAGAACTCCGTCCCGAGGAGGCGGAGAGGGCCAGAAGGCTCAGAAGGGAGTCAACACGGGGGGAATTCCGCCGGGAACTGGGAAAACTTGTAGCGGACCTGGAAGATTGCGAAACCGTCACGATCGAAACCCTCAAGAAAAAGAAGACGGGCCAGGCCGGTGATTTATCGGCGCTCCAGGGCCTGCCGGATCACCTCTTGATCAACGACCGGGCTTTCCCCATTCCTCCGGCCATGGAATCCATCATCCGGGAGATCTACGAGGACCTTGGATCCATCCCCACTTCGTATCTTGCGGTGGCAGACGAGATGTCCGGGCACCATTTCCGATCGCTGTGCAAGGTGCCTGAGGGCACGGGCTATTTCCTCTCCCCACAAGCAGAGGACGTGCATGTGCTCCATGAATGGGATTACCGAAGGCAGGGCTATCGAAAGAACTGGGTTCTCCTGAGGGAGATGGAATCCATCGAGGAGAATACAGGATTTGTAGAAGAAACCTACGCACGATACCATGGCATGATTCAGCTGATCAGGCGGCAGTTTGAGAGAATCCGGCTGGAGCAGCGGATGCTGAAACGCCAGAAGGAAGGGGATGACATAGACCTGGACACGGTGGTGGCGTCCTTTTCAGACTGGCGGGCCGGCCGCCACCCCTCCGAGAGGGTCTTTACCCGTTTGAGGCGAGATAATCGCAATATCGCGAGTGTTTTTCTGGTGGATTTGAGCGGTTCAACGAGCGGCTGGATCAATGAAATGGAAAGGACGGCCCTCCTGATCCTGTGCGATGCCCTGGGAATTCTGGGAGACAGAATCGCCGTGTACGGCTTTTCTGGGCAGACGCGAAAGCGCTGCGAACTCTACCGGGTGAAGGGTTTCAAGGAGGTTTATGATGACAGGATCAGGAGACGGATCGCCGGGGTCAGGGCCAGGGAGTGGACGCGAATGGGACCGCCCATCCGCCACGTTTCAACGCTCCTTCAAGGCGTCGAGGCCCGGACGAAACTCCTCATCACCCTCTCCGACGGAAAGCCCGATGATTACGACGGTTACAAGGGCGATTACGCCATAGAGGACACCAGGCAGGCCCTTCTCGAGGCGAGGAGCGCCGGGATTCATCCATTCTGCATCACCATCGACAAGGCGGAACACAGCTATATCAGGCACATGTACGGTCCCGGTCGATATATCTTCATCAACGACCTCTCGAAACTTCCACTGAGAATCCCAGAAATCTATAGAAAACTTACCACTTAGTAGGGCAACTGTTTCCTCGAAAAGAAATGCCTCAGGGAAAATCCTTTTTTCTATCGTTGCCAGCATAGGTTGAAGCTGTTATGATCCACCGGAAAAATCGCCCGATGAGGATTTCAGGCCTTGCTGAGAAGCCCTGTCTAAACGAGGGAGCGGCGAGAAGAGGAGCGGGGCGGGTATAAAGGGTATGGAAACATCGATGGCCACGGAAACGAAGGCGGACACCAGGATCATCATCTCCCTGTCCCTGGTCCATTTCATAGGAGACCTTTACCAATCCTTTGTCACACCGCTGCTCCCGCTCTTTGTGGATAAATTTGCGCTCACCCTGACCCAGGTTGGTATTATCACCGGGATCACCCGATTTCTGGCGTTCGTAGTCCAGCCTTCCGCAGGCTATATCGCGGACCACTACCAGACGCGTTTTTTTGTCCTTGGCGGCCCACTCATGTCCATCCTCTTCATTCCCCTCGTGGGCGTGGCCCCCTCTTTCCTTTTCCTGATCCTTTTCACTTCGCTGGGTTCCATCGGCTCATCCATGTTCCATCCCACCTGTGCCGGCATGGTCTCCTCCTATTCGGGCCCTCACTTAGGGCTCTCCATGTCCATTTTCGGGCTGGGCGGCACCCTCTCCTTCGCTGTCGGCCCCCTTTTCATTACCTCTTTTGTCGGTGCCTTCGGCCTCACGGCCATGCCCTACACTATGGCAATAGGCCTCGCCGCGATGATTTTTCTTTTTGTTTCCGTCCCCATTCCCGTCAGTGAAGGCCTCAAGGGCCGGGGTTTTCTGGGATCACTCCGGGAAGTGCTCGGACCGGTCTGGAAATCGATCCTGCTCATCTGGGTGGTCATGACCCTGCGCTCCTTTGTGGGCCAGTCCTTCTTCACCTTCCTGCCGATCCTTTATGCAAAGCAAGGCTACTCCCTCGTCACCATCGGCGGGGCCATCTCACTCCTTGTTGTGGGCGGTGCAGTCAGCGGTCTCCTGGCCGGCCATTATTCGGATGTGATCGGTTATAAGCCCATTTTCTATGTTGCCCACGGCCTGGCAACCCCGAGCCTCATGCTGATGCTCCATCTCTCGGGGATCTGGCTGTACGTCGCTGTCTTCCTGGCCGGCTTCTTTATCATGGCCACCTTGCCGCTGGGAGTGGCCATGGCCCAGACCCTGGCACCGAAAGGAAAATCCATGGTGGCGAGTCTCATGATGGGCCTGGCCTTCGGGACCGGGGGCATGATGGCGCCCATAACGGGCAAGCTGGCGGATATCTACTCCCTTCCCACCGTCCTGAGCACGATTGCCCTCATCCCGCTCCTTACGGTCGGCTTGATCCATTTTGCTGACGAGACAAAAAATGGGTAGCCAAAGGCGGAGGCGTTTCCTGCCCAAGGATTCCCTAGCAACATTGCGAACGCAAAAGTACGCTTCCATTGGATGACGACTTTGCAAAAGTCATCATCGTGCCCATGGACGGGCACGCAAATCAATGGGTTGTTTTGTAACCCGTTGATTTGTAAGGAAACCGAAAATCGCACTTTTCGGTTTCCGTCAGGAAAAAGTCCACGGACGGACTTTTTACGATTCTATCATTGGATGAACCAGACTGTTTTTTCTTGATTGGACCGCGGAGTTGTTTCAAGATGTAACAGAGATTTGATAAGGAGCCTGTTTTACACGGAGCCGGCTTTACTGCCAAAGATCAAAGGAGGAGTCAAATGGCGGATGAACGGAAATCGTATAGTGCCCACCTTGAGGAGTTCCAAAAGACGGCTTACATCAGCAGCCGGAAGCAATATGATGAACTGTACCGGCGCTCCATCGAAGATCCCGAAGCATTCTGGGCCCAAGAGGCCGAGAAGTATTTGTCGTGGGGAAAAAAGTGGGATTTTGTCCTGCGATACGATTTTGACCAAGCGAAGATTAAATGGTTCGGCGGGGGCGTTCTGAACGCGTGCTACAACTGCCTCGACAGGCACCAGGAGGCCCTGAAAGACAAGGTGGCCTACTACTGGGAAGGCGATAACCCGGAAGAGACAGAGACCGTGACCTATGGTGACCTCTACGTCCGGGTCAATAAAATGGCGGCGGTCCTGAAATCAAGGGGGGTGGGGAAGGGAGATCGTGTCGTCATCTATATGCCCATGATTGTTGAACTCCCCGTGGCCATGCTGGCGTGCGCAAGGATCGGAGCCATACACAGCATCGTCTTCGGCGGGTTCAGCGCCGAGGCCCTGGCAAACAGGATACAGGACTGCGAAGCCCGGACGGTGATCACGGTGAACGGCGGATTTCGCGCGGGCAAGGTGATCCCTCTCAAGGATACCGTGGACAAGGCCGTGAAGAAATGCCCCGATGTGGACACGGTCATTGTCTATGACCGGACGGGAGAGAGGCAGGCCCTGAAGACGGAGCGCGAAATCCGGTGGCACGAAGCCGTGACCGACCCGGATCTCCCATCCTATGTCCCGCCTGAACCCATGGATGCGGAAGATCCCCTTTTTATCCTCTATACCAGTGGCAGCACGGGAAAACCAAAGGGCCTCGTGCATACCCACGGGGGCTACCTCCTCCACGCTGCCATGACCACCCGCCTGGTGTTTGATCTTAAGGACGATGAGATCATGTGGTGCACGGCGGATATCGGGTGGGTCACAGGGCATACCTATGGCGTCTATGGCCCCTTGATCAACGGTTTGACCAGCGTCCTGTTCGAAGGGGTTCCTTCGTACCCCGACTACGGGCGCTACTGGGCCATCGTGGACCGGTACAAGGTAAATAAATTCTACACCGCTCCCACCGTGATCCGTTCCCTGGCCAAGGAAGGAGAGGAATACGTTAAGAGGCACGATATTTCGTCCCTCAAACTCCTGGGGAGTGTGGGCGAACCCATCAATCCCGAGGCATGGAGATGGTATTACCACCATGTGGGGAGAGACTGGTGCCCCATCATGGACACGTGGTGGCAGACGGAGACAGGGGGACACATGCTCACCCCGCTCCCGGGTGTTGCCCCCATCAAACCGGGTTCCTGCTCTTTTCCCTTTTTCGGAGTCGACCCCGTGATCCTGGACGATACGGGAGAAGAGGCAAAGTACCCCGACCAGGAAGGTGTGTTGTGCATCCGGAAACCCTGGCCGGGCATGGCCCGGACGATCTATGGAAACCACGAGCGTTTCATGGATACCTATTTCAGGCAGGTGCCGGGGATGTATTTTTCCGGTGACGGGGCCAAAAGGGATGAGGACGGTTATTACTGGATCATCGGCAGAATCGATGATGTGATCAACGTCTCGGGTCACCGCCTGGGCACGGCGGAGGTGGAGTCGGCTCTTGTTCTTCACGACAAGGTGGCAGAAGCTGCAGTGGTCGGCTATCCCCATCCGGTCAAGGGCCAGGGGATCTATGCCTTTGTAACGCTCAATACGGGCGTCAATAAATCCGATGATCTGAAAGGGGAATTGATCAAACTCGTTCGTACGGAAATCGGCCCCATCGCCACCATTGACGTCCTCCAGTGGGCGGACGGCCTTCCAAAGACCAGGAGCGGGAAGATCATGAGACGCATTCTCCAGAAAATAGCGGCCGGAAAGGCGGACGAGTTGGGCGATATCTCCACCATAGCCGATCCGGAGGTGGTCGAGACCCTGGTCAAAGGACGCGGTGCGTATTAAGGGGTGTTGATCAGAAAAAAAGTAAGACACACTCAGCTCTTCAGGGCAATACGCCATGACCGGTGCAGACGAAAAAGGACATCCCTTCCAAGTAAGGCCTTACAGGCCCGGGGATTTTCAATGCCTGCTGGATATGTATGACCTTTTTGCGCCGAAGGGCAGGTTTCAGGGGATGCCTCCGAAGGAATTCGGCACCCTTGAAAAATGGGTCGGGATGCTTATCAGGGACGGAGAAAACGTCCTGGCATGGCGGCGGGAAAGGGTCATCGGTCACGTGGTCTTGCTGCCCGATTTTGAAAAGAAGGATGCCGAGTACCTGATCTTCGTCAATCGGCCCGATCGGGGAAAGGGCATTGGTACAAAACTGACACAAACGGCCTTGCAATGGGCCGAGAAACTTGGCCTCAAAACGGTCTGGTTGACCGTAGATGCTTACAACTTCAGGGCCATCAGGTTGTACAGGAAATTTAATTTTTCATTCTGTGAGGCCTATGAATCCCCTTCCGAACGGTTGATGAAATATCGGTGTGGTTCTGATGATGGCACTTAAGACAGGTATTGTAAGAGACGAGAGATATCTTGAGCACATGCCGGGACATACCCATCCCGAACACCCCAACCGGCTCAAAGCCATCCATCGGATGCTGGATAACGATTTCCCCGCCGCCCTCTTCCCTATTGATCCGGAATCCGCCACCCTGGAACAGCTGGAACTGGTCCATACGCCCGCCTATATTGAAAAGGTACTGAAGACAGCCGACCATGGGTTTACGACTCTTGCGCCGGACACCCCTGCCAGCGCAGGGACTTATGTGTCCGCATGGCTGGCGGTTGGAGGGTGTCTCAAGGCCCTTGAGAACCTGGTTTCAGGTGCCTGTGATGCGTGTTTTGCATTGGTGCGACCCCCGGGACATCACGCCCTTCATGACCGGGCTGGGGGGTTCTGCATCTTCAACAATATCGGCATTACCGCCCGATATGCGGCCAAGCGCTATGGCCTCAAGCGCATCTTGATCATAGACTGGGACATCCACCATGGGAACGGACTGAATGATCTCTTCTATGAAGAAAAAGGCGTCCTCTATTTTTCCTCCCATGACATGATGCTCTATCCCTTTTCAGGTGATTGGGGAGAGGCCGGCAGAGGCGAGGGAGAAGGGTATACCGTCAACATCCCCATACCAAGGACCATGGACGACGGAGAATTTTTTCACCTCTACCGGGAAATTATCGGGCCGATCATGCGGGCCTATCGCCCCCAGTTGGTCCTGGTAGCGGCCGGATTTGACACCCATAAGGATGATCCCATCGGCAGGTCCGGTCTATCGGAGCAACCCTTCGGTTGGCTGACCCGTCTTCTCATGAACCTCAGGGCGGAGGTGGACGGACCGCCGATGCTCTTCGTCTTGGAAGGGGGCTACAATCCCCGTGCCCTGGCCCTTTGTGTAAAGGAAACCCTGGAGGCCTTGACCCTGGAGCAGGCAGGGGAATGGCCGGTCGTTGAGGAGACCCGCCTCTGCAAGGGCCTCATAGAAAAGGCACACGGCATTCACGGACATTACGGGGTCTGGTAAACGGAAATCCTGGAAAGGAAGGTTTCATGATCAAGGCGAGAATAGACGCGGAAAACCCGGATGCCAATATGGGGAGCTATGATGAAACCTGTGAGGGCTTTGAATGGTCTGAGATGGAAAAGGCATTCTCCTGGCACGAAACAGGGAAGATCAATATCGTTCACGAGGCCATCGACCGGTGGGCCTCTGACCCCCAAAGGCAGGGAAAGACAGCGCTGATCTTTGAAAAGGCCGGGCATGTTGAAGAATTCACCTATCTTGATCTGAAGGAAAAGTCCAACCAGTGGGCCAATCTCCTGGCCCGATACGGCTTTGACACCGGAGACCGTTTTTTTATTTTTCTGCCCCCCTGCCCCGAGATCTACTTTTGCATCCTGGCCTGCGCGCGCATGGGCATCCTGTTCTGTCCGGTCTACGATTCATTCACCTTCGATGAACTGGGAGTCCGTCTGAAGGATGCCAGGCCCAGGGGCATTTTGACCCATCCCGACCTGGTGGAGGTCATTCCCGTGGAGGCCGCGGAATCGGTGTCGCACGTTTTCTTGACCGAAGGACCTTTGCCCGACGTCTTCCCCAATGAGGTCCTCGTATCAGGGGTTCCCGAGCAGATGCCGAAGGAATTCTCCAACGTCTGGCTAAAGGGCGACAGTCCCCTTTATCTCAGCTATACCTCCGGTGCCACAGGGCCACCCAAGGGCGTGGTCCACGGTCACCACGACATGGTGGGCATCCTCATGTCCGGACGGTTCGCGCTCGACCTGAGAGAGGATACGATCCTCTGGACCGATGCGGATCCATCCTGGGTGACAGGTTCCGTATATGGCGCATTCGCCCCCTGGCTCTGTGGATGCACTTCGTTGGTGGAAGGTGACCCGTTCGAGGCCTCCAACTGGTACTGGACACTGGAAAAGCACCGGGTGTCAACCTGGTATACAACACCCAGGACCATTAGACGGCTCATGGAGGCGGGCGATGACCTGCCGGGACGATATGACTTCGCCTCTCTCAGAAACATTGCCACCGTAGGTGCCCCCCTTGTTCCCGATCTTTTCTACTGGACCAAGAAGCACCTGGGGCACGCCCCCCACGACACGTGGTGGATGACCGAGACGGGCATAATCAGCATTGCCAATTTTCCCTCCATGGACATCAAGCCGGGGTCCATCGGAAAACCCTTGCCCGGCGTCGAGGCGGCGATCCTGGATGAGTCCGGGGAACCCATGCCCCCCATGAGCATGGGGGAGCTTGCCCTCAAGGTGGGGTGGCCCGGCATGATGAACGGTTTGTGGCAGGACGAGGCCCGCTACCAGGAGTACTTTCGCGTGGAGGGATGGTTCCTCACCGGTGACATTGCCATAAGGGATGATGAGGGGTATTTCTATCATCAGGGGAGGAATGACGACCTCATCAAGGCCGGTGGAGACAAGGTCATTGGACCTTACGAAATCGAACAGATCCTCGCCATGCATCCGGCCGTGGCCGAGGGGGCCGTCATCTCCAAGGGCGTCGCCCCGGACCAGGGTGTCTCCTTTCTGAAGGCCTTCATTGCCCTCAACAGGGGCTTCACGCCCTCTGCCAGACTGAAGCATGAAATTGTCGCCTTTCTGAGGGGCAGTCTTTCCTCTGACATCGTCGTAAAGGAAATCGCCATCATGGACAGGCTTCCCAGGACCCGCAGCGGGAAGTTGCTCAGGAGGGCCTTGCGGGCGGGGGAATTGGGGCTTCCCGTCTGATCCATAGGAAGCTGAATCGCGCGGGAAATGGCAGCCTATGAGGAACTTGGTGTAGCCGAACCTGACAATCTTTTTCAAACGCTTTCTAAACACTCCGGAGGGAATGGACGCCAATTTGGGGTTTGAGGAAAGGCTTGGAGGTGCGCAAGGCTTCTGGAGGCACAAACCCCAAATGGTCGTCCATGTAGCCGTTGGGTGCCAAGTGCACTATGAGAAAACGTTTGAAAAAGACTCTCAGGTTCTCCTCCCTAGGGACGGTAAATCTAAGGACTTCATTGAGACCTTTTTAGCTATTTTCGGGAGCACTTCGCCCGCCTTTCCACGGATCAGGACATCGGATATCCCGTCACAGGGCGTCTCCGACAGGTTGATGATGGCCAGGAATGCCCCGGCCTCTTTCGCATAGTTGGGCATATGGGCTGCCGGATAAACCAGGAGGGTTGAACCTACCACAAGGAAAAAATCACAGTCCCTCGCGAGTTGAACCGCCCTTTCCACGGCCTTTTCCGGCATGGCCTGGCCGAAAGAGATGGTATCGGGCTTGAGATACCCGCCGCATTCGCATTCAGGCGCCAGGTCACCCGCTTCAATGCGCCTGTGTGCCTCCTCGATGAATGAAATCCTGCCGCAGCTCATGCAGCGCACACGCCGGTTGCTGCCATGCAGTTCGATGACTTTTTCATCCGGGATGCCTGATGCCTGGTGAAGGCCGTCGATGTTCTGGGTAATGACCGCTTCCACCAGTCCCGTCTCATGGAGTTGTGCTACCGCCATATGGGCCGGGTTGGGCACAGCCTTCATCAGATCATGATAGAGTTCACTCTTCTGCCGCCAGTATTCGATGCGGGCCGTACGGGATCTCATGAATTCATCGAAATAGACGGGACGGTACTGTTCCCAGATGCCTCCCTGGCTTCGGAAGTCGGGTATCCCGCTCTCCGTTGATATCCCGGCCCCTGAAAAAACGACATTCCTGCCGCCTTTGTCTATCTGTTCCGTAATGAGGGCAATTCCTTTGTCCGTGTCCACGTGACGATCCTCCCGAAAATATCGCGTTTCATACTTGCTCTTAATCTGAAAGTTATCACAAATGATATTTTATTGTTGACAATATATCAGAGTGTAGATACAGAAAGCAAAATTCGATTCCAGCCAAAGGAGGTATCACATGGGAAAGCGTCTGGATAAAAACATCAGGGCTTGTTTAGAATCATCGGTGAGCAGGACTCCTGATAAGACTCTTTTCATGTTCAAGGACCAAAGTGTTTCTTATGCACAGGTCCTGGATACCGTTAACAAAATAGCGAACGGATTTTTGACCCTTGGCGCCAAGAAAGAAGATAAGATAGCCATCCTTCTTCCCAATTGCCTCGAGTTTCCTTATTGCTGGCTTGCGGCGAACATGATCGGTGCCGTGATGGTGCCTGTGAACGGCCGGTTTGTAGGAAACGAAGCAAAGTATATCTTGAATCACTCCGAAGCCAAATTGGTGATCACGTCCAACAGCCACCGCGAGATGATTGCGGAAATCCGCAGCGATTTGCCTTTTCTGGAGCATGTTATCAATATTGATAATTATGAGGGAGAGGGACACGTCCCCTACTCCAAGTTCCTGGAGAATTCGTCCGTTCTACCGCCAGCGAATATCGATGGTGATGATCTCGCCGTTCTGCTTTATACCTCCGGTACAACGGGAAACCCTAAGGGATGCATGGCGAGCCATCATTACTTTGTGAATCTGGCAGACATACAGGCGAAGCTTTTTGATCTGACAGGAAGGGATCGCGTCTTTACGGCCCAACCATTCTATTATATGGATCCTCAATGGAACACGCTCATGGTCTTGAAACGTAACGCCACCCTTGCATTTGCTGAAAGATTCAGCACCAGCAAGTTCTGGGATGAGATCCGCCGGTATCGCATCACCTGTTTTTACTGCATCGGCTCCATGACTTCGTTTCTCTTCAATATGCCTCCATCTGAGCTGGACAGAAAGCACAACCTCAGAATGGTTCAGACCTCCGGGATGCCTCCGCGCATGCATAAGGCCTGGGAGGAGAGGTTCGGTGTCCCTGTCTACGAAGTCTACGCATCTACCGAGACGGCATGCGATATCGCGGTCACTGACGAAGCGGACCGGAAGATCGGAACAGCCTGTATCGGCCGGCCTGTCTATTACAGGGATGCCAAGATCGTAGATGAAAATGGCGCGGAAGCAAAAGCGGGAGAGGTGGGCGAAATTGTTTTAAAACGCGCCAGGGGCATGATGACGGGTTATTACAAAGACCCCCAAGCCACGGAACATGCCTTTAGGGGTGGGTGGTTTCATTCCGGCGACCTTGGATACAAAGATAAGGACGGCGACTATCATTTTGTCGGCAGGAAGAAGGACATCATCCGAAGAGGAGGCGAGAACATTTCGGCCTCGTCTCTCGAACAAATACTCATGTGCCATCCCAAGATCCTGGAAGCCGCGGTTATCCCGGTGCCGGACAAGATCCGGGGGGAAGAGGCAAAGGCCTATATCGTGTTGAAACCGAACGAGGCCGCTACCTATGAGGAGATCGTGAAATTCTGTGAACAAAACATGGCGGCTTTCAAGGTGCCCCGATATTTCGAATTTAGAGACAGTCTGCCAAAGACGCCCTCCGAGAGGGTGCAGAAAGAGAAGCTGAAAGCGGAGGTAGAACCTAAAATGGAATTCGTTGTGTGCAGCAAGAGGGAGAACGTCGCGGTTATCAGCCTGAACAGGCCCGGAGTGTTGAATGCGGCAAATAGTCGGCTTACCAGCGAGTTCCTCCTTGCGCTGAAGCAGGCTGAAGCCGACCCCGAAGTAAAGGCTGTAGTCATCAGGGGCGAAGGAAGGGCGTTTTGTGCGGGCCATGATCTCAAAGAGGATACAACCGGGGAAACATTGGAAGAGAGTCTGGCACTAATCCAGGAACTTCAGGAAACCACGAGGGTTATCATGCGAATGGGCAAGCCCGTGATCGCCGCGGTGCACGGTTATGCTTTGGGGGCGGGATGTGAATGGACCATGAACTGCGATCTCAGGATTGCGGCGGAAGGTGCCAAATTCGGCTTTCCGGAGACGAGCATAGGAACCACGATCACCAATGCAGGAACCAAGCTCCTCACTCTTCTCGTGGGCCTTGGAAGAGCCAAGGAACTGGTTCTTACAAGCAGGATGATCGAAGCCAGGGAGGCGAAAGAGTGGGGGCTTGTGAACGAGGTGGTCCCTTTGGACGGCCTGGAACAGGCGGCCGTGGACTTGGCCGGAAAAATTGCAAAGAACCCGGTCACGTCAACCAAAATTGCAAAGGCGGCGTTGAATCAGGCTGTGAATGAGAGCTTTGAGCAGACCCTTGAACGTGAGGCGAGAGAGGCCATCCTGATGCCCATTAAGGCAAACAGCAAGGGCTGACTTGACCGTGCTCTCATACTAAGCAGGAATTGTCAACGGCTGATTCCGTGACCAAAATGAAAAGAAATCGAATTGATGTGGGAAAGCGTGTCCGGGAGATAAGGAAGAATGCAGGTCTCTCAATGAAGGACCTTGCTGAAAAGGTGGGGGTCAGTTTCCCGACTATTCAAAGAATCGAGACCGGCAAAGTAAGCCCCTCAGTTGCTCTCCTGTCTGAGATCTCCTACCATCTCAATTATCCGCTGGCCTCCTTGGTTGCTGAACGGAAACCGGTGATCCACATTAAGGGAAGCCAACAGCCGGTGATCGACAGTCGCAACTTCAAACTGAAAATTCTTGCTCACAAAGGTGCTTTGGATGACAGAATTTCGGTGTCGCTAGGCAAGGCAGACAAGGGCGAGTTCATAGGCAAGCACAAGAATGAG
>Ga0315542_1000337_pt1 | contig 28937 bp, 28 predicted proteins | sample SalMarSW160120MG_FD_202541 | JGI IMG/M metagenome (GOLD analysis project Ga0315542, IMG submission 202541) | Salt marsh sediment microbial communities from the Plum Island Ecosystem LTER, Massachusetts, United States - Salt Marsh Sediment SW1601-20 ... | reverse complement strand
CCCGCGGCTCGGTCACCAAGTTCAGGCAGTGATGCACGCCGTAGCTGAAGTAGACGTAGGCCACCCCGGGCGGGCCGAACATGATGCTGCTGCGCGGGGTGGGGCCGCGGGCCGCGTGGGAGGCCGAATCCTCGGTGCCCAGGTAGGCCTCGCACTCGACGATGCGCCCCCGGACGAGTTCCCCGCCCGCTTCGGCGCAGAGCACGGTGCCGACGAGGTCCTGCGCCACCGCGAGGGTGGGGCGGGCGAAGAAGCTGCGGGGAAGGCTGCTCATGGCGGCGGCGTCCTGCCGGCTAGCGAAAGATCTCCTTGCGGCGCAAGAGAAGGATGCCCAGCACCGTGGCCACCGCCAGGACGATCAACAGGACGAGGGCCGAGCGCCACTCGGGCACCGGCTCCTCGTGCAGGAGGGCCTGCTTCAGCTCCTCCAGCAGGTTGGGGAAGCTGCGGCTCCCCTCCTCGGTGTTGCGGATCAGGTTGCGCAGGTGAAAGACGATGGTCAGCTCCTTGATCCGCTGCGGCGCCGGGCTGGTGCCCACCGATTCCCAGCCGAAGGCCCAGAGCACCGCCGGCAGCATCGGCCTCTTCAGCCAGGTGCCGGCGCAGGCGAAGATGGCCGTGTAGACCAGCGCGCCGACCGCCACCACCACACAGTTGCCGAAGTAGAGCTTGAGGAAGTTCCAGGTGACGGCCGATCCGTTGCCCGCGACGATGACCAGGAAGCAGAGGACCAGCGAGCCGACCAGCAGGACCGTGGCCACCGTCTGGGCGGCCAGCAGGCGGCCCAGGTAGATGGCGCTCCGCTCCAGGGGACGGGTCCAGTAGTAGATGATGGTCCCCTCGTCCACCTGCTCGCTGATCGCCGAGAGCCCGACCGCCAGGGCGACCAGGGCCACCAGGAAGTGGACATAGAAGACGCCCCCCAGGTTGGCCAGCCAGAGCGCGGGCGAGATCAGCCCCTCGTTGTCCAGCAGGCGCCAGAGCAGGGTCACGCCCACCGGTAGCAGCATGACGAGTCCAAGGGCGATCAGCCGGCGGCGGCGCAGCATCTCCCGGAAGGAGAACAGGCCGATCCAGAAGGCGGCGAGCGGGGTACTGAGCGGCCGGTCGCCGGCGACGTGGGGACCGGGCATGACGGCGTCCGGCACGGGGATCCTCCCGGGTCAATCGCCGACCAGGTAGTCGAAGACCGCCTGCAGCGTGTCGTCCATGGTCTGCATCTCCTCGATGGGCAGCTCGTTCTCCAGCAGCCAGCCCGGAAGCTCGCGGTAGAAGTCGACGGCGTGGTCGGTGCGGGCGACCACGCGCCCCTCCTCGTCGATCTCCACGCCGACCACCAGCTCCTGCCCGGCCAGGAAGGAAGCCAGCCGCCGCGCCTCGGGCGAGCTGAGGGCCACGATGGTGGGATGGTCGTGGATCTTGTCGCGGATCTCGGTCACGTCCCCCTCGGCCAGCAGCTTGCCGTGATGGATGAGGATGATCGAGCGGGTCATGGCCTCGATCTCCGGCAGGATGTGGCTGGAGACCAGCACCGTGCGTCCCTGGGCGCCGAGGCGGCCCACCAGCTCGATGATCTCGCGGCGCGAGACGGGATCCATGCCGTTGAGCGGCTCGTCCAGGAAAATGATGTCGGGCTCGTGGGCCAGGGCCTGGGCCAGCTTGATCTTCTGGCGCATGCCCTTGGAGTAGCCGCCCAGGCGGCGGCCACCTGCCTCGGCCAGGTGCAGGTCGTGCAGGGCCTGCTCGGTGCGCCGGCGGACCTCGTCGCGGCCGAAGCCCATCAGGCGTAGCATGAGGGCGACGAACTCGCGGCCGGTCAGCCACTCCGGCAGGGCGTCGCTCTCCGGGCAGAAGCCGAGGCGCCGGAACAGCCCCACCTCGCGGCGCAGCCGCTTGCCCTGCAGCAGCACGCGGCCCTGGCTCGGCTCGATCAGGCCCGACAGCAGCTTGAAGAGCGTGGTCTTGCCGGCGCCGTTCAGGCCGAGCAGACCGGTGACGCCCGGACCCACGGTCAGGCTGCAGTCGTTGACGGCGATGACCTCGCCGAACCACTTGCTGACCCGGTGGGCCGCCAGGCGCGGTGTGGCCGGCGCCGTGGTGGCGGGGCTGCCCGCGGGCGCGCTCACGAGACCACCTCCACCGGCCGGATCCGCCGCCGCAGCACCCAGCAGGCCGCCGCCGTGTAGGCGGCCAGCAGCAGGGCGCTGACCCAGGGCGAGAAGTCGGGATCGGTCCGGGCCCCGAACAGGAACGCCCCCGCCTGGAAGTACTGGGCCGGGAAGTCGATCACCCGCATCCAGCCGCCCTCGATCAGCACCAGGATGTTGGCGATCTGCTCGCTGCCCAGGTAGAGCAGCACCCAGCCCACGGTGATGAAGACCGCCCGCAGGCCCATGGCGGACAGGGCCAGCAGGATCAGGCTCATGCTCGCCCCGGCGAGGCCGCAGAAGACGGTCGCCCGCAGGGGGGTCAGCAGGAGCATGTCCAGCCCCGCCTGGCCGCTGGTCACCAGGTAGCCGAACAGGGAGAGGGCGTAGAGGGGGAAGAGGGTCACCATGAAGAAGTAGAAGAGGATGATGAGCATCTTCCCGGCCACGTAGTCCTTCAGCGTGAGGGGACGGGCGAAGTAGAGGGCGAGGCCGTTCTCCAGGCGGTCCTTGGCGATCAGGCGCGTGCCGACGATGGCCAGCAGGATCAGCACGAAGTACTTCTGCCACTTGAGGAAGGAGTAGATGCCGCCGGCGTCGATGGCGGTCCAGTCGCCCCCCGCCAGGTCCGCCAGCTGCCCGAACTTGTACTTGAAGTAGAGGATGCCCCCCTTGATGACGGCCGGCGACCAGGACAGGACGATCAGGAGCAGGAAGCCGCGCCGCTTCAGCGGCTCGGCGATCCCCCGCCTGGCGATGACCCACCAGGGAGGCGAGGCTCGCCGCTCGGAGCGCTCCCAGTGCTTGTAGCCGCGCTCGTAGACGGGCATGGGCTCACTCCTCCACCAGTTCGTAGAAGATGTCGGAGAGGGAGAGGGTCTGCCGCCGCAGCCGTCGCAGCCCGTAGCTCGTCTCCCGCGCGGCGCGGAGGATCAGGGCCGCTCCTTCGCCGCCCTTCACGGTCACCAGGCACCAGCGGCCGTCCTGGGTGACCTCTGCCCCCTCCGCGGTCAGGCGCGCCCGAAAGCTCGCCTCGTCGCCGAAGCCCTCGACCTCGAAGACCTGGTGCTCGGCGCGCCCGCGTGCGCCGACGCTCCGCTGGGCCAGCAGCCGCCCCGCGCGCAGGACCAGGATCTCGCCGCAAACCGCCTCGACATCGGGCAGCAGGTGCGTCGACAGGATCACGCCCAGCCCCTTGTTGCGGGCCAGGTCCTGCACCAGCTTCAGCAGGGCGGCGCGCCCCTTCGGGTCGAGGCCGCTGGTGGGCTCGTCCAGGAAGATCCATTCGGGATCGTGGACCAGCGACTGGGCCAGCTTCAGGCGCTGCCGCATGCCCTGGCTGTAGTCCTCGCACTTGCGGTAGCGGGCCTCGCCCAGCCCCACGTAGTCCAGCACCTCGTGGGCCCGCTGCATGGCGTCGCGGGCCGGCATGCCGGACAGCTCGCCCAGGTAGGAGACCAGCGCCACGCCGGACAGGCCGGGGATGATGCCGCCGCGCTCGGGCATCCAGCCCAGGCGCGCGCGGGCCAGCCGCGGTTGCCGGGCCATGTCGTGGCCGAGCACCTCCACTTGACCCGGCTGCAAGGGCAGGTGCCCCAGCAGGATGCGCAGCAGGGTGGTCTTGCCGGAGCCGTTGGGTCCGAGCAAGCCGACCGCGCCCTTCTGCAGGGTGAAGGAGACGTCCTGCAGCACGGGCTCGCGCGTGTAGGCGAACGTCAGGTTTCGCACGCCGATGGCGGCGGCCGTGCGGTTGACTTTGTCCAGCGAGACTTCCATTATGAAACCGCCGAGTCCCTGGGCACGCGGTCGACCGTATCCTAACGGGCGTCGCCGGCCGATTGTTTCAAGGCAGCGGCTTTTTGCAAGCGTTTTCCGCGTCCGTCCGTCACCGCCGTGCGGCGACTCGGCTGCGGCCGTTCCCGGCGACAGCGCACGGCGGAGGGGAGGAGTCATGAGCGCGACGAGGGTCATGACCGCCGAGGCCGCGACCGCCGGTCATTCCGACAAGCTCTGTGACCTGATCGCCGACGCGGTCCTGGACGCCATCCTGGCGCGGGATCGCTTCGCCCGGGTCTCCTGCGAGGTCATGGTGACGACCGGCATGGTCGTCGTGACCGGCCAGATCACCACCAAGTGCTACGTGGACATCGCCACGATCGTGCGCGACACCATCCGCGAGGTCGGCTACGACGACCCCGCCACCGGCTTCGACTACCAGAGCTGCGCGGTGCTCGTGATGCTGGAGGAGCAGGCCGCGGGCGTGGCCGTGGGGGTGGACCGCAAGGGCGCCGGGGATCAGGGCATCGTGATCGGCTACGCCACCGACGAGGGCCACAACCTGCCGGTGGACACCCACTTCATGCCCACGCCGGCCTGGCTGGCCAACCGCCTGGCCGAGCGCCTGACCGCGGTGCAGGCCACCGGGCGTCTGCCCTACCTCTACCCGGACGGCAAGGCCCAGGTGTCGGTGCGCTACCGGAACGGCAAGCCGGTGGCCCTGACCCACGCCGTGCTGTCGGCCCACCACCGGTCCGAGGTGGAGCTGGCGCAGGTGCGCCGGGATCTGCGCCGGCTCGTCATCCGGCCGATCCTGGCGCCGACGGAACTGCTGACCAAGGAGACGGAGATCCTCATCAACCCCCTCGGCCCCTTCACCGAGGGCGGGCCCCGCGCGGATGCCGGTCAGACCGGCCGCAAGATCACCGTCGATTGCTACGGCGCCGCCTGTCCCCACGGCGGCAGCGCCTTCAGCGGGAAGGATCCCACCAAGCCGGATCGCAGCGGCTCCTACGGCGCCCGCTGGGTGGCCAAGAACCTGGTGGCCGCCGGCCTGGCGCACGAGTGCGTCGTCGAGGTGGCCTACGTCATCGGCCTGCCGCAGCCCATCGCGGTGGACGTGAACACCTTCGGGACCGGCGCGCTGCCGGACGAGCGCCTGAGCGAGATCGTACGCGAGCGCTTCGACCTCTCCCCGGCCGGCATCATCGAGACGCTCGACCTGCGGCGCCCGATCTACAAGGCCACCGCGATCTACGGCCACTTCGGCCGCTCCAATCCCGAGTTCACCTGGGAGTCCGTGACGCCGGCGGTCGCCCTGAAGGAGCTGCGTCCCAAGGCCCGCCGCACGCCCCGCTAGCCCGCCAAGGGAGATCGTCATGAAGGAGAAGCGCGAGTACGGCTTCGCCACCCTCTGCATCCACGGCAAGAAGCACCTGGACAAGCACGAGGTCGGGCGCCCGATCCGGGCGGTGAGCACGCCCATCTTCCAGAGCTCCACCTTCGCCTTCGAGAGCGCCGAGCACGGCGCGGCCGTCTTCGCCGGCACCGACGACGGCTACGTCTACACCCGCCTGGGCAATCCCACCCAGGCCGCCCTCGAAATGGAAATGGCCTACCTGGAACGGGGCGAGGCGGCGCTGGCCCTGGCCAGCGGCATGGCGGCGGCCACCACGGCCGTGCTGGCCTGCTGCCAGAGCGGCGAGCACCTGGTCGCCGGCGACACCCTCTACGGCGGCACCCACCAGCTCTTCACCCAGACCCTGCCGCGCATGGGTATCCAGGTGACCGAGGTCGACGTGCGGGATCCACGGAACTTCGCCGCCGCCATCACCAAGAAGACGCGGCTCCTCTACGTGGAGACGCCGGCGAACCCGACCCTCGTGCTGACGGACCTGCCCGCCGTGGCCGCGGTGGCCCACGAGGCCGGCATCCCGCTGCTCGTGGACAACACCTTCTGCACCCCCTACCTGCAGAATCCGCTGGAGCTGGGCGCCGACGTGGTGCTGCACAGCGCCACCAAGTACATCGGCGGTCACGGCGACACCGTGGCGGGCATCCTGGTGGGCCGGCAGGACTGGATCCTGAATGCCCGCATGGAGATCCTGCGGGACGTGGGCGGCTGCATCTCGCCGTTCAACGCCTGGCTGCTGCTGCGCGGGCTCAAGACGCTGCCCGTGCGCATGGACCGCCACTGCGAGAACGCGATGGAGATCGCCCAGTTCCTGAGCTACCACCCCAAGGTGCGCGAGGTCATCTACCCCGGCCTGAAGACCCACCCCCAGCACGAGCTGGCCCGGCGTCAGCAGCGCAACTTCGGTGGCATGATCAGCTTCCTGGTCGAGGGGGGACGGGAGGCGGGCCGGCTGGTCATGAACGGCGTCGAGCTTTGCACCCTGGCGGTCAGCCTGGGTGACGTGGACACGCTCATCGAGCACCCTGCCACCATGACCCACTCCACCTACAGCGAGGACGAGCTGCACCGGGTGGGCATCGACCCCGCCATGATCCGGCTCTCGGTAGGGCTGGAGAACGTCGACGACCTGATCTACGACTTGCGCCAGGCCCTGGCCCGCATCTAGCCGGTCGCGCCGCCGCCATAGGAATCCAGACCGGAACCGCCCGGCAGGATGGGCTGGTTGTCGGGATGCCGGCTCTCGTTGGCGCTGGTGATGCGGATGGCCGGCCGGTCGTGGAAGGGGCACCGGGTCTCGCAGATCCCGCAGCCGGTGCACAGATCGGGATCGACCCGGGGCTGCTTCAGGACCCGCGTCCCCCCCTCCCGCAGCGGGACCTCCGCCTCCACGAAGTAGATCGCCTTGGTGGGGATGGGACAGTGCTCCTCGCAGACGATGCACTCGCGCCCGTAGGCATAGGGCAGGCAGCGCGAGGTGTCGATGCTGGCCAGTCCCACCTTGACCTGCTTCTTCTGTTCGAGCGGGAGCGGGACGATGGCCTGCGTGGGGCAGACCTGGCCGCAGAGGTTGCACTCGTACTCGCAGTAGCCGATGCGGGCGTTGAAGACCGGTGTCCAGATCCCCTCCAGGCCGGCCTCATACCAGGCCGGCTGCAGCACTCCGGTGGGACAGGACTTCATGCAGAGCCCGCACTGGATGCAGCGCTGCAGGAACTCCCGCTCGGGGCGCGCCCCCGGCGGCCGGATCAGGGACGGCTCGTAGACGCGGCCCTGGGCCTCCGGCGTGATCCGCAGCAGGAAGAGCCCGCCCAGCCCGCCGACGGCCGAGGCCAGCAGGGCCCGCTTCTTCAGGTCCACGGTGCTGGCCTGCGGACGGCGCCACGGCCAGGCGAAGCGGAAGTCGAGCCCGCCGTTCTGGCAGGCCGCCACGCAGTTCCAGCAGCCGAAGCACTCGGTCGGCAGCCACCGCCCGTGCTTCTCCGGCTGGGCGGCGGCTGGGCAGCGGATGGTGCACAGGCCGCAGTCGTTGCACTCGGCGTCGGTGCCCACCAGGCGCAGCGTGCTGCGCTTGGCCAGCAGTCCCAGCAAGGCCCCCAGGGGACACACGTAGCGGCACCAGAAGCGCGGCCGGTAGAGATTGAGCGCCAAAACGGCCAGGAAGATCAGCAGGAGCAGACCGCTGCCCGCAAAAACCTGCCGCGCCGCCACGAAGACGCGGTCGCGCAGGAAGCGGTAGGCCGGTTCGCTGGCGGAGGTCAGGTGGGCCCGCCCGAGGTGGGGGTCGGCCTGGTAGACGGCGTCGGCGCCCTTCTCGATCGCCGCCTGGGTGCCCGGCAGGACCGTCGTGGCCAGGCTGCGGTAGAAGAGGGACTGAGGGTCGAAGACGCCGATCCAGTGCGCCCCGCCGAGGGCCATGACCAGGAGCGCCACCAGCAGGAAGTACTTGGCCCGCTGCCAGCGCGAGAAGGCCTCGGTGCGGGGCAGAACCCGCCGCAGGCGGCGGCGCAGGGAGGCGACCATGTTCTGCAGCGTGCCGAAGGGGCAGATCCAGCCACAGAAGACCCGTCCCAGGACCAGTGTCACCGCGACCGTCAGCAGGGCGAGCAGCGAGAGCCCGGCCAGGGTATGGCCGCTCAGCCAGGTGGCCAGCAGCACCAGGGGATCCAGGTCGAAGAAGAGGCCCAGCCCGCCGGCCGGCCGGCCCTCCCGCTGGTGGGCCGCCAGGAAGAGGCCCAGAAAGAGCAGCAGGGCGAGCGCCTGCACCGCGCGGCGCGTCCAGACCACGTTCCTGCCGCGGCGCTGCGCGCTCACGAGACCGTCAGCTCGCGGAGAGCCAGCTGCCGGTAGTCCAGCCGCCCCAGGCCGGCCTCGGCGCCGGCCCGCGCCGTGGCGAGGGACTCGGGCCGCTGTCCCAGCAGCTCGGCGGCGAAGGCGTCGAGGGCCACGATGTCCGTGCCCGCGGCCACGGTGCGCAGCTCCCGGACGTCGGCGGGATTGCCGCCGGTGGGACCGTGGGCGACGAGGATGCGCACCGCGTCCAGCACGCAGAGGCGCGGCTTGAGGAAGGCCGTGATATCGCAGAGGCAGGCGGGCAGGTCCTGGTGCCAGGCGCTGCGCCGGCCGCCGACCACCCCCATGTAGTTCTTCATGCAGGCCGTGACCCGCGAGGAGCTGTGGTGCTTGACCACCGGCACGTTCAGCAGGAAGTCGGCCTCCAGGATCTCCGGGTAGACCGGCCAGCTCTTCAGGCGCCGCCCGCCCAGCTCGACGTCGCGGAAGCGCCGCTCCTCCAGGTAGACCAGCTCGCCGCCGGCCGCCTGCACGGCCGCGGCCACGCCCGAGGTGACGTAGGACTGCCGGGCGTCGTGGCAGGTGTAGTCCCCCACCCGGACCCGCTTGGCGCCGGCCTCCAGGCAGAGCCGCACCAGGGTGGCCACCACGTCCGGGTTGGTCGTTGCCGCCAGCTCGGGGGGCCGGTTCCAGCCCAGGTTGGGCTTGATCCAGACCACGTCTCCCCGGTTCACGAAGCGGCCGAGGCCGCCGACGGCGTCGAGGGCCTGCACGGTCAGCCGGCGCGCTACCTCCGCGAGACCCGGATCGACCGCCGCCGCGTCCCAGCGCGCGATGGCCATCGCGGCGGGCTCCGCCGCCGCTTCGCCCTCCCCCGCCCCGCGTCCGAGCACGCGGGCCGGCCCGAGGGCCAGGATGCCGCCGAGGGCCGCCGCCTGCCTGAGGAAATCGCGCCGCGTCCGCCGCATCGTTCTCGCTTTCCGCTGGAGGAGAGCCGGGGATTCGCCTCAGGCTATAATACGTGGTGGGACGGGCGAACTCAAAGGTTAGGGTTATGCCGCGGAGATCGGGCTCGGCCGGGCCAGCGGGTGGCGGGACCGGAACGCGCCCGTCCACGCCGGATCAGGCGGGAGGGTCGTCCTCGACGAAGATCTCGCGCCCGTGGCGCGTGAAGCGCCGCGGCTCCTCGATGAGCAGCTCGATGCGGGTGCGCGCCTCGCCGATCTGCAGCACCGTGTCGGGATAGGTGCGGCGGGTGACCTGGATCCACTCCTGTGCCTGCTCCCGCGTCGTGCGGTGCCACTCCGCGATGCCCCGCTCCAGGCCGGCGATCGCCTGCCGGTAACGTGCCTGCTCGGCCTCGAGCCGGGCGAGGCCGGCCTGCTGCTGCGCATCCGGGCTGGCCGGCCGCTGGCGAGCGACCGCCTGCGCGGTCTCGAGCGCGGCCTCGATCTTCTCCAGCCGGCGCTCGAGCTGGGCGATCTTCTCGCGCCGCTGCCGCACCTCGCCCGCCAGGCGATGATCCACGCCGGCCACGAGCAAGGTCGTGCTCAGGCCCTGGCCGCCGGCCTGCTCGACCAGGATGCCCCGCAGGGCGGTCACCTCGCTGGCGGTGATCCGTCCCTTGGGCAGCTGCACGGCACCGCGGGTCCGCACCTGCGAGCGGGAGATCTCGTTCACCACCACGATGTCGTCGGCCGCCGTGACGTCCACCTCGTTCAGGTAGCGCGCCTGCAGCCCGCCTCCCAGCTCGATGCGGTGCCCCTCGCCGCCGAGAACGCCGCCGCGCACCGTCAGGCTGCCCGTCGCGCGGATGTCGCAGGGTTCGACCATGCCCTGCACCACGATGTCGCCCTCGGCCTCGAGGGTGGCGCCCGCCTTGACGTCGCCCGTGACGATCACGGCCCCCGGGTGACGCACGTTGCCGGTCTCGAGGCTCACGTCCCCCCGGATGGTGAAAACCTGGTCCACCGCCAGGATGCCGCCGGCCCAGCGCAGGCGGCCGCTGGCCGCGGCGTGGAAGCTCTGGCACCCGTTCGGCTCCTGCGCGCTGCGGACCTCGGGTCCGGTGCCGACCTGCACCTCCCGGGCCGGCTCCACCGGGATCTCCCGGCCGAGCACGTCGCGCCCCGGAGTGCCGGGGCGGGCGGGATGGACGCGGGCCAGCAGCTGCTCCGCCTGGACGTCCAGATGCTCCCTCCGCTCCCAGTAGTTCGCGGCGCCGGTCTCCGCGTCCACCGCGAAGCCCTCGGCAAAGAAGTCCTCGGCCCACTCCAGCCGCCCGTGCACCGGCGGCACGGCCGGCTGCCCCTCCAGCAGCACGGCCCGCTCCAGGGGCTCGGTTCCGCCCGTGAGGGTGTTCACACGCTCCGCCAGCGCTTCGCGCGACGGCGGCTCGTCCACCCCCAGATCGAGCAGCGCCTGCGCCAGCCGGTCCAGCAGGGGCGCCGGGTCCTCCCCCGGCGCGGGGCAGGTCAGCAGGAGGGCGAGGCCGTCCGCGGTGGCCTCCAGGAGCACCTCGGGGAGGTCCGGCCCGGCGGTCTCGTCCTGCGGATCCTGCAGCTGGGTGGTCTCGGTCATCCACGCGCTCCCGCGTTCGCGTCCTCCGTCATGGCCCGCCAAGAATCCTGAACTCTGCCTTGAAGATCGGCTGCGGGCGCCGGGACTTGATACGGCGCGGCCACGGTGCGACTGCGGAAAGCGAGGACGGGCAGGGAGCAAGGCGAAGCATGCTGACCGAGAAGTCGGACGGCCCGGGCCGGCGCCGCGGTGCGAGGCCGCGGCGCCGGAGCGTCGCTACTGGCGCTCGTATCCGTAGATGGTGAAGTAGAGGGCGCGATCGAAGAACAGGACCACCTTGTTGTTGAGCAGCAGGGCCAGCTCGGCATCCATGGGCGAGTCCAGGAAGCCTTCGGCCTGCACCTTGAACCACAGGACGCGACGCGTGACGATCAGGGCCCGCGCCACCTCCGCCAGGGGAAACCCCTCGCGCCGCCGTTGGGCGCCGACGGCGGTGTAGTAGCTGGCGATATCGCCCTTCGTGAACTCGCCGGCGATCCAGCGGGCCAGCTGCTCGTAGACCTTGCGTGCCCGCTCGTGGAGGACCTTCTCGTCGAAGGCCCCGTAGCTGCGCGTGATCTGGTGGTTGCGCACGATGCGCAGCCAGCTGCGCGCCAGCTCGTCCAGATTGCGGGTGATGAGCTCGACCAGGAGCTCCTGCGGACTCAACATCGCCATCTCTTCCCTCATGGCTCGTAACCCCCCTTCCCGGGTGAACGGCCCGGCGCTCCGGAACGCCGGAGAACCTGCCGGGAAGGCGTCCGCACACGAGAACGATGACGCACCGGGGCGGCACGCCCCGGCCCGGTCCCCGTGTCGGGTCAAGTGCAGAAGGGACAACCGGACCCGGCTTTCAGTCTAGCACAGGAGCCACCCCCGCCCGTAGGGGAAAATGCGATGATCAGCGCAAGCGACGCCCCCCGCGGCCCTGGCGGGCCGGCGGGGGGCGTTTCCGAAACCCGGAGAGCGCCACCGGCGCGGTCAGTTCTCGATCGCCGCCTCCGCCGGCTTCTTCTCCAGCGCCGCCTGGCGGAGCTGCTCGGCGTTCCACTCGGCGGCGATCTTCAGCAGGTCGTCCAGATTGTGGGCGCGATCGAAGAGCTTGAGGGCGTCGTGGAGCTGCACGTCCCGCTGGATGGCCACCTCGTAGGCCGCCTGCGACCCGTACTGGCGGCGCATCAGCTCCCGGCGGATGCCCCAGCGGATGTAGTCCGCGTTGGCCGCGTAGAGCGAGTCGCTGAGGGTCAGGTTGAAGTCACCCAGGTACTCCCCGATCTTCTCGCGCTCGGCCAGGAAGTTCGCGAAGTCCGCCATGACCGCGTCATCGGCCTGGAAATCGGCCGGCACCTCGTGGTGAGCCGCATAGTGGCTGGCATAGGTGAAGAGCGCGCCGTCCCGCTCCAGGGCGACCTCGAAATCGGTCAGCAGGGCTTGCGGAATCTCGATGTCCGGCGTGATGCCGCCGCCGCCGTAGACCACGCGCCCGTTGTCGGTCCGGTACTGCTGCTTCTCGTGCCGCGGCACCTCGGTCTCCGCCGGTTCGAGCTGGCCGTCGTCGGCGGTCAGCGCCAGGTTGCTGTCCGGCTCGTCACCCTCGCGCGGCCGGTCCTTGTGGATGGAGCGGCCGGACGGCGTGTAGTAGCGCGCCGTGGTCAGCTTGAGCGCGCGATCCTCGGCGAGGCGGAACACGGTCTGCACCGAGCCCTTGCCGAAGGTCGTCTTGCCCACGACCAGGGCGGCGTCGTGGTCCTGCAGGGCCGCCGCCACGATCTCGCTGGCCGAGGCGGAGGAGCCGTTCACGAGCACGACCATGGGCACCTTGTTGTGCACGGGGCCGTGCGGCTCGCTGTAGAAGGACATGTTGCTGGTCTTCTGCCGGCCCTTGGTGAAGACGAGCAGCTGTCCCTTCTCCAGGAAGAGCTCCGACACCTGCTTGGCCGATTCCAGCAGGCCGCCGGGGTTGAAGCGCAGGTCCAGGATGAGCCCGCGCATGTGCTGGCCGTCCAGCTCGCTCAGCTTCGCACGCAGCTCGTCCACGGTCGTGCGCGCGAAGCTCTGGATCCGCACGTAGCCGATGTCGCCGATCATGAAGGCGTAGGGAACGCTCTCCACCTTGATGATGTCGCGGGTGATCGTGAACGGCAGCGGGGCCGCCTCACCCTCGCGCCGGATCTTGATGTTGACCTGGGTGCCCGGCTCGCCCCGCAGGAGCTTGACCGCGTCGCGGCTGGTGAAGTCGAAGGTCGATTCCCCCTCGATCTCCACGATCTGGTCGCCGCCCTGGATCCCCATGTAGTAGGCGGGCGTGCCCTCGATGGGGGAGACGACCGTCGGGTAATGGTCGCGGATGTTGATGGTGATGCCCAGTCCGCCGAACTCGCCCTCGGTCGAGAGCATCAGGTCCTCGTAGCTCTCCGGCGGCAGGTACTGGGAGTGCTCGTCCAGCTCGCTCATCATGCCCTGGATGGCCGCCTCCAGGACCTTCTCCGGCGGGATCACGTCCACGTAGTTGTTCACGATGTGCTCGTAGACCGTGCCCAGGATGCGGAGCGATTCCAGGTACTGCTGCCGGCGCGAGACCGGACTGTCCTCGGCCCGCAGGGCCGGCGGGCTCAGGGCGAACAGCAGGAGCAGGGCGACGGCCGCGAGCAGGATGCGGCGGACCGCCGGGATCCGGGGAGGCGGGAGGGACTTGGCGTTCAGCATGGTGAATCCTTCGTTGACGGCGGTGAAGGCCACGGCCGGGGGTTCCTCAGGTGTTCCAATAAGGAAATTAAAGGAACTTTAGCAAGCCGTGTTCCAGTCTCTTGAGCCGGAGCAGGGCCTGTTCCAGCATCTGCTGGGGGGGCGCAGACGCGTCGATCACATGAAAACGCGGTTCCCCCGAGGTCGCCATGGCCTGATAGCCGTCGTAGACCCGGCGGTGGAAGGCCAGGGCCTCGCGGTCCAGACGGTCCGTTTCGCGCCCTGCCAGGCGGCGGCGGCCCTCCTCGGGGGGCAGCAGGCAGAGGAAGGTGAGATCCGGTTTCAGGCCCCCCAGGGCGACCTCGTTGCAGCGGCCCACCAGCTTGGGCCCCAGCTCGCGCCCGTAGCCCTGGTAGGCCACCGAGGCGTCGGCGAAGCGGTCGCTCAGCACCACCATGCCGGCCTCCAGGGCCGGCAAGATCTTCTCCCTCACCAGCTGGGCCCGGCTGGCCACCATCAGCAGCAGCTCGGTTTCGGCGCACATGCCGCTCGAGGCGGGATCCAGCAGGATCTGGCGGATCTGCTCCCCCAGGTCGGTGCCGCCCGGCTCGCGCAGGACCAGCGGCTCGACCCCGCGCTCGAGCAGATGCTGGACGATCCCGTGCACCAGCGTCGTCTTGCCGCTGCCTTCGGGCCCCTCGAAGGTGATCAGGAGCCCCCGCCCCGCGCTGCCCGCGCTCCCGCCGCTCACGGCTCCTCCCCGGGCGAGGTCGGGGGGCCGCTCCCGAACCCGACGTCCGCCTGTCCCGCTCCGGGAAGCTTGCGCGCCACGTGGATCAGCCGCTGCACGGTGGTGGCGAGCGTGAGCACGGCCAGGATCCCCAGGACCACCTCCAGCACCCGCCAGCCGAGCAGCATGCCCACGCCCAGCAGGACGACCCGCTCCGGCCGCTGCAGCAGCCCGACGTGGCAGGTGGTCTGCAGGCCCTCGGCCCGCGCCCGCACGTAGCTGGTGGTCAGCGAGCCGACGACCGTGCCCAGGATGAAGAGCACGGCCCAGGGCCGCGGCTGCGCCAGGTGGGCCACGTAGTACCAGGCCAGGCCGGCGAAGAGGGCCGCCTCGCCCAGACGATCGAAGGTGGAGTCGAGGAAGGCGCCCCGCCGCGATACCTTGCCCTGCAGCCGCGCCAGATCGCCGTCCAGCATGTCGAGGCCAGCACCCAGCAGGAAGATCAGGGCGCCCCAGAAGAGGTGCCCGCCGGCCACCACCAGACCGGACAGGATGCAGATCAGGAGCCCCACGACCGAGACCGCCAGCGGGCCGACCCCCGCGCGATCGAGACCCAGGACCACCGGCCGGACCCGCTCCCGGCAGCGCTGCTTCAAGGCCTCCTTGTCCATGTCCCCTCCTCGTGCCGGACCGCTCCGGCTCAGCCTGGCCCGGATCCGCCCTTCAGGACGAGCACCATCTCGCCCTGCAGGCGGGGCCCGCTCAGCTCCTGCAGCACCGCCGACGCCGTGCCCCGCAGGGTCTCCTCGTGCAGCTTGGTGATCTCGCGCACGAGGGCCAGCTCGCGCCCCGGATCCAGGGCCGCCAGCTGCTCGAGCGTGGCCCGGATCCGATGGCAGGACTCCAGCACCACGACGCTTCCCGGCGCTGCCAGCGCCTCGGCCAGGAAGCGGCCGCGGGGCCCCGGACGCCGCGGCGGGTAGCCCACGAACGTGAAGCGGTCCGTGGGAAAGCCCGCCAGCAGCAGGGCGGCCAGCACGCTCGAGGGTCCCGGCACCACCGTCCAGGGCAGCCCCTCCCGCCGCAGGGCCCGGATCAGCACGTAGCCCGGGTCCGCGATGGCGGGCGTACCGGCGTCGCTGACCACCGCGATACGGGCACCGGACCGCAGCGCCTCGACGATGCGCGGGACCTGCCGGTCCTTGTTGTGGTCGTGGTAGCTGGCCAGGCGGGTGCCGATCCCGTAGCGGGCCAGCAGCCGCCGCGTCTTCCGCGTATCCTCGGCGTAGATCAGGTCCGCCGCCGCCAGCACGGCCAGTCCGCGCAGGGTCACGTCGTCGAGATTGCCGATGGGCGTGGCCACAAACTGACACAAACCCTGCGGAAACTCAACCTCGGGCAGCTGCAGCGGCTTCATGGCGCCGTCCCGTCGGGATCGCGCCGGCCGGGGAAGCTCAGGACCGGTGCCGGGAGGCGCTTGAAGGCCATGGCCCGCAGCCGGGCGCGGACCCTGTCCACCAGCTCCGGCGCGAAGCCCAGGGCCGCCAGCTGCCGCTCCCCCAGCCGCTCGTCGACCAGGTGGTGCAGGAGGCGGTCGGCCGCGGCGTAGGTGAAGCCCAGCTCGTCCTCGTCGGTCTGGCCGTGCCAGAGATCGGCGCTCGGGGGCTTGCTGCGCACCCCTTCGGGCAGGCCGAGATGAGCCGCGAGCAGCCGGACCTCGGTCTTGTAGAGCCCGCCCAGCGGGTTGAAGGCGCAGGCGCTGTCCCCGTGCAGCGTGGTGTAACCCAGCAGCCACTCGCTGCGGTTGCCCGTGCCCAGGACGAGCCGTCCGTCCCGCTGCGAGAGGTCGTAGAGCAGCAGCATGCGCGCCCGCGCCATGACGTTGCCCCGCCGCAGGTGATCGGCGTCGGGCTGCAGGCCCGACCAGGCGTCGACCAGGGACGTGATCTCGACCAGCTCCGTGGCCACGCCCAGCATCCCGGCCACGGCCCGCGCGTCGGCGAGCGAGCCGGGATGGCTGGTGCGATGGGGCAGGAAGACCGCGCGCACCCGCTGGGGGCCCAGGCCGCGCACGGCGAGGGCTGCCGCCACGGCGGAATCGACGCCGCCGGACAGACCCACCACGACGCCGTCCACCCCGGCCCGGGCGACCTGCTCGGCCACGAAGCGCTCGGCCGCCGCGACGGCCGTCTCGGGCGGGATGATCCACGCCGGCGCCGCCGGTTCCCGGCTCGTCTCCTTCGTCATGTCAGCACCTCGCCACGCTCGCGTGCCCCGCTCAGGTCCGGCGCCAGGCCGCCGGCAGGCACAGCACGAGAACCGTGTAGATCTCCAGCCGTCCGATGATCATGAACAGGACGAGCAGCCACTTCTCGCCGTGACCCAGAAACTCGTAGTTGCCGGCCGGTCCGACCAGTCCCAGACCGGGACCGATGTTGCCGAGGGTCGCGGCCGTCGCGCCCACGCTGGTCACGATGTCCCGGCCGCCGAAGGTGAGGATCAGCACGCCGCTCACGAAGACCAGCATGTAGAGCAGGAAGAACCCCAGCACGTTGGTGGTCAGGCCCGGCGCGACGGCGTGCTCGTTGAACCACAAGGTATAGACGGCCCGGGGATGCAGCAGCTTGTTCAGCTCGACCTTGGCCTGCTTCAGCAGCAGCAGGACCCGCATCACCTTGATGCCGCCCCCCGTGGAGCCGGCGCAGGCCCCCACGGCCATCAGCAGGAGCAGCAGGGCGTGGGCCACCGGGGGCCAGAGCTGGTAGTCGGCGGTCCCGAAGCCCGTCGTGGTGCAGATCGAGACCACCTGGAAGATCGTGTGTCGCAGGGAGTCGCCGAAGCGGGCGTAGACCCCCACCACCAGCAGCGGACCCAGCACGAGGATCACCCCGCCGAGCAGGATGCGCAGGTAGAAGCGGAACTCCTCGTCACCCAGGTAGGATGCCGGCTTACCCGCCAGGGCCAGGTAGTGCAGCGTGAAGTTGGTGCCGGCGAGGATCATGAACACGATCACGATCCACTCGACCGCGGGCGAGCCGTAGGCGCCCACGCTGGCGTTGCGCGTGGAAAAGCCGCCGGTGGCCATGGTGGCAAACGCGTGACAGACGGCATCGAAGACGTTCAGGCCGGCCAGCACGAGCAGCAGCACCTCGGCGGCGGTCAACAGGACGTAGACGCCCCAGAGCCGCTTGGCCGTCTCGCGGATGCGCGGCGTCAGGCGATCGGGCGTGGGGCTGGGGACCTCGGCCCGGAACAGCTGCATCCCACCCACGCCCAGCAGCGGCAGGATGGCCAGGGCGAGCACCACGATGCCCATGCCGCCCAGCCAGTGCGTGAGCGCCCGCCAGAACAGGGTGGCGTGGCTGCGGCTCTCGATGTCGGTGAGGATCGTGGCGCCGGTGGTGGTGAAGCCGGAGACGGACTCGAACACCCCGTCGGTGTAGCTGGGGATCTGTCCGCTCAGCACGGGGGGCAGCCCTCCGAGCAGCCCCACCAGCAGCCAGCCCAGGCTGACCACGGCAAAGCCCTCGCGCGCTCTCAGCTCGGGCGCGCCGCGCCCCGCCCGCATCGCCGCCCACCCGAGCAGGCCGCCCAGCGCCGCGCTCAGCACGAAGGCGGCCGCGTCCCCCTCGTGGTATAGCAGGGCCACCAGGGCCGGGACCAGCAGGCAGGCGGCGGTGACGCTCAGCAGGAAACCGAGGACGCGGACGACGGCGCGCAGGTTCATGCCCAGCTCCTAGTCCGCCGCGAAGAAGCGCTCCACCTCCGCCAGGGCGGAGGGCAGGGCGAACACGAAGACCTCGTCGTCCGCCTGCAGCACGGTGTCGCCGTGGGGCGTGACGATCTTGCCAGCCCTGAGGACCGCGACGATGACGGCCTCGCGCGGGAAGGAGAGCTCGGCGAGCCGCCGGCCCAGGCAGCGCCCGTCCGGAGCCAGATGCAGCTGCAGGAACTCCGAGTCGCTGAAGCCGAGGGACTCGGAGCTGACCACGGCGCCGCTCTTGACGAAGCGGGCGATCCTGGCCGCGGTGGACAGCCGGGTGGAGACGGCAGCATCGATCCCGATGAGCGGCAGCAACGGCACGTAGTCGGGCCGGTTGACCCGGCAGATGGTCTTGCCGGCGCCGTGATAGCGGGCCAGCAGGCAGGCCATGATGTTGGTCTCCTCGTCCGTCGACACGGAGATGAAGCCGTTCGTCTGCTCGACACCCTCGCTGGCCAGCAGCTCCCGGTCGGTGCCGTCGCCGTGCAGGACGAGGGCGTGGTGGAGCAGCTCCGCCGCGCGCTGGCACTTCTCCTCGCTGCGATCGATCAGCTTGACCTTGATCCCCGCGGCCATCAGGTCCCGCGCCAGCTCCAGCCCCATGGCGTTGGCCCCCACGATCATGACGCGCTCGGGACGCTCGCCGTGCGTATGGAAGTAACGGAGCGAGCCGTCGATGAGGTGGCGCTCGCCGGCCAGGTACACGCGGTCGTCCTTCTGGATCACCGTGTCGCCGCGCGGGATGAGCGTCTCCTCCCCCCGCACGAGGGTGGTGACCAGGGCGACCCGGCGGCCGAGGGCCTGGTGGATCTCCAGCAGGGTCTTGCCCACCACGAAGGCGTCCTCCTCCACCCGAGTGCCCACCACGCGCACCCGCCCCTCCGCGAACTCGTAGATGTCCGTGGCGGCTGCCTGGAAGAGGATGCGGCGGATGGCGTGCACCGCCTCCTGGTCGGGATTGATGGCCAGGTCGATGCCCGGCAGGAAGAGACGCCCCTCGCGGTAGTAGTGCTCGCCCCGCACCCGGCCCACCCGGATGCGCGCCCCCAGGCGCTGGGCGGTCAGGCAGGCGATGATGTTCACCTCGTCCCGATCGGTGACGGCGGCGAAGAGGTCGCAGCCGGGAACGCCCGCCTCCTCCAGCACGGAGGGATCCGCGCCGTCGCCCGCCACGACGTGGCAGTCGAGCTGCTCCTGCAGATCGCGCAGCTGCTCGGGATCGCGCTCCACCACCACCACGTCGTGCTCACGGCGGCTGATCTTCTGGGCCAGGTCGTGTCCGACCGCACCCGCGCCGATGATCACGATCTTCACGCGGCATCACCCCGCAAAGCTATTGAGGGCCTCCAGGGCCCGGGCGAGCGCGGCCTCGTCCGTGCCGAGATTCGGCACCAGGCGCACCCGGCCCGCTCCGAACCCCACGGCCAGGATCCCCTGCGCGGCCAGGTGCGCCAGGAGGTCCCCCGCGGCGGCTGGCGGCGCTACGTCCACGACGACGATGTTGGTTTCCACCGGGTGGTTCACGTCCAGCCGCGGGTTCGTCAGGCCGGCGGCCAGCCGCCGCGCCCGGTCGTGGTCCTCGGCGAGACGCTCCAGATGATGGTCCAGCGCGTAGAGGCAGGCGGCGGCGAGGATCCCCACCTGGCGCATGCCGCCGCCGAATTGTTTGCGGATGCGGTGCGCCCGGCCGATGGTCTCCCGATCCCCGGCCAGGGCGGAGCCCACCGGCGCTCCCAGGGCCTTGCTGAAGCAGACGCTGACCGTGTGGGCGGGAGCGGCCAGCTCGGCCAGGGACCGGCCCGAGGCCACGTGGGCGTTCCAGAGGCGCGCGCCGTCCAGGTGGACCCGCAGCCCGTGCTCCCGGGCCCGCTGGCCGATCTCCACGGCCTGCTCCTGGGGGAAGATGCGTCCCCCGGCCCGGTTGTGCGTGTTCTCCAGGCAGATCAGCGAGGGCGGGGCGGCGTGGACGTCGTCGGGATTGAGGGCGGCCGCCACCCGCTCCCAGGTCAGGCTGCCGTCGGGGCTCTCCAGACAGGTGAGCAGCAAGCCACTGAGGGCGGCCGGCGCACCCGCCTCGTAGCGGTAGATGTGGGCCCCCGCCTCCAGGATCACCTGGTCGCCGTGCCGGGTCTGGGAGCGCAGGGCCACCTGGTTGGCCATGGTGCCGCTCGGCACGTAGAGAGCGGCCTCCTTGCCGAGCAGCCCCGCTACGCGCTCCTGGAGCCGGATCACCGTGGGATCGTCACCGAAGACGTCGTCGCCCACCTCGGCGGCGGCCATGGCCTGGCGCATGCCGGGGGTCGGCCGGGTCACGGTGTCGCTCCTGAAGTCCGCCACGAGCATGATGTCATCTCCCTCTCCGGGCCGGGGGCTGTTCCGCCCGCATCAGCCGCTCACGCAGGAAACCGGCCCGGCCCAACGGGATCCGCTGGGTCAGGCCGGCACTGGGCAGTATCCTGCAATTCCTGAAGCTCGGGACCCGGCCGCCCTACTGCGCCGCAGCCACCCGGTCCTTGAGCATCTTGGAGACCTTGAAGACCGGCACACGCCGCGACGGCACGGGAACGGCGTCGCCGGTGCGCGGGTTGCGGGCCATACGCTCCTTGCGCTCCTTCACCTTGAACGTGCCGAAACCGCGGATCTCCAGGTGCCGGCCCTCGACCAGGAGGTCTCCGATCCTCTGCAGGAAGAGATCCACGGTCTCGCTCACCTCTTTCTTGGTCAAGCCCGTGCGCTGGGCGATGTCTTCCACGATATCCGCTTTGGTCATGAACCACCCTCCTTAACTGCCAGCCCGCACAAGGCGTTGCGCCGATCTCACACGACGATCGTCACGGATAAGCAGCGGCCCGTCAAGGACTTTATGTCGAGAGACCGCCCTGGCAAGATGCACGAACCGGCCCGCCGGGACGTGGCAGGACGAAATGCCCGCCCGCGTTCCCACCGTAGCTCATCGTTTCTCACCATCCCGCGACGTTCCCCGTAGTCACTTGATAATATTGGACTTGAATGACAAGGGTTTTGCCGGCCAGGGCATGGCACCCGCTTTGCAGTCCGGGCCGCGGACACGGTCGGAAGGGGTTCGCGCCGAACAACCGTGCCACAGCAGCATGAATCCCTTCCGGCCGTCGACGAGGACATCGGGCATCCGCAGTTGACAAGGAGGACCAAACGATGGCTAGCAAGACTCTCCTGAGCATTCTGGCCCTGGCCTGTCTCGCCCTGACGGCCGCCGGCTGCAGCAGCGACGACTCTTCCCCCGCCACGGTGGACACGATGCCGCCGGCCGTGCCTGCGAACCTCGCTGGCGAGACCTATCTGGGTACCGTGACCCTGAGCTGGGCGCCCAACACCACGGATGCGGACTTCGCGGGATTCAAGGTGGACCGGACCTGCAACGACGTGACCGTCCACCTGATCAACCAGCCGCAGAACGTGACCAGCGTCCAGGACAGCAATCCGCCTCCCGGCTACAACGTCTACGCCGTGACGGCCGTGGATCGGAACGGAAACGAGAGCGCCTATGCGACCCTGAGCGTGATGGTGCAGTTCCAGCACTCACCGGGACAGCCCGGCACGGAATAGGCCCATCGCCGGTCTCAGGTCCTCGCTGCGGACTGCTCGGAGATCTCCTGGCGAGCGGCCCTCCCCCAGGGAGGGCCGCTCGCGTGCGCTTGGCGGAAGCTTCAGCGCAGGACCGCGACGATGAAGTTGGAAACCCCGAAGAAGACGTTGGCCAGGCCGTAGACGGCTCCCCCCAGCATCCCGCGCGCGGGACCGAAGCTCAGCAGCAGCACCAGCACCAGGAAGCCGAGATTGCGCAGGCGCGCGTAAGCGAGCAGCGCCTCGCCGTGCAGGAAGCGCATCACGATCCAGCTGCCGTCCAGGGGCGGCAGCGGGATCAGGTTGAAGAGGGCCAGCAGGACGTTGTAGATCACGCCGTACTGCAGGAGCATGAAGAAGAAGGCGTGCAGGTTGGAGGCCAGCCCGGCGCCGCTGCCCATGGCCCGCGGCTGGCCCAGCGCGGCCGCCAGCAGTCCCAGCAGCACGGCGCTGATCAGGGCCAGCAGCAGGTTGCTGGCCGGTCCGGCCGCGGCCACCTTGGCGTGGTCGCGGGCGGGATCGCGCAGGTTGGCGGGATTCACGGGGACCGGCTTGGCCCAGCCGAAGAGCATGCCCACGTGTAGCAGGGCCAGGACCAGGGGCACCAGGATCGTCCCCACCGGATCGATGTGGCTGATGGGGTTGAGCGTCAGGCGGCCCATGAGGCGGGCAGTGGGATCACCGAGCCGCTCGGCCACCAGTCCATGCGCACACTCGTGCACGATGACGGAGAACAGCAGGACCAGGATGATGATGGGAATCTCCATGCGTGCCTCCCGGCCCGTGGATGCGCGGGGCGAGCGCCCGGCGCTCCCGGCCTCCCCCCAAGCTAAGGGGCGCCGTGAACCCAGGCCAAGGGAAAATCGGCGCGGGATGGCGCCCGGGCCTCAAGATTCCCTCGCCGGGGTCGATCCCTACACGGAAGGGACCATGGTGCCCGGTGGCGACGGGGCGCAACGGCGCCACACGGCCGGACCCCGGCGAGGAGAGAGCATGAAGATCTGTCCGCTGCTCTGGCGATCGACGTCACCCTCCGGCGGCCCGGACGATCCGGCGGGATCCGGCCCCGGCCAGGACAACGGTCCCCCCGACTGCATCGGCGTCGCCTGCCGCTTCAACGAGACGGACGGCTCCTGCAGCCTCGAGAGGCTGCCCCAGTCACTGGGCGGCATTGAGCGCCGGCTGGCCGAGAGCGAGGAGCGCTGGGAGAGCGTGCTGCTCTCGCTGGTGGAGCTGACCGAACGGGTCGAGGCGGCGCTGGCACCGATCCAGGAGCACCGGCCGGGGCTGGCCGACGGCACGAGCAGCGCCACGTCCGAGAGCGCGCGGGAGGAGGCCCAGATCTTCAACCAGGAGGGGATCGCCCACTATCACGGCGGCGCTCACGCCGAGGCCCGCGAGTGCTTCCTGCGGGCCATCGAGGTTCATCCCGGCTTCGTGGAGGCGTACAACAACCTGGGTCTGGCCGAGACGGAGCTGGGGCAGATCGAGGCGGCCACCGAGCACTTCCGCAAGGCCATCGAGCTGGCCCCGGACCTGGCCGCCAGCTACACCAACCTGGGCTACGTCCACTACTTGCGGAAGGACTACGCGGCGGCGGCCGGCATGTACGAGGAGGCCATCCGCCGCGCTGAGAACAGCAGCGTGGCCTGGACCAACCTCGGCAACGCCTACTTCAAGCTGGGCCACCTGCAAAAGGCGCGGGCCGCCTGGGACCGCGCCGTGACCCTGGACCCCGATAACGCCAAGGCCGCTCGCAACCTGGCCCAGATCCCTCAGACGGTCCCGGCCTGACGGGACGGCAGCCGGCGCCACGCCTCCCAGACCACCGCCTCGTCCAGCGCTTCCAGCCGGCCCCCCGCGGCCCGCAGGGCCTGCACGGCGGCCGACGGCGGCTTCCAGAGCACCGGATCGGTCGGCCCGAAGAGGGCCAGGGTGGGGGTGCCGACCGCGCCGGCCACGTGCATCAAGCCCGTGTCGTTGCACAGGAAGCGGTCCGCACGGCCCAGCAGGGCCGCGCAGACGCCCACGGACTGGCGGGGCAGGATCGTGATCCGCTCGCGCTCGGCGGCCGGCGTGCCGGCCAGGGCGGCCGCGAACGCGGTCAGGACCGGACCGTCGGCCGGTCCCTGCAGGACCAGCACCGGCACTCCGGAGGCGGCCGCCCGCCGCGCCATGGCGGCGAAGCTCTTTGCCGGCCAGAGGTTCTGCCGCTTGCCCGCTCCGGGATGCAGCAGCCACGCAGCGCCCGTGCCGGCAGCGGCGGCCCGCAGCCCGACGGCGGCGGCCTCCTCGGCCGGTGCCGGCACCACCACGGTCCGCAGGTCGCTGGTGGTGATGCCCAGCGCCGCCAGGGGCGCCAGGCTGTGGGCGACGGCGGGGCGGTCCACGTCCGGCTGCGAGGGCAGCTCGCAGGCGTAGAGATGGCGGCTGATGTCCCAGCCGAAAGGCCGGCTGTCGCCGCCGACCAGGTGCGGCGCTCCCGAGGCGAGAGCGATCAGGACGCTGGTGACCGAGAAGGAGACGCTGTTGAGAACGAGGGCCAGGTCCGGCCGGAAGGCCCGCAGCTCGCGCCGGAGGCGGCCGAGGTCCTGCAGCCTGCGCTTGTCGAAGACGAAGACGCGGCTCAGGTCCGGGTTGTTCCGGACGACCTCCCAGTTCACCGGCGCGCAGACGAGCCCCAGCTCGACCCCGGGCCAGGCCGCGCGCAGAGCGCGGAAGGCCGGCGTGGCGCAGACCATGTCCCCCATCTGGTTGTGCTGGCGCACCACCAGGATCCGCCGCAGGGGCAGCGCCCGCACCTGGGCGGCGCTCAGGCGGGGGCGGTGCTGGCGGCGGGCGATGCCCTCCACCAGCCACCGCTTGAGCCCCTTGCGCAGGTCGCGCGGCATGCTCCCCTTCCTGGCACGCGCATTGCAGTCCTCGCGGACGATCCCGCCGCACGGAGGCCGGCGAGCATGTACCATCTGAGGACCGTTCTGCTCTTCCTGGGCTGCCTGGGCTGTCTGGGCCTGGCCGATTACGAACTGGTGGCCAAGTCGCCCCGGCTGCTGGGCCGCCAGCTGCCCGGCGGCTTTGCGGCCGCCGCGGCCGAGCACCGCACCCACATGGTGCACCGGACCGGCTGGACTCCGATGGATCGCCTGCTGCACGAGGGTGAGGAGGCTCTCCTCTACTACCGCCTCCTACTGCATCCGGCGGCGGTGACGGCCGCCCGCCCGCTCCTCCAGGTCGCGCAGGAGAGCTAGATAGGCCTCGTAACGCCAGGCCGGGATGTCGCCCCGCTGGACCCTCTCCTTCACCCCGCAGCCCGGCTCGTCCCGGTGCAGGCAGGTCCGGAACCGGCAGCTCAGGGCCGGCTCGCGCCAGTCCGGAAAGTAGTCCCGCAGATCGATAGGGGCAATGTCCCAGGGGTCGAATCCACGCATCCCCGGCGAATCGGCGATGAAGCCGCCGCAATCCAGGGCAAACAGTTCCGAGCGGGAGGTGGTGTGCCGCCCCAGTCCGCTCTTTTCGCTCACGGCGGCGACGTGCAGATCCAGGCCCGGCTGGATCCCGTTGAGCAGGGCGCTCTTGCCGACGCCCGAGGCCCCCAGCAGCAGCGAGATCCGCTCCCGGAGGACCTCGCGCAGGTCGTCGAGCCCGCTGCCGGTCGCGGCCGAGGTGCGGATCACCCGGTAGCCCAGGCCGGCGTAGTAGTCCCAGCGTGCCTCCCGGGCGGCGACGGGATCCAGATCGCACTTGTTCAGGCAGAGCACGCCGGCGGTGCCGAAGCGCTCGGCGGCCACCAGCAGCCGATCCACGAATCCGGATTGGGGTTCCGGTTCCCGGACGGACTGCACCGCCACCACCTGATCCAGGTTGGCCATCAGGACCTGCTCGACGCGGCCGCCGGAGCGCCGGGTCGCCAGCCGGGAGATCCGGTTGTGCCGGGGCAGGACCTCCTCGATCACGCCGGTCTGCTCGTCCGTGCCCCCGGGATCCAGCGGCCGGAAGCGCACGCGGTCCCCGATCACGACCACCGTCTGGACGCGCCGCTCTCCCTGCTTGAGACGCCCCCGCACGCGGCAGGTGTAGGTCGCCCCCCGCGCCCGCACCTGGCACCGCCCGCTAAGCGCACGCACCACAATCCCTTCTCGCAGTCCGCCGCTCTCGTCGCTCGGCATGGCGAAGATCGACACCTCCCCGGCGCAGCCGCAAAAGCGGCTTGAGCTTTCCATCCCCATCGCTTAGCTTTGCCAGACCGTAGTATGCACACTTCCACCGCAAGCTCAAGGTGGGGCGCTCGCCATGGATGTCCTGGACGTTCTGAAGCACACCTCCCCGGAATTGTTCCTGCCCGATCTGAAAGCTACTCGAAAGCACGCTGCCCTGGAAGAGATGGTCGAAGGCCTAGTCGCCGGAACCCCCATCACGAACCGGGAAACCCTCCTGCAGATGCTGACCGCGCGGGAAAACCTGGGCAGCACGGCCGTCGGGCCCGGCGTCGCCTTCCCCCACGGGCGGACCCTCGCCGTGCAGAAGCTGCACATCCTGATCGCCCGCTCCCGGGCGGGGGTCGATTTCGAGGCGGAGGACGGCTCCCTGACCCGCCTCTTCTTCATGCTCATCGCCCCGCCTCAGGACTCCGGCCACCAGTACATCAAGTCGCTGGCCATCCTGACGGACAAGATGCAAGACACGGAGCTGCGCGATCGGTTGCTGGAAACGCCCGACTACGACAGCTTCTGCGCCGCTTTGATGGAAGGATGATCCTATGAATCCACAGCTGCAGGTGCTCGTCGCGCTGCAGGACCTGGAGCAGATGATCAAGGATGCAGAGGACCAGGAGAAGGCCCATCAGCTCGAGGAGATGGGCTTCAACCTGGGCGGGCTGGACGGGCTGAAGAAGGCCAAGGAGGATCTCGAGGCCAAGCTCGATCCACGTCACCGCAACTACTACCGCCGGCTGAAGCAGCGTTTCGGCCACGCCGTGGTGCCGGTCATCGGCAATCTCTGCATGGGCTGCTTCTCCAACATTCCGTCCTCGTTCACCTCGGTGACCCACGAGAACAAGATCCTGCACTGCGAGAACTGCGGGCGGATCCTCTACTGGCCGTAGAGCGTCCTCGAGGGTGATCGGAACGGCCCGATCCCCCGGCCGCGAGGCGGCGCCGGCGGGCGGGCGCCGCGGGCACGGGCCCGGCCGTGGATTCGCCGCGGGATCAGTCGGGCGCGCCGGCCAGGGAGCCGGCATGGGCCAGGACCTGCAGCGCCTCCTCCACGATCTCCTTCTTCTCGCCGCCGTCGTCCCGGACCCCCAGATCCTCCTTGGCCCAATGGGCCTCGGGGAAGGGCCCCAGGCTCTCCAGCTCCTCCCAGCTCGTCACCCCGGTCTCCTTGTAGAAGCGGAAGCCGTCCTCCCGCACGTCCACGGTGACCAGGTCGCCCTTGCGGATCTGGTCGCTGCAGATGTAGTGCGAGATGGGCGTGACGATGCGCCGCTCGACGACGCGCTTGAGAGGCCGCGCCCCGTACTGGGGATCGGTCCCCTCGTCCACGAGGCGCCGCTTGGCCTCCGGCGTGATCTCGAGCAGGAACGGTTCGGAGCAGCGCAGGGAACGGTGGTGGATCTGGGCGATGAGGATGTCGAGGATCTGGAAGAGGTGGTCGTCCTTGAGGGTGTGGTAAGTGATGATTTCGTCGAAGCGGTTGAGAAACTCGAAGGGGAAGATCTTCTTCGCTTCCCGCTTGGCCGCCTCCTCGATTTCACGGTCCAGCTTGACGGCGTCGACGCCGGTGCTGAAGCCGATGTAGTTCTGCCCCAGATGGGCCCCCATGGACTGGCTGCCGACGTTGGTGGTCAGGACGATGATGGAGTGGGTGAAGTCCACTTCCTCGTTGTTGCCCAGCACCAGCGTGCCATCCTCGAGGATGCCCAGGAGCAGGTTCCAGAGCTTGGGGTGGGCCTTCTCGATCTCGTCGAAGAGCACCAGGGAGAGGTAGCGGTCGGATTCCGGCGGGTAGAGCTGCCCCAGCTTGCTGCCCGACTCGCTGATCAGGCCCGTCTGGTTCTCGAGGGCCTTGTGATGATGGCGGTCGATGTTCTCCTGGGCCAGCAGCGGCCGGATCTCGCCCCCGACGTAGCCCGGCGGCGAGCCCAGCAGCTTGGAGATGTTGTAGTGGGCCGAGTACTCCTGGCAGTTGATGCGCGTGAAGGCCCGGCGGTTGCCGAAGATCGTCTCGGCCAGGCAGCGCACGGTCTCGGTTTTGCCGACGCCCGTAGGCCCCATGAAAAGCATGGTCAGCAGCGGCCGCTCGGGATCGTGGATGCCGGCGATGAGGCGGCTGAAGCTGTCGGTGAGCTTGTCGATGGCCTGCGGCTGGCCGACGACGTTCTTGTTCATCCGGGTGGCGAAGCGCTGGAGCTGCTCGTTCCTGGCGTCGGGCTGCAGTTGAATCACGGCGTCCGCTCCGTCTCTGTCCCCCAACGTGTCGGTGCTGTCGCGGGCGGGTCGCGGGGCCGGATCGTCCCGGCAGCAAAGCGCCCGCTGCTTTCCCATCCATCGGACGGACAGCAGCGGGCTTGAGGACCAACCGGCGATGCAATGCGGTCGCGCGACGAGCGACCGTCAGGGCAGGTAGGGTTCGGCCAGGTAGGCTTCCTGGGCGCCCCCCCGGCGCTCCAGCCAGCGATCGTCCACCCTGGGGTTCACGGGATCGTGCTGCGCCAGGTAGCGCTCCACGGCCTCGGCGGTGGTGATCTGGGTCAGCTCCACGTCCTCCTGCGGAATCTCGGTCAGGAAATCGAGTCCGCTGTTGCCCTCCATGAGGAAGCTCGTGACGACGACGCGGTACTTCTTTGCATAGTCCAGCGGCTCGCCGCCGATGTGGAAGCTGATCACTTTGTCGTAGTCGGGGCGATCGCGGTCGTAGACCACCTCGCCGCCCGAGATGAGGATGCCGCCCCCCTCGCCGGCCAGCTTGCGCTCGACGACCTGGCGCAGCACGGCGCCGGACATGCGCACGACCTCCAGCTCGTTGCCGAAGGGCAGCACGCTGAAGACGTCCCGGCTGCTGATGGGGCCGGCGGCGATGTCGGCCCGTATGCCTCCCATGTTCTGGAAGGCGAAGTCAGCCGTGAAGTAGCTGCGCATGGCGTCGGTGACGAGGTTTCCCACCAGGTTGCTGCCGGCGTCGCCGCGGCTCAGGTTGGCCGCGGCGTGGCCGACCACCTCGTTCATCTGCTTGTCGGTCTTCTCGATCCAGGGCTTCAGGGTCTCCTGCATCTCGCGATCCGGCCAGAGCTCGTCCTCGAAGAGGGTCACGAGTGTGCTGCCGTCCTGCGGCGCCTCGTAGCCGATCAGGCTCTTGGTGCCGCGGTCGATCTTCAGGATGGCGTGGCCGAGGCTCGAGCCGTTGCCGAAGGTCTCGAAGCACAGCGTGTGATGAACGCGATCGATCCAGGGTTTCGGATAGCCCCGGTGG
>Ga0315542_1000336_pt1 | contig 28966 bp, 24 predicted proteins | sample SalMarSW160120MG_FD_202541 | JGI IMG/M metagenome (GOLD analysis project Ga0315542, IMG submission 202541) | Salt marsh sediment microbial communities from the Plum Island Ecosystem LTER, Massachusetts, United States - Salt Marsh Sediment SW1601-20 ... | reverse complement strand
TTATTTCCCATTTGTCAAAAAAGATTCTAATTTTTTGTTAAACTCAATTCCTTTATTGCAATTGGTGAAAAACACATATCCGAATTTATGCTCTTTATTGAACATAAAAGCGCAAGTAAAATTATAATTATCACCATCATGCAGGTATTCATTACCAAACTCTGAGTGTTTCATCATTATACCAAGGCACATAAAAATACTATCAGTGTCGGAAGGAATCTTAATATGGATTCTTAACATCTCATTATAAGTCTCTTTTTTCAGACCTTCTTCCTTTATCATTGCAATAATAAATTTGGCATAGCTTATTGCTTCGCTCTGTAAAGTGTATGAAGCAAAAAAATTTGGATTGTTAGCATTTAAACCCCATTCTGTGGATAACACCTTGCCATCAACATGCCCAGTTGCACGATGTTCTTGTATGTAGTCATTCCATGTATAATAGGCATTTTGCATTCCCAGAGGAGTAGAAACTTCTGCCTGAAATAAATCCTGAAGGTCATTTTTTTGAATATTCTTCAGATAAGCCACAACATTTGCTAAATATTCAAAGCCCTCTCCCGAATAAAGATATTGTGTTCCAGGGGTAAATTTAATATCCAACTTATTATCTTTATTAAAGAACCTCCAATTAGGAAAGCCAGATGTGTGACTTAGAACCATCCGGGCAGTTATTAATTTGTAACGATCGTCATATGCAATATCAGGATAAGGTAAGTATGTATAAAGAGGTTGATCTAAATTCAATATTCCTTTCTCTACCATTTTCATTACAAGATAGGTAAAAGGTGTTTTAGACATAGAACCGGCATCAAAGAGTGTTTCTTCAGTCACTTTTTCTTTTGTGTCAACATTGGTTACACCAAAAGTGCGAGAGTAGACTATTTTTGCATCATTGATTAAGGCCATGGACAATCCCGGTAATCCAAATGAATCCATTTGTGCTTTTAAATAATTATCCATGTCCACTATAGTTATTTCGTTGCCACTCAAAGTGTTTATTTTTTGAATATCCACCTGGCCATAAGAAATTGTAACGCTTGAAATAATCAAGGAGATAATAAACGGAAGGTTAAGTCTCATATGCCTTATTATTATCATTTTTAAATTAGAAATTATTCAAAAGACGAACATTCTAATGAAATGTTGCATATAATTTTGCCTATGACGGCCCGGCAATAGGGCCGAGCGTTAAGAAATAGCCCGGTGAGCCTCCCGTTTCAGCGGGAGCAATTTTAGCGCACAGCCTTCGGGCTAGCCTTCGGCGGCCGGAGGAGGAGCCTGCCCCGCCTTGCGGGGTAAACTCCGGCGAGCTCGGCGAAGCCAACCGACCGAAGGGAGCTCACCGCAGGTAAATCCCGAACAGGCGGGGCAAAAACCGTGACAGACCTATTTATTATATTGTCCGTGTTAGCCACAGATTTATTTTTTTGCAAATTCAATTAAAGGTTTATAATCATCATTATCAGCTTTATAGATAGCGTCTAAGTACTCCTTCCTTATTGGATTTTTCTTTGATAAATCCGAATGTCCCCAGGAAAACACCGGTTTGTTGAATATTTTTGAAATCATGATATCAGCAACCAGTCTTGAGTGTCGTCCATTTCCATTTGGGAATAAATGAATCTTTACTAATCTGTGGCTAAACCTGATAGCAATCTCCGCATCACTAAATGATTTGTGATCAATCCAGAAGTTACAGTCATCGATAAGTTTCCTGATTTCAATGGAAATCTGTGTTTTATCCACGCCAATGTTTTTATTTGATTTTCTTTTAGTTCCAGCCCAAGCCCAAACCTCACCAAACATTTTTTTATGAACTAGCATAAGAAAGTCTTCTGTCAGAAACTGTTTCTTATCGACTTTCGTTTTTAAAGACCATTCTATGGCTGATTGAATGTTTAATTGTTCAAATTCATCAAGTTCTCCCCTTGTAGATATTGTTTTTATCAGTAGCTCTTCTTTCTCATCCTCATCAAGGGGAGTCTGTCCTTCAATGTATTCAATTTTTAGTCCCATAAGTACTTAGGCACTTCAGTTTTAATCTCATTTGCTTTTTCTTTGATTGCTTTCTGAATCCTTGCAGGATTGTTTTCCTGATCTTCAAGTTTCATGGAAATTGAAGTTCTATTTACAATTTCCATTGCTAACTCATAGGCTCGCTTTTCAATAATATCTTCAAGTTTGCCACTTTGCGGTATAAACCCATAAATGAGTTTAAGGTTTAAAGACTTACCAAATTGCCTCAGGACTTTAATGGAGATTGTCTCATTTTGTTCTCGTTCCTCAATTTCTTTAACACTCTGTGGTGTAATACCCATCCTATTTCCTAGTTGCCTCAAAGACATTCCAAGAGCTTTTCTGATTGAATAAACCCAGCCTGAAGATGGAATTACCAGATTCTCAACTTTTTTAAGTTGAAGAATCTTGGCATCCAATTGTTCCATTATTAATTTTTGCTTTTTCATAAGGTTATAGCCTTAAATCCATGGATCAAATATAAGGCTAAAGCCTGATATATGCAAATATATTTTAAGGGCATAGCCTTAAATGAAGAATTGATCAGTAGTGACTCGAATTGTGGTTAACCCGGCAATAGGGCTGAGCGTTAAGCCCTGTGAAAAAGATGGAAGCCCTCAATCCATATTTCACAGGGCCGGAATGCAGGGATGGCCTGTTACCCGATGGCAGCACCGGGTAGGGTACTGGTACTTTAGCCAGCTTTGTCCACCGAAACGACTTCAGTCGTGAAGGTGGGAAAACTGTCACGATGCAAGGAGGGTATGCTGTGCCCCGCACCGAAGGTCGGTGGCGTACTTTTTGCCGCCCGGGTGTAACTCTTATTACGAATTTGTCTAACGTGCAGAAGCAAGGCAAAAAGTGTGACAACTGTGCCAGCCGAAGCCTTCTTTGACCAACGAAGCTTTAGCGAAGTTGGTGGCAAAGGTTGGACAACTTACCTATATTGTCCGTGTTAGCAATTGTTGAATTTGTTATAGTCTGATAATTTTATTTATTATTTCATTGTTTTCTAAAATAAATGTAATAAAATATACGCCCTCAGCTAATTCAGCTAATTCAATATATTCTTGTCGATCTGTTTTACTGGAATAATTTTTCCATCAATTGAAAACATTTGTAAATCTTTATATTCTGATAAAAACAGAATTTATTTATTTGAGCTTGCGTCAATAACGGCCTTGAATGCTGGCTTGGGATTCAACTGGCCATCAAACAAAAGTGCATCTTGCCCCCTGCGCCACGACCTGGTATCGCTAAGACCCCAGAAGGTTACGCGTTCGATCACATCAGAATGACGCATGAAAATTTCGAATAACTTTTTGTATACATCAGCCTGCTTCTGATAGTTCTCTGCCGGGATGGTTCTATCGCCTTGGCGTACACCAAAAGCGCCACTATTATCACCTGTTGCAGTTACGTCCAGTTCTGTAATAGAAACCTTCAGCCCCAGAGACGCGTAATTTTCGATAGCTTTCTCAACGTCTTCAAGGTTAGTGTCCAGATGCCAATGTCCCTGAATTCCCACACCGGTGATTGGAGCACCTTCAGCAATGAGACGCTTGAGAAGTAACATGGAACTGGCGTGTTTACCTTTGTTTTCAACTGCGCCCTGCTCGATATTGTAGTCGTTATAGTATAGCCGAGCGTTAGGATCAGCTTCATGTGCCCACTTGAAAGCCAGGGTCAGAACATCGGGCCCGACAGCCTTATACCAACTGAAAGTCCGAAGATTTTCTGTCGTACCGTCACCGCCGTCGGCAATCGATTCATTAAATACATCCCATCCGTAAATGCGTCCTTTGTATCGTCCAACCACGGTCATGATATGATTCTTCAGACGTTCCAGAACGACTTCACGGCTTGCCTGCGGGCCTGTATTGCCGCGACCCCCAAAACCTGCCATGTTGGGGCGTGGACCATTAGGATCCGATGCTGTTGCTGGAGGAGTTGCAGGAGGAGTTACAGGCTGAGCTGCTTCTCCGGTCGCTGGATTCTTTTCCTGGAAGAACCATGGCGGCGACTGAGAATGCCAGGCTAAGGTATGGCCCCAAATCTTTAAACCATTCTTCTGACACCACTCAACCATTGCATCGGCGGTTACAAAGTTGTATGTATCCTCTGAAGGATGGATTGGCTGCGGTTTCATGCAATTTTCCGGGGTAATTATGTCGTATTGCATTTTAATATTTGCCGCCTCAGCCTCGGAAATCGATGTCAGATCATTTGCAGCTCCAATAAGGAATTTCCCGGCGTATGCTTCTTTTAACGTCTTTTGGGGTGCCGTTTTGGTATTGTCCTGACCGTATGCAGAGACAGCTACTGCCACTATCAGGAAGAAGTTAGTAATCAAATTTCTGTTGGTCATAATTTATTTTCTTTAAGTTATTTTATAAATATTTTTCAGCCTAAATGTACTGATTTCAATCTTAAAAATTTGTTTTATTAAGCATCTTAATAAAACTCAAAGTATGCTAAATTGTCAATTCAGGTCATTTCTATAGTACTCCAATAATTTCTTAAAGTGGCATATTATTATGTAACACAACCGCTTTTTTATAAATGTGTAAGTGAATCATATTCTTCAAGACCCTCAAATGATAATCCTTTTGCAATGCAAGAATTTCATTATAATTTCTATACTGAGAATTGAATTCATTAAGGTAAGCTGTAATCAATATTATCATGATCATTAATAATCTTAATGGTAATTGTACATAATATGAAAACTTTAGTAATCATCTCATTTTAAAATTATTGCTTACGGCCTGGCAATAGGGTCGAGCGTTAATAAACAGCCCGGTGAGCCTCCCGTTTCACGGGACGACTTGTCCCGTCCAACGGGAAGTTGTCCCGCTTCGGCGGGAGCTATTTTAGCGGAGAGCCTGCCCTGTGAAATAGCCAGAAGCCCTCAATCCATATTTCACAGGGCTGGAATGCAGGGGTGAAAAGTAACCTATCTTTATTGTCCGTATCATGTCCAGTTATTATTTATTTACTTATAAATCCGAACTTCTTTAAAAATTCAACAGCTTTTATATCTGCTTGTTTTTGAATTTCTTTATCTGGTTGTGGCCAGCCTCTGTCATCTAAATAAGATGGTGTAAACAGATGACCGACATTATCGTAGATACATAGTTCGCAATAATTTTCATTGGCCACCATTTTATCATGAAATAACTGAACTCCCTTTAAAGGGACTACATGATCTTCTCTACCCTGAAAAATAATTGTAGGCGGCAATCCATTAAAAACATGTTCTACGGGCGACAAACTTAAAGGATCTACACCAGTTTCAGATAAAAGCAGATTAAATGGTACATCATGACCTGCATCAACTGCCGGAGATGTTAATAATAAGACATCGGGTGCCGAATTTATCTTTTTATCAGGTAATGTGTCTGCAAAAACAGCTGCTGATGCTATCAGATGTGCACCAGCCGACCAACCTGATCCTGCAATTTTATTACTTATAATTCCTAATGAATCGGAATTAATCCTTAACCAAATTATTAAATCTTTTGCATCCTGCATAGTATTAATAGGAGTTATATCCTTGAAATTTGAAAGGCTGTATTGAACAGCTATTCCAATCATACCCAGATTAGAATATTTTTTTGCATTACCAAAAGCCCATGTAACGTTTCCATCATCCCATCCTCCTCCAAAAAAAACTAAAATTGCCGGACGTTTTTCACCTTTTTTGAAGTCATTGGCGTAGAATATATGTGCCTGCAAATTATATCCGTTTATTGACTTGTACGTTTTTACTATATGATCCTTTTGCCCTTCAAGTATCGAACTGCATTGTTTCTCGATCCTTGTTCTATAAACTTCAGTTTTACAGTTTGCATAAAAATCTTTGATATATTTTTCACTATTTTCGATTCCGTTTTTTTGAATAAATTCCGATAAAAATTCCGATAACCAATAGTCTAATAGTTCATGATTTGAGAATATTCTGGGAAGATAGTCGAAAACAGCGTCCATTTTTTTAAGGCAATAATTCTTTTGGTCAGTGTTTTTAGTCGCCAGCATTTCAGTATTATAATCAATCCATGATTTACAAAATTCTTTGTAACTCGGTAAATCAAGCATTTCTATATTGTCAATTGTTGAATTGATGCCATCCAGATCAGCCTTGCTTAAAATGACTTTTTCATGGGTAATCCCCACCCACCAATGTCGAAAAGGATAAAGGAAAATTAGGTTGTTAACTTTGAAATCAATATCAGCTTTAAAGAGGTTAATAAAAGCATTTGACAATCCTTCTTTATCTTCCCCGACCGAAAAAAGAGGTCTCAGATAAAACTTTCTTAATGAATCAATTGTCGAGATAAAGCCTGCCTTATCCTTTCTGTTGAGCTGCACAATGTTTTCAAGTTTATAAAAGGAATCATTGACAGGTTGGTTTAACAAGCTTGTCTTTTTCAGAAAGTTGTTTGAAGATATCAAATCACCCTTATATTCGAGTGATGATAAATCACCGGAATTTAGTTTTAATTCTGTTTCGCTATCGGGTTCTAAATAGGCAACCCAATTTAATTTTCCATAGGAAATATCGTACAGCATCGGATATTTTATTTTAGCAGTAAAAGTAAATTCTCCTGTTTCTGAAACAGGTATCCATTTTTCTCCGATATGTATCACTTTATCATTAGCACTGGTAATTTTCCCAAAAATTTGTGCATTACTTATGTTTTGCGAAAATACTACAGTAGTGTAATTTAAGATTAAAAGAATAATGAAAAGGAGGTATTTAGTTATCATATGTTTTACCATTGTCTTAATATATTAAAATGTGATTTTTGTTTTATAAATTGAACCTTATCGAATAAATATCTGACTTTTTATTTGCACTTTACCGTTTCCGGATAATTCGCCAATCGTTCAATCATTTCAGGAAATGTTTTTTCTTCTTTCATTCCTTCAATACACGAAAATGATTTTTCTAATTGTGTTTTATTTAATTGCCTGGTATAAGTGACGAAATATTCTTTGACGTCTCCACCTGGCAGATCTTTGTTAATATCAAGCATCATGATCGGTTTACTGCATGAAAAATCAAGAGGAGAAAAATCAATGTGCTTCACATTAATGCATTTACTTGTTCTATAATACATTTTCATATTTTTAACATCATAAATTATCGACCATTTCGTAATTCCGAAATCCAACCCTTTTAAAATATCAAAAGCATAATTCACATTAGATTCAGCGGGATTTTGTTTAATAAATTCAAGCATTTGAGCACCATATACAAACCTATTGTTCTCTGATTTGTTTTTTAGTTCAATATCTCTATTCCCACCATAGCCTTTGTATTGCTTTAAAGAATCAAGGTCATTGGAATATGGATTATTACATAAAAGCTCAATAGGCACATCATCATTTTGGTGAATGATAGTCTTACCATTGATAAACTCGATTATTGCTTTCTTCCCTTTTTTATCAGCTACAAAAAAATGCCACCTGAATATATAACCACCGTCTACTGAAGCTTCTGAAACAGATTTTACAACTTCATCGACAGTGGCAAAACTATCTAAAACGTATTGAAGCCAAAGCGCTGCAGCAATTTTTGGTTTTTTTGAAATAACGGCATATTTATGATTTCCATTTAAGCTCATTTCGCCGATATATAATCCAGCCTCATTTAAACCGCCGTCTATTAATTCGCAACCGATTGGATTATATGTTACCGATCCATATTTTGAAATCCATTTCAACTTTGGAAGTGTATCTGTTGCACCCCAGAGTAATTGAACAAAACTAACGCTTTCTTTTTCAAGTCCCCTTTTATTTATGAAGATCATTCCCGGTATTTCCATAGGAACATCCAGATTATGTCCAATGAGAATATTATTTTCATTAAATATCATAAATGTTGAACAACCAAATAAATCAACATCAGGCATAGTTTGCGCTTGACTGCGTAAACTCAAAACAATAAGACACATAAAGAGCAGATTAATTTTTTTCATAGTTATAACCTTAGTTTTAAATATTTTTCTTTAATCAATAGACGAATAAATGGTTTAATTGTGACATAAATCTTGACAAACGACAAAAATTGGAGTCAATAATCAAGGTGTCATAAAATTGTATTTTGTCTAGATTTTTATCAAGGTATATTAGTTTTGCCGTCAGCTGGCGAAATTAAGTGGTCACCCCGGTGTGTGGAATTCTGAATAACGGCAAATCTTCAAATATGTAATCAGCTATTATACAATATATTATAGATGGCCAGAAAATTGCCATGGTGCTCATATGTCGTTATCATTAGAAGTCTACGGAACTCACACATTTAGAATGAATTAACCACGGCCCGGCAATAGGGCCAACCGTAAAGAAATTACCCGGTGAGCCTCCCGTTTCACGGGACGACTTCCCGTTGCACGGGACTAGTCGTCCCGCGCAGCGGGAAACAACTTACCCATATTGTCCGTGTTAGCCTTAGTGGATTTGTAATAGAACGACAAACGCCAATTTTTAAACACTTTTCACCTGATTTAGAAATTAATCTAAGCGGTTTCCTAAGTGAAAAATCTAAATGAACTCGATTTTTATATTGTTTTCTACTGAATCAATAGATGCTTTTAAAAATGATTGATGATAAAATTGTCTTATTTTATTGTAGTGTACAACTATATCCTTTACTGATATATGTATCTACCTTTCTTTGACTACAAGTAAAGTCCTTGTGAAGATAATTGCCATTTGGGCTTTGTGGATCACGTAGAGTGCAGATGTAACAATTATCCTTTTTGCATTTAGTATTAAAAGAAAAGAAAATAACAAGCATTACGAAAAACCCAATCCTTTTAAGAAGCATCATATCAAAATGTTTTATGTTAATATTATTTGACTTTAGAGACTTTACTTGTAAATCTTTCTATGAAGGCAGCCATAATATTAAATGGCTTTTTACCCCAATATTTATGTAAAGCATATAAGCCAGTATATGAATCAGCCTTATGAAAAATCTCCTCATCTCTAATATCTTCTATATCTTTTTCTCCAAAAAGATTCAATTGACCCATAGATATTTATTATTAACAAATGTACTGAATTATTAGGAGTGCTGGAAAAATTCTATGTTGATTGAGTACTATCAATGTGTCCCCGGTTTATTGCTAACGGCCTGCAATACGGGGAGGTTCCCGCTATGCGGGACAAGTAGTGTTACCCGACGCGAGCACCGGGCAGGATTCTGGAACTTTAGCCAGAAAGCTGTCACGGTGCAAGGAGGGTATGCTGTGTCCCGACGAGCGTAGTGAGACGGGAGCGCGTGTTTTTGCCGTCCAGGTACAAAGTTTTGTGAGCATTACGAGTGTCGCGCCTGCCCCGTGCGAACGCAGTGAGTAACGGGGGTACGAAGCAGATTGCGAGCAAGGTATTTGTCACCATGCAGGATGCCAATTTTGGGAACTAGAGCAGTGTTGCGTTACAAGTTTTTAGCGGAGCCAGGAATTAGTCATAGTACAGAACCTTTATTGAGGGCACTGGTGCGGTGTCCGGGTGGTGCGATATAGAATCATGTTATTTGAAAGCAGGAAGCTCAAAAACCGTGACAACTTCCCGTTGCACGGGACTAGTCGTCCCGCGCAGCGGGAAACAAATGACCCATATTGTCCGTGTTAGCAATCCGTGCCCTTTAATTTTCAATCCTGGCAGAAATGTATTCTTATTTTTATCCGGATGTAGAGCCGTTATATTTCAATCACTTTCTTTTAGGTCTTTTTATAAATGATAGTAATTCTTAAGTCAAGCCAGGTGTATAATATATTTTAGGGTTAGCAACCGTGCATGGGCAAATGGCAGACATTAATTATTGAATTACACTGTTTTTTCATTTGCGAAGGGCCAGCGTTGGTAAAAAAATTGGCCGGATTGTGTGTCGCGGTACAAAATTGATTTAATGAAGCAATGTATCATGTTAAATTAGTGTTTCAAATAGTACTATGCGGGAGGCCAATTTTGTGGGATCGCGGAAAAAGTCATTTTAATATCTAAAGAAAATTATCAACTTAACACATTATAGAAGAATACTTTACGGCATGGTTGCTAACTTGTTTTTATCATAACATAACTGGCATATAACCAATTAATATTATCGAATATAAATACTCTAAACGGTTTAATCAGAACAACATACTTCACTTTCGGGCATGCTCCCGCCAGTTCACTAACATGGGTTTAATACGAATAGAGGGGAAATTGTTACTTTGAACAGGTGGTCTGCACGATCAAAATTCAGGAACCAGAGGACAGAAATCATTGGTAAGTCATTCAATGACTTGTTATTAGTCAGCCCATTCTATGGTGAACTTACTGTTAAATTAATAAGTTGCTTCAATTTATGAATTTGTAATCTATTTTATAAATATGAGACTGAATATGGGTATATGATATTTTTCATAATCATAGTATTTTACGAAGTCAACAATATCTTTAATGAAGTCGTCGGGTAAGTAATAATTATCAAGTTTAATAACATTTTTTATTGTCCGGTGATATCTTTCGATCTTAATATGAGTCTGAGGATTATCCGCATTTTTGTCCTGCTTTGCAAATGAACCGGAGATTCCGTTTCGTTCAGGCTTGTATTGACTCTGATAAATTATAATAATAAAGAAATCCTTTTTGCAGCGTTTACAGTGTCATTTACGTATTAGTGGTATAACCTGTTTTAAATACTGACTTCAGAATACTAATCAAAAACAAAAGAGAATATGAGAAAGATAATTTTGATAATAATATGTATTGCTTTGCTGGGGATACCCGAAGCATGTGAAAAGCAACCCGGCGAACCCGATCTGACGCCGAAGAGCATCACGCTGACCGGCGCAGCGCCACAGGCCATACAAAGCAGTAATGATTTCGGGATCGAATTATTCAGGAAGGTCGCTGACACTGACAAACAGAACCTTATGCTCTCGCCTCTGAGCGCAAGCACGGCTCTTACCATGTTGCTTAACGGATGTGCGGGAGACACCTACACACAGTTGCAGGGGACACTTAAATATCCGGGCGGAATGACAATCAGTGACATCAACGAAGCTTACAAAAGCCTTACTGATCAGTTGCTGAAGGCCGATCCGAAGGTTAAATTCACGCTGGCAAACGCAGTATTCTACCTGAACGGCTTCATTGTCAAACCGCCATTCCTTACCACTTTAAGCAATGACTTTAAGGCCACGGTTGAGGGATTGGATTTTGCCGCCCCTTCAGCGCTCACAACAATTAACAAATGGGCAAATGACAACACTGCCGGCAAAATTACCAAAGTGCTTGATGCGATCCCGGGCGATGCTGTCATGTTCATCATGAATGCCCTTTATTTCAAGGGCGACTGGAGCTATCAGTTTGACAAATCGGACACTCAGAACCGTTCCTTCTATACCGATGGCGGCTCCACGATCAGCGTCAGTACCATGAACAGCGAAGTGGGTGCCAGGGTTGCCTATGGCAGCAACTACAAGGCAGTGGAGATGCCATATGGTCACACCAATTTCACAATGATTGTCATTGTTCCCACAGAAACGCTGGAGGCATTCTATACATCATTAGATCCCCAGTTATGGAGTTCGATAACCTTAAGATTTGACGAAACTGATGAGTTCGGAAAATTAATCGTCCGGATGCCGAAATTTAAATTCTCATATGAGAAGTACCTGAACCAACAACTCCAGGCCATGGGCATGGTTGATGCCTTTTTACCTTACCAGGCAAACCTCTCGGGAATTTCCGACGCGTCGATTTTTATAAGCTTCGTGAAGCAGAACACGTTTGTGGAAGTCGATGAGCAGGGAACCGAGGCTGCGGCCGTCACGACAATTGGTATGTGTGCTACCAGCATGCCCCCACAGCCAATAGAGTTCATCATCGACAAACCGTTCGTATTTGCTATCCGCGAGCGGACTACAAATACGCTTTTGTTTATCGGACAAGTAATGAATCCACAGAATTAAGGCTCAGAACAAGAACAAAGAGGATAATGCTGAACTCAGAACTTTAATGATTAATACCGATTACCGAATACAAATAAACCAAAAACTTATGTTACAGAATATGAAAGACTTTATCAAAACATCTATTTTGCCGCTCATCCTGATAACCTCCTTAACTGGTTGTATGGACAGGACAGTAGAGCAAATAACCTATACGGCCAATGTGCCTGTATACACGGCGTTCAGAGAATTTCGCAGCAGCTTTCAGAAGAGCGAGCCTGTTGAGATAACCCATCCGGGCAAGATTTACTTCAAGGACAACTTTCTGTTCGTGAATGAGTACGGCAAGGGAATACATGTTATTGACAATTCCGATCCGGCCAATCCTGAAAAAATAGCCTTTTACGAGATAATGGGAAATGTCGACATGGCAATAAAGGGCAACATTCTCTACGCTGACAGCTACATTGACCTGGTTGCGATCGACATAACCGATATCAATAATCCTGTGGAGGTAGGCCGTCTCAAGAACATCTTCCCGGAGGTAGTACCCGAGGGAGATAATTGGTATCCCTACGCCATGGTCGATAATACAAAGGGAGTAATAACTGGCTGGGAAGTTAAAACCGTGACTGAGGAGCGAGAACCGGGCACTATGTTGGACGGCTGGATATACCGTGGAGACTTTACTTTCCTGGCGGCTGTCGATGCCGGCAATAATTGGTCGACCGGCGCCGGAACCGGGGGCTCGATGGCCAGGTTCATGCTCAATAACGATTTCCTTTATCTGATTGCCCATCCCTGGATGCTTAAGACAGTCGACGTTGAAGAGGCAGAGACAATGAGCGTAGTCGACAGCGTCAGCGTTCCCCGCAACATGGAAACGCTTTTTAAGGTTGAAGAGAAGCTATTTGTCGGGACAACCACCGGCATGCTCATTTACGACATTTCCGACGCGGCACAGCCCAGGCAGATCTCGTCATACGATCACCTTACCGCCTGCGACCCGGTGGTGGTTGATGGGCAGTACGCCTACGTCACACTCCGTACCGGAACCAGATGCTCCAACGGCCAAAACCTGCTTGAGGTGATTGACATTTCGTCCATTACCAATCCCTACCTGGTGAAGTCGTACCCAATGTTCAATCCGCAGGGTCTTGGTGTGGACGGTAACCTGCTGTTCATCTGCGACGGCAAGGCAGGACTTAAAATTTACGATAAGTCGGACCCTCTGGCAATTATTACTAACCAGCTGGCATACTATCCTGATTTTGACACCTTCGATGTTATTCCAATGAACGGTATACTTATACTTATCGGGGAGGATGGAATCTATCAGTACGACTATTCCGATCTGAACAACATAGTACAGATAAGTCATATTACCATTGTTGGTGACGGGGAGTAAAGCCATGAATATCATAAAGCCCATATTTACTGTTCTCGTGTCTACAATAACTCTTACTGCTTCGGCGCAGAAGGGTGAAAAACAGATGGTCTTGCTTAACGATGGTACCTGTATAGTCGGTACCATCGTGGCAGACTCATCAGGCTACCTGAGAGTGAAAATAAAAAGGCCCCGGGTAATATTGCTCAACAAATCGCAGGTATACTCTACAGGCAATGTCAGGCCCGGAGTGATCGGTACCAGCGATAAAAAAGGTTATTCCATAAGGTTATCAACATCAATACTTGCGGGAAGCAACAGCGACGGCAAAGTAGGGACCATGAGCCTTCACCTGTCAAACGGTTACCAGTTCAGTAACGGTCTCAGTGCAGGCTTCGGCACCGGCATTGAAAAGCTCGACGTTTTGGTGATGCCGGTTTACACCGATCTGAGGTTCCAGCCTCTAAAAACAAGAATATCACCATTTGCATGGGTAAAAAGTGGTTACGCCTTTCCATTGAGCGACCATAGCAGCGGAGGTTATTACTATTATGATTATTATCCGGAACCGAAAGGTGGGATAATGTTCAGCGCCGGCGCTGGTATCGCACTTTATTCATGGAGGCGAAACGCTGTCAGCATCGGTATGGGTTACCGCTACCAGAAGATAAGCTACAAACAGGAGAATATATGGAGCGGAGAATCAAATAATGAACTTATTACGCGCTTCAACAGGGTTGAGGTGCAGTTTGGTTTTATTTTCAGGTAAGTGAAAAAATGTGAGGGAATTAATCATAAAACCATCCTAATTAAGTTATTTTGAAAGAGCTTAATCAGGATGCTGCTAATGGGCAAAAGGGAAAAGAATGAACAGGCACTGTCAGACCTGGAACTTATCAGGCGTTGTTCGGAAGGGGAGGTCCGCGCACAAGAACTCCTCTACAGGCGCTACTTCTCATTTGCCATGTCGGTGGCCATCAGGTACACCTGCGACGAGGGCGAAGCAATGGAGATAGTGAATGACAGCTACATGAAGGTACTTGATAAAATAAGCGGATTTGACACCACCAGACCCTTCAGGTCGTGGTACGGCAAGATACTGGTCAATTCGGCTATTGACAATTATCGGCGGAGGAATACAAGACATTCGTCACATATTCAGATAAGCGAGATCGAGGCGACGGAAGAGCAGGAACCCGAAATAGATGCTGAGCTTTTTGCCGGCGACATCCTTTACCTCTTCATGCAGTTGCCTGAAAACTACAGGGTGACCTTCAACCTGTTCGAGATTGAGGGCTATACTCATAATGAGATTGGGCAAATGCTTGGTATCACCACCTCAAGTTCGCGCTCGAACCTCGCACGGGCCAAGAAGGTGCTGAGGGAACTCTACATTAAGAATTTCAATCCTGTGAAAAAGGAACAATGAAGCTGTTTGATGACATATTCAGGGAAAACGTTGATAAGGCATTCAGCAACTACAACGCCGACCATCTGGCTGATGAGGGATGGAATTCGTTCATGGCCGACAGGAAGAGAGCGCGCAGGCTTAAAGCAGTAATACCTTTGTGGGCCAAAGCAGCTTCTATAGTCCTGATTGTCGGAGCCGGCGCATTAATAGGCTACCTGACCATTAACCGGAAACTTGCTGAAGATACCCTCACTGCATCGGAGACAGAGTCGAAGAAGGAGATACCAGAAAAAGTACATTCCGAATTTGCGGGCCCGGTTTCACCATCTATCGCAGAAACGTCTGTACCGGTAAGGGAAAGTGGTGAAGTCAGGCATATTGTAAGCTTACTGGCAGCAGCTGTATCAGAACAACCTGCAGAGACAGATCTGTTACATCAGGGGGTAACCCTGGCGCACGTCGATACAATCGTCCTGCCCCTAGTTGCAGAAAACAGATTCCTGCTATACGAAGATTCAATAAACCATGTTTTTGAGGAGGGACTTAAGAAATTCCAGGAAGGCAAATCTGAGGAAACCGTAACCGAAGAAGCAGTGAAACGATCGGGCAGGACTACATTCATGGCTGGTCTGACGGGACAGATGGCGCATGTTAAAGATGTTGCCTCAACGGCGCCCGGAGTCTCGGTCGGCTTCTATCTGGAGCAAAAAATTACGGAAAGAATTTCATTAAGGCCAGGTCTGGCCCTCGCCATAAACTCACTTGGCGTTGACAACAGGTCCGGATACGACGCGTTAGCTTACTCAGTTCCATTGATCGACGGAAACAGTGGAACACCCACTTCCTACAAGGGGCAGCTGAGAATGCTCGCCATGGAATTGCCATTGAATATTGTATTCAAAGTGTTTAATAAGGGGCGCTCAGGTATCTACCTCTCAGCCGGAGCCTCGACCATGATCTATTTCAGCCAGCAATTCACCGGCGATTTCGTGAATGAGTATACACAGAATAAGGTTGATGCAGTATCCGGCATAATGACTTCCGAAACAAGATATTCAACAGTTATGGTTAACAATAGCTATGGCACATTAAGTCGTACAGACTTTTTCGGGCTTGCCAACCTTTCGGCCGGTTACTCGCTTCCCTACGGTAAGAAAGGAACAATGCTTATTGAACCGTTCCTGCAGCTTCCTGTCAGCGACCTTACTGCTCTTAATCTTCGGGTGCGTTATGGAGGAATATCAATCAAAATCCGTTTTGGCAGCCAGAACAACGAAAAATAACATTCTGCTCACAGACCAGTCATCAATAAATGTGTTGTTTAACCATCTTTTGTATATGTGGGAATCATGTAACCTTTAAAAAAAGTTATGTAACACATGCCGATTGTAAAGGCTTTAACTTTGTGTTATTATTTCAAAGAATATGAAAAGAAAATTCATCATAATTATCACCAGTATTATTATTGCAATTATAACCTTAATAGCCTTCAATAAATTAAGCTTCAAGAAGAAAGTCGTCAGTACTTATTCTGAGGTTAAGAAAGGCTTATTTGTAATAAGCATAACAAATACCGGTGAGCTGATCGCTGAAAGATCAGTTGATATCAAGGGGCCGGAGATCAGACAGAGTACAGATCAAGGTTCCAACCAGCAAGGCAGGCAAACCAGGGGTAGCAATATATATGCGATGGATCTTAAGATACAGGACATGGTCCCTGAAGGCACAACAGTTAAAGAAGGTGATTATATTGCTCAACTTGACAAATCATCATATGAAAACACTTTGATGAGTGAGGTTGAGAACCTTAAAACGCTTCAGTCCGACCTCGAGATGAAAATACTTGACACTGCGGTTACTCTTACAAACATGAGGGATGATATAAAGAATCAGGAATATGAAGTTGAGGAGGCTGAAATAACCCTTGCGCAGTCAAAATATGAACCTCCCGCAACAATACGTAAGGCACAGATAAATCTGGACAAGTCACAACGGTTACTCGAACAGAAGGGAAAGAGCAATGAGCTGAAAACAGCACAAACCATATCAGAGATAAAACACGATGAAATATCCCTTACCAGAGGAACGCTGTTGGTCAGTGATCTTCAGTTGTTTTTAGTAGATTTTACTATCATAGCGCCTTCTTCCGGTATGATTATATATAAAACAGACAGGAATGGAACTAAAAGAAAAATCGGATCGACAGTCAGTCTTTTTGACCGGGTTATTGCTACCCTTCCCGATCTTTCATCAATGATTTCCAAGATCTATGTTGACGAAATCGATATAAGTAAAGTCAAAATAGGTCAAAAAGTTAATATTAAAGTAGATGCATTACCTAAAAAGCCATTTACCGGTAGTGTGATCAGCATTGCAAATATTGGTGAACAGTTGCCAAATTCAGACTCAAGAATGTTTGAGGTGCAAATCAGAGTTGATGGTTCTGATCTATCCCTCAGACCTTCGATGACTACAGGAAACAAAATAATCATTCAAACTTATGATGATGTTATTTTTATCCCAATGGAATGTGTACAGACCGGGTCTGACAGCATTCCGTTCGTCTATGGGAAGAATAAAACCAAAAAGATTGTTTTACTAGGTAAATCAAATGAGAAAAATGTAATAGTTGAGCAGGGACTCGATGCCGGTAATATCATTTATCTGATACCTCCTCAGGAGTCTCAGAATTTCAAACTGGTTGGAGAAAACCTTATACCTATTATAAAAGATCGCCGCTAGTATACGGATTGCAGGTCAGAATTTCATGTGGCTTCTATTTGTGCAAATATTTATTAAAAGCATTCTCATCATATAAAAGTATTATATAAAGCTATCCGTTCTTAAGCATTTTTAAACGCCTTTTTGCCCGCGAACTCTGAATATTTGCCCAGTTCGTGCTCAATTCGCATCAACTGGTTGAATTTTTCAATCCTTTCACCTCTGCAACCGCTGCCTGTTTTTAAGTGGCCCGCATTAACAGCAACAGTAAGGTCGGCAATGAAACTGTCGGGGGTTTCGCCACTGCGATGAGAAACAAAGGCATTATATTTATTTTTGTAAGCAAGTTCAATTGTCTCAAGTGTTTCTGTTACAGTTCCGATCTGGTTTAGTTTAATTAAAACAGAGTTTGCTACTCCCCTGGAAATTCCTTCTGCAAGTATTTTTTTATTAGTGCAGAAAAGATCGTCCCCAACGATCTCAATCTTATTTCCTAAAGTATCAGTTAAATTTTTCCATCCGTCCCAGTCATTTTCAGCAAGTCCATCTTCGAGAAGTACAATAGGGTATTGTTTCACCCAGCTTTCCCAAAGTTTTACCATGTCGTCACTGGAAACAAGTTTACCTGTGCTTTTAAATAGTTTGTATTTGCCATCCTCCCACATTTCACTGGCTGCCGGGTCAAGACATATACTAACCTGATCGCCAGGTTTGTATCCGGCTTTATTTATTGCCTCAAGTATTACTTCAACAGCTTCGTCGTTGGATTTCAAATCAGGAGCAAAACCTCCTTCGTCCCCGACTCCTGTGCTGTAACCTTTGGCTTTTAAAACAGATTTAAGAGTATGAAACACTTCAACTCCCATTCGTATAGCTTCGGTAAATGTTTGTGCGCCATGAGGAGCAATCATAAATTCCTGAAAGTCAACATTATTATCAGCATGTTTCCCTCCATTTATTATATTTAAGCATGGCACAGGCAGAAGATGAGCATTAGCGCCTCCGAGATATTGATAAAGAGGAATACCGGCACTCTCAGCTTCGGCTCTGGCATATGCCATTGAGACAGATAGAATGGCATTTGCTCCAAGTTTTGATTTATTGCTTGTTCCATCCAGTTCTATCATGATATAATCCAGCTCACGTTGATTTTTTATTTCTTTACCTGTTATCTCTTTGGCAATGATCTTATTGACGTTTTCAACTGCATTTAAAACGCCTTTCCCTCCATAACGATTTTTGTCTCCATCGCGCAATTCACAAGCTTCGCGCTCACCGGTTGACGCTCCGCTTGGTACCATGGCTCTTGCTTTTGTGCCATCTTCAAGTGTTACATTTGCCTCGATAGTGGGATTACCTCTTGAATCGAGAATTTCCAATGCTGATACATTAATGATTTCCATAATTTTATTTTTTAGAGTTTTATTTTTTCGGTTATTGCCATAAGGTGATCCAGGTCATTATCATATTCTTTAATTAATTTATGAGGAAACTCACCAAATCCTTTCATTCTCCTCGATTTAGAATTATGCAGTGTTTCCCAGATTTTTGTCTTTTTGGCATCAATAATCCTTTGCATACTTTGAACAGCCTTATCGGCATTGTATTTTTCTTTTAATGTACAGGTCAGTAAAAGAGCTTCTTTAATTATTTTTTGATTATGTTCAATTGTTATATTATCGAGGTCTTTCTTTAATTCATAACAGCATGTCTCATTTGAATTTACCATAACATCCTGAAGCTCAAACAGCAACTGCTCAACTACCATTAATGTTGACGATAAAGATCGTTTATGGTTATCGGTAAGTATAATTCTATCTTGCATCATTGAGTATCAGCTTTGAAAGTGAAATGAATAGCAGATAATTTTGGAAGCTGTTGGATTTGTTCAGGTTTTGAGGTTTTCATAGACAACTCCATTTATATTGATTATCAGGAGTTATCAGCCTTTTAAGGCGGTTCATGGTGAACTCCATCACCAGGATTTAAAAGTAATAATTTTCTGCACAAGATAATTCATGGTATGTTAATTTTATTTATCCGGCTACAGGGAGAGCAAGTAATAAATCTATCGCTGGCAGGTAAGCAGCCAACTCGTTTCTAATATCAGGTTATTTATCCTTTATTATATGATTTATTTTAAATGAGTATCGGGAATGATTAATAATAAGGATGAGATTACCTTCGGTGAGCTCGCCCCGCCTAAGCGGGACTCGGTTCCTCGCTAACGCTCGGAATGACAAGTCATTAATTAAGGTAAATAGGAAGAAGTGAGGAATCTCTTATTTATGCTTGCTATTTACTACTGATGCGTTTGATTTCAATATAACATAGTGCCGCGAAGTGGCACAATCTGAATAACCGTGGGTATAAACCCACGGACAACTGTAAACTGAATGTCTCAACCCTGAAGGGGCTGAATATTAGACTGGTATTAAGAGTTCATTATTCAACCCCTCCGGGGTTGCCAGAGGGCTTTTTGTCTTTACCGTGGGTTGCACCCCATGGTTATTGAAATTAAACCCCTTCGGGGTTAGCAGATCAAATCAAATCAAAAAATCAAAGAACGCTTATATCAAATTAATTATCAGTGTTTTAATTAGATTTTTATAAAGTTAACACATCACTACTACTTGCTATTATATAATAAGTTTATATTAATCTTTCCTGATAGTCATTTATTTTAAATGCCAAATTGTTTTGAATCCACCCAATCCATTCCAAGAAGCGACCAGAAATCCAGGGCCAGGTTGTCCAGGACATAATCATAGGGCATCCAGCCATAACCTTTATCACCCCACTCCTTACCCCACGAGTTACGGATCAGAAGGGCCCCTTTGGTTTGCCTGTTGCAGCTAAGGTTCTTAATGATCTTTTCATCATCATAGCCTATAGCCACTATTGCATGTCCCCACTGGGCTGTCTCGCCGCTGCAGGGATAGGGAATACCTCCTTTGACATCGGATTTTTCGAACGAAGGGAATCCCCAGAATCCAAACATCGATGGGATACCGGCTTCAAGGTATTTCTTAACTGAAGCAAGGACATCGGGATAAGGGACTTTTGCCCCCTGCGGATCGTGACAGAAATATTTTAATGCTTCATAATTATCGGCTATTGAATAAACGAATGCACCCGGTTCATCATCAAAATTATCAGTATTATACGGCCAGTATTTCTCTTCAGGCACTCCGCAGAGTACGAGGGCTCCCATTGCACACCGTAACCATCCGCCGGCATCACCGGTAACCTGCATCAGATTACGCGTGGTTTTGTACAGGAAAAGACGGGAGCCGTCAAAATATTTGTTGAAAGCTCTTTTTTGGTAATATTCGACAATGCCGATCCCGGCATGTGCCGTACAGGAACCCAGGCTACCCTGGTTTTCAACCGGAGAGCACCACTTGCGCAGATCGACCGACGTTGGAGCTTTCATTTTACCTGCTCCCATACCGAGTTTTTTGGTCATAGCTTTAATATCTTTTTGATCCTCTGTATAATCACGAAGATCAGGCATTGGTGGCAGCCAGCCGGTACCAACAACCTGGCTGAAACCGGGTAATACTAATTTGCCATAAAGTGTTTCCATATTTATTCCTCCTGATTTATTTTGTTAAAAAATGAATATGTATCTGAAAATCTGTTATTATATTTCATGTACTCAGCTCAATAGTAATTGAAAAAACGAGTATTTCAGCCTTTGTTTTACCACAAAGGCACACCGGGGGAAATACAAAGGTCACAAAGTGTTTTTAACTAACTCCGGTACCTTTTATTTAAATTCCACTTTCTTGAAAGTGGTGCCTTCCGGTCCCATGAAGATCTCATAAAGTTCAGTTATTGTTGGTAATGCAGCAGCCTGGGGCATACCTTTAAGAGCAGCCAGGTCGGAAAGAGCGTTTGTGCTTTTTGCAAGCATGGCTGCCACGGCCTCAATTGTTTCCGGTATCTTGGGATAGGTGGCCACACCAAAAGTATTTATCGAACCATCGGTTAATTTCACATCCACTTTCTTGGAACCAATTCCGTCTTTGATAACCATATACTGTGGATTAGCAAGATCGGGAAGATAGAGAACCGTTGTTTTTATGATATTGTTGGTTGCCGGATCCCTTTCAACCTGAATGTAAGGCTTTGATATATAATATTTTAAGCCAGATGATTGGGTCAGATTCTGATTTGAATAGAATTTTACGGGAGTGCAACCGGTAAGGGCCAGGAGGATCATTAAAACTAAGGCTGCGGATATTGATTTTTTTATCCGCAGACAGTTTGTTTTTAAAGTGAAGGATGGGACATGCATTGAAGCGTTTTCATCCGTGTTAGTGTTTTGCAGGGAGACTTTGTTCATGACGTAATAAAATTTTAAGGTTAGAATATTTAAAGATTTCAGTTTGTTCATCAGCTTCTTTTATAATTCCTGTAACTTTTACTGTCTGAGGAGATCTGCATCTTAAATAAGTTCAGGCCGGAAAAAGTATAGGGGTCTTCCTTAACTATTTCTAAATTCGCATAATCGATTGTTCCGGAGAGAACCTGTATAAAAGTTTTTACCTCCAACTTAAACGACATTGCGAAGCCCCCCTCCTACCTTCCGATTGTCTGACCCTTGCTGTCGCTCTCCACTTCAACCTTGTGGCCAAGCTTCTTTACATTTCTTCCTTTGTTGAATTTAAAGGAATACGAGAACTGTATGAAATTCGCTATATCAATATTAGTGATATTTGTCGAAGAATAAGCAGCGGTCTCGGTTTCTGTCCGGCTGTATTTTATATTCTCCGAGAACGGCAGCAACCAGAATATACCTACGGTGTGGTTCTTTATCTGCCACTGGCCGCCAAAACCATATAGAGGAATACTGTATGTCTTTGATTGTGCATTGATATTCACTCCGTTATAACTCAGGTAGATAAATGCAGTTGTCTTCTTTTTCTTATCAAAATTAACAAATGCATAGCCGCTGACTGCGTAGGAGAAATAATCCCTGGCAGGTATCGAAAACGACCCTTCAGAGTATTTAAAGTAATGACCGTCGTAAATCCTTGCGTTGATGTTTACAAACCATAACATTGCATTGATACCGCCGCCGTATTCATATCCGCTGAGCAGATTGTACGGTTTCGTAAGTGTGGTCAGCGAACCGCCGAGGGGAGATTGAATTATGCTGAACCGGCTACTGACCTTATCAGAAAAGAACTCATCATAAACATAAGGTGAGAAATAATTGCTGCCGAAACTCCATGAATAGGTAAACTGCAGGCGATTGCGGTAATCAGGCCTCAGATCAGGATTACCCTGTGTAACGTCATAATTCTGACCGATTTTCCAGTAGGGATTCATAATATAAATACCGGGACGGTTTATTCTCCGGTTATAGGTCAGCTTTAAATTATGGGATGCAGAAAATCTATATTGCATATTGGCTGAAGGCAGGAAACAGGAATAATCAGGTCTGGTGACAGAATCAGCCATGATATGGCTATTTTCGACCCTCAGCATAGCCTGGATCCCGAATTTCTTCAGATTAAAGGTAACACCGCCATATATAGAGTTCCTAAGCTCGGCATATTCAAACAGATTACTTTCTTCCTGGCTATTTATTTTAAAATCGTAGGCCATCTTCTGATAATAGAACTGATACCCTGTTTCAATTTTTGTGCTTAATCCGACAGGATATACATAATCGAGCTTCGCCGAGAAGTAATTCCGTCTGTTTAGATCTTCTTCCAGCCTGGAATAGGTATCAAGAATCACATCACTGTTATATGGATGCCGGGAATTTGAAAAATCATTTTCCGTGCCAGATTTGAACGTGTAATAGGTCGCCTCAGTTGTGAATTCCTCAACAGGCTTTTTAAATGTCCTTTTATAAAAGAGCGAAAATGAAGCTTCATCGCTTCGCAGGCCATTGGTTGTAAGTGATGAGATCGTATTCAGGGGAATATCACTTTTATACAGTATTGTATTGTTTGGCAGTTCCGTATTCTGATGTATAGGTTTGTAATTGACGTTGAAGCTCAGGCTGTTTCTGTCGTTCATATAGTAATCGAATCCGCTGTTGACAGACGACTGGGAGACTTTTATCCCTCCATTGCCTGTCATAGCAGTTGTTGAATCAATCGTAGTGAACCGGCTCTCATCTTCAATGCTGATATTGAGACTCTGCGTTACAGACGTTGCCGTCACATAAAAGGTTATTTTACCTACTGCATAATCGATACTTCCCGTTGCCGTGCTTGTGACCTTATTGAACGGTTTTAAGCTGAGAGAAGTGTTGCCGTTTATTCCGTGCCTGGCTTCCTTTTTAAGGATTATGTTTATTACTCCATCTATGTTGCCTTCATACTTACCCGACGGGTTGCTGATGATCTCAATAGTCTGGATATCAGACGGAAGAAGCCTGGCAAGGAATTCCTTATCGCGCTGTCTTCCATCAACCTGAATTATGAAATTACTGCTGCCGTTAAGAGTTACATTGTTCTGGAAATCGACATTGACCTGGGGTATCTTTTTCAGGAGATCGTACCCGTTGCTCGAGGCTTTGGATACAACTTCCGGAATGGAATATACAGTACGGTCAACCAACTCCTTGCCTCTAAGCCGTTCGCCAACCACCGCGACTTCACTGAGAGTTGCTGTTGTTTCTGCAAGGTAGATGGTATCAACGAGAAATTCATTCACTCCTTCTTTGACAGTAACTTCCCTCCCATTCGATTTGTATCCGACGAAACTGGCCCTGACAAAATAATTCCCCGGTTTAATTTTCTCAAGAAGGTAACCTCCGTCAGTCAGGGTTATGACTCCCGTAATCATCGCTGAGTCAGGTAGCTGAAGCAGGGCGACAGAAGCAAATTGCACAGGAGATCTATCCTTTTCGTAGCTAACGTTTCCTTTTATGTTCTGTGCCTGTGCAGCAAAAGAGACAGACAAGAGCAATAAGGCAATATATATTCTCATGCTAATTGTATTTCAATTTACTGTAATGCGATGACCTTCGTTTCTCCATTAATATCCATGGGCATCTGCATGCTGAAGCCCGGACCGCTGACCCCCAGGTTTCCTGAGATATGTGATTTGGAATTATCTTCAACGATCAGCCCTGTTCGTATATTGATCACCATATTTGATTTGCTCAGTCCTGTCAGGTTGTCATAGGTTACGGTGGCTCCACCCGATTGGATCGGAGCTGCATTTTCTGCTGCCCTGATATTCGATTCAACAGAAACATTTGCATAATTGCCTTTTATTCCGTCGAGATGATAAGTGGTTATTATTGCCAGCAGCATTCCTCCGGAATTTGTTTGTTCTGTTATAGTCCAGTCATCACCTTTAGAAACCTGTTTGCCAGGCAGGTGCCAGGTAAAACTGCCGATCATGGTTTTCAGGTTGTCGTCGCTTATTGTACCTGCAATCTGCTTTTTCATGGCAGTAGCCAATGGTTCAGCCAGAGTAATAGAACCGGTATCCTGTAAAACAAGGCCGGACAGCATCTTTGAATTCACAATTTCAATAGGCTTACCTGTAAAATCTATTTTGACATAAAGGGCATTTTTACTTAACCTGTTCATTATGCATGACATAATATCGGCTGTTTCTGATGATTTTATATCACCTTCAAGGGTCGAATTGATATTTATTGTTTGACCCATTGAATTGGTATTTGTAATCAGCGTATCAAAATGTATTTCAGTGATCATAAAATCAGGTGTCACATCAATCATTTTCAGGGAGATTGTATACTCGACTTTCGAATCTACTGTTTGCTGGTTGCCGTTTACCGTTTGAATAACTGTCTGCCCGGAAACAGACTTTAAGCGGTATAATTTGTTTTTCTCCAGGTTCATCTTAAGGCTTCCGCTCTCCTGTGCCACTGCCGAAATAAAGAACATGACAGCAATACTTGACAATAAAATCTTTTTCATTAGTCTGGTCTTAATTAGTTTATACAAAAATACAACTGAAATAATTAGTTATCAATAATATTATTCGGTTAACCGCGGAATTTTACCGGTGAAATAAGGCAGGGAGGGGGTGTTTGAAATGACTGATGAGCAGCGGGGAACCAGCCTGCAGCCTTGGTGTGTTACCCGAAGCAAGATCGGGCAAGAGATCTTTTTGTTTCAGATATGGAAAAAGCTATCAAGCCGGTTCCCTTTCTTAAGCCGGTAATGGTAAAAGAAAAATATCAGTGCAACAGGAAGAATGGAAACAGCTGCAATGAGTGACCATCGCAAATTCACAAAACCTTTCAGGTATTTATCCAATATCATTTCTGTAATAATGCAAAATCCTGATAAAATAATAAATGCTGCAGCAATAATATTTAGTCCTTTAAAATGGGCAATCTTGTAAAGAATAATAATACTACCCGCAGTAATAAATGCAGCAATTGTGACAGGAAGACCAACCGGGAAAAACCATTTCCTGCCGGTGCCAATCAGGTCAATAAAAAAAAGAGCTGTCAGAATTGTAAGCATCTGTAAGACGACTATTGTCAATGTCCTCTTGAATGCAAACAGGAAAAGTGTCAGAGTTATCCAGGCTGCTGATATTGACACATCAGAGATAAGTGACCATCTCAGTCCTTTGCTTATTAACAGGTCAACAATAGTACAGACAGTAATTCCGGAAAAAGCAATTATTCCGCTTAATTCCCAGAGATGCTTCCTGTTTTCTTTTTTGTGAAGCTGAATGATATCTGAAGGATAATTCTCAAAAATATGTTCCTGTTCGCCGTTATTCCCCAGATGCTTGCCGCACAGCGGGCAGATCTCTAATCCATCATCCAGTTCAATACCGCAATTACCGCATAATATCATGGTTGGTGCTTTTAGTTGTTATTCAAAATTTTAACATGAATACCGGCATCAGTAAAATGCCCAAAAATATGCTTTTCAAGTTCATTTGATTGCGTGATATTACAAAAGCAGATCCTTAGTTTATCTTTATATGAAACCAGAGCGCTGCATACCTTTACTTTTGAGTTGGGAGGAGGCGGGATGAGTTCGAATGATTCAACCATCTCTTCCATTCCTCCCGGGAGAGTCACCAGTCCAAGATTCGTAACTAAACCTGACCAGCGTTTAGAGGCTAAATTCTTAAAAATGGAAGTGATAACCATTTTTTTAATGAATAGAGGCAGTAACCTGACAATTAATATCTTTTCGTACCTGACATTCGATGACATAAATCTTGAGATTTGTTTGATATTGGCACTTATCTGCAACTGGTTATGAACTAAACTAAGTATCTCCTCAAATGAGTAAGTTCCCAGCCTCAGGTCAATTTCCGGTAACACAAAAAGAGAAAAATTGCGCATTGTCCTGCTGGGAAATTTTTTTCTCATGTTAACCGGTACTTCAATCCTTAATACTTTTCGGTTTTCTTTCTTACTTTTTTCTTTCCATGAAACAAAGATCTTCTGGAGTGAATAAAGGTATACTGACACAAAATACTCTGTTACAGACACTTTATGCTTCCGGGATACTTCAAGGATCTCATCAACTTTGACCTCAGCATGAAGCACTCTCATTCCTGGGTTCTCATTAAGTTTGAAAGGAAGATGCCAGGCTTTTACAAGTTTGGATGGAGGGGGTAGTCTTTGAAAGAACTTGTTGTATCCGTCCTCAAACTCCTCTTCGGATGCCGGCATTGTGGGCAGTTTTATATCTCCCGATGAACTGATTTGTTTACCAGTAAGTGTCAGGTATGTGTAAAGCAGGGATTTCAGATATTCCAGTGCACCTTCGCCATCGGTTAGTATATGAATGAACTCAACAGAAATCCTTTTACCTTTAATTATCACCCTGTACAGGGGTTCATTTTTCCTTTTTACGGCAAATGCAGTGCAGGGGATCTCTTCTTCAACCTGGATACGAGGCAGCTGATCGTTAAACTCAAGAAAATGCCAGAATATCCCACTTCCCAGGGAAACACTGAAGTATGGAAACCTCTTTGAAGTTATTGCCACAGCTTCAGTGATGGCTGAATATCTTACAGGTTCCATCAACGATGCAGTTATCCTGAACACTGATGTAAGATCATCTGATATTATTGCCGGAAATAGTTTCGCGGCATTATCAAGCTTCAGCCAACCTCTCTCCTGAAAAGATTTTGTATTTATAGCTTTACCTCATTTATATCATGTAAAGATAAAACGTTTATCATAATGCTGATTGCAGATTGATAAACTAATGATCCGTTTTATTATTTTAAAGCTCTTATTATGGCACATCGCTTTTTTATATAATTACCTGGAATGTCTTTTAAAAAAGGCCCAGATCACCTCGTTGGCATCAATATCCCTGCTGGTTTTTCCCACGATCCATGCAGGCAGATATTGAATACCACCCGGCCAGGTGTGCCCGCCACCATCAATTGAATATAGAATTACTTCAACGCCATCAGTATTATTAATGTACTCTTTCCTTGTTACTCTTGTACCATCTTTGGGATCGATATCCGGCTCCTCAACCACAACAGGCAAAGTTGAGCAGTGATCGCGGTTTACCCAGAATTCAACAGATTCATTCACAGATAAGACTTTTCCCAGTTTTATCCTGTGGAAAATGCTGTAAATATCACCACCCTCAAACGGTACCAGGGGATCATTTACATTATTAATGGCCAATACTGAAACCGGCCTGGATGGGGAGCATTCATGCAAAAGCATATTAGGAATATTCCCGTCAACAGGAGCAATCGCAGTAATTTTATAAGATAGTTCACAAGCCAGACGATACGACATTATAGCGCCATTTGAAATACCTGTAACATAAACACGTCCCGGATCTATATTGTAATCTTTTATCATAGAGTCTATTAATGCAGAAATGAAGCCAACATCATCAATGTTTTCTCTATGTGCACGATCGTTTGCTTCTTCATCCATTCTGCCATCATTCCAGTTCAGCTCTATACCATCAGGATAAACCACAAAGAAACCATCCTTATCGGCCAGTTTATTAAAACCTTTACGTGTAACGAGAATCATGCTTTCGCCATTTCCTCCCCTTCCATGCAAAGCAATAACCAGTGGCAACCGGACAAATTCATTATATAATGACGGAATATGAATATGAAAAGTCCGTTCCAGATTATCATGCATAAATGATGACTTCTGATCACTACCATAAGTCGTCGGAAAGTATATTAAATTGACTCCGACCAGCACTTTTATAAATACAGACAGTCGGGTCTTTATGTAATGTAAAATCTTAAAGCCAAATGTGCCATTGTTTCCGGCTTTTAATAACACGCACTCAGTCAGGTGGTTCATCTATTTTTTATAATTAATAATCTCATCGGGTACCTTCCTTGGAGTTGCAGCCGAAACCGCATCAACACTCTTATCAATATTCCCGACACGGAGTACAACCACAGCTTTGTAGCCGGCAGGTATCTGATAAGCTTCACGCATTGAGTTTATTTTACCGGCAGGACTGCCATATATACGTGCACCAAGACCAATTCCTC
>Ga0315542_1000333_pt1 | contig 29096 bp, 18 predicted proteins | sample SalMarSW160120MG_FD_202541 | JGI IMG/M metagenome (GOLD analysis project Ga0315542, IMG submission 202541) | Salt marsh sediment microbial communities from the Plum Island Ecosystem LTER, Massachusetts, United States - Salt Marsh Sediment SW1601-20 ... | reverse complement strand
TTCTAATAAGAAAAACACCTTTCCGCTCAAAGAGAAAACTGAGAGATCCGTTAGTTCCGAGGCTACCTCCATACTTATTAAAGGCTGATCTCACAGATGCCACTGTCCTGTTATTATTATCGGTAAGACATTCCACAAAAACGGCTATACCTCCCGGAGCATAACCTTCAAACGATGTTTCAATAAAACTCTCAGCATCCGCACCTGTTGCTTTTTTTATAGCTCTCTCAATATTATCTTTAGGCATATTTGCACCCTTGGCGTTCTGAACAGCGAGTCTCAGCCTTGCATTGGATTCGGGATCACCTCCTCCCTCTTTTGCTGCAATTATTATCTCTTTGATAATTTTGGTAAATTTTTTACCTCGTTTCGCGTCTATCGCACCTTTCTTACGTTTTATTGTTGACCATTTGCTATGACCTGACATACTCTGAATATTTATTTTATTGATGCAAATTTAAATAATTCTTTTATACCTCATTCATACTTTATACTTTTGTGCGACCAAATAGAGGTGAGAGGTGAGAGGTGAGAGACCGGAAGCCGGTAGCCGGTCGCCTGTGAATTCTTAACAGAATATTATTGGAATGTCAAAAAAAGTATACATAGAAACCTACGGATGTCAGATGAATGTTGCTGACAGTGAAGTTGTTGTATCTATTCTTTCAGATGCCGGGTTTGAAGCGACTGAGGAAATTGACAATGCTGCATTAATATTGATAAATACCTGCTCTATCCGCGACAATGCTGAACAGCGGATATGGGGTCGTCTTAAGGCTATCAGCCATCTTAAAAAACGCAGGAATGACCTGAAAATAGGGGTAATCGGTTGTATGGCAGAAAGACTTAAAGAAAAGCTTATTGAAACAGATCAGCTGGTCGACATTGTGGTCGGACCCGACGCTTACCGCCAGCTTCCGTCACTGGTTTCAGAAGCGGAATCAGGGCATAAGGCTGTTAATGTACTGCTATCACGCGAAGAAACCTATGCTGATATAGCACCCGTGCGTATGGATAAGAACGGCGTATCTTCTTTTGTTTCAATAATGCGAGGTTGCAATAACATGTGCGCATATTGTGTAGTTCCCTATGTAAGGGGGGCAGAGAGAAGCCGTGATCCGGAGTCTGTACTCCGTGAGGTTAATGAGTTGTATGAAATGGGTTACAGGGAGGTAACTCTTCTTGGACAGAATGTTGACTCGTACAAATGGGAAAACCCTGGTGAGATTGTTGAGTTCCATAACCTTCTTGAAAAAGTGGCATCGGTTAATTCTCTTTTAAGAGTAAGGTTTTCAACTTCGCATCCAAAAGATATTTCAGACGAACTCCTCTATACCATAGCAAAGCACGATAATTTATGCAAACATATTCATCTGCCGGCCCAGAGCGGGAGCAGCCGTATTCTTAAACTGATGAACCGGGAATATTCGAGGGAATGGTATAAAGGCAGGGTGAACGCCATACGAAGAATTATTCCGGATTGTGCTCTCTCAACTGACATGATAACAGGGTTTTGCACTGAAACAGAACAGGATCATAAAGAATCTCTTTCGCTTATGGAATGGGTTGGATTCGACTTTGCATACATGTTTAAGTACAGTGAAAGACCTGGCACAAGGGCTGCAAGAAAATTTGAGGATGATGTACCTGAAAAGATCAAATCGGAACGATTGAGTGAGATGATAACTTTTCAGAATAAGCTTTCGGCAAAATCGAAAAAGGGCGATGTTGGTAAAGTGTTTGAAGTTCTGATTGAAGGATTTTCAAAGAGATCCCCGGAATATTTTTCGGGGCGTACTTCTCAGAATAAAGTAGTTGTTTTGCCTGCGACAGGTTTGAAAAAAGGTGATTATGTGAAAGTGCTTATCGAAAGATCCACCTCCGCCACCCTTATAGGAAAATGCATTTAATAATTGAATTATTTGTTCATATCTGTACTTAGATGTACCTTGCAATAGGTTTGAGGCTGACTTATATTATGCGGGACCAGTTTTTTGGCTTAATTTTTGCTGGTTATATATTTTATAATGAGGATGGTCAATACCCTTGTATGAGCTTCAAAACCAAAAATGAAAGTTTAGCTTGAAAAGCTTGCATAGAAAACTGGTTATTTAGCAATATCATATAAAAATATTTAATGTCATGAAAACAAAACTATTATTTTTAATTATGTTATCTTTCCTGTGTATCAATAATATATCAGCACAAAAGAGCAACAAGAAGATAACAATTACAGGTACCATACTGGATGCTGACAGTGTGCCTATTCCCAATTCAATTATTATGATCGATGGTCAAAAAACCAATTCTGTAACTAATTCCAATGGAGAATATAAAATTAAAGTAAAACCCACTGCAAAAAGAATCGGGATTTTCACATTTGGCAGCGGTTTCAGAGAGGAAGCTATAAATGGAAGGACCAATATCACAATCAGGTTATCAAAAGTGACGGCACAAAAACCTGATGAGGTTAACGCTGAAGGAGAACAGGGTGTAGGTGTCGGCTATGCAAGTGTAAAAAAGAAAAATGTGACCACCCAGGTTAGTTCAATTGACGGAACGAAGAGTAAATATGCTTCTTACAGTAATATTGCAGATATGATACAAAGGGAAGTTTCTGGTGTTAAGATTAGTGGGTCAACCGTAGTAATCCAGGATTCCAAAGATTTTTTTGGCAGCGTTCCTGCTCTGATTGTGGTAGATGGTGTTTATATGAATGGTCTCCCTGATATCTCTCCCGTACAGGTTAAATCAATTGAAGTGCTCAAGGGTGCCTCAGCAGCAATTTATGGTAGCCGAGGGTATGGAGGGGTAATAGTTATCAAAACCAAGATCCAGAATGATAAATAGGAGATTCTTACTTATTTTTTTCCTCCCAGTATAAGCTGCAATTCACCTAACTGCTTATCTGATATTTTCGACGGAGTATCAAGCATAATATCCCGGCCTGAATTGTTCTTTGGGAATGCTATGAAATCGCGAATCGAATCCTGTCCTCCGAACATTGCAACCCACCTGTCAAAACCAAAAGCCACTCCGCCATGAGGAGGAGCTCCATATTTAAATGCATCAAGAAGAAAACCGAATTGTTCAGTAGCCTCCTCATCGGTGAATCCCAAAACTTTGAACATCAATCTTTGAACCGAAGCATCGTGTATTCTTATCGAACCTCCTCCTATCTCAACACCATTAATTACGAGGTCATAGGCGTTTGCCCTTACCTTCCCCGGGGCCGTCTCCATCAAATGAAGATCTTCCGGTACCGGTGAGGTAAAGGGGTGATGCATTGCGTAAAACCTGCCGGTCTCTTTATCCCATTCAAAAAGCGGAAAATCTATTACCCATAAGGGAATGTATATATCCTGATTTCTGAGGCCAAGCCTGTTTCCCATTTCAAGTCTGAGTTCAGACAATGCAGCCAGAGTTTTCTTCTTATCACCGGCAAGTATTAATACAAGGTCACCGGGTTTTGCATTCACCAGATCAATCCATTTTTTAAGCTCCTCCGGTGTATAAAACTTATCGACAGATGATTTTAGTGAGCCATCCTTGTTATACCTTAAATAAACAAGTCCCTTTGCTCCTATTTGTGGTTTTCTGACAAAATCAGTAAGGTCATCGAGTTGCTTCCTGGTGTAATCTGAACATCCTTCAGCACATATACCTCCGATATATTCCGAAGAGTCAAACTCCGCAAAGTCATGTCCCTTTACAATTAAAGTCATATCTTTCAATTTCATCCCGAAACGCAGATCAGGCTTATCTGATCCGTAAGACTCCAAAGCTTCCTGGAATGTGAGCCGTATGAAGGGGTCCGTGAATTCAATACCTTTTATCTGTTTGAAAAGATATTTTGCAAGACCTTCAAATGTATTAAGCACATCATCTCTCCCGACAAAAGACATTTCGCAATCGATCTGGGAGAATTCCGGTTGTCTGTCGGCTCGCAGATCCTCATCGCGGAAACATTTAACAATTTGAAAGTACTTGTCAAAACCGGCAACCATAAGAAGTTGCTTGAGTGTTTGAGGCGACTGGGGCAACGCATAAAAACTGCCCGGCTGCATCCTTGAAGGAACAACAAAATCGCGTGCACCTTCAGGAGTTGACTTAATGAGAACAGGTGTCTCAACTTCGATAAAACCTATTGAATCCATGTATTTACGAACTTCCTGCGATACTCGGTGACGAAGAATAATATTGTTTTTTACAGTAGTCCTTCTCAGGTCGAGATACCGGAATTTCATTCTTAGTTCTTCCCCCCCGTCAGTTTCCTCTTCAATGGTAAAAGGTGGTGTTTCACTGCGGTTGAGAATATTGAATTCAATAACATCTAATTCTATTTCACCTGTGGGGATCTTCGGGTTCTTATTGCTTCTTTCCCTTATTTTACCAGTGGCCTGTACGACAAACTCACGTCCCAGTTTACGGGCCTTCTCGCACAACTCTCTGTTTGTCTCCATATTGAATACGAGCTGTGTTATTCCGTACCTGTCGCGAAGATCTATAAAGGTCATTCCTCCAAGATCTCTCGATTTCTGAACCCATCCGCATAAAATAACGTTCTCCCCGACATTATTTATGTTTAATTCGCCACATGTGTTTGTTCTGTACATCTTATCTTTGAAAATTTCATCAAAAATAGTCATTTAAAATTTTTCAACGTATTAAGATACGTTTTTTAATAAATTGATGATACAGAGGGTGTCTCAAAAGTTGAAATCCATTAACCGCGAAGGTCGCAAAGATCTAAATATAAGTATTTTACCTTTGCGTACTTTGCGCCTTCTTAGAGTTCTTTGCGGTTAAAAATGACTTTTGAGACACCCTCATAATTAATATTATCGGTTCTAAACTAACAGAACTTGCATGAAATGTGATTTTTAATGAACCAAATTCAATAAGAGTTGTTAATATACCATTAAAGAATAAACAAGGGTTAATTATTATTAACACCCTTGCATTGATTTGATATGTTTTATGTACGAGACTTTTTTACAGCCAAGAAAGTTAAACAGAAGACTCATTTTTAATGACGTCAGGGGCAGGAATAACAAATGAAATATACTGTTTGGTTGTTATAAATTTTCATATGAATTTTAAAATTTAATGAAATGGCTAACAATAACCCTGAAAAAAGATTAAGAGATCTGGAATATGAGCTGAATAACCTGGATTCGCAGGCAGCTGACCAATCATTGAAAAAAGAAAAAAAGTTCAGGAAAGCAATTGAAGATACTCTCCCGAGTGGTATTGCCGTGATAGATGATAAGGGGAAGCAGATATATGTTAATCAATCATTTTGCGATCTTGTTGGTCTGGAAGAAGAGGAACTTCTTGGCATGCGTCCACCATATGCTTACTGGGCCAGGCAGGATATGGATAACATAAACAAGGCAATGGACCTTACACTTAATAATAATGCCCCGAAAGAGGGATTTGACCTTGTTTTTTGCCATAAATCAGGAAAACTAATACCTGCCAGAGTAATTATTACTCCCTTCTTACAGGAAGATGGGAGAACATTCTGGCTGGCCAATGTAATGGATATAACTGATCAGAAGATGAAAGAGAGTGCATTAAAAGAATCTCAAATGCTTCTGAAATCAAGTATAGAGAGTCTTAAAGACACAATAGTTTTTTCAATTGACCGGAACTACAAATATCTGTTATTCAACCGGGCCCATATAGATGCAATGAAATTTGCCTATGATGCGGAGATAAAAACAGGAATAAATTTTCTCGAATGTGTTACCAAGGAAGAAAACAGAATAGTATTAAAGGAAAGCTTCGACAGAGCATTCAAAGGAGAATCTGTTTCAATTTTACAGACTTTTGGTGATATTAATATTGACTATTATGAGGTTTTCATTGATCCAATTTATAATGAAAATAGTGAAATAGTCGGCTGTACCGGGCTGGCCAGGAATATTACCGAGCGAAAAAAGATGGAACTGGAACTCAAGGAAAGTGAAACAAAATTTAAAGAAATAGTTGACCAGATTAATGATGGAATTATTGTATATGACGAGCAAGGTAAAATTGTAATCTGGAACCAGGGCACTGAAAAAATAAGTGGAGTAAAAGCCGAAGATGCTATAGATAAAAATATCGTTGATATTCGTTATCAGTTTATACCACCTGAAATAAGGGACAGAACAAAAATTGAAAACAGAATAAAGAAAATGTTAAAGCTTCAGGCTCCTGAAGCTTTTAACAATATAGTGGACAGTGAAATAATTACATTAACACCGCCGTTCAGACGAAGTGTACAAAGCAATACATTCCCAATTAAACTTGACGGATGCATTTTGTTCTGTGCCGTTATCAGAGATATTTCTGAAACAAAAAGATACGAAAAAGAGCTGGTCAGGATAAGTGAAGATAAGGATAAGTTTTATTCCGCCATTGCCCAATACCTTTATACCCCATTCAGCACATTCCATAACTTCACTAAAGTGATGACTGTGGAAATGGATTCACTCCCGATTAAAGAGCTTCAAAAAATGGCTGTAATAATGAGAAAATCTGCTACTAACCTCTACAGCCTCCTCGATAATCTGCTCCAATGGACAAAGATGAACCAGGGAAAAATTACTTTCAACCCTCAAAAGCTTGATCTCATATCAACCAGCCAGGATGCTCTTTCCCTGCTTAAATCAAATGCCGATATGAAAAATATCAGTATCAATCACCAGATTTCAGAAGAGATAACTGTTTTTGCCGATGTATTCATGATCAAAACAATTTTGAGAAATCTTGTTTCGCACATAATAAAATGTATAAAAAAAGATGGGGAGATAAAGATATCGGCCTTTCAGAGTCCACAGGATATCACTGTGTCAGTGCAGGATAAAAGTTCAGCATTATCAGCCGATGAGCTGACTAATCTGCTTAACGCCTCAGAAATATATACCGCAATAAATACTTCAGAAGAAAAAGGGACAGCCCTGGGCTTATTACTTTCCAAGGAATTCATTGAAAAACATGGAGGTAAAATCTGGGTCGAGAACTCTAATGGTGACGGGACCAGCATTAAATTTACCCTGCCAGCATCTGCCGAGACTCTAAAAGCAACAAAAAGCTGATTCTGAAATAGCAAATCCAGGTTTTCTTTCTACTTTTAGGAATCAAACTTATTTATCATGACTCAGAACAACAAAGAGCACTTTATGAAAGCTGCCCTTGCTGAAGCCAAAAAAGCATTTGATAAAGATGAGGTTCCTGTAGGTGCTGTGGTAGTATGCAATAATATTATCATTGCCAGGGCTCATAATCTTACCGAAACGTTAAATGACCCTACAGCTCATGCCGAGATGCAGGCAATCACAGCTGCAACAAACTGGCTCGGCGGCAAATATCTCACAGACTGTACCATATATGTTACTCTGGAACCGTGTGGAATGTGTGCAGGGGCTATTGGGTGGAGCCAGGCTTCTTCTCTTGTATTTGGATCAGCCGATGAGAATAAGGGTTACAGAACAGTATCAGGTTCGCTGTTACACCCAAAAACTGTGGTTGAGCCAGAAGTGCTTGAGGAGGAATGCAGGGAATTATTGGTCAGATTCTTTAAGAAGAGAAGGTAGAACATGGCTAAAAAAGACTAATTTTATACAAAATTGCCGGGATGACATTCGATAACAGTAAAACAATAATCAGTCTCAGAATTAAACTATTTGGAGCAACCATTGTTTTTATTGCCTATATAATCCTTGCTTATTTTTCAAAAACCATAAAATTCCCCCTGCTTGGGATGAGCGATACAGCATGGACACTCATCCTGGTAGCTGTATATCTTTTTATAGCATTCCTGCCTATGATACTAAACTATCAGTTCATTTTCTTTTCTGACGATACCGAAAAGTTAGTTTTCCGCTATTTTAGTGCAGGTATTGTAGGAGGGAGAAAAAATTCAATTGAAATAGACAAGAGATCTTTTTACGGGTTTAAGCTTGAATCAAAGCTTTTTGGCCTTATACAAAGCATCACCCTTTTACAGAAATTTCAGGAGGGGGTTGCAAAATACCCGCCTGTTTATATAAGTGCGCTCTCGCGTGAAGAAAAGGGCAGGATTTTAAAATCCTTAAATTCCTGTGCACCCCCTTCGTGAATGTTATCATTTGATAACATGAGATTTATCATTTTTAATGTAGTTGGATCACAGCAAATTTGATAAACATTTTTATCCCTGTCACAACTAAAAATTATAATAATGAACGTAGATAAAATCATGAACAACCTCGAAAAGAAACATCCGGGAGAGGTTGAGTATTTACAGGCAGTCAGAGAAGTTCTGGAATCGATTGAGGAAGTTTATAATGAGAACCCGCAGTTTGAATCTGCAAACATTATTGAACGCATCATTGAACCCGATCGTGTCATAACTTTTAAGGTACCATGGATTGATGATGAAGGAAATGTAAAGGTAAACCTTGGTTACCGTATCCAGTTTAATAATGCAATTGGACCATATAAAGGAGGTCTTCGTTTCCACCCGAGTGTTAATCTTTCAATTCTTAAGTTCCTCGGTTTCGAGCAGATATTCAAAAATGCACTCACCACTCTTCCTATGGGTGGTGGAAAAGGCGGTTCTGATTTTGATCCTAAAGGTAAATCAAACACCGAGGTTATGCGATTCTGCCAGTCGTTCATGCTTGAACTGTGGAAATACATTGGTCCTGAAACTGATGTCCCTGCTGGTGATATTGGAGTTGGCGGCCGCGAGATAGGTTTCTTATATGGTATGTACAAGCGGTTGGCTGGCGATCATTCCGGTGTGTTGACCGGGAAAGGCAGTAACTGGGGAGGATCTCTTATCCGTCCTGAAGCCACAGGCTTTGGCTGTGTCTATTTCGCGAAAGAGATGCTTGCAACACAGGGAGAATCTTTTAAGGACAAAAGGGTGGCAATAAGCGGCTTTGGCAATGTAGCCTGGGGAGCAGCACTGAAAGCAACAGAATTGGGAGGTAAAGTAGTGACAATATCAGGGCCCGATGGCTATATATACGACCCCGATGGTATTTCAGGAAGGAAAATTGAGTATATGCTTGAACTGCGAGCTTCGAATGAGGATATCGTCAAACCCTATTCATATGAATTTCAGGGTGTGGAATTCCATGAAGGCAAACATCCATGGGAAGTTAAGGTTGACATAGCTCTTCCATGTGCAACACAAAATGAGCTTAATGGTGAAGATGCCCGGAAACTTGTTGATAACGGTTGCTTATGTGTATGCGAGGGCGCTAACATGCCAAGCACTCCGGAAGCAATAACTATCATTCAGAAAAACGGACTCCTTTTTGCGCCAGGGAAAGCATCAAATGCAGGTGGTGTAGCCACGTCGGGACTGGAGATGACACAAAACTCCATGAAGCTTCGCTGGAACAGACAGGAGGTCGACGGTCGCCTGCACGAGATCATGTGTAATATACATGAACAGTGTGTCAAACATGGCATGAATGAAAATGGTTATGTTGACTATGTTAAAGGCGCAAATATTGCCGGATTCCTGAAGGTTGCAAATTCAATGCTGGATATGGGGGTAATATAAGGCACTAGACGCTGGGCTCTGGACGATGGTTTTAAAATCCCCTCCAGGGAGGGGCAAGGGGTGGGTTTTTTAGATGCTGGGCACATAAAATTAATGTATGCGATTTCTACAATAGTATAATTGAAACATATTGAAATAAAAAAGGGCTGATTATTTGGCTCTTTTTTTTTATCTTTATATGTCTCAATTTCTTGTGCTATGCCAGATATATCACTCAAGCATAAAATTGCTTTAGGGCTGATCCCGCGTATCGGTGATATTAATGCCCGCAAACTTGTTTCCCATTTTGGCAGCGTGGAAGCAATATTCCATGAACCTTACAGAAATCTTGTGAAGATACCGGGGATAGGTGGCGGCCTGGCAAAATACATAAGCGACAGGTCATATCTTGACACTGCTGAAAAAGAGGTCGAATATGTTACAAAGAACAATATCAAAACATATTTTTATCTTGATAATGATTACCCTTTCAGACTGAGACAATGTGATGATTCACCGGTTGTATTCTTCTTCAATGGCAACTGTGATCTTAATGCTCCAAAGATGTTAAGCGTTATCGGAACACGCAATGCTACAAGCCGTGGAAAAGAACTATGTGAAAAAATCATCGGGGGACTGGCTGCCGGGCATCCTGATCTGGTTATTATAAGTGGCCTGGCCTACGGCATTGATATAACATCTCACAAAGCAGCTTTGTCACATAATCTGAAAACAATCGGGGTTCTTGGTCATGGATTTAAAACAACCTACCCGGCTGTACATTCTGCAATTGCCAGAACTATGGTTAACCAGGGAGGTCTTTTGACAGATTTTCTTTCAGATGCCCTGCCGGAACGTAACAATTTTATTAAGAGAAACCGGATAATTGCCGGGTTGTCCGATGCCACCCTGGTTGTTGAATCAGGCATTAAAGGAGGTGCGCTAATAACAGCTGATATTGCCAGTTCATATAACCGTGATGTTTTCGCAGTACCGGGGCGACCCGACGATCAATGGTCGGCAGGATGCAACAGTCTTATCAAAGAAAATAAGGCGGCTCTCGCGGAAAGCTCGGATGATATTGAGTATTTTCTGAACTGGAAACCTGAAAAGTCGAAGATACCAGTACAAAGAAAGTTATTTTCCGATCTTGATGATACTGAAAAAATTATCTGCGAGTTACTTATGAAAGAGGGCGAAATGACCATCGACAATTTATGCCGGTCGATCAACATACCGGTTTATAAGTTATCATCGTTACTTCTCAGGATGGAGTTTAACGGCGTTCTAAAGTGCTTACCCGGCAACCTTTATCGCTTTGCCTGAAAAATAATATCAATTTGCCAATATGGGAAAAAAGAAATATCTTGCTTATATTAAAATAATTAAAAGGTTACCTATATGAAAAAAATCGCTACACTATTATCCGTATTGCTGCTGATAAGCGGGAATCTGTTGCAGGCCCAGTCGCTCGAAGAAATTCTTAAAGATTACTTTGCCGCTATGGGCCAGGACAGTGTTCTGAAAGTGAACACACAGAAACTAACTGGTAAAATGGTCCAGGGCGGAGTTGAAATTCCTATAATACAAATGGCTAAACGACCTGATAAAGTCCGCGTTCAGGGTACATTTCAGGATTTGACCTTTGTGCAAACCTATAATGGAAAAGAGGGATGGAGTCTGAATCCTTTTTCGGGTGCAACAGATCCACAGCCAATGTCTGATGATGAACTTAAATCAATGAAATACCAGGCCGATATGGATGGTATGCTATGGAACTGGAAAGATAAAGGTTACACCGTAACTTACGATGGTAAAGAAGATATGGAAGGGACTCCATGTTATAAGATAAAAATTGTCACAAAAGAAGGAGACTCTTTCACATATTATATTGATTCTGACTCATATATTTTACTCCGGACAAATTCTAAAATCAAGATAATGGGAAATGAGTCGGAAAGTGATTCTTATTATAGCAACTATATGCAGGTACATGGCATGGCTGTACCGGGTAAAGTTGAGAATAAAGTGCATGATCAGCTGGCGGGTACCATAGTTATTGACACGGTGAAACTGAACATTCAACTGCCTGACAGCCTTTTTGAGAAGCCTTCAAAAAAACAATAAAATAATATTAATTATCTTTTAACATCGTATTATGAAACTTAAGGTTCTTAACATAATTATTTTCTTTCTGGCTGGCATGTCAGTGCTTCATGGACAGATAACCGATGCAACATTCGGTGACATTGAAGGCAGACAGATTGGCCCGGCCAGAATGAGCGGACGTATCTCATGCATCGCGGCAGTAAATAAAAACCCTGATATTGTATGGGTTGGCGCGGCAGGAGGTGGTGTCTGGAAATCAATCAACCAGGGAACAACTTTTAAAGATGTTTTTGATGAATACAGCCAGTCAATCGGAACAATTGCCATTGATCAGAACCATCCCGATACAGTTTGGGTTGGGACAGGCGAAGTATGGACACGCAATAGTGTATCCATTGGAACAGGTATTTATAAAACAGTAAACGGAGGAGATAAGTGGGAGTTGATGGGACTTCCAAACAGTGAACGCATTGGCCGTATTCTAATCGATCCTTCCAATCCCGATATTGTCTATACTGCTGTACTGGGTGCCTTGTGGGGCGATAGTGAAGAGAGAGGTGTATATAAAACGACCGATGGAGGCAAGACATGGAACAAATTGCTGTATGTCAGCCCATCCGCCGGATGTTCCGATATGGCTATGGATCCTGATAATCCTTCAGTTGTGTATGCATCAATGTGGGATTTCAGGCGCAAAGCCTATACCTTCAGATCAGGAGGACCGGGCAGTGGCCTATATAAGTCCTCTGACGGTGGAGCAACATGGAATAAGATACAGAAAGGATTGCCTTCAGATACCCTGGGTAGAATTGCCATTGCCATATCTCCGGTCAAACCTCATTACCTGTACGCACTTGTGGAATCAAAGAAATCAGCCCTGTACCGTTCTGCCGACAAGGGATCTACCTGGGAGAAAATGAGTGACCAGATAATGATGGGCGACAGGCCCTTTTACTATAGTCTGATTGTACCTGATCCAGTGGATTCCGATCGAGTTTATAAACCCGGAACATCTCTATCGGTAAGTTCAAACGGAGGCAAACTGTTTCAGTCTCCTTCAATAACCGGAGGCAACTATCACAGCGACACACATGCCTTGTGGGTAAGCCCGATAGACAATCGTCTCATATATCTCGGAACCGACGGAGGTGTCTATATTTCTGCTGATAAGGGAAACACCTGGAGATTTGTACAGTGTCTTCCTGTGTCACAATTTTATCATGTCAGTGCCGATAATAGTGAACCCTATAATGTTTACGGGGGCTTACAGGATAATGGTTCATGGATGGGGCCATCAAAAAAGCCGGGAGGCATAAAGAACTCCGACTGGAAAAATATAGGCTACGGAGATGGGTTCTATACTTATTGCGACGTTTCTAACCCTGATATAACATATTCTCAGTACCAGGGAGGCAGAATAAACCGGACAAATCAAAAGACCGGAGAAAGCAAGTACCTTAAACCATTCCCTGAAGAAGGTACTAAAGACCTGAGATTTAACTGGAACACACCAACTGTGTTTGGTAAAAAATCGGGATGGCTGTATGTCGGATCTCAATACCTGTACAGGTCAAAAGACAAGGGTGATTCGTTTGAAAGAATCTCTCCAGACCTTACTACAAATGATCCACTGCGTCAGATGCAGGAGAAATCGGGAGGGATTACAATTGATAACAGCACAGCTGAAAACAATACTACTATTTACTCAATCAGCGAGTCTCCTCTTGATGAAAACATCGTGTGGGTTGGTACCGATGATGGAAATATACAGCTTACAACAGACGGAGGGAAGAGCTGGACGAAACTCAACAGTAATATCCAGGGATTACCTGCCCTTGCCTTTATTTCACATATCGATGCTGACAACTTTGACAAGAACGGAGCATGGATAACTGTTGATGCCCACCGAAACGGTGATATGAATCCATATGCCTATTATACGAATGATCTTGGGAAAACATGGGCTTTTTTGGCAACCAGCGATATCAAAGGATTTTGTCATGTAATAAAACAGGATCCTGTGAATCGCGACCTGATATTCCTGGGAACTGAAATGGGGTTATACACGAGTCTTGATCATGGTAAAACATGGGTAAGGTTTAAAAATAAAGTCCCCCAGACAGGCATTTTTGATATGGCCTTCCAGCCAAAACAAAATGATCTTGTTCTGGCTACTCATGGAAGAGGAATCATCATAATTGATGACCTTACTCCCATCAGGAATTTCACTCAACAGGTTATTAATAAGGATTTTGAATTTCTGCCGACACGTCCCTATTATTTTCCTTCAGGCAGCGGTACCCAGGATTTCCCTGGTGATGCAGAATTTACCGGACCTAATCCAACCAGTGCTGCCACTGTCTGTTATTATCTGAAAAAACGACATGTATTCGGAGAGATGTATATTGATATTTATGACACAGACGGCAAATTTCTTAAAAAGCTTCCTGCCGGTAACCGGAAAGGAATCAATGTAGTAAGGGTTGCAACTTCGATGGACCCGCCCAAGGTCCCGAAGTCACCTAATATTCTTGGAGAGGCTGCTTTTGGTCCCGATTACCTGGCAGGAACCTATGCATTGAAGCTTGTGAAAGGTAATGAGACATTTAACACTAATCTTACCCTGAATGATAATCCTGAGCTGAAACATTCCGCTGAGGACCGAAAACTACAAAGGGAGACTCTGATGAAAGCTTATAACATGCTGGAAGAACTTGCCGGTGTTGACCAGCGTATACTGGATACGCGTGATGAACTCAGGACTAAATCAGCAACATTAAAGGGCGCCAGCCTGAAAAAAGTCCAGGCTCTTATTGCAAGCTGTGACAAAATGCATGGGCAGATATCAGCTACACAGGCCGGAGAGGGAGGAATTACCGGACAGGTAAGGCTGCGTGAAAACATAGCTGAAGTTTACAGTGCCGTTGGAGGATATCTTGGTAAACCAACAAATCTTCAGATAAAAGCTCTGGAAAATTATGGAAGCCAGGTAAAGGTATTTTCAACACAGATTGAAAATATAATCAAAACTGACATTCCTAAAGCTATAAAGTAAAAAAAGTTAGACTTTTAAAAGGGACCAGTTGTTTCTGGTCCTTTTTTTTATGAAATATGCCTTAATGATTAAAGAAGTTTTTCACTTCCATCTTCCTAAAATATTGAAATAGTTAATATTCTGTTAAAATCAAATAATATCTGCCATTGATTTTATAAATTTATGCCTCCAATTAATCTTTTAACAAATACGGTATTATTATGAATCCCAAAGTACAACAATTCATGGCTATGATCAAAGCCAGAAATCCTGGTGAGAACGAGTTTCACCAGGCAGTTCAGGAGGTCTCAGAATCGCTGATTCCTTTTATTGAAGAAAATCCCAAGTATAAACATGCCAAGATTCTTGAAAGAATTGCAGAACCTGAACGTACGATTATTTTCAGGGTGCCCTGGCTGGATGACAAAGGAGAAGTTCAGATCAACCGGGGTTACAGAATAGAGATGAACAGTGCAATTGGCCCTTATAAGGGAGGACTCAGGCTGCATCCTACAGTAAACCTTGGTATTCTTAAATTCCTTGCCTTTGAACAGGTATTTAAAAACAGTCTTACAACCCTGCCGATGGGTGGTGGAAAAGGAGGGTCTGATTTTGATCCTAAAGGTAAGTCAGATAATGAAGTGATGAGATTCTGCCAGAGCTTTATGTCGGAGCTTTTCCGTCATATTGGTGCCGATACAGACGTACCTGCAGGTGATATAGGTGTAGGTGGACGTGAGATCGGATTCTTATTTGGTCAGTACAAGCGACTTAAAAATGAATTTACAGGGGTCCTCACCGGAAAGGGCATTGAATGGGGCGGGTCACTTATCCGTCCGGAAGCAACAGGTTACGGGGCTACTTACTTTGCAAAGGAGATGCTTGCAACCCGCGGTGAAACCATGAAAGGTAAGATTGTATGTATATCAGGTTCTGGTAACGTAGCTCAGTATGCAACTGAAAAAGTAACACAACTTGGAGGAAAAGTTGTAACATTATCAGATTCAAACGGATTTATCTATGACCCTAAAGGCATTGATGCTGAAAAGCTTGCTTTCATCATGGAGCTTAAAAATGTTAAAAGGGGCAGAATAAAAGAATATGCAGAAAAATATAGCGTCGAATATTTTGAAGGGAAAAGGCCCTGGATGATAAAATGCGATATAGCAATGCCAAATGCTACACAGAATGAGATTAATGGTGAGGAGGCTAAGATGCTGGTCAAAAACGGATGTATCTGCGTATCGGAGGGAGCAAACATGCCTTCAACACTTGAAGCTGTTGAAGTATTTCTGAATGCTCAGATACTCTATGGCCCGGGGAAAGCTGCAAATGCAGGAGGTGTTGCCACATCGGGACTTGAGATGACACAGAACTCAATGAGAATGCCCTGGTCGCGCGAAGAGGTTGATGAAAAGCTTCACACAATAATGAAAAATATTCATGCAACCTGTGTGAAGTACGGCACAAAGGAAAATGGGTTCATTAACTATGTCGACGGAGCTAATATAGGTGGATTTGTCAAAGTTGCAAATGCAATGATCGCCCAGGGAGTTGTTTAATGCAGCTTATCGATACCCATACACACCTTTATCTGCCGGAGTTTGATACCGACAGGGATGAAGTGGTCAACAGGGCAAAAGATAGTGGCGTCGTTAAGATGCTGATGCCTAACATTGATGCTCAATCTGTTGACCAAATGCTGTCTGCCGAAAACAGGTATCCTGGTACCTGTTTTCCAATGACGGGTCTTCATCCCACTTCCGTAAAGGCTGATTTTCTTTTTCAGCTCAATAAATTGGAAGAATCCTTTAAAGAACATAAATTCATTGCAATCGGGGAAATAGGGATAGATCTGTACTGGGATAAAACATTCCTTAGTGAGCAGGTAATTGCTCTCCGAAAACAGGTTGCTTTCGCTCTGGAAAACAGACTGCCCGTAGTTATTCATTCGAGGGATTCCTTCCCCGTAGTTTTTTCCGTACTGGATGAATTTAAGGGAAGCGGTCTGAAAGGTGTTCTTCACGCGTTCACCGGCGGTATCGATGAAGTTAAGAAAGCAACAGATCTGGGTTTCATGCTAGGTATCGGTGGTATAGTTACTTTCAGAAACTCCGGACTTGATAAAGTTGTAAAAGAAACTGGTCCTGATAATATTATTCTGGAGACTGATTCTCCTTACCTTGCACCTGTACCATTCAGGGGAAAGAGAAACGAGAGTTCTTATATCTGCTTAATCAATAAGAAGATCGCTGAAATTTTCGCAATGAGGGAAGAAGAGACCGCAGAGATAACATACCAGAATTCTGTTGAGCTTTTCAACCTCTGAAATGAAAGCATATTAACTGATGAAAACCACTAAAGAAGTTTCAATACTTATTATATATACAGGAGGAACAATTGGAATGGTTCACGATCCGGATTCCGGCTCGCTTATTCCGATCGATTTCCGGCATATAACAAATCATGTACCGGAACTGAGGAAGTTTGGTTATGATTTGCACTCTGTCTCTTTTGACCCTGTAAAAGATTCCTCAAATATCGATCCGGCAGTCTGGGTAAGGATGGCTGAGATAATTGAAGAAAGCTACGATGATTTTGATGGATTTGTAGTACTTCATGGTACCGATACAATGGCTTATACTGCATCGGCATTAAGTTTCATGCTCGAAAACCTTGCCAAGCCGGTTATTCTTACAGGATCACAGCTGCCAATTGGATTGCTGCGAACAGACGGCCGCGAAAATCTCATTACTGCCATTGAGATAGCTGCAGCAAGGGAAAATGATTTGCCTGAAGTCCCGGAGGTATGTATATATTTTGATAATAAACTTACCAGGGGCAATCGCACAACCAAGCTGAGTGCAGAACATTTTGATGCTTTCTCTTCCCCTAACTACCATCCTCTGGCTGAAGTAGGCCTGCACCTGAGGTATTTCAATAACCTGATAAGCCATCCGGAAACTAACAAGAAACTTATTGTACATAAATCATTTGATACAAATGTTGCAATCCTGAAATTGTTTCCGGGTTTAAACAGAAAACTTGTCAAAGCTATTATTAAAACTGAGGGATTAAGAGGCTTAATAATTGAAACTTTCGGCTCGGGTAATGCTCCTACATACCAGTGGTTTCTCGATGATCTGAAGGTGTTTATTGATAATGGCGGAATTATTCTGAATGTAACACAGTGTCATGGAGGAAGTGTTGAAATGGGTTTATATGAAACAAGCCGTCAGATGCTTGCAGCCGGTGTAATCAGCGGAAAAGATATCACCTCTGAAGCTTCCATTACCAAACTTATGCATTTATTGGGCAGGTATTCATCAAAAGAAAAAGTGTCAGAGTCATTGAAAATATCCCTTGCCGGAGAAATCTCATGACAACTCTTTTTGTTAAAATAATTTCGTATTTTCGCCGCTGATTAAAACAATATTCGCTTTTATAAGGAGAGATGCAGGAGTGGTTTAACTGGCACGCCTGGAAAGCGTGTGTACCTCAAAAGGGTACCGGGGGTTCGAATCCCCCTCTCTCCGCAAAGCCAAACGAACCCTCCGTCTTTCGGCGGAGGGTATTTGTTTTCTGTGAGGCTGAGCGGAGCTTGCTCCGGCGAAGCCTCACAGAAAACAAAAATACTCTGCGCAGCAGAGTTTGTTTGGCTTTGCAGGTTCTCCCCCCAGGGGATCACGACCGAATGAAATGAGGGCGTAATCCCCCGGGATATCTTTAACCCATTTTACCCGGTATGAAACAACCCTGAAGTGAGTTCAGATTATAATATATTCCGCTATTTTTCCCAGAAGATCCTTTTTATTTATTGGTTTACTAATATAACTGTCGCAACCTGCATTGAGAATTTTGGCCTCATCGCCTGCCATAGCATATGCCGTAATTGCTATAACAATTACATCCTTTTTTAAAGCTTTTATTTGTTGAGTAGCTTCAATGCCATTCATTACCGGCATCTTGATATCCATTAGTATCAAACCGATATCAGGTTTTTGGATAAATATATCTAATGCTTCTTTGCCGTTTGAGGCATGAATGATTTCTGCTGAAGTGTTTTGATTCAGCAAAGTTTTAAGATATAAGAAGTTGATTTCATCATCCTCGGCAACCAGGATTGGTGCTCTGCTTATGGACTTTCTGTGCTTACCGTTGGAAGTACCGAATGATACTGTCTCATTATTTTTCGTCAGTGGAATCGTAAAGAAGAAACATGACCCTGCTCCCAACTCTGATTCCAACCTTATACTCCCTCCTATCATTTGGATCATTCCTTTTGCAATTGATAATCCAAGTCCGCTCCCTTCAGTAAATTTTAAAGTCCCTCGATCTTCCTTTGCAAAATTATCGAACACAATTTTAAACGATTCCTTACCTATTCCGATTCCTGTATCCTTCACGAAAAATTCAAGTTCTCCCTTTTGAATTTTATACCCAAAACTTATGCTGCCCTTTTCTGTAAATTTAATAGCATTATTCAGAAGATGGCAAGTAATTTTCTCGATAATTTCCTGGTCAGAATTGAGCGATATGTCGCTGTCTTGTTCCCGAATGGCCAACGATAATTCCAACTTTTTATCTGAGCATAATGGTTTATAATTCTCAAAAATTTTCCTTAATGTCTTCGCCGGGGAAAAGTCTTTTTTATAAACAGTTAAATTTCCAACGGTAATTAATGAGATATCCATATAATTCGTAATCGTATTCAGCAGGCGATCGCTGCTTTCATTAAGCATTGAAATGGAATCTTTTTTATCTTCATCAGAAAGATCAGGCGCAGACAATATTTCAGCAAAACCCAGAATCCCGTTAAGAGGTGTACGAACTTCATGGGAAATATTATTCAGAAAAGCAGTTTTAAGCCTGTCGCTTTCTTCAGCCTTTTCCTTAGCTCTTACCAGTTCCTTTTCATTCTCTTTCCTGTCGGTTATATCCTGGAAAATTTCAAGCATTGCCTTCTTCCCCTGGTAAATCAAACCGGTGAGGTTGATCTCAAATATTCTGTTTCCGAGAACACCATGTGATTCATAAACCTCCGTATCGCCAACAGTAATACCATGTATAAGAGGACAATCTCTACACTGTTTTTTATCATCACGATACATCTCCCAGCATTTTTTACCGATTGCCTCTTCACCGAATATTTTTCTGAAATTATCACTCTGAAAAAGTATTGTACCGGTTTCACTGACAATATCCATTCCGAATGGAATTGTTTTAAGAAGAGATTCACTAAAGGCAAAGCTTTGCTGGAGCTCTTCCTCAGCATTTTTGCGTTCGGTGATATCCCTGCAGCTACCATAAATCAGGCCTCCAGGTAATAAAACCGAATTTAAGTCTGTCGAAATGAAGTTGCCGTCCTTTTTTAAAAGCTCTATTTCAGTAAAAACTTTACCTTTATTCATTACTTTCTTAAAAACCTCAAAATATTCATCTGTTTTGTCAGGTGGTGAAAGGTCAACGATTGTTTTACCCTGCATCTCTTCCGGTGTAAAACCAAGCATTGCTGTTACTGCTTTATTAGTATACAAATACTTTCCCTGTTGATCGGCAATAAAAATGGCATCTGCAGAATTTTCCATAATTGACCTGAATTTTTCTTCACTTTCCCGTAATGCTTTCTCAGCAAGCTTGCGTTCTGTAATGTCGATTATTACACCTTTCAGTTTAACAACTTTATCATGTTCAATAACAGGTGATATATTGTTTTGAATCCATTTTATAGTGCCGTCAGGTTGAATTAACCGCAATTCAAAACTGGAAGGAGTTTTATCCTTTATTACATTGGCATGTATTTCGTCCAGGATATGAACGTCATCCGGGTTAATTCTGCTTCTGAATAATTCGAAGCTTGGTTCAACCCCGGCGGGTTTAATGCCATGAATAGCAAAATAATTATCGGACCATTTGGTAATTTGTGTAACCATGTCCCATTCCCAACTACCCATTTTGGCGATCTCCTGAGCATCCTGCAATGAAGATTCACTTTCTCTCAATATCTCCTCCGCCTGTTTGCGGTCAGTAATATTCCGTATACTTCCGATGATTTTTTCCGGACGGCCTTGTGCATCAAAACAGATTTTCGATGAAACAGAACAAGGAACCTGAGAACCATCTCTGTTCTTTAATATGATCTCATAATCAGAAACAGCTCCATGTTTCTTAATTTGTGAAATGAAAGTGGCTCGTTCATTTATGTCGGAATAAAAATCAGACATCAACTTTCCTATAAGATCTTCGCGGTGATACTGACCTTTTGACAGGATAATAATGGAAGGACTAACCTCAAGGATCGTTCCTTCCATTGATGTTTCGTAGTACAAATCCTGCACATTTTCAAATATCCTGCGGTATTTTTTTTCACTTTCCTTAAGTTTTGCGGTAATCTTATTGCTCAATTTTATCTCTTCAGAAAGATCCGCGGTTCTATCTACTACCAGTGATTCCAACCGCCCATTCAATAATCTCAACTCTTCCTGGGTCTGGATAAGCTTTTCATTTTGATGAACAGCTCCTTCATAAATATCAAGTATCAGTTTAATAACTTTTTGCTGTTCCGCCTGTATTAAACGTTTTTTCCCTTTGAAAAGGATTTGAACACCGAAGGGCACTTTTTTTTGGTCTTCTTTATTCCCCTCAGAAAAGAATTTTGCAACATTAGAAAGAAGATGCTTTTCATTGTAAGGTTTGGTAATAAAACTATCTGCCCCGCAGGAAAGTCCTTCAATTATTTCCTCCGGATCGGTTAATCTGGTAAGTAGTATAACAGGAATATCCTCAGTATTTTTATTGGATTTAATTTGTTTGCAAAGTTCATACCCGTTCATCTCCGGCATCAGGATATCCGTAATAACCAAAGATGGAATAAATTCTGAGAGTCGATTTATTGCCTCTTCCCCGTCATTGGCAACTGTCACTTTATAATGATGACTTTCCAACAGATGCTTAATCTTTGTTGCCTGGGTAATACTATCCTCAACTACAAGAATTTCAGGACTTTTTTTGCCTGAAATTTTTCTTTCTTTTTTTATCCCAGTTTTCATTTTTTTTCTCCGTTTTTTGTAGGAAAGTATTTTGCAACTAATAAATTCATAGTTCGGAATCCCGCTTCCAAATCATAGTTTTAATCCTAATACGGTTATGTCGTCAACCTGATCTTCACTGCCTTTCCAGTTATTATAAGTATCCAGGAGCATTTCTTTCTGGACCGCCAAATCATATTTATGATTTTTTAACAAAACTTCTTTAAATCGAGACGCCCGGAATTTTTTCTCATGCTCTCCGCCAAATTGATCCGTGTATCCATCTGTAAAAAGATAAACAAGGTCATTTGGTTCGGTTTGTATTTCCTGGCGTGAAAATTCAAAAATATTATCCTGGTAAGACAATGGCATTCTGTCTCCCCTTAGTTCAATTATTTTATTGTCACGAATAATGTAAACCGGATTGAATGCTCCCGAATATGCCAGTTCTCCGTTTGTCAGATCATAACAGATTATTGAACCATCCATACCATCTTTAACATCCCAGATTTCCCCTTTTTGCCCTAATGCTTTTATGATCTTTTCCCTCAAACGGTTTAAAATCAAATCAGGTTTAATAATTTTTTCCAGGATAACCGTTTCATTTAACAGGGTGATTCCAAGCATGCTCATAAATGCACCGGGAATTCCGTGCCCCGTGCAATCAAAAACACCCGCAACTATTTTATTTTCAATTTTATGAAACCAGTAGAAGTCGCCACTTACAATATCCCTTGGCAGAAGAAAATAAAATATTTCAGGGAAAAAAACCGAATCTGTCAGTGATGTTCTCAGAACTGCTGATTGAATAGTTTGAGCATACCTGATACTACTTGTAATAAGTTCATTCTTATATTCAATCTCTATCAGATTTTTTGATATTTCATCCCTGCTTCTTTTAATTTCAATTTGTGTTTTAACTCTGGCAATCAACTCTTTCTGGTTGAATGGTTTTATAATATAATCAACGGCGCCAAGATCAAAAGCATTTACAATGCTTTCTGTATCGACTTTGGCTGTAAGAAAAATCACCGGAATTTTTTGTTTGATCGGGTCGCTTTTGATAATTTTACAAACTTCGAAACCATCCATTCCAGGCATCATAATATCAAGAAGAATCAGGTCAAATTCTTCCTTACTGATCCAATCAAGAGCTGATTCCCCATTCATAGCGAATTCGACCAGGTACCCTTCTTTCTGTAAATAATTTCCAAGGACCTGAAGATTTTTCGGGTTATCGTCAACAATCAATAAAAGAGGTTCAGCTATCATTTAATTTTTCTATAATTTCCCCAGTTTTGCGACAGAGTCTTCCAGCCGGTTAATGATATCATTAAATTGATCTTTAATATTTGAATCGTCCCTTATCGGGATTAGTTCTTCGATTTCATTAATCGATGTCCTGAGCTCAAGGCAAATATCTTTCAGGACAAAACTTTGATTTTTATCGAACTCTATCATTTTTGCACTTAGATCAAATGTCTCTTTACTGGTTGGTGTAGTAAGGCTCCCCCTCAACCAGCTTTCAATTTTCTTTCCCAGCCATTTATTTATTTTTTCGAGCTTTTCGGTTTTTGATTTAAGCTCAAGCTGAGTTTTAACTCTTGCAAGCAACTCCCTGCTGTCAAATGGCTTGATAACAAAATCCTGGGCACCAACCTCGAAACCTTTCAGAATGCTTTCCCTTTCAGATTCTGCTGAAAGGAATATTATGGGTATCTCATGGGGTTCTTTGTTGGAGCGAATTTTTTTACATACCTCAAATCCGTTCATCCCCGGCATATTAATATCAAGTAAAATCAGATCAAATTGCCTGTTTTTTAACCAATCCAAAGTTGCTTCTCCACTTACAGCAAACTCGATCTCATATTTTTCTTCCCGTAACAGGTTACCTAAAACCTGCAGGTTATGAGGGTTATCATCTACAATCAGGATGACCGGGCCGTTTGGGTGTGCTGTATCCATATTCTTCAGCATTTTAACTTTTTACACCTTTTAATGATTCAACAATTCCAGAAAATTTTCTAATCAGATGTAATATTGCCTCAATATTGAAACTGTTTGCTGCACTGATTAAATCTATCCCATACTCTGAAATAATAACAGCATTATGGGTTTTCCCCAACTCTGACAGTTGATTTCCGAAGGCTTTGATTTCGCTGATTGGCTGCCTTGTCTCAAATGTCTTTAATGTATCTTTGAAATTAGTTTCAAGGGAGTTAATTAACCCGGGAAGGTCAGATATCCCGTTAATGAAATCAGTTTCTGATACGGTTTTTCCCGATCCCGTAGCTTTGAGTGATATATAGGGTAAATTATTCATCAGTTCAATAAATAATTCTGTGACCTTAACCGGTTTTATCAGTAACCCGGAGAATTCGCTCTCACGGATCCGGTCTCTCTGAGCTTTCATTACTGAAGCAGAATAGGCGATTACAGGAATTCGTTTCAGTACATCATCATTTTTTAGTTTTTCTAATAAAGAAAAGCCATCGAGAACAGGCATCCTGATATCAGTAATAACAAGATCGGGCCCTATTTTTTTAGCAAGGTTAAATGCCTTCTGTCCATCGTCAGCTTCAATAACTTTAATATTTGTCTTTTTCAGAGCATCAATCAGGTACTTCCTGTTATGTTCAACATCGTCGACAACAATGATTGTCGCTTTTTCAAATACAATATCTTCAGTATCAAGTTGAATTTCCTCCATTCTTTTTTCAATATCCCTCAAATATGAGACTTCCGGAATCCTTATTTTAAATGAACTTCCAATATTTAATGCGGATTGAAGCGTTATGGTCCCATTCATAAGATGTACCAGTCTGTAAGTTATTGCCAGACCCAGGCCAGTTCCTCCATATTTTTTTACATTCTGTCCCTGCACCTGTACGAATGGATTAAATATCTCCTCCTGCATCTCTTTTGAAATTCCAATACCGGTATCTGTTACCTCAATTACCAGATCAATAAATTCTTCGGTTTTCCCTTTGGAATAATTAACGATTTGTGGATTTTCGGTATATACTGTCAATTTAATGCTCCCCTTCTCGGTGAATTTTATTGCATTTCCAACAAGGTTAAGAATGATCTGACGGATCCGGGCATCGTCAATATAAATACCAGCCGGTGTTCCTGAAGAAATTTCAAGAATGAATTTCAGTCCTTTTTCAGATAACCTTAATGAAAAGATCCGTTCAAATTCTGAAAAGAAAGACTGTAAATTCACAAACTCAAACTGCAACTCCAGTTTCCCGGCTTCAATCTTGGACAGATCGAGTATGTCGTTGATGAGGGTAAGGAGACTCCTTCCGCTTGATTTGATAGATTCAACATAGTCCCTCTGGGTTTTATCCTCAAGCATGAAGCCTAACAGTTCGGCATAGCCCAACACAGCATTCATGGGTGTCCGGATCTCATGGCTCATGTTGGCAAGAAATTCACTTTTTGCGTTGTTAGCTGCATCGAGCTGAACAGTTCGTTCACGTATACGTTGTTCCAGTTCTGAATTGAAAGCACGAATTTTTTCTTCATCCTTTTTAAGCTCCTTTGTTCTCTCCTCAACCAGGTCTTCCAGCCTTTCGTTCAATAGTCTCAATTCATCACGGGTCTTAATAAGCTCATTATTCTGATGAATGGCTCCCTGATAAATATTGAGGAGCAGCTTAATCACTTTTTGTGTCCCGGTACGGATTAATCTCTTTTGCCCACCGTAATTTATTTCTGTACCTTTTGTATCTTTTTTAGCTTCCGGAACTATTTCTTCTGAAAGTATTTTTTTTATGTTGGAAATAAGATAATCATCATCGTATGGTTTGGTAATAAAGCTATCAGCACCGCATGAAAGTCCCTCAATTACTTCTTCAGGATCAGAAAGTGAGGTTAGTAAAATCACGGGAATTCTTTCTGTACGCTCATCTGATTTAATTTTTTCACATAATTCGAATCCATTCATCCCAGGCATAACTATATCTGAAATAACCAGTGATGGCTTATGTTTGGAAAGCCAGGCTAAAGCTTGCTGTCCATCTTGTGCAATCTCTGTAAGGTAATGATGATTTTCGAGCAGGTATTTTATCTGAGCAGCCTGGGTGGCACTATCCTCAACAATCAAAATATCTGTAATATTACCTGATATACTTATTTTTTTGCTCATGTATTATTTCTTAGTGCCAATTTTTGCAAGAATTTCAGCTATCTTCTTCGGAGATAATGCCTGATCGGCTGCTCCAATACTGAGCGCCTCTCCCGGCATTCCAAATACAATACAACTTTCTTTATTCTGAACTAAAGTGAAAGCTCCCTTATCTTTCATCGCTTTCAGCTCTTCAGCTCCGTCTTTGCCCATTCCGGTAAGCAGTACTCCACAAGCATTTGGCCCAAAGGCTTGTGCAACTGAACGGAAAAGGAAACTCACTGAAGGTTTTAAGCCATTTTCAGGAGGTTGATCGTTTAAAATGATTTTATTCCTCAGGCTGATCCCCATATGAAAGTTATCTGGAGCTATATAACCAATACCACCTGATATGGTTTCACCGTCTTCGGCGATCTTCAGTTTAATGCCGGACGTTGCCGATAACCATTCTCTAAATCCTTTTACAAATCCTTTGGCAATATGTTGAACAATAAGAACCGGTACCGATAAATCCTGAGGTAAGCCTGAAAGGATTATCTGCAAAGCCATAGGGCCACCTGTGGAAGCTCCTATCGCAATGACCCGGATTCGTTTCAGATCATTTTCGAATATTTGTACAAACCGAATTGGTTTTATTTGCTCTTTTCTTCTTCGTGGGTAAAGTCTTACAACTTTTACCTCCGACATAAGCTTTACAGTCTGAATAAGCTCTTTACGTGATTCTGTGAAATGTGGATGTTCGAAACCGGGCGGACGAATAATAACAGCAAGGGCACCGGCTTCCAGAAGCCTGAATGTGTTGGTCACTTCTTTCTTATTTGAACTTCCGCTTACAATAACAATAGGAGTCGGAACAGTCTCCATTATTGTCCTTGTAGCTTCATAGCCATCCATTCCCGGCATGTGAAGATCCATAGTTATTATATCCGGTTTTTTTGTCTTAACCAGTTTGATTGCCTCATAGCCAGAATTGGCTATTCCAACTACCTGAATATCAGGATCAGAAGAAAGCAGGTGGGCAAGAAATTCCTGTACTACCTTTGAATCATCGACTATAAGGACTTTGATCATATCGTTTTTGTTTTTTTGCCCCCCATCGGGGGTGTTTTTTCATATCAACTTCTTTATTACTTCCAGAAGATTACCCTGGTCAAAGCTGCTTTTAATAATATAGGCATCTGCTCCAACCTCAATGCCGTGCTCACGATCTTCGCGCGATTCAAGTGCTGTAACAAGCACTACAGGAATTTCACTCAGCTTTTTATCCCCTCTGATCTTTGCTGTAAGCTCAAACCCGTTCATCTTAGGCATATCCACATCCGAAACAATAATATCGAAATCACCGGTGCGGGCTTTTGTAAATGCATCGGCCCCGTCAACTGCTGTGGTTACATTGTAACCTGCCGTTTCAAGGATATTTTTTATCAGTGTTCTCGATGTTATTGAATCCTCCACGACCAGAATTTTATCAGATTTTGGAACGAAAAGTTTATCAACTGATGCTTCGGTTTTCCCTCCTTTTATCCTTATCGCAGATTTCATTAGGTCAATAATATTAAGTACCGGCACAACTTTGCCTGAACCCAGGATAGTTGCTCCTGAAATATTCCTGACCCGGTTCAGCAATTTCCCCAGGCCTTTTACCATTACCTGCTGTTCTTCAACCATATCATCCACCCTGAAGGCAATACGATCATCTCCTGAAACGATAATGGCAATACGAATTTGATTTGAATTCGCCGATCCGGGATCTGTTTTATTCGAACCTTTATACTTATTTTCACGTAATTCAAGCACTTCACCAAGATCTACTACTGAAATGATCTGGTTATCAACCAGGAGGGTTTCATGGTTTTCAACTGTTTTGATCTCATTCTGATCCACCTTCATAACACGTTCGACATTCATGGTCGGAAGCAGGAACATGAATTCTTTAACTTTTACCAGGATACCTCTGAATGTTGCAAGCGTCAGGGGAAGGAGAATACGAAAGGTGGTACCCCTGCCTGTTTCTGATTCCACAGATATTTTTCCATTCAGTTGTAATACTTTTTCGGATACGATTGTCAATCCCAGACCACGTCCGGAAATATCCGTAATAATTGCACTTGTGGAAATTCCCGATTGATAGATAAAATCCAGAGCATCTTTTGGCTCAAGCTTTCCGGCAGCTTCATTAGAAAGGATTCCTGATTTTATGGCTGCTTTCAGCACATTTGTCCTGTCTATACCCTTTCCATCGTCGGACAGGGTTATTTCGACCTGTCCACTCTCTTTTGGAACAAATGCAAGGGTTATGGTTCCGCGAACCGGTTTATTCTGTAATATACGCTCCTGTGGTTTGCCAATCCCATGATCAATGCTGTTACGGATAAGGTGGATAAGCGGATCTTTAAGTTCTTCCAGTATACGTTTATCAATTTCAAGTTCTGCTCCAACGATAATAAAATCGATCTCTTTTTTTTGTTCACGTGAGATTTCCCTTACCATTCCTGGAAATGTTTCGACTATATAGCTTACAGGAAGCATCAGCACCTTCTTCATTGCCTCAAGATGATTGTCGACAAGGAGGTCAAGAGTGTGTTGATTACGTTCCATTAATCTGAGAATTTCCAACATCCGGCTTTCCAGTTTATTCAGGTGTATTTCGCTAATATCGCACCATTCATTCCATGTATCCAATGTGGCAGAAGACCTCCGGTTTCTCCATTTTTGTTCTTCATTTTTCCATTCATTCAGCTCAGAGTATAAATCCTTAAGTTCATCGGTTCGTTGATCGATCGCAATTTTTGACTGGATCATCTCCTCTGCCTGCATAAGCAACGGATCAAGTTTTGATATCGGGATGCGAACCATCCCAATTTGTACAGGCATACTATTCGACTGAATAACAGTCTCTGACTCATTTTCCGTTACCGCGTCATGATGAGCCGGACGAGATTTTTCACTATCCGCTACAGATGTTTGCAGCAGTTCATTGGTAAAGGCGTCTCCTGAAGCTATTTCCTTCAACTGCCGTGTCAATTCCATCCTGGTTTGCTGAAAGAGAGCCGTTTGTCCAACTCCTGAGGTGGCAACATATTTTGAGAGCCATTTTACTGTTTTGTAGAAAAGATCGATTGACAAAGGAGTCAGGCCAATTTCCTGGCGTTTCAGAGCTGAGAATATACTTTCCATGGGTTGGCAGACGTATTCGATATCCTTTTGATCAACAGATCGGGCTGCACCTTTCAGGCTATGGACTTCCCTGAACAAGACTTCAAT
>Ga0315542_1000332_pt1 | contig 29098 bp, 28 predicted proteins | sample SalMarSW160120MG_FD_202541 | JGI IMG/M metagenome (GOLD analysis project Ga0315542, IMG submission 202541) | Salt marsh sediment microbial communities from the Plum Island Ecosystem LTER, Massachusetts, United States - Salt Marsh Sediment SW1601-20 ... | reverse complement strand
AAAAATTTAATTTAAATTCCTCCTTGTTCCCCGAAGCCCCCGGCCGGAGGGGGACCGCCGTGATTCATGAGGGAAATGTCCGAAAGGAGAGTCTAATGAGACAGTATGAAACCATCTATATCATAAAGCCGTCGCTTCCTGATGAAGAGTATGAAGACACAATTAGCAAGTTTAACGGTATCATCGAAAAAAATCAAGGAGTCATGATCAAAACGGACAGGTGGGGAGAGAGGACTCTGGCGTATGAACTGAAAAAATTCAAAAAGGGATTTTATGTGCTCCTTGAATATTGTGGAGATGCCGCACTGACGAAAGAACTGGAACGGGTCTTCAGGCTGGATGACAAGGTTCTGAAGTACCAAACCGTCAAGCTCAGTGACCAGGCTGATCCTGCGGCACTGTTGCAGGATGTCAAGAGCGATTCTGCGGAGACAGGGGAATCGGAGAGCGCTGAGGCCCAGGGTCCGGCTCAGGCCGCCACTGAAACGAATACTGATGAGGTTGAAAATGGCATTCGATAAAAGAAGAGGGAAACGGAGCTTCCACAGGAGAAAAATCTGTCGCTTTTGTGCCGACAGCAGTTTGGCCATTGATTACAAAGATGCAAAGAGCCTCCGCTACTTCACCACAGAGCGCGGCAAGATTATTCCCCGCAGAATATCGGGTAATTGTGCAAAGCACCAACGTCTTTTGACGGTTGCCATTAAGAGAGCAAGAAATATAGCCCTGTTGCCTTATACGACATCCATTGTGAGGTGATGACGGCATTCCGGTAGGCCTTTCTCCGCATCAAGGGTCTATTTACAAGAGAATCGATGATAGCAAAGGATCTCCTGGGCTGTGTGGGCTGGGCCGCTCTGCTTCTGCTTGCCGCTGTGTCAGTACCGATTGCGGGGCCTTTTATCAGTCTGCTCACGCCCATCCCGTTCCTCTATTATGCCACGAAGCGAGGCCTCTACAGGGGATTGACGCTGGCGGCCGTCACGGTGTTTATCATAAGTCTTGCAGCACGGTTCCTCGGACAGCCCCAGCTTATTCTGTTCGTCATCGAGTTCTCTGCCCTTGGTTTGGCCCTTTCAGAGCTCTTCAGAAGACGGTATCCCCTCGGATATACACTGTCAATCGGAACGGTATGCATGCTCGGTATGGGTATAGCGTGTCTCTTTTTTGTTGGGATCGCCAGGCATATGGGACCCTTTGAAGTGGTACAGGAGTATCTGAAAAACAATCTGAACGGGGCACTGCATATGTACGGACAAATGGGCCTCGAAAAAGACAAGGCTGTCGAAATCCAGGCCTACGGAAAGGCGATCATCGCTACAATTACGCGGATTTATCCGGCTCTCCTGGTGGTGGGCTCGGTATTCGTGGTCTGGACAAATGTTTTACTGGGACGCAGGATACTCCGACTTGCTCATCTTGAGTATCCTGTTTATGAACACGCTGATCGATGGCAGGCGCCCGAAGTACTTGTCTGGGGACTTATTGCGGCCGGTTTTTCTTTATTTTTCCCCTCAGGCGGTGTAAAGTTGGCAGCGGTAAACAGCATTATCGTTTTGATGACCGTTTACCTGTTCCAGGGCATTTCCATCCTTCTCTTTTTCTTGAATAAGTACCATGTGCCGTCATGGATCAGGGCCGCGATATATCTACTTCTGTTTTTTCAACAGGTTTTCCTGCTTCTTGTTGCCCTCAGCGGGGTCTTTGATCAATGGATAGATTTCAGAAAGATACACAAGAAGCTTGATGGCTGAATTTAGACTGGAGGGGTTTTTATGGAGATTATACTGTTACAGGATCTGGATGACCTGGGTCTCGAAGGGGATATTTTAAAGGTTGCTGATGGATATGCCAGGAATTACTTGATCCCCAAGGGTATTGCCTTTGAGGCGACACCGCAGAATGTGAAGTCGCTCGAACAGCGGAGAAAAAAAATCGAGCTCAGGAAACTGAAGGCCAAAGAGGAAGCAGAGCAATTGAAGGAAAAAATGTCTGAAGTCGTGGTTCAGCTTACCCAGAAAGCAGGCGAAGAAGGGAAGCTGTATGGCTCGGTGACCAGCATGGATATTGCCGCAGAGATGGAGCATCAGGGCATCGTTGTTGATCGAAGGAAGATCGTCCTTGATAAACCCATTAAGACCCTCGGCGAATTCCAGGTCCCGATAAGAATATATCCTCAAGTGGCCGCTTCTATCAAGGTTGTGGTGTCTCCGGAAGAGGAAAAGGAATAGGAAATTCCGAGCCGGACTGGGTATCCGAGGAGGGGCGAGGGCCCCTGGTTCACTGCCGGGATTTCGTCCTGACATAATCCAGGCACTCCAGAGGAAAGAGCCGACCGCGGTTGCGATGTGAAGACAGGCGGTACGGGGAAGACCGGAAAATCATGGCAAGGGAAAAAGAAAAGACCGTTGTTTCGCCAATGAAAGTCCCGCCAAGTAATGTTCAGGCAGAGCAGACTATTCTTGGAGGCATACTCATAAACAACGATGCCATGAATCAGGTCATAGATCTTCTCGGTCCCGACGACTTCTATCGAGAAGCACACGAGGCGATATTCGAGGGGATGCTGGAACTCTATAATTCCGGAGAGCCAATCGATATCATCACACTCTCGCAGGTTCTGGAAAGGAAGCAAAGGTTACAGGCAGCCGGCGGAACCGATTACCTCGCTTCTCTTGCTGAAGCGGTCCCTACGTCCGCCGGTGCGCTCCATCACGCGGGAATAGTGAAAGACCTGTCTATCAGGAGGAAGTTGATTCGGGAGTGCTCTGTTATTTCCGAATCGTGTTTCGAAAACTGGAAAGAAACGGACGATCTCCTGGATATGGCCGAGCAGTCTATTTTTGAGATTGCAGAGGAACGTATCAAAGAGGGCTTTTCCAGCCTGCAGGATGTCATCACGGGCAGTTTCAAGAAGCTTGAAAATATCTCGGAGGTCGAGGGAAATATAACGGGAATCCCGAGCGGCTTTAAGGATTTTGACAGGCTTACAACGGGACTGCAGCCCTCTGACGTGATCATCATTGCCGGGAGACCCAGTATGGGAAAGACGGCACTGGCCCTGAACATCGGCTATAATGCCGCGGTGAAGACCGGCAAGGGTGTCGCGATTTTTTCTCTCGAGATGTCCAAGCTGCAACTGGGTATTCGGCTTCTGGGATTTGACGCTGGAATCGATGCAACAAAATTGCGCACCGGCCTCTTGAGGGACGGCGACTGGGGAAGACTGACCCATTCGGCGAACCGCCTTGCCGAACTGCCTATTTTCATTGACGACAGCTCTGCAATCGGGGTCCTGGAAATGAAGGCCAAGTGCCGGCGCCTGATGAAACGGCAGGACCTGGGAATGGTAATTGTAGATTATCTTCAGTTGCTCCAGGGAAGAAGATCCGCCGAGTCCAGACAGCTTGAGATATCAGAGATCTCCCGGGCTCTCAAGGCACTTGCCAAAGACCTGAATGTCCCCGTTCTGGCCCTTTCCCAGCTGAACAGGAAGGTGGAAGACCGCCCCAACAAACGACCGCAGCTGTCGGATCTCCGGGAAAGCGGGGCCATCGAACAGGATGCGGATGTGATTGCCTTTATTTACCGGGACGAAGTGTACCATCCTGCCTCTGAAGAAAACAGGAACATTGCCGAGATCATTGTTGCCAAGCAGAGAAACGGTCCCACGGGATATTTCAAACTTACCTTTTTGAAGGAATTGACCCTCTTTAAAGATCATATTGAAGATGTAGAGGCGCACGGCTATTCATAGGATTTCCGGCAAAACAAACGGCCTCAAGGCAAGTCAGCAAAAGAGGCTTCAAAATCTCTACCGCAGGAGAGTCGCCCCTTCTCACATCATTTCTCATGAATTGATCCGCCAGCTATCTGCAATCTCCAGGGAAATCAAACGACAAGTCGCCCTTCTCATAAACCGGAAAGGGACGGTGACCTATGTCCTGATCGGGAACAACAGGCGGATCTGGATCCCGGAACTGAGCAAGTTCAGGGTGGGGGCTGGTCGTCTCAAAGGCCTTCGATGCGTCCATACCCATCTCGAGGGAGAGCCCCTCTCCTCAGAGGATATCACCGACCTGGTCCTGATCGGTCTCGATCTTATGGCGTGCATCGAGGTGGATGAGCAGGGATTTCCCGGGCCCATTACCTATGCCCATCTTTTACCGGGCGATCGAGACGGAAAAGGCTTTGCACTGGAGCGAGTCCCTGATATCGGCCGTATCAGGTTGGACTTCCTCACCTTTATCAAGGCCCTCGAAGAGGAATTAGTCAGGAAACAGATCGGTCCATCCCTGGAGGCAAGAGACAGGGCTCTTCTGGTGGGGATTACATCCGGTGTAAAATGGCTGGAGGAAGAGTCTCTCGCAGAGCTCGAAAATCTTGCCGTCTCCAATGAGATCGAAGTCATCGGAACGGTGATCCAGCGGGTGAAGCAGATAGACCCCCGGTATCTCATGGGGAGAGGTAAATTGAGAGAGCTGGTTTTGCATTGCCTGCAGACAGGCTCTGATCTGCTCATACTGAACCAGGAATTGACTCCTGCGCAGGTAAAGAATCTGACTGATTTCACTGAACTCCGCATCATTGATCGGAGCCAGCTCATCCTGGATATTTTTGCCAGGCGCGCCGTGACCAGGGAAGGCAAGATCCAGGTGGAACTGGCGCAGCTGAAGTATCTGGTCCCCCGCCTGGCCACCAAGAACACAGCCATGTCCCGGCTCACAGGGGGAATAGGCGGCAGGGGTCCCGGTGAGACGAAACTGGAGATCAACCGGCGGCGGGTATACGCACGTATTGCCAGGCTGAACCGCGAGCTGGCAGGTATCAGCCGTCAGAGACAGGGGCGAAGGCAGTTGCGGAGCAGGCGCGGTCTTCCGGTGATTTCCATTGTCGGATATACAAACGCTGGCAAATCAACGCTCCTGAACGCCCTTACCGGAAGTGATGTGGAAACGGGAAGCAGGCTGTTTGAGACGCTGGATCCAAGCAGTCGACGGCTCCGATTCCCGAGGGAAAGGGAAGCCATCATCACCGATACGGTGGGGTTTATTCGCGATCTTCCCGGGAGCTTGATGGAGGCATTCGCAGCAACCCTCGAGGAACTGAATGATGCCGATCTTCTCCTTCATGTGGTTGACGCGTCCAGCAGTCGAATGGTGAAAGAGATAAAGACCGTTGAACACATTCTGAGGAAGCTCAAACTTCGACGAATGCCGAGCCTGCTCGTTCTGAACAAGACGGACCGTGTGGACGCGAGGGAAATGAAGGCGCTGCAAAAAAGAACGGGAGGGGTGCCGATATCGGCAATTCGCCCTCCCTCTTTGCGGCCATTGGTGGAAGAGATTGAAAAAATTATATGGGAGCGCTCTTCCACCCCTTAGATTTTTTCATCTTTCCCGTTGTTGACAGGATGAGGCATTCATATCGGGGTAATGAGTCAATGAAGCGGATTCCCTCCATCGGCTCCATGACAAATACGCTGGTCGAAAGGGCGTCAGCCTCCATTGTTGTGGGGGCAATGACGGAAACACTGGCGTCAGCATGAGGAGACATGCCCGTTCTGGGATTCACGATGTGATGGAACATTTTTTCCTGATCAAAATATACTTCATAGTTTCCTGAAGTGGCAACAGCCCCGTCACTCATCTGGATAATATCCGGGTACTGTTTCTTCTTGTGTGGGTCCTGGATGGCTATGGCCCAGGGCTTTCGATCCTGTCTCTGTCCCTTGGTCCTGATGTCCCCACCGGCGTTGATAAGGAAATTGTTGATGTTGTTTTTTGCAAGGAGTGCTGCAGCCTGATCTACGATGTATCCTTTCGCAATACCATCCAGGGTAATCGCCATCCCGGGTTTCCTGAAACGAATGGTCTCCCTTTCCAGAACGATCGAGCGGGCGTCCACGCGGGTAAGGACCTTTCTTATTTCAGCCTCGGTAGGGGGTCTCTTGTCGCCGCTCCCAAGCCGCTGCTTGAAAAGATCCACCACCGGAGCGACCGAGATATCAAAGGCGCCCTTGCTCACGCGGTAAAAGGCAAGGGCATCTTTCACCACGCCCACCACCTCGGGAGGGGATCCCTTGAGGCTTCCCTCCTTGTTCAATTCTCCAACAGGAGTAATGCTCTTAAACCGGTCCATGAGCCCGGTAAGACGGTCAATCTCTGCAAAGGCCAGTCCCATTGCTTCTTCCGCCCGGTCCCGGGAAGGATGAATCAGGGTCATGGAAACGAACGTCCCCATATCCAGCCTGGTCCTGGAGACTTTGTACATCTTTCGGTTGAACCTGACTGCTTCGGCCGTCAGGGGAACCACGGCCCCTGTTGCCACACCGGCACCGAGCAGCCCGGACAGCTTCAGGAACGATCTCCGGTTCAGGTTCCGGATTTCCTGTGGTACCTTATTTTGCTTTCCCATTTTTCTTCCTCCGCTCCTTCTCGATGCGCGCGGAACATGCACACCGGAAGTTCTTACCTCATCAGGCAGCAACGGCTGCGCTCTCCTTTTCAGCCCGTTTTCCGGTGGGAGAAAAGTGTCTGAAGATGGTTGTCGGACATTTTTCCACACAAATCTCGCCGCAGTCAGGGCCGTAGTCCATGCACTTCTTATAGTCTATCTTTATCACGTTGTCTTCCATGCGCACTGCTTCAGCCGGGCATGATTTGACGCACATCCTGCAGGAAATACAGCCCACACTGCAGAGGGCCTTGACCATCTTGCCCGAGTCTTTGCTTGAACAAGGCACGAATACCCTGGCTGTCATGGGGATCAGTTCCATAATACCCTTGGGGCAGGCGCGGACACAGGTCCCGCAGCCCACGCACAGGTCTGGATCCACGACCGGAAAACGATCCACCATGGCGATGGCATCAAATGGACAGGCAGCAGCACAGTCACCGAAGCCCACACAGGCATATTGACATGCCATGGGCCCTCCAAAGGCCAGGTCGGCAGCCGAGCAGGTCCGGTACCCCACGTACTGCTGCTTTTCCTGCACGCCGCCCTCAATCCGGGAACACCGGGGGACGGCCACAAGATCTTCCACGGATGCCATTTGTTTCCCGGTAATCCTGGCCACAAATTTTGCTACTTCTTCTTTGCCGGGGAAACAGAGATTGGGTGGTACTTCAGGATCATTAACCACTGCCTCGGCATAACCTTCGCATCCAGCGAAGCCGCACCCGCCTCACTGGGCGCCTGCCAAGACATCCAGCACTTCTTCCACCTTTGGGTTTACCTGCACGGCGAATTTGTGGGCGGCCAAGGCAAGGCCTATCCCGAAAAAGAGGCCGATACAGCCTAAAAGCACAAGACCACCAATGGCCATTTTAATCAATACCGGGTCCATTTACATCCCTTTTTCTTCGAAAGAACAAGCAGCATATATCACTGTACATCCATTTTCAACGTTTCTATTCTGCGTCATCAGCCCGCAGGGTTCTTTTCCCTGATCGGCATCCTAAAAAATGGACATCCCCGAAAAACCCAAGAATGCGAGTGCAAAAAGCCCCGCCACCACAAACGCAATGGGAAGTCCCCGATACGTGGGCGGCACATTCGCCAGTTCAAGGCGTTCCCGTGCGGACGACATGAGAAACAGGGCCACAAGAAACCCCAAACCTGCCCCAAGCGCGAGCATAAGGCTTTCCCATGCATTGTATTCGTTTTCGGCCAGGATGAGCGGGACGGCAAGGATGATGCAGTTGGCGATCACCAGAACCAGGTACACCCCGAAGGCCTTGAAGAGTAAGGGATTGATTTTTCGCAGAATGGTGTCCACGGCCTGCACGGACAGTGATACAAGTCCGATGAAGACGATGATCTGCAGGTAATCCAGGTGATAGGGCTTCAGCACAAACTGGTACAAAGCCCATGACATCATGGCGCTCACCACCATAACAATGGTGAAGGTGACCCCCATGCCGACGGCGGTTGATTTTTTCTGGGAGGTCCCGAAAAATACACACAGTCCGAGGTATTTCGTAAATACGAAATTGTTGATGAGCATGGCCCCGATCAACACCGAAAACAGGACTCCAAGATAGAGTTTCTTGACTTTGACAAAGGCCGTCCCCACGGATTTGCCTTCAGACATGATGTTGCTCATGGTGACCATGTGCGGCTGATCCTGGTTCAAAGCCTCCGCAAAATGGAGCGTCAGGGTGCGCCTGTCGGCTGAAAGACCGACACTGCTTATTTTCAGCTGGATGTCAGGATCAGGTTTTTCATATACGCGGTAATTGGAAATGTCTTTCGCCCAGTTCTCATCCACGGGAGCGGCAAAGGTGATGACGATTTCATGCGTCCCTTTAAAGGCCGTTTTCGTGACAAAACGATGCCCTGACTGGCAGCCGCTGAACAAGAGGAAGGTCATGAGAAGCATGGCCAAAAGGGCAATGAATTTATGGTGTAGTATGCGTTCCATGCCTCTTGCTATCCCGCCTTCTTTTTCATTCTGTTAAAGACAAGTTCAACATAGTTAAAAACCGCCATCATAAAACCAACACAAAAAAATCCAGCCAGCGGAAGGGCGAAAAAAAGCAGGGGACGGAATCCGAGCACATCATGCCCGAGGAGCGTCCCCATGCCGAGCAGTTCACGGATAAATCCGAGGGTAACCATACCGAACATGAACCCCAAGCCCATTCCAATACCGTCCCAGAAAGATTTACCCACGGTGTTTTTGCATGCGAAGACTTCCAGTCTCATGGTTATGATGGCAAAAGCCACGATCAGTTTGATAAAAATTCCCATGGCCTTGTAAGCGACCGGGGCATACGCTGATAATACAAGATCTATGACCGTCACCCAAGTGGCAATAGTCAGGGTATAGGTTGGAATCCGAATGCGCGGGTGGATATAATTTTTGATAAGCGCGATGGTGCAACTGGAGCAAACCTGGACAAAGAGAACAGCAACCCCCAGCATGAGGCCGTTCATAACGGTGGTACTGATACCCACCGCCGGACACATGGAGAGGGCCAGTCGAAATATGGGATTTTCATTCAACAGTCCATTTACGACAAGCTGCAAGGGTGTCTTTGTGGTTTCCAATGTGAAAGTGCTCCTCGAGTAAAGGAATTCTGTGCCCTACAAACGGTCCTTCTAAAATGCAGCGGGGACATTCCGTCGAGTAATGACGCGGTCGAGGATTCCGGTACGATACGCAAACTTCCTGACCATGTTTTTTATTCCGCCTGTAAAGTCCCTGCTGGTAATGGTTGCTCCTGTCAAGGCATAGATATCAGCGTCCTCATATTTTTTCCGGATTTCTTCCACCTGTTGGCGGGTAAACATGCCTTTTTCCCTCTCAAGATATTCCCTGTATTCCTTGGGGAGAGGTTTCTTAATAACCTTCAATTTATTGATTTCATTGTACGTTTTTCCGATAAACTGATTTTTGAAATAATCCTCGACAATCTCGGCTCCGAGCCCCGGGTCTTCTTCCTGTTCCAGGATATCAATACCGGTGACCGTAAAGGACGGGTTCAGGGCGAGCATGACCCGGATAAAGGATTTGAATCCGTGGAATTCTCCAGGGATCAAATAGGCCGTGCGTTTTGTTCCGAGCATGGCAACCATAAATGAGTCTGCATAGGTGAAAGTTTTCGGCGGCCCAACAACTTCTTGCAGAGCAGTGTGTCTTTCCGACATCTGAATGGCCTTCTCAGGTTTGATGGCCAAGTCATACTCTTTTTTCAGGTTGCCCTGCAGGTCAATCACAAGAAGTGCATATGCTTCTTTTTTGCCTTTTTTTACCGGGACCATGTACCCGATGTACTGGGATCCCTTGTCATCGATAACATATCGGTAAACCTGAAAGAGCTTGAATTCCGGCGGGGGTGGATGCGTTTCCGAGTACCCGAGAAGTCCCAGCATGGTCTTCTTGAGATCCATCTGCTCATTATGCTTTTTTGCCTTATCCGTAACGGTAAAGACGGCCCCCATAATCAACGCCGCAATCAGGCAGGAAATAGTCAACCCTATGGTTATGCGCAGGATATCTCTCATTTGATGCCACCTTTTTGCGGAGCAAAACGTTTGGGCCTGAACCACTGCTCAAAGGCAGGAGCAAGTGGATTCATGAGAAGAATCGCGTAGCACACACCCTCCGGGTATCCGCCTTTCAGCCGTATCAGGACGGTGAGGGCTCCGATGCAGGCCCCGAACAGGAGTTTGGCGGTCTTTTGGGTCGGTGAGGTGACATAATCAGTCGCCATGAAGAAGGCCCCGAGCACAATGCCGCCGGAGAGAATCGCGAGAAGCGGTTGACCGGTAAAGAGCTTGTCGCCGCCGAAAACCCAGGTAAGGAAGGCGACCGATACGATCATTGATACCGGTATATGCCAGGTAATGTATCCTTTATAAATGAGATAAAGCCCTCCCAGAAGCAGGAGCAGGGTCGAGGTTTCTCCGATACAGCCCGGGCGCCAGCCGACAAAGAAACTCCCGTAGATACTTGAAAGGGATCCGAATTTTTCAATAACCCCGCTGATGCCGTAGTGCTTGAGCACGAAAAGAGGGGTAGCCGTTGAGACCGCATCAACACCGGATCCCATGTATTTAAATATGGATCCGTGACGGATCGGAGCGAGCCACGCTGAGGTCATGGCAACGGGAAAGGTGGCAACAAGAAAGGCCCGGCCGATGAGGGCCGGATTAAAAATGTTGAACCCTATCCCTCCGAGCAGATGCTTTGCCACATAAATGGACATGACGGCACCCAGAATCGGCATCCAGTAGGGTACACCGGGGGGAATAATATACGCCAGAAGCATGCCGGTAATGACGGCACTGCCGTCCTTGATAGTGACGGGCTGATGCAGGAGCCTCTGGGATATGGCCTCTGTTGCCACACAACTGCCCACACTGATCAGCGTAATCAGCAGGGTCTGAAAACCGAACAGAAATATGGAAAGAATCAAGGGCGGAACAAGGCACCCCACCACGGTCCACATGATTTTTTCAACGGACTCGCCGCTTTTCACGTGGGGAGATACCGATACTGCCCAGAGTCTTGAACCGGTTTCCGTCAATCCATTCTCTTCCATCTGTTTCCCGATAGATCTACCTCAATAGAAGGCTGGTTTGTCTTGTGTATTTCACGGAACCTACTTCTTCGCCTTCCTTTTTGCCAGCCTGATAAATTGCACCAGGGGCCGTTTGGCGGGGCAGACAAATGCACAGCACCCGCATTCAAAACATTCAAAAACTCCGAATTGAGCTGTTTCCTCCGGCCGTCCGGCCTCCACATAAATTCCCATTTCGTTGGGGGAAAGGCCCATGGGACATGCGTCGAGACACCACCCGCAACGAATGCAGTGCCCGTGGGGATTGGTGTCTATTTCATCACCAGTAAGGAAAAGGACGCCCGAAGTGGTTTTTGTGATCGGCATATCCAGGTCGGATATGGCGAAGCCCATCATGGGACCCCCCATAACGACCTTCGCAAGATCAGGCCGGGTGCCTCCCAGATAGGAGACGATATCTCTCAGCCTCGTGCCGATTTTAACCATGATGTTGGCCGGCCGCTGAATCCCTTTGCCGGAGATAGTAACCACTTTTTCATAGAGCGGTTTATTCAGGGCCACGGCTTCGTAAATGGCTCTGGTCGTTCCCACGTTCTGAACAATCACGCCCACATCAAACGGCAACCCGAAACCGGGGACCTTTCGCCCGGTGATGCTCTGGATGAGCTGTTTTTCCGATCCCTGAGGATATTTCACTTTCAGTGGGTCTACTTGGATTTGGAATCCATTTGAACCCGTTTTCTCGATCGATTTTTTTAACACTTCGATGGCGTCCGATTTGTTGTTCTCGATTCCGATATGGCATTCGGTGATGCCGAGAATGGAGAGGATGATTTTCGAGCCTTCGATGATTTCTTCCGGGTGCTCAAGCATGACCCGGTGATCGGTCGTGAGATACGGTTCGCATTCGGCCCCGTTCAGGATCAGCGTATCCACTTTGGCTTCGGGCGGGGGAGCCAGTTTTACATGGGTGGGAAATCCGGCCCCTCCAATACCTACGATCCCGGCATTCCGGATCCTCTCAAGGATTTTTTCTCTGGAAAGCCCGGTCCAGTCTGTGGGTTTGTAAGATGCGGGTTCTGCGTCGGGATCTGTCTGAATCGTCACTGAAGGGGCCCGGACGGAAATGGGGTGAGGTGCTGTTCCCACGTTCTTGACCGTGCCCGTTACGCTGGCATGGATGTTGGCCCCCAGCCCTTGTGTCACTTCTCCTATGAGTTCTCCTTCTCTGACTTCGGCCTTTTTTTTCACAAGAGGTGTGCAGGGCGCGCCGAAATGCTGGTTGAGGAGAATATCCACTTCTCCCGGCAGAGGCATGATTTCTGTCCCCAAGTGGGCTGTCAGTGACTTGAATTCCTTGGGGTGCACGCCACCCTTTGGAAACGTTAGGGAAAGGGAATTCATCGCTTTCTATCCAAGAATATACCTGTTTCCGAGATTGAATCGTGAGTCGGAAAATAGAAAGTTGCCGGGAATATGTCAAGGAAATTCTGGTGATGAAGAGGCTGCCTGGTGAGCAGAATCAAGGTGATTGGAGAAGTTCCCTTGCGGCCTTGATATCCAAATCAATCTGGCGGGCGAGATCTTCAATACTCTTGTAAGTCTTTTCCGCCCGCAATCGCTGGATGAAATTTATTCTAATGACCCTTCCCAGCAGGTTCCCGGAATAGTCTAGGATGTGGGTTTCGATGGACAGTGGTCCCTGGCCGAACGTGGGGTTGTGTCCGATATTGGTGACGCCGTCATATATGTGGTTGTTGAGCAGGACCCTGACTGCGTACACGCCTTCCTTGGGCGTCAGTTCATCCACCACCTGCAGGTTTGCTGTGGGAAACCCCAGGAGGCGGCCTCCCCTGTTTTTCCCTTTCACCACACTGCCGCAGATCTGGTAGTCACGCCCCAACAGTCTTTTTGCCTCTGCAAGTTCCCCTTCGCTCACCAGTTCTCGAATGGATGTGCTGGACACAATACGATTCCCGATGAGGACGGGTTCTACCACGTGGAGTTGAAAGCGCAGATCCTTTCCCACCCTGCGGAGGAGCTCTATATTCCCTGTACGATTGCGGCCAAAAGAATAATCATACCCCACAACCAGTTCTTTCACACCGATAGTACCCACGAGGATATCGCGGACGAAATCCTCGGCTGATATGGCGGCGAACGTCTCGTCAAAAGTGAGACAGATAATGGTCTGAATCCCGGCCCGTGCGATAAGCGTCACTTTCTGCTCGGTCGGGGTAATGAGAAGAGGTGCTATTTCGGGTTTCATGATTTTTATGGGGTGTGGCTGAAAGGTCATGACCACAGAAGTTCCTCCAACGGCCCTGGCGCGTATCTTGACCCTTTCAAAAAGGGCGAGATGACCACGGTGGACCCCGTCGAAGTTTCCGATGGTCAATACGGGGTTTGTGAGTGGGGTTTGGAGTTCAGCCAGATCTTTGATAATTCTTGTTGTCACACTTGACCTCGATTCCGGAACATGCATCTTAGTTACTCTCTAACTCTGACGGATTCGCAAAAAAAAATCTGACCTCGCGATTTTGAGTCATTCCCGCGGAAGCGGGAATCTGGTCATTACACTATGGTATGAACTCCCGCTTCCGCGGGAATGACGGGTTAGGAGATTTTTTGCGAAGTCATCAATTTTGAACGTTTCCACGGCTAAAAGGATATTGACAACTGCTGCCGTTTAATATAGGATTTTGTATTTAAAATAGCAAGCGTTTAGGGTGTGCCAAATCCACCGTCTTGATTTCGTACTACGGGTTTTAACCCAAGTGATTTGGCGAAATTCCTGATCATCGGCAAGGTGTCAGATGTAAGGTGCGGCATCGCAGATCCCGTGTAGTGTGCGGGAGGAGCGACCGAAGGCAACGAAGCTTGAGCTCTGCGAAATCCCGTCTTGGCGGGAAGATGATATTTTGATGGTGTATCAGGAGGGGTGTGCCGAAGTGGCGGAACTGGTAGACGCGCTAGGTTCAGGGTCTAGTGGGCGTACGCCTGTGCGAGTTCGAGTCTCGCCTTCGGCACCAGGAATGCAAAGGTCGGCTCCGTACCGGAGCCGGCCTTTTTTGAAGATCAGCCCTGGAGGGCATCGTCGCGGGCGACCGTTGCCTTATCTTACCAGAACATCTTCACGGTAAAAATCTCTGAGAGATTTTCCTCCCGTCTTTTCCTGCATGTCGATCCAGCTTCTGACCCGGTCCCTTCCATATGCTTCCTCCCACGCCGCCACTATTGTTGCTACGGGGATGTCCGCGTAGGTCCCGTGATAGGCAACATATTCCATGAATTGTTTCTGTTCCATGTTGTAGGGTTGGAGCAGGGCGTCGTTCCGGCCGTCGAACTCCAGGGGCGCCACCTTGTGCTTTTCGCAGAGTTCCCTGTTAAAGGCCGGGGTGGCTGTGACCCATTTGCCGTCCAAAAATAATTCAGTATATCCGTGGTAGACAAAGAGGTCGGTGCCCATGAATTCCATGAGCTGCCTGGTGGTCAGATGGTTGCGCACGTCAGCAAAACCCACGCGGGACGGGATGTGGACCGCTCTGGCCAGTGCACAGAGAAGACCCGCCTTGCACACACAGTAGCCCCTGCCGGCTCGGAGCACATTGCTGGCACGGTAGTGTTCAGGAAGGTAGAAGGGACAGTACGGGTCGTACCAGATCCCGTCGCGGACGGCATAAAAAAGCTTCACAGCCTTTTCGCGGGCATCCTTGTATTTCCCTGCGACTCTGTGGGCATACTCCCGGATCTCGGGGTGATCACTGTCGATGATATTCGTGGGATCGAGGTATTTGCTCTCCATTGGGTCGATCTCCGATTTTTCCCTGCTTGCGGTATCAAGTCAATCTATGCATCAATATCAAACCCCATGATACCCGTCAAAGCTTTATTCCTACACCGGGTTAAATACCTCGTCGCTTGCGACGTTGCAGTCATTCCCGCGAATGCGGGAATCTGGATTCCGGATAAGCCCTGCGGGCTTTCCAGAATGACAACAGGAGGATACCACACTGCTTGCGGCGGGGTAGTTCATTTCAATAGAATGGAAGGAAATTCCTCAACTCCAGGCACTCTAGGCATTCTGGATCACTATGATCACTGTGGGGGTACCGGAACAAAGAAGTCCCTTCCGGAGCAATCCAAAACTGGGCCTTTGAATCGGGCTCTTTCCTCGCCAACTTTTTCCTTGACATGCCGGTGCTGTTTTCCATATAGTTACGATGTAGCTAAATTGTAATTAAATCGTTGGGTGGTAAAGTCAGAGGGTTTTGACGGTTTATCCTTTAATATCAAGACATTAACCTGACTATTAGGCGTATATGGAGTCGTTCTTATGGCGAACGAGAAAAACAGGGAGAAAGAGCAGGATTCGGGCAAAGAAGAAAGCGCCGGCAGGACCAGAGGGAGGGTAAAATTCGAGGTCTACGGTGAAGAAATGGTGGAGAAACAGGTGAAGTTAAGCGGAAACAGTGGACGCGTCTATCTCCCACCGGATTGGGTCGGCTCCTGGGTGAAAATCATAAGAATTGACTGAAGTTTCCGGAAGAGACAGGGAGGATAAACAGAACCGTGGAAGGATTGGTCATCAGGAGGGCAAGGCCTGAGGATGCGGATGAGGTCAGCAGGATACAGGCTGTAATCACCAAGTCTTCTGAACCCATAGAGTTCAGAAAAATTCTTCAGGAACATTGTGTCGATCGGGAAGATGCCAGTTTTGTGGCTGAGAAAGAGGCAAAAATCGTTGGCTATATGGTCAGCTACATCGTGCTGAGCGGATTCGGCGTGGAAAAAAGCGCCTGGATCGCTTCCCTGGGGGTGGATCCTAAGTACATGGGGCAGGGGATAGGAAAGAGGTTGGCGCAGGAATTATTCAATGTCTACCGTGAGAAGGGAATCCTGAACATTTTTACTTCGGTTCGATGGGATTCAGCAGACCTGCTGTCCTTTTTCAAGACCCTGGGGTTCGATCGGAGCGAATTTATCAATCTGAAAAAGCAGCTTGCAGTAAAGGGAAAGAAATGAGGTACGCAGAGACAGGGTTTAATTTGGAAATTGATCTGACCCGGGGAAACATTGAGCGGGTGGAAACCGACCCAAGAGACACCGAGCTTTATCTGGGGGGGCTGGGCACGAACGCCAAGATATTATGGGACAGGGTCCCTCCTGAAGTGGAACCCTTTTCCCCTGAAAACCTCCTCATCTTCAGCGCCGGTCTTTTGTGCGGTACGCCTGCTACCGGATGCAACCGCACTATTGTTTCCACCATTTCTCCACAGACCAGGCTGATGGCATTTTCAATGATGGGGGGATTTTTTGCGCCGGAATTGAAGTATGCCGGGTATGACAAGATAATCCTTCGCGGCAAGTCCCCTGATCTGGTTTATCTTTGGATAAACAATGAAAAAGTGGAAATACGCGACGCCTCCCATCTTCGGGGGAAAGGTGCGGTCGAAACCGCGGAACTTGTTCAAGAGGAGTTGAAGCAGCCCAAAGCCCAGGTAGCGGCTATCGGTCTTGCCGGTGAAAACCGGGTCTATTTTGCTTCCATCGAGCAGGGCAGGTCCAGCGCCAGCAGGGCCGGAATCGGCGCCGTCATGGGGGACAAGGGAGTAAAGGCGATCGCTGTCCGGGGAACAAAGGACATCAACATTGCCCGGCCCGCTGAATTTATCGAACTTTGCAACCAGGTGCTGGAATACATAACCGTTCGAAATGAAAATCCAATTCCAGGGGTCATGCCCATTTTGGCCGGGCTTGGGTCACCCCAGGAGATGAAGGTCCACGATGAAAAGTGGCACACCGAAAATTTTGCCTGGGGAAATTCACGCGTCCGCAGAAAGGATTTCTGGAACGAAGAAGTCGCCAAAGACTGGATGGAGACCATGGATAATATGCGGACGCGGTTGATCAGTTGCTATAACTGTCCGATGACATGCGGGGCAACCATTTCCCCCCCGGGTCTTCCCACATACATGATGAAATGCTTCTCAAAACTGACGTATACAATGGCGGCCTTCTCGGACCTGGAATTTGGTCTGGGTATCGCCCAAAGTGCTACGGAGTACGGGGTTGACGCGTTCTCAGCCCCGCAGGTTATGGCCTTTGCCCTTGAACTGTATGAAAACGGCATATTGAATGACGATGATTTCCCTGGAATGCCCGCTGATACCGAGGGAAGGTTCCACTGGTTGCTTGACAGAATTGTTCGACGGGAAGGGATAGGGGATATTCTGGCCAATGGTACCTATTGGGCGGCCAAAGAGATCGGGAAGGGCGCGGAAGAATATGCGCATAATAACATTAAAAAGCATGAGCAACTGCCGCTCAAGCTGGGAATGCTGAATCCCATTTATTTCCTCATGTATGCTACCGGCGAGAAGATAAATATCACCCAGATCGAAGGGCAGTTTCCCCAGGCGCCGTTTCCCACGAGAGAGGAGAGAGAGGCGTTTGTAAAGGACTGGTTCCAGGTTCCCGATGAAAAGTTTAAACAATATTTTCTGGACTGGGAACTGCGCGGCGAAAAATCCATCCCCAATTATCCGACGCCTGAAATGTGTTGTGATATTGTTGAGTGGCAGGAGAAAATGCACTACATCGATGACGCTCTCGGGATGTGTGCCGGTTTGTCGTCATTCCCTTTGAAACCTCCGTATCATATACACAACTACCCGAAGTTTATCTCGTCAGGGGCCGGGATCGATATGGATGAAGAAGAACTGACGCAGGCAGTGAAGAGATACCGAACATTGGTGAGAGCCAATAATATACGAAGAGGGATGCGGAGAAAAGACGAGAAGCCTCCGGAGGATCATTGGAGGAGAAGATTCCCCGACCTTGAAAAGGAGCTCCTGGATACGTATTACAAATTCAAAGGGTGGAATAACCAAGGTATTCCCACCAAAGAGTCTTTGCATGAACTGGGGTTGGATTACGTATTTGAAGACTTCGAACAGAGGGGCATCTATTCAGAAAATGGTGATACACCTTCCAAAGAGACCTCGGCGGAAAAAGAGAAGGAGGCATAGCCGTGGGTGAGAAGAAGAAAAAAATCGTCAAGACCATAAAAGTTAATGCTGATCTGTGCAATGGGTGCCGGGCCTGCGAAGTCATCTGCTCCGCCTTTCACGCTGCGCCGAAATATAGCGGCAATAACCCGGCGAGGTCCCGCATCCAGGTGGTTCGCCACCCCCTCAAAGACATATACGTTCCGGTATTCGCGGGCGAGTACGCCCCGGCCGAATGTATGGGAAGAGACAAATATGTGATTGACGGAAAGGAATATGAAGAGTGTGCCTTCTGCCGGGCCTCCTGCCCGTCAAGGGATCTTTTCAAAGAGCCCGACTCCGGTCTCCCTCTGAAATGCGATATGTGTGAAGGTGAAGAAGAACCCCTGTGTGTCAAGTGGTGTATTGTTGATGCTCTCACCTACGAGGAAAGGGAAGAGGAAGTGGAAGAACAGGAAGAACAGGAGGAGCTGGAGATAGGATTGGAATCACTGGCGGACAAATATGGGATGGACAAGATAATGGATGCGGTCGCCCGCCTGTCCGCGAAGGATTGACACATAAGCGGGGCGGGGAAAAACCCGGGTAAGGCGAAACAAGAGGAAAAGAGAGACAGTGGAGAATGTAGCCGACTACAAAGAGATCATCGACGTTATAAAAGCGAGCGGTGGGGAAGCCTTTAAGAGATGCTTTCAATGCGGATTATGCGATGCGGTTTGCCCATGGAACAGGGTGAGAGCCTTCAGCATGCGCAAGATAGTCCGTCAGGCGACGTTCGGTCTTACCGAGATAGAGAGTGAAGATATATGGCGTTGCACCACCTGCGGAAGATGCCCTCAGCAGTGCCCCAGGGACGTCCGGCAGATTGACTCCGGAGTCGCCTTGCGCAGGATTGCCACGGAATACGGGGTGTTTCCCACTCCCGTCAAGCCCATCCGCACCATAAGCGCAAGCCTCGTTGGTGAGGGGAACCCCTTGAGTGAAGACCGAAAAAACAGAGGGGATTGGGCAAAGGGTCTCTCAGTGAAGGAGTTCACTGAGGAGACCGAAGTTCTCTATTTTCCCGGCTGCTATCTCAGCTATGACCCAAGAATGAAAAAGGTCGCTGCCGCCACGGCAAAAATCCTGAACAGCGCGGGGGTAGATTTTGGGATACTCGGCTCCAAGGAGAATTGCTGCGGGGAGAGTATCCGCAAGACGGGCGATGAGGAATTATTCAAACGCCTGGCCAGAGAAAACATCAAGAGTTTCATCGATGCGGGAGTCAAGAAAATCCTAGTTTCGTCTCCCCATTGCTACCATACCTTCAAGAACGAGTATCCTGAATTCATGGCGAACTTTGAGGTGATTCATATCACCCAGTATATATTCGAGCTCATCAATGAGGGAAAACTTGAGTTCACCAAGGAGTATGCAAAAAAAGTGACCTATCATGACCCCTGTTACCTGGGTCGGCACAACGGCATATATGACGAACCCCGGGCACTTTTACAGAAGATACCCGGTTTGGATCTGCATGAAATGATTGATTCGCGGGTAGACAGCCTCTGTTGTGGAGGTGGAGGCGGCAGAATATGGATGGAAACGCCGAAGGGAGAAAGATTTTCAGACCTCAGACTGGATCAAGCCATGGAGATCGGGGCTGAGGAACTGGTTACATGCTGTCCCTATTGCATCACCAACTTTGAGGACAGCAGAATAACCCTGGAGGACGGGGAAGGCATGGAAACGAAGAGTATCCCTGAAATCAAGGACATCACGGAAATAATACAGGAAGTCATTTAGAAGAACCAGGGAAGGTGTTGCCGATCCGGACAAGACACAACGGACAGAAGAGATTTGACGAGGGTGCAGAAAGTGGAAAAGGAAGCAGTTGGAGCGCAGCTTTTGAAAATTCCCGCAGACAGCGATTTTGGAGATGTGATGGTTGCCGGAGGAGGCATCAGCGGTGTCCAAGCCTCTCTTGATCTTGCCACTGCCGGTTTTAAGGTGTACCTGGTTGAAAAATCACCTTCCATCGGCGGGCATATGGCCCAGCTTGACAAAACGTTCCCCACCAATGAGTGCTCCACGTGAATACTCGCACCGAAACTGGTCGAGGTCGGCCGGCATCCCAATATAGAGGTTCTGACCTATACTGAAATTGACAGTGTGGAAGGGGAAGCGGGGGATTTTACGGTAACCCTGATTAAGAAGCCCAGGTACATCAAAGAGGACATATGCACGGGTTGCACAACCTGTGTCGAATACTGCCCCGTTATGGTGCCTGACCCATATAATCAAGACTTGTCTTCGAACAAAGCTGTTCATATATACTTTGATCAAGCAGTCCCTCTTGTCACCTATGTAGACCCTGACGCATGTCTGTATCTGAAAGAGAAAAAATGTCTTATCTGTGAAGCGGTATGTGAGAACAAGGCCATAGATTTTCGCCAAAAGCCCGAAAAGGTGGATGTGAACGTGGGGGCGATCGTGCTGGCGTCGGGTTTCGAGCCGTTTGATCCGAAGGTCAAGGGCGATTATGGCTATGGGAAGTTTGAGAACGTGGTAACGAGTCTTGATTTTGAACGGTTGTTATCTTCCACGGGACCACATGAAGGCGAGATACGGCGTCCTTCCGACAAGAAGCATCCCCATAAGATAGCCTGGATTCAGTGCGTCGGTTCCAGACGGGTTACCCCGGGCGATAACAGCTATTGTTCTGCGGTATGCTGTACGTACACCCAGAAACAGGTGATCCTGACGAAAGATCATTATGCTGACGCAGAATGCACAATATTTCATAACGATATTCGTTCGTATGGTAAAGACTTTGAAACATATTACCAGAGAACCGAGCAACTCCCCGGGGTTCGGTTCATACGGAGCTACGTATCAATAGGAAAAGAGATCCCGGAAACCAAGAACGTCACCGTAAAATACGCAACCGCCGAGGAAGGGGTAGAGGAAGAAGAGTTCGACCTGGTGGTATTATCCATAGGATTGAATCCTCCTGCTGATCATGAGTTCCTGGCAGGGAAGTTCGGAATCGAGCTCAATTCTCACCGGTTCTGTGAAACCAGTCCCGTGAATCCCATTGCAACCTCTCGTCCGGGGATTTTTGTAAGCGGGGCCTTTCAAGGTCCTATGGATATCCCCGAATCGGTTTTTACCGCCAGCGGAGCCGGCTCCCAATGTGGTGAATTTCTTGACTACAGACGAGGGAAGCTGACCAAAGAAAGGACATATCCGGAGGAAAGAGATGTTTCCGAAGAGGAGCCGAGGATAGGAGTCTTCGTGTGTCATTGTGGTGCTAATATCGGGAGAGTGGTGGATGTTCCATCCACCGTTGACTACACCTTGTCATTACCCAATGTGGTCTACGCTCAGGAACAGCTGTTTTCGTGTGCCACTAATTCTGCCAGAGAAATCACAGACATGATACAGGAGAAGGGCCTCAATCGGGTGGTTGTCGCCGCCTGCTCCCCCCGGACCCTCGAACCGTTGTTCCGGGACACCCTTCGGGAGGCGGGCATTAATCAGTATTTCTATGACATGGCTAATATCAGGGAACACTGCTCCTGGGTTCACTCTCTGGAAAAAGAAAAGGCTACCGAAAAGGCCCAGGATATCATCCGCATGTCGGTCGCCAGAGCCTGCCATTTGGAGCCGTTACAGGAGATTGATCTGCCGGTCGACAAGAAGGCGCTGGTGGTCGGCGGCGGGATAGCCGGCATGACCTGCGCCCTCTCCATAGCCGCCCAGGGACATGAGGTGTACCTGGTGGAAAAGGATACGGACCTGGGCGGAATGGCTCGAAGACTGCACTACACTCTGGAAGGGCTGGATGTGCAGGCCTATCTGCACGATCTTGTGCGCAAGGTGTATCAGCACCCCTTGATACATGTATATACTGGTGCCAGCATCACAGAGGCAACCGGGTATGTGGGGAATTTCGTAACCAAGGTAAAGTCCGAAGGAAGAAACAGAGAAATAAAGCATGGGGCGGCGGTCATCGCAATAGGCGCTGATGAATATAAACCGACTGAATACCTTTACGGGGAACATGAACGGGTCATAACCCACCTCGAGTTGGAGGAGCAGATCGCAAGAGGAGAAGAAAAGCTGCTGAATTCCAAGACGCTGGTCATGATCCAGTGCGTGGGCTGCCGAAACGAGGAGAGAAATTACTGCTCCAGGGTGTGTTGCAGTCAGGCCGTAAAGAACGCCTTGAAACTGAAAGAGATAAATCCCGAGATGGATATCTATATTCTCTTTCGGGATATGAGAACCTATGGGCTCAGAGAGGACTATTACCGGGAAGCCTCCGAGAGAGATGTAAAGTTCATCCGTTGGGAACCGACCGACAAACCCAAGGTGGAAGCTGTTGAAGAGGGCGGCCGGTCCGTTTTACGGGTTGCGGTGACCGATCCCATTCTCGGTCAGGAGCTTGCCATAGATGCTGATTACCTTGCTTTGGCTGCTGCCGTTATTCCCCCCGCAGAAAACAGGGAAGTATCTGAACTGTTCAAGGTCACGTTGGGGCCGGATCAGTTTTTCAAAGAAGCCCATGTTAAATTAAAACCCGTTGACTTTGCCACGGATGGCGTTTTTCTGTGCGGGGCGGCTCACTATCCGAAGCACCTATCGGAAACCATTAACCAGGCCTATGGCGCTGCCGGAAGGGCATTGACCCTTCTCTCGCATGACATCGTCACGGTATCCGGTTCTGTGTGCGAAGTGGATGAGAAAAAGTGTATGGGATGTGGGGCGTGCATTTCGGCCTGTGCATATAGCGCCATAGAGTTCCGCGAGACACGACAGGGCAAGAAGGCGGTCGTTAATCCGGTGCTCTGCAAAGGTGACGGCCTCTGTAATGCAAAGTGCCCGACAGGGGCCATTTTTCTCAAACATTTTACCGATGAAGAGCTCCTGAGCCAGATTGATGCGGCGGTTCCGGAGCAGGAGATCACAGAGCAAATTGACGTGGCGGTTGGAGACGCCTAACATGAATGACCAAAACCGGGATTACTAATGAACCACTCCGCCGCAACCGGTGAGATATCTCTCTGTTGTCATTCCGGAAAGTCGGGGGCGTATCCGGAATCAAGATTCCCGTTCCCCGGTCGGGGTAGAGAACAGGCTCCGCGGGAATGGCCGCAACATAGAACGCGACGGGTATGGCACCCGATGGAGGAATAAAGGGGTAGGAACACATGAGCACAGGACATACAGTGAAGCCAAGAATACTCGGTTTCGTATGCCATTGGTGAGGATACGGGGCTGCTGACCTGGCTGGAGTTTCCAGACTGCAATATCCAAGTGAAATCAGACTCATTCGCACTATGTGTTCCGGGAGAGTCGACCTGAAATTTATACTCCGGGCCTTCTCAAATGGAATGGATGGAGTTTTTATCGGCGGTTGCCGTCTCGGTGAATGCAATTACGTCACCCATGGAAATTATCATGCATTGAGCATGGCGCTTCTCTGCAAGAAAATAATGGAACACATCGGGCTGAACCCGGATAGATTAAGGATCGAATTTATCTCTTCGGGCGAAGGAATCCTCTTTGCCGAAGTTATGAATGACTTTTCAAAGAAGATAAAGGAATTAGGACCGTTCGGCTCAAGCGAAGGAATAGAAGAAGCTGAATTAAATTCCAGAATTCAAGAAGTTACAAAGCTGATCCCTTACATCAAGATGGCGAAAAAGGAGAAGCTGGAGACACGGCTTGAAAAGGAAGAAGAATATGCAGGGTTTTTCACCAGTGACGAGATAGACGAGTTATTCCGTGAAGTACCCTCGTATTATATTGATCCGGAAAAGTGTCAGGCCTGTATGATCTGTGCCAGGAGATGCCCGGTGGAGGCCATTACGGGCGGCAAGAACCTGATCCACGTGATTGACCAGGACAAATGCATAAAATGCGGAACGTGTTTTGACGCCTGTCCCCCTCGTTTCGGTGCAGTGCAGCAGATTTCCGGCGGCCCTGTTCCGCCTCCTGTTCCTGAAGAAGAAAGATTGATCACCAGAAAAGCCAAAAACAAATGAGAGAAATGTGTTGAGGAGACTCCATGAACGAGAGCACCATTACCATCAGACTTATGAAGGCCGACGATTTCGATGCCGTGGTTGCGATTGACGAGAAAATAATCAAGGCTTCCCGGTCGGAGTATTATGAGATGAAGTTTGAAAGACTCTTTGAATCCAGGGATTATCTGCCTGCGTCACTTGTAGCGGAGAAAGAGGACGGGACGGTAGTGGGATTTGTCATGGGGGAAATCTATATGGGAGAATTCGGCATTTTCCAGGAGGGAGCAAGACTGGACACCATCGGCGTTGACCCCGATTACCGGCACCGGGGTATCGGTGAGCAGTTGATCAATGAATTCATAGATCATTTGAGAAGTGTCGGCGTTCAAAAAATAAACACGCTGGTCCACTGGAATGACTCAAACCTGATACATTTCTTCAGCGCGAACCATTTCAGCCCGTCCAGAACCATTAACCTGGAACGAAACCTTTGATGTCGGTCTTCACTCGGTCTCTACGGCCTGCATCTCCAAGACCACATGCCCCCAGCCGCCGCATGCGTGCCCCACGTCAAAACAGCCCGTCCGATTGAAAATCACCTCGTTCGGGTCTCTCCCGTTCATGAGGTTCTCGAAAAAGGCATTGACCACAAGGAGCAGATTGGGCAGGAGGAAAGAGCATATCCGCTCGGGCGACTCCCGGGTCAGGAGATTGCCCGTGGAATCGAAAAAAATCTTCTGTCCCAGGGTATGGCCGGAATGGCAGCCCTTGGATTCGATGACCTCTGCCACCAGCCGGTACCGGGAGGCCGCAAGGGCATTGTCGAATACGCGCTGAAACCGTGGATTATCCTTGATGATCTGGAACTCTGAATCCTCGAGGCCGAGTCTCTTCTGAATAATCCGTATGATGTGCTCGCTTTTCACGATCCCTCCTTCATATCCCGCTGTCAGTGGATTTCCTTCCGTTTTTCAGATAATCGACAATCCATCACATTCGGAAAAGAAAATCAAGGGAGAAGGCGGCCCCGGAACCGCCTTCAGGACTTCGCATTGTGCGGTGTACCGGGTGATTTGCAAAAATTCGCGATGGCGGACCAGTGTCTCTGAAGAGGGGTTGCAAGGTCGTGACCTCCGAAGGTACTATAGGAGTTGCCCGATCCGGATAAGGAGGTTGAGGAAATGATCATTGCAGGAATCGATTGCGGTGCCAGGAATACCAAAACAGTTATTTTGAAGAACGGTCGGATCATTGGAAAAGGGAAGGTCCGGACCGGTTTTGACCTGGAAAATGCCATGGATGCAGCGCTGGACCGGGGACTGGCGTCGGCGGGTATTGCAAGAGAAGATGTCCGGAAGATAGGTGTGACCGGCTCGGGCAGAAATGCAATGAAGACAGCCGATTGTGAGGTGAGTGATATTGCGGCCATGGCGAGGGCCGCCCATTTTTTCTTCCCCGACAGCAGAACGGTGGCGGATGTGGGGGCCGAAGAAGGCCGTGCCGCGAAGATTGATGAAAAAGGAAACGTGGTGGACTTTGTGGTCAATGAAAAGTGTGCAGCCGGGGCAGGGACCTTTGTTGAAACCATGGCAAGGGCCCTTGAAGTGACCGTGGAAGAGATGGGGCCCCTGGCCCTGGAATCTGATACAGAGATTCCAATGAATGCCCAGTGTACCGTTTTTGCCGAGTCCGAGGTGGTAAGCCTGATCCATGCGAAGACCGACAAGCGGGATATCAGCAGAGCCATCCACGACGCAATGGTGAGCCGTATCGTTTCCATGATCAGAAGGGTGGGGGTAAATGAAGACGTGGTGATGATCGGCGGTGTCGCCAGGAATCCCGGGTGCGTGGAATTCATGAAAAAGGCACTCCGCGTAGAACATCTCTTTATCCCGGATGAGCCCGAGTTCGGCGCGGCCGTGGGTGCCGCTCTTGTGACTGCTGAAAAAATGTAGGTCCCGGGAAGGGAATCTTGTGGAGTGAGGGAAATGGATATGGCGGAAGAGAAAGACCGGGAATTCTGGAGATGGACAGAGTCCAACTGGAAGAACCCTGACATGGAGTGGAAAGACGCCGGGCATGTTACCGTGGGCATTGATGTCGGTTCCGTGAGTTCTCAGGCAGTCATTATGGCTGACGGGCGGATATTGGCCTACAGCAACATGAGAACCAGGTCCGACAGCGCCAACAGCGCCCGGAATGCGATGGATTTCGCACTGGAGGCTGCGGATATGCCGGAAGACCGGATAGGTTACTGCATCGGCACGGGATACGGGCGGGTTTCTGTCCCCTTTGCGGATCGTTCCATTACTGAGGTGACGTGTATTGCCCGGGGTGCGCATTTCATTTACGGTCCCAAGGTCAGGACCGTCCTGGACGTTGGCGGACAGGACATCAAGGCCATCCAATGTGATGAGGCGGGCAAGGTGACAAACTTCCTGATGAATGATAAGTGTGCCGCCGGCACAGGCCGGGGCATGGAGGTCTTTTCCGACCTCATGGGAGTTTCCATTACCGAGGTTGGAGACCGTTCGTTTGAATATGAAGGGGAGGAGCCGGAAGCAGTCTCCAGTATCTGTGTTGTTTATGCAAAATCAGAAGCCGTGGGCCTCCTGCGGAAGGGCTGGACCACGGAACAGGTGCTCGCTGCTTATTGCAGGGCCATGGCTGAGCGGATATATTCGCTGGTTGAAAAGCTGGGCCTGAATCCCGAGTTTGCGGTCACCGGCGGCATGGCCAAGAACAGGGGGGTGATGGACCGTCTGATGCGGCTCGTAAAGTTAGACCGCATGGAGACGGAATGGGATCCCCAGATAGCCGGTGCCGCAGGCGCTGCCCTTTTTGCACATGCCCTGTGCCGGAAGGGCAAAGGGAGAAAGAAGAGGTCTTAGCAGTTGTTCCCGTGCGTCTCATGAGGAATCCGGGAAATGGGGTATCCTGGTTCGGTCCCCTGTCAGGTTCCTGCGGGGGGAGACTTCTGGACCGGAGGGGGATCACTTTTCCGCAGGCCGGTGATGTTGAAAGTCCTCACGGGGGCGTGGATCCCCTTTACCTGGATTTCCCCCACAAATTGGGCTTCCACCAGGGATCCCACCTTGCTGTAAGTCCTCTGGCCGGCCAGTATCTGACCCGCCGCGGCAATGGATTCGAGTCGGGCTGCGACATTCACCTGGTTTCCGATGACCGTATAGTCCCTGTGGGTTTCCGAGCCGATATTCCCGACCGTCATATACCCGGTATTGATGCCGATCCCCACGCCGAGGTCATGGTCGTATCCTTTCCATTCTTCGCGCAATTCAGATATCTTCTCCTGCATTGCCACGGCCATGCGCACAGCCCGTTCCGCGTGGTCATCAACGGAGATGGGATCGCCGAAAAAGATGAGGAGGCCGTCCCCGATGATTTTGTTCACGGTACCGTCAAAGCGATGGACGATTCCGATCATTTCCGAGAGATACCGGTCAAGAAGGTGGAATATCTCCTCCGGCTCAAGAGCATCAGTGAGGGTCGAAAACCCACGGATATCTGAAAAGACAACAGTCATCATTTTTCTCTGGGATTCCGGTGCGGCGTGGCCGTTCCCCGAGAGGATCTTTTCAGTGAGCTTGGGGGAGAGGTACCGGCGGAGCTGATTGTATTTCTCCAGTTGGCGCACCTGCTCCTGAACCCTTGATTCAAGGCCGCGGTTCATCTCCAGGAGTTCATCCTGGGCTGTGCGTAGTTCGGCAGTCCTTTCCCGGACCTTTTCTTCAAGGCCCACGGCATATTCGTCAATCTGCTTTTTGGCCTCCTTGAGTTCCAGGTGTGCCTTTTCCAGGGCCATATAGGCCTGATTCTTGGCGTTGACGTTCTTCCGCAGTTGATTAAGGGTATCAATGAGTTCTTTTCCCGGGCTTCCGATTGTGCTTCTTCCCGCAAAGAAGGCGGTGAATCTATTGCCCAGGGAAACCCGATCGTACATCACATCCAGGATGAAGTAGGGAGCAAGGAAGATTTCTCCCTCCCTCAGGAGCGTCCTGCCGTTTACCGTGACCGTCTCCGTTATGAGAATCGCCTCGTGTTCTTCAAGGCGATTCAGGGTATTTGCGGCCTTTTTCGTGTATCTTCCCAGAAAAAAAGTGCGGCCGCGGACCTGATCAGGCTGCAGGAAAACCTTCTCACCGACAATACTCCTTCCCCCGTGCCCGGGATGCCGGATCGTCAGGAGATCGCCCTCCCGTTTCGGATGAAGCTGGTAGGACGCAAACTCCGGTTCTCTTTGGAAAAGAATTTCAGGATCGTAGGGTTTCAGCGGCTGCTCCACGATAGCCGGTTCAAGACCCCATATGGTGGGAATAGCGGAAATGATCCCCCGCAGGAACGGGTCTCCGATGTAATCTCCATTGGGGTCCATGTCCCGGTGGAATTCGACTTTGAAGAGCGTCCGGAACCGCTGCGCCCGCCTGTCAAAGCAAGGGGGGATGACGATATCGATTTCCTTGGTGTCGTTCAGGTTTTTGTTGAAAAACGGAAGACGCTTGAACCCGTCACCCGGATTGCTGAAGAGTCTTGCAAAGACATGGAAGCGTCCCCAGGACCGGAGCTCGGCAGAAGAAGAGCCGCAGGTGAAGTAGAAGCGTGGTTCATCAACCAGATCTCTGGCGCGCCGGAAGATCTTCTCGAAATTTTCGTACGTGGTCCATTCATCCTCATCCAGAAAGAACTCTTCGGCCGAGGGGAAGGCCTCAAATGGATACGGAAGACCATGAAACAGGTTCTCGTGGCCCCCTGTTTTGCTTTCCACATACGAGGCGATGATTTTGATATTCCGGTTGCTGATGCAATCGCGGCGGCTCATGGGATCGACTCTGAAAAGGAGAAAAGGTTTTTCTAAAGCAGGCCTGTTATCTGTCTGTATCGACTGAAAAGGTGTTCCACGTCATCCTGCGGAACGCTTCTGGGAACATGCCCCAGAATACCGCATCCTTCCGATTTCTCATGAACCTCTTCTTCGGGAAGATCACTCAGGAGAATAATGGAGGTCAGCGGCGACGCCTTGACCATG
>Ga0315542_1000331_pt1 | contig 29163 bp, 26 predicted proteins | sample SalMarSW160120MG_FD_202541 | JGI IMG/M metagenome (GOLD analysis project Ga0315542, IMG submission 202541) | Salt marsh sediment microbial communities from the Plum Island Ecosystem LTER, Massachusetts, United States - Salt Marsh Sediment SW1601-20 ... | reverse complement strand
CCTCGGGCAAACGGTCAAGGGCCTTGGCCTCCCGTAACTGATTCACCAGATTAGAGATCATGCCACCGGGTATCTGGTGGGCAAGCACACCCGTGTCGATGACGGACATCTTGTGCCTGGCAAGATAGTCCCGGTACTTGGGAGCGATTGATTCAATATAATCTCCCAGTTCCAGGAGAAGATGAAGATCAAAACCCGTATCCCGATCGGTTTCAAACAAGGTGGCCACAATGGGCTCTACAGCAGGCTGAGAAGTGCGAAGGGCGAAGGGGGCCAGACAGGTATCTACGATGTCCACACCGGCTTCTATTGCCTTCAGATACACCATGGAAGCCATGCCGCTGGTGTAATGAGTGTGGAGATGGATAGGAATGGTGATCACCTTCTTCAACTCGCTGACAATCTTTGCAATATCAAAAGGCGCCATGATTCCCGCCATGTCCTTCAGGCAGAGCGTGTCGGCGCCCATGTCCTGGATCTCTTTTGCCTTGGAGACATAGTATTCCAGGTTGAATACTTCTCCGCCCATTCTTCTTTCAGTAAGGGAATAACAGATGGTTCCCTCGAAATGTTTCCCGTTCGCTTTGATGCGCTCAACTACGGTCTGGAAATTCCTGAAATCATTCAGTGCGTCAAAGACCCGAAAGACGTCTATGCCGGCTTCAGCGGCCTTGTCCACAAAGAGCCTGGCAACGTCGTCAGCATAGTTGCGGTATCCCACCAGATTTTGTCCCCGCAGAAGCATGGAGAAAGGAGTCTTCTTGATATATTTTTTGAGGGTTCGAATTCTTTCGAACGGGTCTTCTGCAAGGAAGCGGTGCATGGTGTCAAATGTGGCGCCGCCCCAGACTTCCATGGCCCAGAAACCAACGCTGTCCATTTTTTCAGCAATGGGAAGCATATCCTCGGTTCGCATCCGGGTCGCCAGGAGGGACTGATGCCCGTCACGAAAGGTGTTGTCCTGGATCTTGAGTGGATCTTTTATCTTCCCACCTTCCAGAAAATTATTCATTGCGTGAAACCTCCGTATTTACAGATTTGTCATCTTGTCCTATTTTGGTTATGCCTAACTCCTGGGGAAAAACCTGTCAAGGCGAAAATTCTCCATCGATTTCCGGTGGAATAGTACAGGCGGAATACCGAGAAGGTTGACGCTGAGCAGAGGAGTCTGCTCAGGCTGCACGGAAACAAAAAATCATATTCCCAGAAAGGCCTCCTTCACATGTTCATTTTCCATCAGTTCTTTTCCGCTTCCTTCCAGAACAATGCGACCGTTCTCAATGACATATGCCCGATGGCACAGGGCAAGCGTCTGCCGTACGTTCTGCTCAACGAGCAGCACGGTCACACCCTCTCCGTTGACCTTCCTGACCAGGTCGAATATCTCCTTGACCATGATAGGGGCCAGCCCCAGCGATGGTTCATCAAACATCATCAGGGTCGGTAGCGACATGAGTCCCCGGCCGACGGCCAGCATTTGTTGTTCACCCCCGGAGAGCGTTCCTGCTTCCTGTTTTCTCCGTTCCAGGAGTCTCGGAAAAAGATCAAATACGTAGGCAAGAGTTTTGGATCTCCCGGTCTTGGCGTTTCCGTGGAGTGAACCCATTGTCAGGTTCTCTTCCACCGTCATCTCAGGAAACAGACGCCGTCCTTCCGGCACATGCACCACTCCATGTTCTATGATTTTGTACGGGGGCAGATGATCAAGCCGGGTGTTATTGAACCGGATACTGCCCCGCCGGGGTTTGAGCAGAGAAGAAATGGTCTTTATGGTCGTCGATTTTCCAGAGCCATTTGCACCGACGAGGACGAGAATTTCCTTTTCTCCCACTTCAAACGTCACATCCCATAACACCTGGAGATCGCCGTAAAAGACATCGATGCCGTCAACCTTGAGCATACTCTTCTCCCAGATAGGCCTCTATGACCGCAGGATTATTGGCGACTTGGTCAGGCGATCCCTCCGCAATGGTCTGGCCGAAATTTATTGCGTGGATGCGATCGGAGATACTCATGATGACTTTCATGATGTGCTCTACGATCAGGATACTGATGCCGCTCTCTCTCATTTTTCTGATGAGGTCGATCGCCTCATCCAATTCAGATGGGTTCAGTCCCGCTGCAGTTTCGTCAAGGAGCAGCAATTGGGGTCTAGTGGCCAGGGCACGGGCAATTTCCAGCCGCTTCCGGCCTCCGATGGGAAGGCTTCTGGCAAGCTTATCCTTTTCCCCGAAGAGATTGCAGAATTCGAGCACCCTGAGTGCCTCTTTCCTGGCCTCCTTTATGGTATTCACCCGGGAAAATGCGGATGCGGTGACATTATCAAGGACGGTCATCCGTGCCAGGGGTTTTACCACTTGGAAGGTTCGCCCGATACCAAGATGACATATTTTGTGGGTCTTCATCCCCGTAATGTTCTGTCCCTTGAAAGTGATGGTGCCGGAGGTAATAGGGAAGAAGTTGTTTATGCAATTGAAAATGGTTGTTTTTCCTGAGCCGTTCGGCCCGATGAGCCCCATGATTTCGCCGGCATCCACATGGAAACTGACGTTGTTCACAGCCCGGAGACCTCCAAAATCTTTGACGAGCTTTTTTATTTCAAGAACGGGCATACCGGCTCTTTCCTCCAAAATCTGTCAGACTGTGGTTTTCATTCTGAACACGGAGCGTTTGATCTTATCCCAGTCACCAACAATGCCGTTTGCAAGGAACATAATGACAAAAATGACCAGAAGGCCGAAAACCAGCGCGTGCCCCTTACTCACCCATTTCGGCGCCAGATCAAAAAAAGAGCTTCTGAAGAGTTCCTGGACCCCGACCATAATAAAGGCGCCCACTGCCGGTCCCATGATTGTGGCGACTCCTCCCACAATGCCGACCAGGATGGCCATGATAGAGATGAAATGTAACGAAAAGACCACATCCGGGTCGATGAACGCCATATAGTTCATGTAGAACGCCCCGGCCATGCCGGTAAAAAAAGCGCTGACCAGCAAAGAAACATTCTTGTAAAGGGCCGTATTGATCCCCAGAGATTCAGCCGCGTCTTGATCCTCACGAATGGAAAGAAAATAGTACCCCCACTTTGATTTCATGATGACGTAGATCACAAAAATGCACGAGCAGGCCAGTGCCAGGGCAATGTAATAATACGGCAGTTTGCTCCTGAAGCTCTGTATGATGAGAATCCCCACCATTCCGTCAGTCAGGCTCTCCCCATTGATTGCTATCAGCCGGAATATTTCTCCTCCCGCGAGCGTGGCAAGGGCAAAGTACGGACCTCTCAGACGGAAGCAGATCCACCCCACAACAAGTGCAACAATCATTGCAGTAATACCGCCGAACATCATGCCCCACCAGGCGGATATTCCGAGCTTGGTCACGAAGATCCCTGCGGTATAGGCCCCGGTTCCGAAAAACATGGCGTGTCCGAAAGAAACCTGCCCCGTGTAACCCGCCAGGAGATTCCACGAGGAACCGATAATAACCCACATGAGCGCAATGATCACCAGGTGCTGGTAATAGTCGGAGCGGATAGCCAGGGGAAAAAGGACAGACAGGATACCGAGGGCAGTGAGCATCAAGTGCTTTAACTTCATAGTCCCTCCCTAGACTTTTGTCAGGCGTTTCAGCCCGCCGGGCAGAAAGACCAGGACAAGCACGAAGATTATGAATCCGATCATTTCTCTGTAGCCCATGCCTATGTACGTTGCTCCGAGTGATTCAGCGATCCCCAGCACCAAACCGCCGAATATTGCCCCCACAGTGCTCCCCAGACCTCCCAGTATGGTGATCACAAAGGCCTTCAGGGTGAACGCGCCGCCAATATCAGGGAAAAGGTAATAAATGGGAATGAGAAGACTGCCCGCCGCTGCCACCAGTGCTGAACCAATGCCGAACGTGATAATCGTAATGCGGTTACTATTGACCCCCATCAGTGTTGCTGCATCTTTATCCTGGGCGGTGGCCCGGATAGAGCGTCCGATATCCGTCTTCAGCAGGAACCAGAAGAGCCCCACGGTGAAGCCGACCGCGAACAGGAAAGCAATGCACATGGGTACATTGAACGAAATATTGCCGACAAAAAATGCGGATGAGCTGTAGCCTGTTTTGACCGTCTTGTAGTCGGAGGAAAAAATGAATCTGGCGATTTCTGCGAGGACGATGCCGATGCCCACGGTCATGAGAACCTGGTTTTCAGGAAGGATGGACTCTACCTTCATGAGGGGGTTCAACAGGTACTTCTGGAGAAAACAACCGAGCAGGAAGAGAGCGGGCATGGCAACCAGGAGGGACAGGTACGGGTCAACGTGAAGGAAGTGAAACAGCACGAACGTGATATACATGGCAACCATCATGAGCTGGCCGTGCGCCAGATTGATGATGCCCATGACTCCCATGATGAGCGTCATTCCAATCCCGATAAGCGCGTAGATGCCCCCGATGAGAATGCCTGACACCAAGGTTTGCAGAAACACAGCCATTTTTAATTCCTTTCGTATCCGTCATACCTGATTTTGCTGAAATGGGGAAGCTTTTTTTGGAGAGGCGACCGTGGAAGTGACCACGGTCACCTCTCCATAACGGCATTAATATCCCCAGGTCTTCAACCAGTTGACAGGATATACGAAAGATTTGGTAGCGTATTCTTTCGGCCATACCAGTTCCAGTTTTCCGTCGATCCATTGGACCACGTACGTTGCCGCCTTATTCTGGTTTTTCATTTTGCCCCAGGTGATAAACTTGACGGGCCCGAAGACAGTGGTCATGTCCGTTCCGAGCAGTGCGTCGCGAATATCGGTATTTTTGTAAGATTTTGCGCGCTTGAGAACGTCCGCGATCACATAGCAGGCAGCGTATGCCTCAGCGCCATGGTAGTCCACGGACTTGTGAAATCGTTCCTTGAATTTGTCGTAGAAGGCCATGGCGCCCGGAAAGGGGAGAACCTGATGCCACAGGGTGGCTGAAATCACCTTTTCCGAGGCGACGCCTGCATTCTGCTGGAATTCGGGAAGGGTAAACCCGGCGGCGCCGCCGATGAACATCTTCGGCGTCAATTTCAATTCCTTTGCCTGTTTCATGAGCAGAGAGGCGTCCATGACGTAGGAAACCATATAAACGATATCGGGGTCTTTCTCTTTTACCTTGATCAGAATGGGCTTGAAGTCGATTCCACCATGTTCATATCCTTCTTTCATGAGAACCTTGATACCCAGTTTTTTGCAGGTTTTTGCAAAGGATGCTGCTCCTTTTGTTCCAAAAAGGGAATTCTCGTGCAGAATGGCCACCGTTTTCGGCTTGATGACCTGCGTCAGGAGGGATTCCACACTGCTGGCATATTTGCTCACCGGGGGATTCAAACGGAAAATATAATCCCAGCCGGAGGTCGTAATTTTATCAGCGGAGCCGGTGTTTACCAGGAAAGGAATCCGGTTCTGCTGGCACACGCCTGCAGTGGCATAGGTTACTGAACTGCTGTATCCGCCCCCGATCATCACCACTTTGTCCTTGGTAATCAGTTTTTCGACAACGGACCGCCCGACTTCCGGTCTCCCGGTGGTGTCTTCTATGAGTAATTCCAGGTTTTTCCCATTAATTCCTCCGGCGGCGTTGATTCTTTCGAGCGCCATTTGAAAGGCCTGTTTTTCGATTTCTCCAAACTTTGCAAGGGAACCGGTCAATGGAAGGACAATGCCTACCTTTATCGATCCGGCAGCCTGCGCCGGCGTAGTTCCCGGCAGCAAAATGAGAGTAAATGCCAAGACAATCCCCAGAAAAGCAATCATTCCACGTTTCATTCTACTCCTCCTCACTTGTTTAGGTTAGCATTGCACCGCACACCGGCCCGGCCTTGATACAACAACATAAAGGACACAAAAGAGGTATTCCACGCGACCAGCCTAGCGAGGAATCGGAATACATGGTTTACAGTGTCCCAAGGAACACCCTGCAGAAATAATGGGTATTTCCGCGCTCACACAGTTTTCTTTGGATGAAGAGAGAAGTTTATGCATTCACCGAATTCTTACATGCGCAAGAAATGCTATCTGATTGACAACGTATTGTAAAGAGGGGAGAGTTCTGATTTTCCTGTAAGAAAATCTCTTACAGAAATAGTTTGTTTCATAGTTCTATGAGGCCGTTTTGAATGGCAAAGCGGGAGAGCTCAGCGTTATTCCGCAAATTCAGTTTCTTCAGGAGGCGGAAGCGGTAGGTGTCCACGGTCTTGACACTTATGTGATAGATATCGGCTATTTCCCTGTTGGTCTTTCCCATTGCAAGTCCCCGCAGCACCTGGACTTCGCGAGTGGAGAGAAAATCCATTGGGGATTGGCACCGGACCCCCCGGGCAACCATGAGGGCCAGAGCCTCCGCCACTGCTCCCGACAAATACCGTTCCCCGTTGTGGACCTTCAATATTGCATTCACGAGTTCCTCAGGAGCTGATCTCTTGGTGATATAGCCTCGGGCACCAACCTGAAGCGCACGAACAACATATTGCTCCTCTTCGTGCATTGTGAGAATGAGGACCGGGAGCTTGGGATAGAGGGTGCGAAGCCTGCTGACCACCTCTAGTCCGTCCAGACCCGGCATCGATATATCGATGACCGCGACGTCGGGCTTTGTTTCATTCGCGAGTTGCAGGGCCTCCTCTCCGTCGGATGCCTCTGCAACTACCTGCATCGTAGGGCTATCTTCAACAATCCGGCAGAGTCCGGCGCGGACAATTCGGTGGTCATCTGCAAGCAATACTTTGATCATACGGTTTTCCTTTCTTGTTCCCGGAGCGGCGCGGCAAATCGAACTTCTGTACCTTTCCCGGGTCTCGAGTGCATTTCAAGGGCTCCTTCCAGGAGTTCAGCGCGTTCCTTCATGCCGGCGAAGCCCAGTCCATCAAAGATACTTGTTGTGCGAGGATCGAAACCGCGTCCATTGTCTCTCACCGTGAGGACAAGGTAATCTCTTTCCATGCCGAGAATCACCTCCACCCGGGTCGCGGAGGCATGCCTGACCACATTGGTCAGGGCCTCCTGTGCAATGCGGTAGGCGGCTGTTGAAAGATAGTCTGGGAGGGGAGGCAGGGAAGTGGACCGTTTGAAACTACAGGTCAGATTTGTTCTCTTTTCGAATTCGTCAGTATACCACTCCAGTGCTTCCACGAGCCCTAAATCATCAAGGACACCGGGACGCAGTCGGATGGCGAGCCCCCTGACATCATCGATGGTTTTATCGATAAGATCGCGCATTGTCAATGCCCGCTCTTCGGCTACAGGATCATTATCTGCTATATGGTTCCCAAGCCAGACTGCGTCCATCCGGAGAGCCGTCAGGACCTGCCCAAGTTCATCATGCAGTTCCCGTGCGACAGCAGCACGCTCATTTTCCTGGCTCTGCATTATTCTGCCGGAGAGTCTTCTTATTTCTTCTGTTCTTTTCTTCACCTGCCGTTCAAGCTCCATGGAATATTGTTTCAGTTCCTCCCGTGCTCTCTTGAGTTCTTCCTCGGCACGTTTTCGTTCTGTTATATCCCTGCTGAACAGGGCAACCCTGGAAATACGTCCTTTCGTGTCAGGAATGGGGTAGGCATGCGTGTCCAGGTATCTTCCTTCTCTTACGTCTTCGTAATGGATCGGCGTTCCTGTGGCTACGGCCTGTTCATGAAATGCCTTTCGACGCTTGGCGATGCTCTTGGGAAAAAGATCGAAAACCGTCATCCCCAGAAGCTCGTTCCTGGATTTGCCCAACGCTTCGGCAGCTGTGCCGTTCAATGACAGGATCATGCCTCCCCTGTCCAGAAGGAAAGCCCTGTCTCCGGACGCATTGAGGAGTGCTCTGGCTGTTTCTTCGCTTTCCTGCAGTGCATTTTCGGCCATTTGCCGTCGTCTGATATCGTGACTCGCCCTGCGGTAGAGGAAAAAAACAAAGAACCCGACAAGAAAAGAAACACCAAGAATGACCGGGACGGCAGTCCTGATAATCGGGGTGACCACGCCTTTCGAAATGGTGCTTAATTTCCTGAGAAAAACCACGTTCCACCCCGGGTAATGAGGAAGGCTTTTCAGGGAGAGCAGGTATTTGTTGCCGGACTGATCTACCACCGAATGAGAGTCTTTTCGCGTAATTCCTGTCCATTTCCACGGACCGTCACCGAACTGACGGGTTTCCGCGATCTGGGAAATCACGTCTTCTGTTGGTTTCCACAGGAGTTTATAAAGCCAGCCGTTGTGGTTTGACATGAAAACAACCCCATGCGGGTCAGCCAGTACCACAATACCGTCGTAACTCTGTCTGAATTCTTTTTCAATTACATCGACGGAAGCCTTTATGACGACCACTCCGAGCGGCAGACTGCGCCCACGGCTATACACCGGATTGCTGTAATATATTCCCCTTCTGTTCGAGGTTATCCCGAGGGCCATATACACATACGTATTCCCTTGAATCGCCTGGAGAAAATAGGGCCTGAAACCGTAATTTTGCCCGACAAAACTATCAGGATTCCGGCGGTTGCTTGAAGCGATAGTGTTCCCCTCACGATCCATGAGATAGCATACATCAGCCGCAAGGGTGCGCTGGAAAAGATCAAGGATGCGATTCGCATTTCTTAGAGCAGTGTTTTCCTGGGGCTGGGAAAGGGCGGATTCCAATTCATGCAGGCCTGCAAGTGCCCGGACAGCCTTGATATTTTCAGACAAGAACGACGAAAGGTGACTTCGTATCACTTCGGCGTTGAGTGATGCCTGGCGATCTGCTTCTTTGAATGCGGAAGATTCCAGGGAAGTGAAATAAAGGTACCCGCCGCCAAATGTGGTCAGGAGGACCAGGAAACACAAGATAAGTAATGCAGTACGAAGTTTCACGGTCGGCACTCCATGCTCAGATGCACTTCGCCGCACTCTTTACTTGTCCACCGGGTGATGGTACGTTGTTGTTCACCGGAGTTCATGCTGAATTGTTAGTGCGCTGATATGAACAATATTCTAAAGGAACAGGAAACCATGAAAGCTGACATGCAATGGAATCTCCATAAGGCACCCATTGTCGAGGTGTCCGTCGACAGGATGGACCTTGCGCCCGGACCTTTTACCATGAGTTATGGATTCGATCTCCAACCAATGAAGCTATCCATCAAAAGAGCGGGCCTCCTGAACCTTCCCCTCCTCCTGGAATCCGGGGCAGGGCGCCTCATCATCGTGAGCGGGTACCGGAGAATCGCGGCCCTCCTTGAAATGGACTTCAAACACCTGCCCGCACGAATACTCAAGGAGCGTGAAATTTCATCTCTTGATGTCCTTCTTATCAATTTTTTTGATAATCTTGCAACAAGGGAATTCAATTCCGTGGAAAAAGGGATGGCTCTGAGCAGGCTGGCGAACCATTTTTCAGCAGGTGAAATCCTTTCCCATTATATGGCCCTGTTGGGACTTCCTTCACGTCAACCCACACTGGAAAATTATATCTCCTTTGACAGGGACCTGGATGAATCACTGAAAAGGGGGTTGGTTGAAGGGAGGATTTCCGAGCCGGCGGCCAAGGCCCTCCTGGATCTCATGCCGGAGGAAAGAAAAGCGGTCGGCCAGCTTTTTCTTGACTTAACATTTACCATTAATCAACAGAAACAACTTATTGAATTACTGAAAGATATATCTCGAACAAAGACGACTTCGATTGCTGATGTATTGCAGGAACAACGTTTCCTCGATATACGTTCAAGTCATTCCCTGAACGGCCCTCAGAAAACAAAATCACTCTTGGCTCTCCTGCGATTGCAGAAATTCCCGAGACTGAGCCGAGCTGAAGAGACATTCAAGAAAGAGGTTCTCAGGCTGCAGCTTCCCCGGCACGTCCGCGTGCAGGCCCCGTCGTATTTTGAGTCTGAGTTCTACCGCATGGAGATTTCTTTCCGCAGTGGAAAGGAATTAAAAGATGTAATTGACCATCTTGCTGGCGTTGATGGATTGCGGCAGCTCGGAAATCCGTGGGAAAAGGTTGCATGATGCCCTGTTTTCAAATAGAGAAAGTTCTTTTGGAAAAGGGAGTGGAGAAATACCGGCTTTTTTCACGTATTCGCGAAAGGATTGCGGGTATTCCTCAAGTCTGGAGTGACCAGGGATTTGTTCACCAGGCAGCGGATCTCCAGCAGATGGGGAAGAAAAGGCTTCATCTTGTTGAATTCATTGGTGATATCCTGAAACCATGCCCGGGCACGAGAAACCATATTTGCTGCGGATACCAGATTCTGAATGCCGCTACCAATTGTCCGCTTGATTGCAGTTACTGCATCCTGCAATCCTATTTTCATGAGTCTGATTTGAGGATTTTCACGAATATCGAGGAGCGGCTGGGAGAGGTTTTCCGCCTCATCGATACCGACCCCGAGAGGATTTTTCGCATCGGGACCGGAGAATTTACCGACAGCCTGGCTCTTGATCCTCTTATCGGCTGGAGCGATATACTGGTCCCTGGTTTCTCCACAAGAAAAAATGCCATCCTGGAATTGAAGACAAAGACTACCAACATAAAGGGACTTATTGCGCTTCCGGAACGGAGGCAGATCGTGGTTTCATGGTCTCTCAACAGCCCGACAATTACGGCCAGGGAAGAGCACGGGGCTGCGAGTCTCAGGAAACGGCTTGAAGCCGCTAAAACATGCCAGGGTGAAGGATTTATTGTCGGATTCCACTTTGATCCACTGATTCCCCACCCAGGCTGGCAGGACGACTATCTCAGGACACTTGATCTGATGAACCAGTATATTGATCCCACCCGGGTCATCTGGATAAGTATGGGTTCTCTCAGGTTCATGCCGGCGTTGAAATCCGTCATCGAGCAGCGCCATCCGCGCACAATGATTCTTGACGGGGAATTTATTCCCGGCCTGGATGGAAAGATGCGCTATTTCAAACCGATTCGAATGGACCTCTACGGTTTCATGCGTGAACACCTGGATAGCTGGCATACCGACCTGGGCCTCTATCTCTGCATGGAGTCCGATGAGGTATGGAGGAAATCCATGAGTTGGACTCCAGGAGACTCAACCCGGCTTTCACGCTTCCTCGACAACCGGGTGAAAAAGTTTTTTGGGTAGCTTTCACCTCGCATCTGTGGTATGCGAAAAAAAAATACCTATTTATTCCTCGATGGAAACGCAGAGAAAAGGAGACGATTATGACCATAAAAGAAAAGGTGCAGGACGCCCTTGACAAGGTGAGGCCGAGTCTCCAGGCTGATGGAGGAGACGTTCAGCTGGTAGAAGTGGAAGACTCGGGTGTGGTTAAAGTGAGGCTGACCGGTGCTTGCGGGGGTTGCCCCATGAGCCAGATGACACTGAAAATGGGGATCGAGAGAATTCTGAAACAGAATGTCCCGGAAGTCACATCAGTGGAATCTGTGTAAGAAAAAAGCATGAAGTGAAGACGCTCCATTGTGGGCCCATGTTTTGAACAGAGGAACATTGTGCGGGATCAAGAGAGGTCGGCCCGGCGAACTCCGGGGGAACGGATTCCCGACTTTTGAGAATTTCATCAAATAAAGAGGAGGAACAGTACGTATGGAGATCAAAAAAATGGGTGTAGTTGGAGCCGGTACCATGGGAAACGGCATTGCCATGGTTGCGGCCCGGATCGGGTGTGAAGTTGTCATGCGGGATATCGAGGATACATTCGTGGAGCGGGGGATGAAAAGCATCGATCGCTTCCTCTCCAAGAGCGTGGAAAAAGGTAAAATGGAGGCCGGCGAAAAAGATGCCATTCTGAGCAGGATAAAGGGTACGACAGAGATGTCCGCATTGAAAGACGTTGACTTCGTTATTGAGGCGGTGATTGAGAACCTTGATCTCAAGAAGAGCGTTTTCAAGGAACTGGACGAACTTTGCAGGCCGGAAACGATCCTGGCCTCAAACACATCTTCCATGTCCCTGACGGAGATTGCCGCTGCCACAAATCGCCCTGAGAAGGTCTGCGGGATGCACTTCTTCAATCCTGTTCCTCTTATGCGCCTGGTGGAAGTCATCCGTGGTTACGCCACCAGCGATGACACTGTTGCCGTTACCAGCGATCTGGCAAAGAAAATGGGGAAAATTACCGTGGAAGTGAAGAAAGATTCCCCCGGGTTTATCGTGAACCGCATCATGATCCCCCATATGATAGAGGCAATCAAGATTGTGGAAGAGGGGATCGCCTCCATAGAAGATGTTGATATTGCGGTGAAAAACGGTCTCAACTATCCCATGGGTCCCTTTGAACTGATGGATCTCACGGGAATTGACATTGCCTATTTTGTGGCTGAATATTTTTATAAGGAATTAAACAAGGAGTCAAAATGGGTGTCCCCCAATTTGCTCAAGACCATGATTCGTGCCGGAAAACTGGGGAGAAAAACCGGCGGGGGATGGTATGATTACAGCTAAAGACAGCAGCTAAAAATCCCTCGGACTCCTCTGCCTCTCATGGCAAAAAGAAAGAAGGCAGCCTCTCAAAAAGGCTGCCTTCTTTCTCTATATGGAAGCACTGGCACTGGAGTGCCTTACTTATTTTTATGCCGCATCTTCTTTTTCAGCTTTCGGTATTTGTGTTTCCGGATCTTCTTTCGCCGCTTCTTTACAACACTTCCCATGCAACATGACCTCCATCAAGATATCTTTTTAAATATACTATGTGAATGATATTTCTGTCAACAACTCTTTTTCCCCTGATCCACCATATTCCACAAGAGGAGCGACCGAAGGCAACGCAGCTTGAGGTCTGCGAAATCCCGTCTTGGCGGGAAAATGATACCTTGCTGATGATCAGATTTCCTGCATCAATGACAAGTTGACATAATATATATTATCGGACATTATAAAAATCTGCACTATCTTTTTTCCTTCGCCTGATAGAGGTCCCTGTCAGCTTCATTTACAAAAGCTTCTACGGTCATCTCGTCCGAAAACTGAGAAAATCCCATGCTTGCGCTGATCCCCAGTTGTTCCCGGAGGCTGTTATCTATGCGTCGGCCAATCCCCTGGGCCACTTTGGTGTCTGCATCAATCAAAATGACCGCAAATTCGTCTCCCCCGTACCGATATCCGGAATCCACATCTTGTCGAATACTCGCGTGAATGATTCCACCCGTTTTTCCAAGGATATCATCGCCGGCGAGATGCCCATGGGCATCATTATACTGCTTGAAGTTGTCGAGATCAAACAGGATCAGGGACAATCGCTGCATCTGTCTCTTGGCCCTGGCTATTTCTTCTCTCAAGCGTGCATAGAAATGCCGCTGGTTGAAAAGGCCTGTTAAGGAGTCGGTAATAGATAAACGGTTCAGTTCATCCTTGTTGTTACGCTCGACAATGGCACGCTTTATTTTGGCCTCCAGCTCATCAGTCCCGAACGGCTTATTTATGAAGTCAGTGGCGCCCGCATTGATCACATCGGTATACTTATAACTTCTTGCAAGCCCGGTCATGGCTATAATACAGATATGCGGAAAAATCGCTCTTGCCTTCTTGATGAGGTCAAGTCCGTCCATTCCGGGCATTTTCATATCAGTAATGAGAAAACTGTAATTTCCCATTTCCTGCAGTTGCAGGAGCGCTTCTTGACCGCCGGGAACTCCTTCCACTTGAAATTCAAGGAGCTGCAGGCTTTCGACGACGCTCTCCCGCACATGTTTTTCATCATCGACGACAAGGCATCGTTCAGTATCGTACTGTATGTGCAAAATATCCATAATCGAGGTGTATCAGCGTACGGGTTCACCGCGCAGGGAATGAACAAACGCACTTTTGATTGTTACTTTAACTATAGTTCCTATCTTATTAGTATCAGAGCTAAAGTTTACTATTTTATTGGTATCCGTGCGTCCCGTCATCTGACCGCCTTTCTTGCTCTGCCCCTCCGCCAGTATAGAAACTTGCTTCCCTTCAAGGAATCTGTTCTTCCGGAGGGTCATGTCCTTCTGCAGGGACTGGAGACGATCCAATCGTCGGGACTTTTCCTCTTCGCTGATTTTATGGCCCATGTGGGCCGCTACTGTACCTTCTCTGTCAGAATATTTAAAGGAAAAAAGTGAGTCAAATCCAATTTTTTCCATGAGATCCAGCGTTTCTTCAAAATCTTTTGCGGACTCTCCCGGAAATCCCACCATGACATCACTGGTTATAGCGATGTTTGGAACAACTTCTCGCAATCTTTCCACCAGAGCAATATACTGCTCCCGGGAATAGCCTCTTTTCATGCGTCGCAGGACTTCGTTGGACCCTGCCTGAAATGGCAGGTGAATGTGCGGGCAAAGCATGTTCAGGTCTTGAAAACAAAACATCAGATCTTCGGAGAGATCTTTTGGATGTGAAGTGGTAAATCTAAGCCGCACAAGCCCTTCCACATCTTTGAACTTTTGAAGCAGGGAGACAAAATCGTACGATCCGGTGTGATCGTCCCACAAATAGGAATTCACGTTCTGTCCCAGGAGGGTTATTTCCTTCACCCCCTGGCGGATGAGGAATCTCGCCTCTTCTATGATGTCGTGCGGAGGCCGGGATATCTCTCTTCCCCGGACATAGGGAACGATGCAGTACGTACAGAAGTTATCGCACCCCTGCATGATGGAAACATATGCACTTACTTTTCTCTCCTGGATCTGATGAATTTTTGACCGGTTCAGTGGTGGAAGATCAAGGTGCGTTGCAATCAACTTTTTCTTTTGACAGAGGACGGCATCCAGCATGGAGTGAATATTCGGCAATTCGCGGGGCCCGACAACCATGTCGAGTTGAGGAAATCGATGGAACAATCGCTTTCCCTCTCTTTGAGCAAGGCATCCCATCACACCCAGGACCATGCCCGGCCTCCTGGCTTTCAGACGCACCATGCGGCCGAGGAGGCTCACGGCCTTCTGGTCCGCCTTTTCCCTGACGGTGCAAGTGTTGATGAACACGATGTCTGCATTTCCGGGACTGCTCACCGGCTGATACCCGTATGAAATAAGCGTGTGAGCAAGAAAATCCGAATCATACTCGTTCATTTGACAGCCCATGGTGGCGATGTAAAACCCTTTCCGTACCATCCCATCAACCTCAGAATTCAATCTCATTCATCTGAATCTCTTCACTTTTCCTGAGATCCTCAATCAACTGATCAAGCATGGACTCGCATCCCGGTGCAACGGTCACCTCAATCTTTGCACTGTGAGGGTCAACGGTTCGCACCACAGCCATACCATCGTAAGATTCGATGGTATACCGCAGGTAGCAAATATCATGACGATTCACTTGGAACACTCTTCTCCCTGTTTCCATTCGTATGTCCCGCCGCCCCACATTAATTTTGTCCTGAGAACATTGAAAAAGCTGTAATCCGGTGGTTTGAAGAGCCTGATGCTCTCTATCGACTTGTGGATGATGATGTGGTCGCCATAACGAAAATCAACGCCCACTTGGCCGTCAAGGGTCAAGACAACCTGCTCTTCGCTCTCTTTTCCCAGTCGAATTTCAATAATCGCTGTTTCAGGAAGCAGGATGGGTCTGTTCGTCAGGGTAAAGGGGCAGATGGGGGTGAGGATAAATGATTCCATCGTCGGGTACAGGATTGGCCCTCCTGCTGACAGGTTATATGCTGTGGAGCCTGTAGGAGTTGACACGATGAGACCGTCGGCCCTGAAGGTGGTCAGGAATTCGCCATTGATGGACACATCCAGATCTATGATTCTGGCCAGTGTCCCCTTGTTGATGACCATGTCATTCAGAACCTGAAAACCGTAGAGCTCCTTCCCTTCCCGCATGATCCTGGCTTCAAGCAGGATTCTATCCTCGATCTGAAGTCTTCCTTCCAGGAGCAGCTTGACAACACTGTACAATCGATTCAAGGGTATCCCGGTCAAAAAGCCTAATCCTCCCAGGTTTACCCCGAGAATCGGCACCCCGAACCGGCCCACCTTTCGTGCCGCCCCGAGTAGCGTGCCGTCCCCTCCCAGCACAACCACCCAATTCACTGTGGTTGGTATGGAAGAACGTTCCTCCATGGACCCGCCTAAGGAATCCCGAATTTCCATTTCTTCCGAAAAGACCTTGAACCCGCGCTCTCCCAGCCATTTTTCGAGCTTTCTCGCCTGGGTCTGCGCAGGTTTATCACGGTATTTATAGATGATCCCCACTGACTGGGAAGGCATCTCAAGTTCTCCTTTCCTGCCTCATGACAAACCATTCTTCCGTCTTATCGGACGACGTATCCACCACGAGGTGAATCACCGGAAGGGCGGGAAAAAGCGTCTTCAAGTCAGAAAGATCCACCGGCTCGAACTTCTTCAGATTATTGACGTACGCCTGTTCGGTCAGGGCGTTGGATTGATAATTCTCCTTTGTCCGTTCTGAGATTCGTCTGAGTGATACTTCTCTTGAACACTGGGTCTGCTGGATGACAAACGTCATGCGATTGCGGGCTGCAATTTCTGCCGCGCGCCGCCGCAACCCTTGTGTGATAAAGGTGGCATCGAAAATAATGCCATTGCCTTTTGCCGCAAGCTCATCTCCAAGTCGGAACATTTCGTGATAGACAAGGGTGCGCTTATTCATGCTGGATGCCACCTTCTCGTCGAAGATATCCTCGTCTTTCAGGACCTCCAGCCTGATCATGTCTGTGCGGAGAATCCTGTATCCCTTGAGCATGGCGATGACCTCGGTTGTTTCTGTCTTGTACGATGCGGGAAGACCACATGCAATAAGGACCGTCGCCGGTTCCAGTTCTCTTTCCATAAAATCCATAAAAGGTTCTTTCATTTGTCACTCTCTTTCATTCCTTCGCGCAAGAGTCCCTGTTCGATATACGCATGTGCCAGCTTGAAATACCTGCTCGCGACAGCCATGGCCTTCTTTTTTTCATCAAGCTGAATGCGATCGTCATCCACTTGAAAGCTGTTTACTTTTCCCCGCACAAAGGCCCGGTAGACTTTATAAAACGTCATCAGGGCGTCAATTTGCTTTTCATCTTCGTTTGCCAGGGTCTTGTATCGTTTCCACAAATCTTCTGCCTCTTTGTATCCCCCGTGGTATTCCAGGTCCATCAGGAGGAAAGCAATATCCGCAACGGTATCACTGTACCGGAATCGTTCGTTAAATTCAATGCAGTCGAAGATGGGCATATCCCGGGTGAGGCAGATGTGCTCCATGTGAAGATCACCATGGCAATCCCTGATGCGTCCTTCTGAGATACGCCGGGAAAAAAGATCATGAAACTTTTCATAAAAGAGATCGGTCCATGACTTGAGGGCGAGGAATTTCTCCTGCTCAATCGTCACGCCCCGGTATTTATCCACTTGGTTGAAATTTTCATCCGTATTGATCTTGAACCGCTCGGCCCGACCATATTCTGCGATTTGGGAAGAAGTTTCTGCGGTGACATGAAACCGCGCAAGAACAGCAGCAATTTTCATCAGGGTCTGTTCGTCAAGCTCACCACGATCAAGAACGTGATCCATGAGCCTGTCCTCGGGGATTCTCTTCATTTTTACCGCGTATTCCACAACATCCCCCCTGCCGCTTCCCAATACGTGTCTCTTTCCGTCAAAAAGGACAGGTACAACACCGAGATAAAGATTTTTCGCGAGTCTCCTGTTGAGCACCACTTCCTGGTGACAGTAGTATTCGCGTTTTTCCAGTGTAGAAAAGTCCAGAAATCCAAAATTGACCGGTTTCTTCACCTTGTAAACGAACGCGTCGCCCACGAAGACAATAGAGATGTGGGTCTGGATGACGGTAACATCCCGGGTCGTATCAGGGAGGTTTTCAGGATTGCTGAGGTCTCGTATCAAGTCGCGCATAGTTTTTTCTCACTTGGTATCCATCTGGAATTGCCGGGCGACGAAATCGGGCACAACAACCGTCCCCATAATGATGGGCTGTTGATGGCAGTCCGATCCCCCGGTCACCATCAGTCCCTCCTCCCGGGCAAAGGCCAGATAGGAAGAAGTGCTTTCCTCGCTGAGCCGGGAATGAAAGCATTCCACCCCGTCCAGGTAAGGCAGCATACCTGTCCTGATAATGTCAATCTGTTGAGGAATGGACGGGGTAAGGGAAACAAGAGACGTCCCATTCGGATCATTGGGATGGGCAAGCATCAATTTGCCTGCTGCAGCGTGGACCAGCTCGGAGGCCTCTTCAAGAGTGACCGGAAGCTTGCGCACATTGCATTTCACCAGGTACCGGTCAAACGCTTCCTGTTTTGATGTCACAATCTCTTTACTGACCAAATAATCGGCAATGTGTGGTCTTCCAAAGGTCCCGTCCACGGATTCCTCTATTGCCTTCAGATCATCCTGCGTCAGAAGATCCTTGTTCTCTTTCTCAAGTTCCGCGTTGACATTATCCAGGATCTTCTTTGCTCTCACCTTGCGGTATTCCCGCAACTGCTGTGTTTTTTGGGCCAGGGCCTTGTTCCGGATATCATAGTTGTACCCCAGCACATCCAGAGAAACCGCTTTCCCGTCCCGATAGCCGGGATGGGAAAAGGAGATGTTCAATTCCACGCCGGAGAGGTAGCGCATGTGATGCTCCGCAGCAAGTTCCATGGCCCTTTCCTGGCATTCAACGGCATCATGATCTGTTATGGAAATGAACTGGATGCTCCGCTTTTCTGCTTCAGCAAAGATATCCACCAGGTTCATCTTTCCATCAGAACAATCTTTCGAGTGTATGTGAAGATCAATTTTCATAGTCGCGTATGAGTTTCCCGCCTATCTCCAGGGCCTTGAAATTGGCCTTGAGCTTAGATTCAGGGAAAAGAGCCGTGAGAACATGTTCCAGGTCCTTTTTTTCCAGCAGGGAAGAAGGCAGTTCACACAGGGCCCCGAGCATGATCATGTTGAGCATGATCGGGCCACCGAGTTCAACGGCCAGCGGTGTGGCGTCAAGCCAGTAAAGGGGATTGGCAGTTTCCTCCAATACACTCCTTATCCAATCGGGAGAGGGATAGCGCACGTCCCCCGCAATCACGTTCAACGGGTGGATGGGTCTTGCATTGATCAACAACGTGGTATCCTCGTTTCCGTAGTCAGCAATAATCCGTATGGTTTCCAAAGGCTCCAGGCCCACAATCACATCTGCTCTGTTTGGAGGTATCAGGGGGCCGTACTGTTTTTCGTCAGAGACCCGAATATGACTCATGACCGAACCGCCCCGTTGGGAGAGGCCGAATGTTTCACCGATGGTTACTTGAAACCCTTTCTTCACGGCCGCACGGCCGAAAATCTGGGATGCGAGGACGTTTCCCTGGCCGCCGACTCCCGTTATAATCAAATTAACCAGCATTATTCCCTCTTAGTCCATCGATTCATAAATACGCTAACGTATTCTAACACCGCCAAAATGCGGCCTACCTGGAAAGCAGGGGAGCGGCATATTCCCTCTGCTTCGCTCGCTTCGCCGTCCGTGGCTCCGCTCACTGCGGCTGTCGGCCCTTCCACTGTCCTGTTCCAGGGCCGCCAGGACTCCGCCTCGGGAACATCCCGCTCCCCTGCCCACAACGCATACGCATCAATACGTTACGTAATTGCGCATCATAGAACTTAGTTCCCTGTTTCCAGTCTCTGTATAGCCTCCTGGGGGCAGATTTCCGCACATATGCCGCATCCCACGCAAATCACCTGGTCAATCTTTGCTTTCCCCTCTTGCTCGTCAAATATGAGCCCGGGGCAGCGGAAAATACGGGTACAATATCTGCCGCATCCACAGTCCTCACCCAGGCATTTTTTCTGGTCTACCTCCATGTGAAAAGGAAAGCCCCCTTCCCTTCCCTGTACAAGTGCGCATTTACGTCGAAGAATGAGGACCCGCAGCCCCTTCTTTTGCAGCAGCTCATAAATGGTTCGGGCGGTTTGCTGCATCTGGTAAGGGTCTTCAATGCCGACTTGCGCTCCGAGTGAACTGCACAAGGCCTCCATATCCACGATCTTTGTCGGTTCCCCCATCGCTGTTTCTCCGGTCCCGGGATGCGGCTGAAATCCTGTCATGGCAGTAGCGCTGTTATCCAATATCACAAGCAGCATGTCGGACTGGTTGAATTTCGCGTTTATCATTGCCGGGATGCTCGCATGAAAAAAAGTGGAATCGCCGACCACCGTAATAACCGGCTGGGTAAACCCGAATGTATTGAGTTTTCCATACCCACTGGCCAGACCTACACCTGACCCCATTGCATGCACGGATTTGACCTGGTTGAATCCTGTCGGCCACATGCCCATGGAATAGCACCCGATATCCCCGGACACGAAACCTTCGCGATTATCCCAGGCAAGTGCGGTCTTTATGGCATAATAGGACGCCCGATGGGGGCATCCCGGACAGAATCCGAATTCGCGAGGTGGTATCTTGCCCTCCAGCTGGGGGAAAATTCGGTCGAGAAAGGCCTGACTCCCCGAAACGGGGGCCAGTCCGAACAGACCCGCAATGACTTTAATCAGTTGCGCAGGGCTCGATTCACCGGAATCAGGGATATGGCCGGAAGTTTTTCCTAGCCAGGTCTTGATGCCGATTTTTTTTCCCAAAGCAGCAGCAAAGGCCATAACACTGGACTCCAGGAACGGCTCCACTTCCTCCACAAAGAGGATTTGTTGAGCATGTTTCAGGGATTTTTCCAGGAGCTTTCTGGGCAAGGGCCAGGTGGTCCCCAGCTTCAAAATACCAACCCTGTCATGAAGACCCAAGATTTCGATCGCCTCCGCCGCATAGTTCCAGGCACATCCTGCCGTGATAATCAGCAGCCCTGAGGTCTCCGGCCCATCGTACCGGTTAAATGGAGATTCTTCAAAGAGTTCCATGGCCCGGGCCAGTTTTTCATGTCTTTTCCGGTGCTTCAACAAAATGGGAAAGGTATTGAATGGGGGCCCGCTGACGTCATAGTGCGGGCATTCACGAGTGTGGGGGATATCACCCGTTTTAACATTGGAACGCGTGTGAGAAAGTCTGGAAACACTCCTGATCATTACAATATTGCGGATATTTTCAGACAGTTCAAAGGCCCATTTGGTCATATCCAGGGCCTCCTGGGGAGTCGAAGGTTCAAGGAGCGGGATATCGGATATTTGGGCAAACACCCGCGCATCTTCCTCGTTGGTGCTCGAAATTCCTCCCGGATCATCGCACGAAACAAGGACTATCCCTCCTTTGGTTCCGGATAGGGTCAGGTTGGTCAGGAAATCCGAGACCACATTGACGCCGTTCTGTTTCATACTGGCAATAGCCCGGCACCCGGCGAAGGAGGCGGCTGCGGCAGCCTCCAGCGCGACCTTCTCATTGGTGGACCATTCCACATAGACAGGGAGATCTGGGGATGCGGCGGCAAGGGTCTCGATAATTTCAGAGGAGGGATTGCCCGGGTATCCCGCACAAAACATGACCCCTGCCTCCAAGGCGCCCCGGGCGATCGCCTGGTTCCCCTGAAGCAGTAAAATGGATCCGCCGTTTCTGTTACGTATCTCTTGCATACTAGTTAGCTCTCGGGCTCATTCTTCAGAATGGCTTCAGCACGTCTTCTCTTGCTTAAAGCCGCTTCTTTCAGGTGATCGAGATTTTCCCCGGGGAGGTTTTCAATTTTAATGGCGCCCTCAGCGACCGCCTGCCTGAACAGTTTGGCCCCGTTTTCCGTCCGAATAATAACGGTGTTCCAATTGGTTCGTCCTTCGACAGTGCCGATCGAGATGTCCGCCCATTCAGCGGTCATATCGGTACAGAGAGTACACCCCTCCTGTACCAGGTTTCGAATTTCCTCAAGGGGGATATGTCTCCATCCATCGTCTGTCAGGAGCATGAACGTTTCAGCAGGGGGCGGAGGAATATCATACTTCCTGACACGTCCTTCTATTCCCTCTCTCTCCAGAAAGGCCCTCAGTGCGCGGTAGTCAAGGGCCCAGGTGCAGAAAAGCCCGATCCTGAGCTTCACCTGCTCTGTTGTCTTTTTTGGTCCCCCATTTGATCTGGCCATTCGTTCAAGCGCCTGCATCTGGCAGGGCAGTCCAACCACGCCCAGCCGGTCTTCTCCTCTGTCAACAGCGCGGTTCAGAACGGCAAGACTTGCCGAGGCCGAATATCGAGAACCCGCACATTCAAGAATCTCGGCCGGAGACTTAGCCAGCCTTCCGCCCGGTGAGAACCCGTCATTGCCGGAGTCGGTGACAACAGCGGCATCTATGAAGTTCCTTTCCATGGCAAAGATCAGGAGGGAAGAAACAACGCCGCCATACTGTCCCTGATCATAAACATCTCTATCTGCGGCCCGGGCGGCCCATATTTCCCGGTATTCACCCATGGTCTGTTCATTCCCACCGGTATCGCCTTCCAGGGAGGTCGCTTCATAATCAGCACGGGGGCAGTACTGGAGACACCTCCAGGTTTCCGCATGACAGATATCCAGGGCAGTGACCTGTCCGTCCCAGTAACTGAAATACGGGCAGATTCCAACGCATGCTCCGCACTTCACGCAAATTCCCCGGTTCAGCACCTTTTCTATGAGGCTCTTTTGGCCCTTGGGGCTCACAGATCCCATAGTGTATCTCCCATCCAGGAATGACCTAGCTTCCAGAGGTCCACAACACATCTCTCCTTTTCCTCCCTGATCCACCATCAGGGTGTTATCTTCCCGCCAAGACGGGATTTCGCAGAGCACAAGCCGCGTAGCCTTCGCTCGCTCCTCCGGCACACAACACGGGATCTGCGATGCGGCGCGCCCGCCGGGGACGGGATCTTCGACTTGCATCTCATACCTTGCTGACGATCAGGGCTTTCGCCAAATCAACCCACAAGATTACTATTGCGGAATGTAGACGGTGGATTTGGGTTTCTCTGGGCAAGCGTTTCTTGTAATCGTTAACAAACAGAAATGTCAAGAGATTTTGGTCTTGGCTAAAAGGACTTACATGGCTGTATTTTCACCAATCTCTACACTTTTTTCCAATCTTTTTGTCATTTGTGATGAACGCCGGTAGCCGAGTATTCCCATCATCGTCATGAGTATGCTGGCAGCGCCAAGACCTCCATCAAAGACTGACCACCAGGAGACACCGAATATGCGGAAAAAAGCTATACTGAGCGTGAGGAAGGCCAAACCCGTGCGAATGAGTGCCAGATTTGTCCTTCCCTGGGCCAGGGCTGTCCGGATACTGGAAAGGACAGTCCGTGAGCCCGCCAGCTCCGTGCGCTTTTCTGAAAATCCGGTGCGCCTTTCGGCCATGGTGGTGCGCTGATCAGCAAGGTTTGACCTGGATCGCGAAAAATCGGTGCGCACGACGGCCAGGTTCGTCCGTTGGCTGGCGAAACCTGTCCGTTCGCGGGACATATCCGTTCGAATTTCAGACAGCTCGGTGGACCTGGTGGAAAGGCGTGTTTGTTCACGCACCAGGGCGGTCCGCTCTTTTGCCATATCGGTTCTCTGTTCGGCAAGACTGCCGGTAGAGGCCGTATGCTTTAGCAGGTCGGATGTTGTTTCCGTGCGCTTTTTCTCCATGGCATAGATGGATTTGTCGGCCTCAGCGGCTTCTTGCTGAATTTCCAATGATCGAGCCAATAGGTCGTGAATTGCTCTCAAGGTGGAGGCAATCTGCTGTTCAGTTACGGTGTCGTTGTTCATCTTTGATTCCTTCCTTACATAGTATAGATTGGGTCGAACAGTGGGCATGGAGCACCGCGTAGCCCGCTGTTTCCGGCTCAAAAAGAACAGTTCTCCTCAAACCGTGACTTATATCCCGGACTGTACTGGGTATTTTCCACGCCGGGAACTGATTCGGCGATTTCCAGAACCGCTGATCGGTCCTGATTATCCAGATAGGGGCCGGTCAGGCGAATGCCTTCATCTGTAACTTCAGCATTGATTTCGAAATTGGCCGTACGGGGGTCAATAACAAGAGCTTCCTCGATATCGGTGGACAGACGAATACGCTCCACCTGAGCCAGGGATTCAGGGGTGCCCTGAAAATCATCCTCCCTGAGAATGCTTTCGAGAATGCCGGACGCCGCTTCCAGGGTCATGTGGCTCAGATTCAGGCATACATCATAGAGCAGAGGATTTTGTATATCCTGGGCGTATACGAACCTTGCCCATTTCCCGCGGTATTCGTCCGCCTTGGTGATGTAATTACGGGCCTCTTCCTCCTCACATGCCAGCCGTTCCATGGTCATGGACACACGCAATGAAAGCGGTGCACCGATCCGCACCCGTATAAAATGTCGTACAGCCGGCAGAAGCAAATGTCCTGAGTACCCATGATATATCAAATCTTCATGGTTGACTTCCTCCAGCAATGCTTTTCGCATAAGGACGAGATACGGCCAACGCAGATCACAGAACTGATCGTAGGCAGTGGTGGCATCGCTCAGTTTTTCAAGGATCCTGCTTGCGATTTCTCCATACTTATTTATGGTTTTCACCAGGTCTTCACGGGAAATACAACGGATTCCCGTCTTTTCATGCATAGAATTTACAAGTAGATGGACACCGGACATGGTTCCTCTTGATATAAAAATTACCGGCATAGGTCATGTCTCCTTTCAATTCCGGACACTGAGGAGCTCTTTGCTGGTGATGAGGGATTTCCACACATCATCAGGCGAAACCCACAGCGGGATATTTGGACGGTGGAACAGAGCTCTTGTTGAAATATTGCAAACTTGCCGGTTAAATTCAAGTGTCCTGACTCCTCGCAGGTTGACTTTTTTCATGAACTGGCTTAAGGGGAAGATACAATAGGGGAGATTTCATAGGACCGAATGAAAGGACATATCCAATGCGGGAAAAAATACGGGAGGCGGCGGAATACCTGCGTACCGTGCTGAAAGAAGCACCGGAAATAGCGCTGATTACTGGCACGGGTCTCGAAAAGGTGACCGAAGCGATTGAGGAAAATGCCCGGATTCCGTACCATGACATTCCAAATTTTCCGGAAGCAACGACCGAAGGTCATAAAGGGGTCCTTATTGCGGGAAGAATGACGAATAAGCCGGCGCTTGCCATGCAGGGACGCTTCCACCTGTACGAGGGCTATAGCCCCGGCGAGGTTACCTTCCCGGTACGGGTCATGGCTGCGCTGGGGATTACCCACCTGTTCATAGCAAGCGCCGCCGGAAGTTTGAATCCCCTGTTCAATCGCGGAGACCTCATGCTGGTTACCGACCACATCAACCTCACCGGAAGGAACCCCCTTGTGGGTCCGAACCTGGATGACTTCGGCCCCAGGTTCCCTGACATGAGCAACGTGTACCCGCGTGAGCTGTTGGAGCTCGCGCGCAATGAGGCGCTGCGCTCGCGCATCCTGCTGCGGGAAGGGATCTACGTGGGTATCCTCGGGCCCAGTCTGGAGACGCCCGCAGAGACCAGGTTTCTGAGAATAGCTGGAGCTGATGCCGTGGGAATGTCAACGGTCCTGGAGGCAATCATGGGGGTGCATTGCGGCCTGAAGATCATGACAATTGTGGCGATCACCAATGTGAACCTTCCGGATTGCATGGAGGAGACATCCGTGGAGCAGGTCATTGAAGCAGCAGACCGGGCTGCCCCAAGACTCTCCCGATTGTGGCAGGCCATCACCGCCGGCCTCCCTGAAGGATGAATGGGAATGCCACAGTTTGATATAGTGATAAAAAACGGGACCATATTGACCATGGACCAGGGAAACAGTGTCTATGAGGACGGGATTCTGGGCATTATGGGTGACTCCATTTCTCTTGTGGGAACCGACGGGTCCCTGCCCCATGAAGGAAAGCAGGTCATCGACGCCAAAGGCGGCCTTATCCTGCCCGGTCTCATCAACGGCCATACCCATGCCGCCATGAGTCTCTTCAGGGGTCTTGCCGATGATCTTCCGCTCATGGATTGGCTGCATCACTACATCTTTCCCGTGGAAAGCCGCATGGACCGGGAGTTTGTCTTTACCGGCACCCTTCTTGCGTGTGCCGAGATGCTCTTGTCCGGGACCACCATGTTCTGTGATATGTACCTCTTTGAGCAGGAGGTGGCGCGCGCCGCAAGCCTTGCGGGGATGCGCTGCATGGTGGGCGAGGTCCTTTATGACTTCGACTCTCCTAATTACGGCCGGGTGGAAAAGGGGCTTGAGTACACGGAAGAGCTTATCCGGGAATGGCACGACGACCCGCTTGTATCTGTAGCGGTAGAGCCCCACTCCTTGTTTACCTGCAGCCCGGATCTTCTTGTTGCCTGCGATGGTATAGCCCGCAGGCAGGGTGTCCCTCTCATTATCCACGTCGCTGAAACACTCAACGAGATAGGAGAAATCCGGGAAAAGTACGGGAAAACTCCTCTGGGCCACCTTGCATCCCTTGGACTGCTCGGTCGGCACCTTATCGCGGATCACTGTGTTCACCTGGTACCGCAGGACATGGATTTGCTAAGCGATACCGGTGTGAAGGTAATTCACAACCCCGAAAGCAACATGAAACTTGCCTCGGGTGTCGCCCCCGTACCCGAGATGCTTGCACGAAAAATCATTGTGGGTCTCGGGACTGACGGATGTGCCTCCAATAACAATCTGGACCTTTTTACGGAAATGGACACGGCGGCAAAGGTCCACAAGGTACAACAGATGGATACTACTGTCATGGATGCGGTCACCGTGCTCAGGATGGCGACGATCGAAGGCGCAAGAGCACTGGGATGTGGGGAAGTCACGGGGTCGCTCGAAAAAGGAAAGAAGGCGGATGTCATCGTTGTGGACACCAATAAGCCGCATCTGACACCGCTGTATAATCCCTATTCCCATATTGTGTACGCGGCAAGAGGAAACGACGTGACTCACACGATCATAGGCGGCAGGATCGTCATGGAAAACCGCCGGCTGTTGACCCTGGATCTGCCTGCTCTTTTTGAAAGAGTCCGTGATCAGGCAGAACGCGTACGGCGTTGGCTTGGGATGTGACATGCGTATGACGGAGAGGAAGCAATTTATCGCCCTGGGCAGCCGATTGCAAGGTATTCCCGAGGTTCTGACTCTCGGGGTGAAACCAAATTTTCCGGATTACACCCCCGCTGAAAGAAAATTGATTCATGAGGCTGAATTCATCCTGTTTCCGACGGCGGGGTATGCCCGGTTTCTCAATACCATGGGAAAAAGGATTTTTCCGAGCCTTGAAACCTATTTGTATGCAGACGAGAAGATCATGCAGACCACCCTTTTCTATCTGCAACACATATCCCATCCACGGACGAGGTTTTATTATCCGCTGCATCATGATGATATAGCAAAGGATTTTGCTTTTCCCTTTATTGGCAAAATACCGCGCCGCTCCTCACAGGGACGAGGCGTATTCCTCATTCCGGATGCTGACTCACTGAAAAAATATCTCAGCCTAACAAGGATTGCGTATATCCAGGAATATCTGCCCCATGAAAAAGACCTCAGGGTTATCCTGATCAACTATGATCCGGTTCTTGCCTACTGGAGAATCAGGAGTTCGAGCAATTTTCGCGCCAATGTCTTTCAGGGCGGAAGCATCAGTTTTGATGAAATTTCGCCGGAAGGTATTGCAATCGCCAGGGAAGCCGCCAGAAAATGCAGGTTTGATGATGTGGGCATGGACCTGATTCATTTTCACAACAAGTGGTATGTCATAGAAGCAAACATGAAGTATGGCCGGAAAGGCCTGAAAATGAAAAACCTCGATCTCAAGCAAGTTATTCGCAAGAAGCTCTTGGCGGGAGAACTGATAGGACAGGATGAAGTCTAAAAAGAAAAAAATACTACTGAGTGCCTTCCTGTTCCTGGTTGTCATTCCAGTCATGGTCCTCCTGGTATTTTATTTCCAGATAACAAGGGAAACTGCGAAGCGAATTCAGAAGGGTGCTATCCGGGATGTTATTGCCTCTGAAAGCCCTGTTTTTTATGATGACGGGCAGACCCCGATCGGCGTGTTTTTTAAGACAACCCATCGGCAGTATGTACCCTATTCAGAAATACCGAAAGACTTTGTCAAAGCTATTGTTGCCGCCGAAGATCACGGCTTTTTCTCGCACAGGGGGTTCGAAATCAAGGGAATACTGCGTGCCCTCCTCGTGAATCTGAAGGCTGGAAGAGTGGTTCAGGGAGGGAGCACTCTAACCCAGCAGACAGCAAAAAATATCTTTAAGAGGGAAAAAAGGTCCTATAAGGCAAAATTGAGAGAACTCATCCAGGCTTTTTTACTGGAAAAACAATACACGAAACAGGAAATACTGGAAATGTACGCGAACCAGTTTTTCGTCACCGGTTTCGGTAAAGGGCTTGAAATAGCCGCACAGTATTTTTTCGACAAAGATGCAAAGGACCTTGACCTGGTTGAAGCCGCTTTTATTGCCGGTTCAGTCAAGTCCCCGAATCGTTATAATCCTTTCATCAAAAAGACTGAGGCGGAAAGAATCAAGACCATCAGTCTCGCGAAGCAGCGGAAAGATTATGTCCTCCAGAATATGCTTAATTTGCATTTCATCACTGAGGAGCAATACCGACAAGCCAAGGCGCAGCCAATCCCGTTCAAAGAGGGAAAAATCACGTATCACCTGAATGTTATCCTTGACTATGTGCGCGATCAACTTGAATCTCCCTTCTTTAAAAGGGTCCTGAGCGACCAGGGCATTGACAATATCGCCACTTCCGGGATCAAAATCTACACTTCCATCAACAAGGAAATGCAGATTGCGGCACTGGAAAGCGTCCGGCGACACCTTCCAGGCCTTGATGTGCAGCTGGCCGGATACGACCAGCAGGCACGGCAGAAGGAATACCTGAGACTTGAAAAACTTGGGCTCCTGACTCTGAACCCTGATGGCGCTCTCCCTTTCCTCGCCAGAATTACCCACATTGATGCCCGCGATCCACATCACACCATGATTGTGACCTGGAAGAATGGCGGAGGAGTCATCAGCTACCCGGGACTGAAATCCGTGGCAGAGGCGTGGCTGAAATGGAAAAACGGAGAGGATGCCCTTTTCACCAATGCCCAGATGCCATTGTTTCTCAGGTCGTTCCATGTAGGCGATCTTGTTGCTGTGCAGTGGCCCTCACTCGGAAGGCATGCAGGAGAACGGGAATTACGGCTCGCCGTTTTTCCGGAACTTGAGGGAGGCATTGTGGCCCTCCACAAGGGCATGATAACGGCCATGGTTGGAGGGTTCTCAAATCACTATTTCAACCGGGCGGTTGATGCGAAGCGGC
>Ga0315542_1000330_pt1 | contig 29182 bp, 24 predicted proteins | sample SalMarSW160120MG_FD_202541 | JGI IMG/M metagenome (GOLD analysis project Ga0315542, IMG submission 202541) | Salt marsh sediment microbial communities from the Plum Island Ecosystem LTER, Massachusetts, United States - Salt Marsh Sediment SW1601-20 ... | reverse complement strand
GATCTCTTCAGCAGTCGTAATGTGACAAATGTAGATGAGCGAAAAGAATACATGTCTGTTAAGCATCTCCTCACCATGACAGCGGGAGTTGAGTGGGATGAATGGTCGTATCCGTACAATGATACAGTTCACAACAGTCTTGCTGCGATGGTCACAAGTGATGACGCTGTCGATTTCTTCCTCAATCTCCCGATGGTTGCTGAACCGGGTGAGGAATGGGTGTATAATGGGGGAGCAGCAATACTTCTGGGAGTGTTGATTGAAGAAAAATCCAACATGACACTAATGGATTTTGCACAAGAGTATCTCTTTGATCCGATTGGGATTTCAGGTGGAGTCTGGTTAAGAACATGGAATGGTATCTTTGAAGCTGGGGGAGGATTGTATTTGAAACCGAGAGATATGGCTCGTTTTGGATATTTGTTCTTGAATGGTGGTGCATGGGATGGTGAACAAGTCATCTCGAATGATTAGGTGCTAGACTCAACGGATTATCATTTTAGTCTACCACCATACGATTATTGCGGATACTTCTGGTGGTTAAGCCCAGCTATGAATTTGTACCAAGCTTTAGGTTCAATGGGTCAACGGATCATGGTCTAACCAGAAGAAGACTTGGTAGTTGTCTTCACTGCTTCAATTCATGGAATGGATTATCATCCTCATCAAGAGTTATATTTTGACTTTATACTGAAATCAATTATAGGACCACCCAGAACCGTGACACAATTGACCAATGCAACAGTTACTACGACCATTGGCACTCCAGATGGAATGGATCACGGTTTGATATCATTGAGTAGCATCTTATTCCCAATAGGGATTTTTGCAATAGTTACTGTTGTGATTCTATTCCAGCTACGTTATAGAAAAATACTCTAATAATGAGATTACTGAATTGTGTTGCGTTATAGTTAGTATTTATCCAAAATGTGGTCATTGCGCGAGCGATTAGAATGTCAAAGATTGGCACTACTGCAAATATTGTGATTAGTGAGGTTTCCTCCCGTGTAATGGTTGCCAAATATAGTGAATTCTATAGTCTGAATGCTGCTGCTGTTGCTCTAAACAATTACATCGTCGTTATTGACCCTCGTTACTATCCATCGCAAGGAAAGAAGTTCAAGTGGGATTGGAATAAACGAATTTGAAAAAGGAAAAAAAGTGCGACAATCGCACTTCTTTCAAGTATTTTTATTTCTTGATTTTCTTCATTAGCGTTGACACATCGAGGAATACATCATCAATCTGCATTTCCTCTACCATTGCTGTGTTTAATGGAGGATCTTGCTCGATGTCTGTGCCGGATATGTAATCAAACACTTCACTTAGCCTAGCATTCTGAAGAGAGAATAGTAGAGACAATGGAAGTTCCATCGGGCAAGCATCTTGACATTGCCCACAGTTCACACAAGAATCTGCAACATGTGCTAATCTAGTCAAAGGAAACAAGGCATTAGGGGGTATCACACCAGCTTCAAGAAAGTCTCTATTTGCCTCTAATAGACAGGTTTCACAATAGCAAATTGGGCAGGCATCTCTGCAGCCATAGCATTTGATGCACTTCTCAAATTCCTTTACCCAGTATGCTAAACGATTTTGGTAACTCATTGCCATGATAGGATCGAAATCAATTGCTCTCCGCGAGAATGCATGCTCGGTTTCAATCCTATCCTTCTCCTGTCTGATTGCTATACTTTCCTTTGTAGGCTTGTTAATTTCTATATAACCATTTGAGATAGCTTCCTCGACAAGAGACCTCCCTTTTGCTGAATATACTTCGACGAATGTTCCAGGCTTTTCTTCAGATTCAGTGCCCCACTTACCACATGCCATATCAGCAAAGGTTGGAATGTTGATTTCACATCTTTGACAGTTACTTCGTCTACCAAGTCCCTTCTTCTCAAGATTGAGTAAATCTTTTGTTATACTCTTACCGTTCTTTAGAGTGATTGTGAGTTTACCATCATCAATATCTTCACGAGTAACATCATTCGGGTCGACCTTGAACTCTTTGCTGTACATTTTCCGAGCAGTTGCAGGAGAGATGGTACCTGTACAGTTGACTCCTACCAGAATATTGTCATCTATTTCGGTTTGATATCTTTTCTGAAGTTCGATAATTGCTCTGATATCACAAGGTTTTCCAACCACCGCTAACTTCTTTGAAAAACCACCATCAAGGTATTCTTTTAGGAATCGAACTACGTTTGGGACTGAGCAATGTAGAGATCCTGCAGTATCGTTGAGATCATCAGGATTTGTGATTAGAACAGGAATTCCTGAAAATCTATCACCTTTAGTCTTAGTTCTGACCGTGACTACACCAACAATTTGTTTGGTTTTCAGAGCACACTTGAGAATGGAGGATATTGCACCTCCGGACTCTGCTTTTTCGAAAAGACTCTCATCTAAAGAGCGAGCTATGTACATTGTGTTACTCATTTAGATACCTCCATCTTTACAGCACAGACCTTGTATTCGGGCATTCCACATGTAGGGTCAAGAACCGGGTTAGTTATCTTGTTTGCACAAGCCTCACTAAAATGGAATGGAAGAAAGACAAGTCCTTCCGGTACATCAGTAGTCACCCGAGCTTTTGCTTGGACACTTCCACGCCGAGTCGTAAGAGTGACCAGTGAACCATTCTTTATATCCTGCAATGTCGCATCATTCGGATTAACCTGCACAAATGCTCCACCAATCTCAGCATCCAATTTCGGAGTTCGCCGACTCATCGTTCCCGTATGATAATGAAATATTGTTCTTCCTGTTGTCAAAACATAGGGATAGTCTTTGTCAGGTAGCTCAGCTGGTGGAATAAAATTCACGATCTGTTTTGATAATGAAATATTGTTCTTTCTGTTGTCAAGTAGATCAGCTGGTGGAATAATTATGATAATGAAATATTGTTCTTCCTGTTGTCAAAACATAGTCTTTGTCAGGTAGCTCAGCTGGTGGAATAAAATTCACAATTCGTAGTCAATGTTACAAATGCAGTTCCAAGTCTCAATACTGATGCAATGAGAACGCATCTGGAGAGTGGACTTACTATCGACTGTCCAAAGGGACCAACATACCTGCGGCCAGAAGACCATCAGGGTCTGGCTGAGATGTATATAGCTACAGCAGTTAATGATACTGTATCGGGATCAGAAACTGAGAATATGGTAATTGCAGAACTTGTCCAAACACTTGACAGATTTGCAGTTGCACCTCCAATTGCATCAAATTACACACCAGGTGGAGGAACAGCAACACCATTCGTTCTTGATCCAATGACCTTAGCAGTAATTGGAATAGGTGTAGTTGCAATCATCATTGTTGTTGGTGTAATATTCTTCAGGAAGAAGTAGCAATTTAATAAAAAAGGAGTAAGGGGTCATCGACCCTTACTTCAATCTCTTTTTTTCTTTTGCAATATCAGACTAGATTGAATGTAGAAAATAAAAGAGTGAAGGAGTCTTGCAGGCTCCTCTTTTCATTCTATGTTTGTCGTTTCTTATAGACCGCCACACCTATAGCCAATAGGATTATTGCACCTCCTCCTCCAATTGCAAGAAGCAAGGTGGTTGGAAGACCAGAAGACGATACAGCTATAGTTACAATCAAATAAGTTGTGTGTCCAAATGGATCAGCTGCTTCAATCAGAACAACATAATTACCAACTTGTAAATCAACAATATTTGATAAAATCCCAGTCGAACTAATGGCAAAATTAGCCGTATCATTCACAGCCCAAGTAAATCCAGAGGGATCGGTTGAACTATATTGTGCAGAGATTGGATCACCAACGGCAACTTCGATAAGAGTTGGTCCCAGAATATCAGATGGTGGAGTCAAGTCTGAAACAGTGACATTGGTATCATCACTTAAAGCATGGCCAGAAATATGGAAGACAGCCAGCATTACCTCATGCAGACCATCAGCAAGTCCATCAACGTTTAGTTCTACGTCCCCACCATCCCAGGTTTCAGAGTAGGCAAATTCACCATCGATAAAGACAGAGTAACGTGAAGGATGCAGCGCATAGGCTTCCCAAGTAAGCACATTACCGGTTTCAAGAATCTCATATGAGATTGAAGTGGGAGATGTCAGATTTAGACTGGTTTCGGGGTAGTTATCAAAAGTCACCGTGTCAGTTCCATTGGTTATCGGATATCTATTGATACCTTCACCTTCAGGTGCGACATGATCATGCCACCAATTCCCATAGTCTGATAATCCATTGTACCATTCATTATTAGGTTGACCAAGTTCCTGTAAGGCATTGATATCATTCCAGCCGATATCATTTCCATAAACAGAACACCATATCGAACCGTACAAATGGACACCAACAGCATTATCGTACACGATATTGCCTATTACATCACTATAGCCAGAGTAAACAAATATTCCAGATTCTGTGTTATCGTGAACGATGTTGTCTTCTATGCGATTCATATTGGTCTGTTCAATGAATATCCCATAACCGATAGTATCATACACTTCGTTGTAGGTGATGTTATTGAGAGCCCCGTGGCTTAGGATTCCCATCCCTGAGTTGTTGTAGACCAGATTTTCCTTGACTGTGCTGTTTTCGTAGCCATAGATAATGATTCCACCTGACGGATTATCAAAACCATTTCCATGAATTTCATTCTCTCGAATCAAAAGCCCTTCACTGACTCCATAGGAATATGCACGGATAGCCCGGTCTGTATTATTGTAAATGTGATTGTTGTATATCTCTACAGTATCTGATACCTCTAAAGAGATTCCAGTTGGTGTGTTATTCCAAATCTGATTATTTCTGATGACCCATTCATCGGATCCAGATCCTAGAAAAATCCCACAGAGCGAATTTAATATAATAGGCCACCAGCCATTACTATGTATATTGTTCTCTCGAATTGTTCCATTGGTTGAGTGGGAAACATCGATTCCGTGATCAGCATTGCAATAGATATCGTTGCCAGCTACATCAGCCCAATCTGAATAGTAGATATAGATACCATTTTGGGCATTGTCAAAAATCTGATTTTCAACGATGTATGCATCATGAGAGTTATCAAGAAAAATTCCACACATAACAACAACAATCAGGCCGCCATGATTATTGTATATGGTGTTACCCTCTATGGTTATGGTGTCGGATTCATACGCCCAAATTCCATGATCTGAGCAATTGCTGATCTCATTATCGAGAATTGTTACAAAGTATGAATCCTCGGTATAGATACCTGAACCCATTTCTAATGATGAGATATCCGTGTTGCTGATAGTTGTGTAATTGCAATCTTGAATATATATCCCAGTTCCATAGCTGCTGTAAATATCACAATCATCTATCGTCGAGCCTTCAGTCCAAAGGATGTAGATACACTCATCTTCAATATCCCTCATAGTACAATTGTAGATTGATAGAGAATCGATATCCTCCAGTTGCATTCCACGGTGTTTTATCTCTATCATGGTATCATAGATTGCTACATGAGAGACATTAAAAATATCAATTCCAATGAAAGTCCATGGAATAGGGCTGGCTATATAGCAACTACGTATCTCAAAGCTAAGCGTAACATTGTAGATCGATATTCCAACTGTGTTACTTGTTATGTTGAATCCTTCAATGATATAGGGGGTTGATGGTGATCCATCTCCCGCCCACATTTCATCTGCTGCAATAGTATGAAATGCCGTATCATTATGAATTACTATTGGATCATGAACTTCTAAGGAAGGAAGGTCAAGAGCCAAGGATTTCGATAGTGTCGATATCTCTACCCCCTTCTTTGTGGAAGGAGTAATGATACCCGAAATAAAGTAAGGTGTTACAATTAGTATTGCTAGAATAAACGCCATCCTCGCGTGCTTCATATTCAAATTCCTCCAAATAAACCGGACTAATGCGCAATTAATTTTCATCCTTATTAGTTATAGCATCAATTATGAAAATGAAAACTTAGATTAAAGAGATGCAAAATAACAGTATTATGAAATTCTTTGAGTCTGCAGATGACCAGCCATGCTATTATTGCAAGAAGATTACAGAAGCTGGGGAGAAAGACTATTCGATTCGTGACGGCATCTAATGATGATGAAGCCTATATTGAACTTGATCTTGGAAAAGGTGAAACCGAAGAGATACTTGAATCAATCTCACCATTCTTCAGGCATCGTAGTGGAAAGAAATTCAAATGGTCTTGGAATAGAAGAATTTGAAGAAAAAGAAAAGAAGTGCGATATTCGCAGTTCCTTCAAGTGTTATTACTTTTTGATTTTCTTCATTAGTGTCGATACATCTAGAAATACATCATCAATCTGCATTTCCTCTACCATTGCTGTGTTTAATGGAGGACCTTGCTCGATATCTGTACCTGAAATGTAGCCGAACACCTCACTCAATCTAGCATTCTGAAGGGAGAAGAGTAGAGATAATGGGAGTTCCATCGGGCATGCATCTTGACATTGCCCACAGTTCACACAAGAATCTCCGACATGTGCGAGTCTTGTCAAAGGAAACAAAGCATCAGGAGGTATCACTCCAGCTTCAAGAAAGTCTCTGTTTGCCTCTAATAGACAGGTTTCGCAATAGCATATTGGACAAGCATCTCTGCAACCATAACACTTGACACATTTCTCAAACTCTTGAATCCAGTACGTTAGCCGCTCTGAGGGAGTCAGGGCCATAATTGGATTGAAATCAGTCGCCCTCTGTGCCAGTGCACGCTCAGCTTCAATTCGATCCTTCTCCTGTCTGGTAGCAATACTCTCCTTCGTAGGCTTGTCAATTTCGATATAACCCTTTGAGATGGCATCCTCAACAAGAAGCCGCCCTTTCGCCGAATAAACTTCAATGAAGGTTCCAGGTTTTTCTTCAGTTTCAGTACCCCACTTGCCACATGCTATATCTGCAAAGGTTGGGATGTTAATTTCACATCTTTGACAATTATTTCGTCTACCAAGTCCTTTCTTCTCCAAATTGAGTAAATCCTTTGCTATACTCTTACCGTTCTTGAGAGAGATTATGAATTTACCATCATCAATGTCTTCACGAAGAACATCACTAGGATCAACCTTGAACTCTTTGCTGTACATTTTCCGAGCAGTTGCAGGAGAGATAGTTCCTGTGCAGTTGAGTCCAATTAGAAATAGGTCATCCACCTCAATCTGATATCTTTTCTGAAGTTCGATGATTGCTCGGATATCACAAGGTTTACCAACTACTGCCAACTTCTTTGATAAGCCACCTTCAAGGTACTCTTTCAAAAATCGAACTATATTGGGGATCGAGCAATGTAGAGACCCTGCAGTGCCTTTGAGGTCATCGGGATTGGTTATGAGGACAGGAATTCCTGAAAATCTATCACCATCATTCTTTGCTCTGACAGTGACTACACCATCAATCTGCTTTGATTTCAAAGCACACTTGAGAATGGAGGATACTGCACCTCCGGTATCTCCTTTTTCGACTAGATTCTCGTCTAAAGAGCGAGCGATGTACATTGTATTACTCATTTAGATACCTCCATCTTTACAGCACAGACCTTGTATTCGGGCATTCCACATGCAGGGTCAAGAACGGGATTTGTTATCTTGTTCGCAGAAGCCTCACTGAAATGAAATGGTAGAAAGACAAGTCCTTCCGGTACATCAGCAGTCACCCGAGCTTTTGCTTGGACGCTACCACGTCGAGTCGAAAGGGTGACCATTGAACCATTTTGAATATCCTGTAGGGATGCATCTTTAGGGTTGACCTGCACATATGCTCCGCTGACTTCAGCATCCAATTTCGGAGTTCGACGACTCATCGTTCCAGTATGATAATGGAAGATTGTCCTTCCAGTTGTTAGAATGTAGGGATAGTCTTTATCAGGTACTTCACTTGGTGGAATAAAATTCACAACCTGAAGATGCCCAAGTCCATCAGGTGTATTGAATTTCTCAGTGAAGAATGTATGAGTACCTGGATGGTCCTCATTTGGACAGGGCCATTGAATGCCTCCAAGAGTCTCTTCTAAGCGCTCATAGGTAATGCCTTTGTAAGGAGGCACTACTCTTCGGATTTCTTCGAAAATCTCCCTCGAAGATGAAAAGTCAAACTTATCCTTGAAACCCATACGTTCTGCAACTTGTGTTATGATCCACCAATCATTCTTAACATCACCAGGAGCGTCAATCAACTTGTTAATTTTCTGCACTCGCCGATCTACATAGGCGTGGATACCTTCACGTTCAACCCACGTGCTGACTGGCAGTACAACATCGGCAAGCTCTGCTGTTTCAGTCGGAAAGATGTCTTGAACAATCAGTAGTTCCTTCGATTGAAGGTCTTTCTTCACATTAGTAGTATCAGGAGCTGCTACCATCGGGTTGGTTCCAATAATCCACATGTATTTGGTTTGTTGAATCATCTTTGTATAAGGTAACCCGGGCTTGTCAGGAAGGTTCTCAACACCCCAGTATTCTGCAAACTTCTTGTGAGGTTCTGCAGGCGTTCCTACTTTTTGGAATCCTGGATAGAACACATTTAAACAACCCATGTCTCCAGTACCCTCACCGTTAATCTGCCCCCGTGTAGGACTTAGACCAGTTCCCGGTCGTCCATAATGACCACAGATAAGTGCTAATGTTGCTAGTGCCTTAACTCCATCAGCTCCAGTGATATGTTGATTTAGACCCTGATTGTATAGTACCGATCCATTCTTTGCATTCGCAAAAATCTTAGCGGCTTTCTTCAACGTATTGAGTGGCACTCCGCAGATCTTCACTAACTCTTTAAGATCCATTGCAGCAAGATGCTCTCGGAGTGCATCAATACCACTTGTTCTGGTTTCTATGAATTCTTTGTTCTCAAGACCTTCTTCTAGGATGATCTTCATCATGGCATTAATGGCTGCAACATCGGTACCACAGTTAACCTGAAGATGAACATCACTGAGCTCTCTAGCTGTAGCGCTCTTTCTCGGATCTATTACGATAACCTTTGCGCCTCTCTTCTTTGCTCGAAGTGCTCTCTTGTACATGAGTGGAAAAGTTTCTTTCAAATTAATACCCACAAGGAAAAGACAGTCCACGTTTTCCAAATCTAATTGGGAGATTGGCATGACTCCAGAACCTACTGTGGGTCCTAGTCCAGCAGCTGTTGAAGAATGGCAAAGCCGACCACAGTACTCCACATTGTTCGTGCCCATGACGAGACGAGTGAACTTCTGAATGACGTAGGCATCTTCGTTTGTATTCTTTCCTGAAGCTAACATTCCAAACTCGTCAGGTTCTGCTTTCTTAAGCTTCTCTGCAATGAGATCAAGAGCTTCATCCCAGCTACATGCAACCAGCCTGCCATCTTTCCGAATCATTGGGGTCTTCAGCCGGTCCTCAGCATAGAGAAATTGATATGCATTCCGTCCTTTGGGACAATTTCCACCTTCGTTCACTGGGTGGTTATTCTGGGGTTCTTGACCGATGATCTTCCCATCTTCAATAACTAGATAGATTCCGCATCCACAGCTGCAATAGGGACAGATTGTCTTTTCGTAAGCAACCATTCAATCATCTCCAATTGTATTGGGACCTAGTTTTCGAATCGTCTTACAAAAGTCATTGACAACCGAAGCATACTTTGCTGCTTCAGACGCAGACACCCATTCCAAACGCAACCGTTCTGGCTCTATTCCAATCGTTTCTAGAAGCGTCTTTAACATCATATATCTACGTCGTGTGAAGAGATTACCCGTCTTGTAGTGGCAATCTCCTGGATGGCAACCAGCAATCAGGACTCCATCCACTCCCATCAACAACGTTTTGATGACAACCGCAGGATTAATCCGACTTGAGCAATTCACCCGGATTGCATGAACTTCAGGCGAATATTGAATTCGGCTTGTTCCAGCTAAATCCGCACCTGCATAAGAGCACCAATTACAGAGAAAAGCTATAATCCGCGGTTTGAAGACATCTTCGTGAGTTACTGAAATATCGTCTACTTGTACCGTTTTTATCCACTTCTGAGTATTATGTATTCGTTATCTACGCCAAAAAAGACACACAAGATTGGTCATGTTTCAATGATGCGTATCGGATTAGCTACAATGCGGGTTTCTGTCAAAATAGATAATGAATCATAATTCGATTTCGAATTAACCCCTATATTAATGCATTCACTACTGTAACAAATGCTGGCGATTAGTTACATTTTGTAACTATTGATTCTTGGTATTTCTTTCAAAAGACGATGATAGAAAAGAAAAGAAGGAGTGCGGAGCACCGCACTCGAATTTCTAGTAGAATGACCCACCAGATTCATAGATATGCTTTGGTGGTTCCATTTTTGCGGTTTCTTCAGCAGACAAGACCTCAATAAGCTTGTACTCCGATGAACCCATTCCTCGTGCTTCTCCGAATTTTGCGACCTTATACGGATCTTTGAGTGGTCCATGAATCAATTGCCACGGATGAAGATTAGTGCTGAGATCGGGATTTACACGCATATACTTCTCTGGAATTTTCTTGAGAACAGACTCATTTACACCCTGCTTGGCAATGAGGTCAAGAGTTGCAGTATCAACAGCAACAATATCCTTACTTCCTACTATTCCGATATCATCAATCACAGCAGGCATTGACATCCCCATACAATCGCAGAAAGGTGTGATATCAAGAAGGAAGTTGAGATGGAAAATCTTCGTCGGATCGAAACTATCAAGAATGATTTTCGCAGCAGCTGCCATTAGTTCCTGAAAAGAATCAAAGTTCGCAGGGTTAATGGACCATCCTGTTTTTCCTTCGTCAGCTTCAACACAGAGTTGCTTCCCTCCATGGCACTGATCGCAATTATAGAACATTAGAGAGGCTTTCTTTTCCTTCTTATTCCATTGAGGTGCATTCCTTGGACAGGCGGCTTTCAATTTTTCTAGATGCTCCTTCGTCATCTTTGATTCATCAAAGTAAGAATCGCGCTGGACTACACCATGAATAGTATTCCATCGTGTAAGTGTATTATAACCTCCCAATGCAATATTCTTGAAGGCTCCACCATATCCACAGTTACCGTGACCTTTGGCATGTACAAGATTTACAAGTGCATCAGCGTCTAGGAGAACTCCAGCAGCATGTAGACTCTTGATTCCTTTAATATCAATCTCCTTCTCTGTAGCATAACCATCCTTCACTCCAGCAGCAGGGATTATCGGGCATCCAACTGTCTCCTGGGTATATCCTCTTTTGTAAGCATTATAGACAGCAGTAGGATTATCTGTTACAAAGGGGAATGCACCTTGCTTCTTGATAGCTTCGACGACTCGCCGAACAAAGAAGACAGGTACCGTCTGGTAGCCATCCGTGAAACCGAGATGCATTTTCACTGCAACCTTATCCTTCTTCTCAATGGTGCTAAAATCAAGATGTTCAAGTATCTTTTCCAATTTCTGGCTCATATTTGCGAATGTCGAAGGAACACCAGAAATATTAGAGCCAAAGTAAACTTTAGGAATATCAGCCATAGAAATCACCAAATCAGTTTTTTATCCAAAGTATTAAGTTTCGAATGGTTTCTTTCATGAAACTATAAAGCTGTCTATTGAGGGTTTTTGTTTTCTGATATTTATCTTAGAGAAGAATATTGTCAATCAAGTCCAGCATCTGTAATCAACTGCTGAATTTTGAGCATTCCGACTCGTGGAAACTTTTTCACAGGATAAGAAAGAAGAGTGTCGACAGAATAGGAAAATGCTTCATCAGATACGACTCGCGCAAAATCTTTCGCATCATGAAAGTGATCAGTTACAAACTTTGCAAAAAGGACTGGTTCCATCGCAGAGGAAAAAGAGAACCAATACTCATCGGGATAAGTGTGAAGAGGCCATTGATCAACAGCATCCGTGGTGGAGATATTCTCATCATATGTAATTTTTAGATAGAACTCAGTATTCTTTCCCAGACTGAGGTTCCATCTTGTGGAAAACCAAAATGCACCACTATCTTGCATTTCTTTAATAGCTCTTGCTGTCCTTCTTGCAGTTATTCCAAGGCGAGCTGCAATCTGATTTACTTGCATTCGTGCATCTTCGAGAAGTAGTTTCAGAACCTGAAGATGAAGTCGTTTGATATCGAACTTGTTACCACGCGGAGTTGGGATTGTATGAAGTTCTGTGTTTGTTATTGATTCTATTCGACGAAAGAATGTGCTAAAATCCTTTAGCTCATCAGAACTGATGTATTCACAATGAACAAAATAGAGTAGATTCGAATTAGTTACAACTTGACCAGCTTGGACTATGTTGAGGTTTGCGCCTAAGTACTCAATGAACTCTTCCTCATTCTCAGTACCATCAGTTTGAACTAATGCAACAAGATACTCTGAACCCACCATATCTGGTCTTAAGAGAACCACAAATTCTTCAATGACCCCTGTTTCAATAAGACGGTCAAACCTTTTTCGAACTGCATTTACAGAGATGCTTACTTGATCAGCCAATGCTTGATATGATAACCTACAGTTAGAATCAAGTGCCAATAGGATCTTCTTATCTATAGGGTCCACTATATCCACCCGCGAATACATCACGGTGGAAGCAACGCTCTAAATAAATTGTCTTTTGGAGTTTTATGAATAGATTTGGATGCACTCAGAATACATCCATCCCCAATGATACACAGGTCGAACCCGTGCTCTAGCAATTTTTGAAGATAGTTGATATGTTCAGCGAATTTATTAAAAGTTAATGAGGAATCCTTCTTATCACAAGAACAATCTTCTGGAAGAGAAACTTCGACTTCTATGCGATTCACGTCACTTTCTTCAAAATGTTGCTCAAGAAGGATACGAACCCAAGGGGTCCTGAAAAGTAAAGTAGATGATTCATCATCTTTCAAGTCATGCGTACTTGAAATTGCCTCATAGTATTTTTCCTTGATGTTGAGTGTCATTCAATTCTCCATGTATTATTCATGTCGAAATGAATATGAAGTGGTCTATACCCAACGGTTCGGAAAGAAGCTGTTTTATAGCTGAAAATGTAAATTTTCCAATTCAACTCATATCCTCTTCATTATTCATCCACTGCCATGGTGTCCATATGCTGTATCCTCGAGTAGAAGGGTCTGATACTCATCCACAATGCTGAGCTCTTTGGTATATGTTCAAGACCCTTTTTTGCTGAAGACAATGATAGAAGAATATCTCCTAGATCTTGGTGAACCATTGCTAGATTGATCCATGCAGCCTCGAATTGTGGATAGATCTCAACTGCTTTCTCGTATTTTTCCTTAGGATCCTGTTTGTTCCCAGTCTGTTCATCCATCATAGCAGACTCAAAAAGCTCCCAAGCATCTTTCGGGACGTTTTCTTTGTTTAATTCCATAGGTGACATATCATACCCTCGTTCTAATTCTTCGGAAAGAATGGACTATTATCTCTGGTGTTTGCAGTTACACAGTTTTGGTGTCTTTCTCGTTCGATGAGTACTCATCTCTTACAAATTGTTCCTCCCAAGCATTCGCTGCAAATCCTTTTAGACAAATAGGCTGATTGCAGAATGAATAAGAAAATTATTTTCGTTCAAGAAATGAATGGGAAGACAAATTGTGACAGATTCTGCTGTTGAGGAGTTATCCAAAGCAAAAGCCCTACTCCAAGAGGGAAATTATGGGAAATCACTTGACGTAATTCAATCTCTTCTTGATGGGAAAAAGTTCGATAATCCACTTATGACATTAGAATTATTGATTCTGAAAGCGGAGGTTTGTTGGCGTTCTGGTCTACTTGATGAAGGATTTGAAACCATTAAAGTTGCAGAAGAAATCTTCAATTCATTAGAAATGAAACCGGAGCAAGAAGAATTAGAGACGCATCGGTTGAAGGCTTCCTTTTTTTCTCAAGCGGGAATAATTCATTGGTACAGAGGAGAACTGGAAAAAGCGGAGATGTATCATCGACAATGTTTGGAATTGAATAACATTCTCGGGGATAAAGATGGTATTTCGAAGGCGCTTAATAATCTAGGACTTGTGTTTTGGTCAAAGGGCAACTTGGAGAAGGCTGTCGAATACTACCACAGAAGCCTTTCAATCTGTCAAGAAGCAGATGATGAACAAGCAATGGCTAGAGTTTTGAACAATCTTGCTAATATCAGTGCTTCACAGGGGGAACTCGATCAAGCTTTGGAATTTCACCGAAGAAGTCTGTCAATCAAAGAACGAATTGCGAGTAAGCAAGATGTAGCTATGTCACTGATTAACATAGGAGTTACTTACAGATTGAAGGGAGACCTTAACCAAGCGAAAGAATATTACAACAGGAGCTTAGCAATCCAAAATGATCTCAGCATTGGACCAGAGTTCGCTCTTGCAATGAATAACCTTGGTGAAATATTCAATCTGCAAGGTGAGTTGGATACCGCTTTAGATTTCTATCAGCGTAGTTTGTTAATCTACGAAAATATGGGCAACATGGAAGGGATTGCTCTAAGTCTTACTAATATTGGAGATATAAACAGTAGAAGGGGAAGTCCTGAAATTGCACTGGAATACTACCAACGAAGTTTAACCATTTCAGAAGATATTGGGAATGCTCACCTGATTTCTACAATTCTGACAGAGCTAGTAAAACTTGCTTTAGAAGATAACAATTCAGTAGCAGCGAGAGATTACCTCTCAAAGCTTGAACAAGTCACAAGTGAATCAGACAGCAAAGTAGTATCTCAACATTATCGTCTATCCAATGCTCTTATTCTTAAAAAGAGTGGGAGAGTACGTGACCGTGTCAAGGCAGAGGATATTTTTGAACAGATTATTGAGGAAGGAATGACTGATCAGACTGTAACTGCTGAAGCAATGATACATCTTTGCGATCTGTTATTAATTGAGTTAAAGGCGACTGGAGAAGAAGAGATTCTGGTGAAGGTAAAAGGATTGACTCAACAACTAGTAAGTATTGCTCAAGAACAGGCATCACATCCGTTGATTGTTGAAACTTACCTCTTGCAATCAAAATTAGCTGTTGTTGCATTTGAATTCAAACAAGGGAAAGAACTGATGGAACGGGCAAAGGAGTTAGCTGACGAAAAGGGACTGTACAAATTGGCACAAATCGTAGACAATGAAATCAAGATTCTACAACACCAGCAAAAGCAATGGGAAACCGTTCTTGAAAAAAGTCCCTCAAAGCAAGAGATGGTCGATCTGACAAATCTGAATGAATTACTAGAGCGTATGGTCCAAAAGACTGTCGAAACTCTTGGAATAGAATCTGCAACAAAGCAAATTCAACCAAAGTACGAATTAATCCATCAAGATTCATTCGCTGATGTCAGTAAAACTGAGAAAAGTAGATTCATTGTAGGTATAGCACAAGTTGGCCTTTCTCAAGGTGGTGACATCCTGAATGAACTCTACGAAGAAAAAGTGAATGGTCTCATTGGACTACGAGATGAATCGATTGAACTCACGAGAACCAAGATAAAAGAAATGATCTCAAAAGCACATTCGGAAGGGGTGAACATTCTCATATTCCCAGAGATGAGTATCGACCTCGGTTACAAGCAACTCCTGGATGATGTGAAGGAGCTTGCAAGACTCTATGAAATGATTATCATTCCAGGATCATTCCATGACCTAGAGTCCAAAGGAAATCTTTGCAGAGTTATTGGACCGAATGGGATTCTATGGGAGCAAGAGAAGCACATACCAGCAATTATTCACATCGACGGAAAGAGATTCATCGAGAAAATTGAGAGCTCGACTGGGTATAAGAAGACAATCATATGTGGAACGGAATACGGCAGAATTGCTATCACAATATGTCGTGATTTTCTTGATATGGATTTACGAGTAGAACTGAAAAACTCAGAGCCACCCGTTGATCTCATCATAAACCCAGCGTTCACTCCAGTAACAGCTGACTTCAAGGCCGCCCATTTTGATGCTAGGAGGTCAATCTATGCGTACTGCTTCTTCGCGAATATCGCTGAATTTGGTGATTCACTCATTTATACTCCTGAGAAAGAACGCATTGAGAGGGCGTTGCCAGCAGGTGAAGAGGGACTTATCCTAAAAGATGTAGATCTCTTTCAGTTACGTTCTGAACGAAAGAAATGGGAGAAACATCAGCTTTCGCAAAAATCTTTCATTCAGAGCACTAGAACTTGATTCATCATCGATTGCATCTCTGGATTAAGACTGATTTCTACGTTTTATCATGAATATCTGTAATACTACAGGATAGGAAATAAGTGAAATCTAACGACCTTTATGTCGCAACCGTTCTGAAACTCGCATTAGAATATACGCCAAAAGTCCCCACACCAGTGTATTTACTACGGACCGGATCACAAGGATGGAAGAATCCCTCAATGCAGAAGCACCTGGTTGAATAATTGACGATGCAACAGGCATACTATCAGGATAGGCAATCGTCAGAGCAAGTGTGGAGATCATCACCACCACTGTCACTATGTCCCTGTATCCCCGAGAGTCAAGAGCTGGTCTATTGAGTGGCATACGATAAACTCGATAGATTTTCTATTAACTATTGTTATTTAGTTGTTTTTTGATTAATTCAGAGTTCCTTCTTGGCATAGATGTATTCGTGATTCTTATCGCCAATAATGCTCACTTGATTCCACTTCAGAAGTGCAAGTAGATTCTCGAGGATAAACTCCTTCTCTAGCTTCGTTGCTTTTGCAATTTCTGTAATTGTTACTGGAGCTCCTTCTAGTTCTTGCAAGATGATATTCCTGTAAATCTCCTCGCTGATAGTCTGTTCCATCAGATCTCCGAGTCGCTCCTTAGTTAGATCACCTCGCTCAACAAGTACATCTCCTTTCCCGATTAACCATCTCAAACGTTCGCTAGAGAACGCCTCTGAAGCAGCTTCCAACTTACTAAGATTCGCGCTTTCTTTGGTCATTACTTACCACTCCCATGTGTTACCGAAGGCTGAAGAAACGCTTCCACCATCGCTATAATTTGTTCATCAGTGCTATGACGCATCGTTATCGCACCACTTGGACACGCGGCAGCACACGTTCCACATCCGTGACATTTTGCTTCTGTGACAAAAGCTGTTGGGGGATCAGTTGTTGTCCCCATAGCAATTGCACTATATGGGCAAGCAGTGACACATGTGTGACAAGAAGAGCATAACGTTTCATCCACAAAGGACACAGTCGATTCAATCTCAACCATTTTCCGAACCATTAAAGAAACAGCTTTTACAGCTGCTCCACTCGCTTGTGTCGTAGCATCTGTTGTATCCTTGGGGGATTGTGCCGCTCCAGCAATCATAACGCCAGCAGTGTGAGTTGTAAGTGGAGCTAGCTTAATGTGTTCCTCATTGTAAAAACCATCCGCAGAACGTGTTAAACCAAATAACTTACCAACTTCTTCGGAGGTCTTTGGAGGAACCATGGCAGTCGTCAATACAATCATCTCAGGCTTGTATTCCATATTAGTACAGCATAAGAGATCTCTCCATCTCACTACCAGGGTATCGTCTTCTATTGTGACCTTTGGTTTCCTCTTACCAAATTTTGAAAATACAACATGCTTGGTCCGAGCCTTCCGATGTATTTCTTCATGTCCTCTGCCGAATGTACGCATATCATCATAGAGTATCAAAACTTCATCGGTCTCATCATGAATATCTGCCGCAGCTTTTGTCATTGCAGTACAACAATATCTAGAACAATGAGCGTGACCTAGGACACCTTCTTCTCGGGAACCTACGCAACCGATGAATAGGATTGACTTTGGAGGTTTTCCATCACTCGGCTTGAGCAAGGGACCATTCCTTCGCATCGTCTCAAATTCAGCAAGAGTGATAATATCCGGGTTCGTTCCATAACCATAGTATCCTTCAGGTTCGAAAGGTTCAAATCCTGTAGTAACGACGACTGTTCCAAATATGTGATCCGTTTCTTTTCCTGTTTTATTGTTTTTAATCTTAACTTCGAAGCTTCCGATATGTCCGTCTAAGTCAACAACCTCTGAGTTAGTCAGCATTGTTACGTTATCGAGCTTACTTGCTTCATTGACTAATCGATCAATAACTTCTTGTGCATTCTCATTATCTGGGTACATTACGGAGAGATGCTTGAGAAAACCACCGAATTTATCCTCTTTTTCCACTAGTGTTGCCTTGAAGCCTCTAGAACCAATATCCACAGCAGCTCTCAGTCCTGAAGCGCCTCCACCGACAATAAGTGCGTGAGGCTCTATGGATACCGTCTTGATCTCAAGAGGCTCTAACAATGCAGCTCGAGCTACAGCCATACGCACAAGATCATCAGCCTTCAATGTGGCTTTCTCGGGCTCACGAGCATGACACCAACTTACGTGTTCTCGAAGATTGACTTGTTCGTAACAATATCGGTTGAGTCCAGCCTCCTCAACAACTCTTCTAAAGGTAGGTTCATGCATTCGTGGGCTACATGAAGCTACAATAACGCGATTCAGATTTAACAGCTGAATCTTCTCTCGAATCAGAGCTTGCCCGGAATCGCTGCACATGAACATGAAGTCTGTAGAATATTCGACGTTTGGATAATAATTCGCATTCCTTGCTACGCTTTCACAGTCAACCGTTCCAGCGATATTGTGCCCACAGTGGCAAATGAATACACCAATCCTTGGTTCTTCTTCTCCCGCCAATATTATGCACCTCCTTTTGAAAGAGTTATACTCGCTCTCATCGCAGCAGCACTCCCTGCGGCAACAGAATCAGGAATATCTTTTGGAGATTCAGCACAACCTGCCACATACACGCCGGGAATGTTAGTATCAACAGGATTACTCGCAGGATGTTCAATCGCTATGAAACCATCAATTCCAATTTTTATACCGAGTTTCTCAGCCATTTGTTTCATACCTTTTGGCGGAAGAATGCCTGGACATAAGACGACCAGTTCATGTCGTTGGTGAAGAAATTCACTCGTTTCAGTATTCTCAGCAGATATAATTACATCCTGAGTCTTGGAATCCTCGTTGATTTCAGCAACCCTTCCTCGAATGAATTTGATGCCAAAGCGGCTTTTAGACATTTGATAGAATTCTTCAAAGCTCTTTCCGTATGCCCGTATATCAGCATAATAGACAGTCACGTCTTTTACATTATCATGCTGAAGTTCTCTTGCCATGGCTGCGTTCTTAATCCCGTACATGCAGCATACTCTGCTACAATAGGGGACATCATTCTGAACGTCACGCGCGCCTACACATTGGACGAAGCCTATCGATTTAGGAATCTTCCCGTCGCTTAATCTCATAAGATTACCGCCAGTAGGACCACTAGCATTGATGAGTCGTTCATATTCAAGTGCATTAATGACGTTCTTGAATCGGCCATAACCGAGTCGACGATACTTGGATACATCAAAGAGTTCGTACCCAGTAGCGATTACAATAGCACCTGTTGGGATTTCAATCTCCTCGTCTTCCATTGTGAGGTCGATAGCTTCTCTCTCACAGGACTTAACACATAGTTCACATTTAATGCAATTCTCTGAATCAATTGTGTAGACAAGTGGAGTATTCTGTGGGAATCCAATGTATATCGCTTTCCTGTATCCAAGATTCTGATCAAACTCATTCTTCACTTGTATAGGACAATGAGGAACGCATTCTCCACACCCTGAGCATTTATCCTCGAGAACTTTCCTTGCCTTCCTCAAGACTTTCACTCGAAAATCACCAGCTTCTCCTGTAATCTCAGTGACTTCGCTATAGGTCAGAAGTTTGATGTTTGGATGACGTGACACTTCACTCAACCTCGGAGTGAGAATACAAGCACTGCAATCAAGTGTTGGAAATGTCTTATCTAGCATTGCCATCACACCTCCAATCGATGGAGTTTTCTCCACCAATATCACTTGGAAGTTCTGATCTGCAATATCTAGTGCGGCTTGCATTCCGGCAACTCCGCCACCAATTACAAGAGCTGTTTCTGATGGATTCATTGCGCTGTAGTCTATTTTTTCCCCTACGACTGTCATTTTGTAATCCCTCCCGCAGTAATAGGATTAGGTCCTATCTCTCGAATTTTCTCTGTCATCTCTGTTATTCCTTCTGCCCACTGCTGCCCTTCAGAAGCACTAGCCCAGAGAAGCCTCAGTCTTTCTGGATTAAGACCCATCACCTTCATCGCTTTCTGAAGAGCATCAAAGCGAACTTGGGTTCGATGGTTTCCTGTTGAATAATGGCAATCCCCAATGTGGCAGCCTGTCACCATGACCCCATCCGCTCCATTCTTGAAAGATTCAATCACCATCACGGGGTCTATCCGTCCAGAACACATCAATCGGATGACCTTTGCATTTGGAGGATACTGCAGTCTAGAAATTCCTGCCAAGTCAGCACTTCCATATGAGCACCAGTTGCAGGTGAAAGCTACGATATTAGGTTCGAATTTTCCTTCTTTCATAGGACCACCCCTCCTTGCATTCTTACAGCGGCCATTATCTGAGGCATGATTTGTTGCCTGCGATAATGCCGCATATCGATTGCATTGTGCGGACATGCACCAGCACAAGTCCCACATCCTTGACACAATTCGAACATGACCCTACGGTCCTCGCCTTTACCAGTGATTGCGCCATATGGACACATATCGCTACATAGGTCACAATCAAAGCACAAGTCAGTGTTAATCTCAGCGTAGATTGGTTCAACATAGAACTTGCCGGGAGCCATCAAAGCTTGAGCTCCTGCAGCAGCTCCTTTACCATATGCAACTGCCTTGGGTATGTCCATTGGTCCCAGCGTTGCGCCAGCAAGAAATACTCCATCTTGGAAGGAATCAACTGGACGTAGTTTGGGATGAGCCTCCATCAAAAAGCCATACTCTCCTGTTGAGAGTTTCATTTTCCTTGCCAATTCGGGAGTATCATCATTAGGTATGAGTGCAGTTGCCAGAACAACAAGATCAGAAGTTGTTTCTAGGCGCTCACCAGTGTAGAGATCTTCAGCATACACGATTAACGACTTTGTATCTGGAATCTCCTCAATTTCTGAAGGACGCCCTTTGACAATCAATACACCCATTGAACGAGCTCTACGATAGAGACCTTCGTAACCAAGACCATGAGTTCTTACATCCATAGTATAGATAGTTACCTCAATATCAGGGAACTTCTCCTTGAGTTGGATTGCTTGTTTCAGAGAGTTTGCACAACCAATGTAACAACAATAATCCTGCCCGATTCGTCTGTCACGTGAGCCAACACATTGCACAAATGCAACACGTTTAGGTATCTCATGATCTGAGGGTCGCTTTGGTTTCCCTTGTGTAGGACCTGCAGCATTTGTCAACCGTTCAAGCTGAGCATTCGTGATGACATTCTCGAAAGTCCCATAACCGAATTCACGAGTTTCAAGCGGGTCATACGTCTGAAAGCCAGTCGCAACGATGATAGTACCGACATCAAGTTCAACTATCTCATCTTGAAGCTTATGATTTACTGCATCGAGCTTGCAGGCTTCTACACATTTCTCACATTCACAACAGATTCCGCAGCTAAGACAACGTTCAGCCTCTGCGATTGCAACAGCCTCCTTGAATCCTAGCTCGACCTCTTCAAATGTAGTCTTTCGTTTACTCATGCTGAGAGTGGGCATTTCAGGAGCGTATCGAGTTTTGAATGCTTCTTCATCTACGTCGATTTTCTCAATAGGTATCAGAAAATCTTCTCGTCCCTCAATTAGGTCGACCCCACGTAAGAAGCGATCAATAGACTTTGCTGCTTCTTTCCCAGCAGCAACAGCTTCTATTGCAGTGCCGCCACCACCTAAAACAACATCGCCTCCACCGAAAACCCCCTTCATATTGGTTTGCAGGGTGACAGGATCTACCTCTAGACTGCCCCACTGTGTTGGTTCAAGTTTGGTTAATAGTGCCTCTGGAGTAACTCCTTGACCAATTGCCATAATGATATTATCAACAGATATCTTAAACTCCGAGTCGGGTATTGGAACTGGTCGCCTTCTGCCTGATTCATCAGGAGCCCCTAGCCGCATTCGTATGCATTTCATACTTGAAACAAGTTTCTCCTTTGTATCGATCTCAATAGGTGTCGCAAGGAATTCAATCTGAATTCCTTCGTGTTCAGCCTCATCAATCTCGCTTGGGATTGCAGGCATTTCTTCACGAGACCGTCGATAAACAATTGTGACTTTCTTGGCTCCCAAACGTTTAGCTGTTCGGGCAGCATCTATCGCAGCATTCCCTCCTCCGATAACAGCTACCTTTTTTCCGATATTTACTGTCTTTCCACTATTAACCTTATCAAGAAACTCGATGGCAGATAAGACACCCTTGGTATTTTCACCCTTGATATTCATCATACGACTACTGGAAGCACCAGTGGCAACGTAGAATGCCTTGAAACCTTGCGCTTTCAATTCAGCAATAGATTCGACCTTCGTCCCAGTTTTGATTGTGACACCCATTTGTTTGAGAATACCTATCTCATCTCGAAGAACATCCCTAGGAAGACGATACGCAGGAATGCCCCATCTTAAAAGACCCCCTGCTTCTTTTCGAGCCTCAAAGACAGTTACAGAATATCCATCACGAGCTAAATCGTAGGCACAAGCAAGTCCAGAGGGACCACCACCCACAATTGCTACAGGTTTCTTCGCCTTCTTTTTATCGGGTACTATTGGATCAATCTTGATTCCACCATTATCCCGCTCGTAATCTGCCAAAAATCTGTGAAGGTTTCTGATACTAACAGCTTGATCGTACTTTCCGCGCTCGCAATCTGCCTGACAAGGATTAGTACAAATCCTACCTAGTGTACCTGCGAAGGGTGAGTTTTTGCGATAAATCTCAAGAGCTTCATCATACTTCTTCTCTTTGAGTAATGCTAAGAAAGCTTGAACATTCACATGAGCTGGGCACGCAATCCTGCAAGGTGATGTTCCCCTCTTGTCAATAGTGTATTTGTTAGGAACAGCTTGAGGAAATGGTCTATACGCGGCTCTCCTTTCACCCATTCCAAACTCATATTCATTGGTCACACTTACTGGACAGACAGTTGCACAATCGCCGCATCCATTACACTTCTCTGTGTCAATATATCGTGATTTCTTTCTTACATTCAAATGGAAATTACCGACATACCCTTCTACATTATCTAATTCACTATAAGTCATGAGATTGATGTTAGGGTGCTGTCCAACTTTCGACATGATGGGTCCTAGAATACAAATTGCACAATCATTTTGTGGGAATACTTTATCCAGTAATGCCATTTGACCGCCTATAGTAGGGCGGCTTTCAATAAGGGTAGTTTCAAATCCTGCATCTGCAAGGTCAAGAGCCGCACTAATACCCGCCACTCCTGCTCCAATTACTGCAGCTTTCTGTATAACATCAACTGCTTTCCGCTCAAGAGGTTCAAGATATTTTGCACGCTCAACAGCCATGCGTACAAGTGTTTTTGCTTTTTCTGTAGCCAATTCATGGTCATCCATGTGGACCCAACTAACGTGCTCTCTGAGATTGACTTGGTCGTAGAGATACCTATTCAACCCAGCTTCCTCAACACATGCTCGAAACACTGGTTCATGAGTTCGGGGAGTGCATGATGCAACAATTACCCGATTAAGATTCAATTCCTTGATTTTTTGTTTGATATTTGCTTGGCCGTCGTCGGAACAGGTAAAGAGTAAGTGATCAGAGTGTGCGACGCCAGGCAATGTACCAGCATACTCTGCAACACTCTCACAATCAACGGTTCCTGCTATATTCAAACCACAGTGACAGACAAATACACCTATTCGTAGATCAGATTCAGTCATCTACGACCACCTCCCATGATTTTAGCGACCAATTTATCGGTCTTCACAGTATGCATGTCTAATCCTAATTCTTCTGGTGAGTATCCAAAACCTAAAGCAATAAGTTGTGGAAAATGGACTACAGGAAGGTCAAGATTATTCATTCCGTATTTACGCTTGATTCCCCTCTGACCCATATCATGTTGAAGATGACAGAGCGAACAGACAGTTACAATTCCATCCACTCCAGCTTCGTTAACATCAACAAGACGTTCGTGAAGAATATCATCTGCAAGATCATCTTGTACTCCTCGTAAAAGGCCTCCACAGCATCTATGACGACCCGCATATTCAACACTATTGATACCGAATGGCTCGAGAAGTTCGTCTGCAAAGGTTGGTCTTTCAGAATATTCTATATTCAATAACTCGTGTGGCTTCAGCATGTGACATCCATATCGAAGACCAATGGAGATACTACTTAGATCTCGTGTGGAATTTCTTTGTAATTCATCAATGCCGATTTCTTTGTAAAGGAACTCTAATAGATGACTAGATTCTACTTTTCCTTCATAATGCAGACCCACTCTTTGCAATATGTCATCAATTCGTTCACGCAAATCAGGGTAATGTTCTAAAACATGATTCACTCGTTTATACGCATGAAAACAACCACTACAAGGAGTGATGAGATCAAGTCCCATTTCTTCAGCTTTAGCAAGATTCCTTGCAGCCATAGCGATGGATGTGGTCAAATCAAGAGATTGCATCCAGAACGGTGCACAACAAGTTTCATTGGGTATATCTATTGTTTCAACATTCAAGTGATCGAGAACTTTCCTTGTTGACGCCTCATACCCAAGTAGCGACCTTCGTGTTGGGATAAGACAGCCCCAGGCTATTGCCTTCTTCATTCTGTTTCAACCTCCTTCTTAGTATTTGATTCAATCACTTTTATCAGACCACCAGCTTGCATGATTTTACCTAGCTGCTCAATGTCGGGATCTTGAATTGGTGGTAGTCCAAGTTTTTCACGCATTTTGTCTACGACGGACGTCCTCGTGGTTACTCTTCCATTCTGCATTACCGCTTCAGCCATCTTGATGTAACCAGGTGCTGCATTTCCTTCACGACTAGCCATATTTCGTAGAACTGTTACAACATCAGTGAAGTTGACTTGTTGCACACAACGCTCTTCACATGTGAAGCAAGCTGCACACATCCAAATCGATTCACTTGCTAGTACTTCATCTTTCAAACCAAGTAAGACATGACCAAGGACTTTCCTAGGTCGATAATCAGTTACAGAGCTAACAGGGCAACCACCACTACACGCGCCACACTTTAAACAGTGGAGAAGACCTTCTCCCCCAACCTGATTAGCTATTTCATATTTGAAGGAATTATCAACTTCATCATCGCGTATAGGCAAGTCGCGACGGTATGTTTTCGGTTTGTCCGTCTGTTCCATGTCACTACTACTCTCCCATCTTACAGGTGAATTTTCAACAGCAGAGAGTGAGAATGAGATCAGTTTCTCCCTCGCTACCGTAATCAACCTACTATTGCTACTTCGGTTCCTGAATAAAGACAGCAAGGATTTGATGATTCTAGGATTTCGCTTTGTATTTGACCACGCTCAAAGTTTCAAAGTATAAACGAATATCGAATAATCAGGAACATTTGTAAACCATATATTCAATTTACTTTCCAAATGACTATATATCTGTGTGGGGAAAAGCAGCGAAAAAAACAACGTTCGAAAACAAGCATGACGAAGAATCTTATGTATCAGGTGGTACGTCCATGATGTGTATTTTAATTGAATCGAAAGGAACCACGTTGAAAGATGTGCGATTTAAATCATTCACCATTCTTTTTATCAAACTAGTTTTTTCATTTCATATAGATGATTAGAAGCACATAAACCACAACTTTCGTGATGTAACTTCATTCCTTTAACCTGATATCATTATAGTTGTCATAATAATTGTCATCGTAATACTCAAGAAAAAGTGAAAAATACTCTAGAGTGGGAAAATACAGGAAGATGATATCGAAAAGATAATTAAAGATCTGAAAAAATAAAGTAAGGAAGGAGCAATAATGATAGCCCCTTCAAATACACGAACGTTATCGTTCGATTATCTTCGGTTGTGTTCTTCAGCAGACATGTCCACTGCAGAGTTTATTTCCTCAATTGGTGTTTCAGCTGATTCGATTGAACCAAACTTGCCGGATTGAAGTCTTAAACTGCCTTTGAAAATCCCTACATACCCATTGGTAAGATTGTAGGTTTCGCCTTCCTTCATTGTATCAATGGTCTCGTTCCAGAAGGGCATAGTGATTATTCCGGTCGAATCACCGACTGTAGCATCCAGTACACGGTGTGTCTGGCTATCCCTGCGGGATTCAACTGTTCTTTCTTCTCCAGTGCTCATAACCTTGAAGGAAATGTTTACACTTTTCATTCCGGGTTTGAGCTCGGAAATTGTAGCCTCGACGGCTTCGATTTTAAAATCTGTCATAATGTATCACTCGCTGTTGCGAATTCAGGTCATGCAAAAATAAAATGAACTTCATGTGGAAGTACAAAAAGGTCGTTAATCCTCAAGAAAACCAGTCTGAAACGTCTGTATAGTTACTTGCCTGTACATTCAAGATGCGGGAGTTTGCTTAAGGCGTTATGCATAGTACATCTGAAAGAAAAGGGAGAGAAGGAATGTGGTAAGCAGTATCTGGCAGTAACTTTACTTCGAAACTTTAGCTAAGGATTTTGCGAGTTTCTTCTTCTCCTCCAAATTGCTTAGACGATTGATCATGATTCTTTGTGCCTGAGGAGAACCTGCGCCATGCATCGATTCAGTTAGGTATCCAACAGCAGCTCTTCCAAGTGTTAGATTTTCAATTAATCTTAGCATCTTGATTCTGTCAATGGTTTCGACCCCTTCTGCTCCAACCAGATATTTCTCTATGATATTGCGAGTCTCTGGATTACTTAATTCTTGAGCACTTGGACATGTCACGAATAGTCCACCTGCTATATCTTGTAGTAACCTAGAGATTTCATAGGGAAACCTCGTCACATTTTGTTTGCAGACATTCGCAAGAAGAAGATCAACTAGATAATTTCCAGCAGGCGTTTTATAACCTGCAGCAGAACAGGCTATTCCACACGAGTACAATGTTTCGTTTAGATGAATCATCTCTGTGATTTTGTCACGAATGTGAGATGCATTTTCAACGCCATTGTATTCAGCAATTGAAGCAGCTGCACCTACAAGCACATCACCGACTCCAACCTTGCATCCACCATAGCTTTGACGATGGTATGCTGAAAACGATTCGACAAGACGACCACAGAACTCGCTCTCTCCGTTCATGAAGATACGTTCATTTGGGACAAAGACATCATCAAAAACAATGAGACATTCTTGACCACCAAAAACAGAATTACCGCAGTCCACATCTCCAGATTCAGTTTCATCAAGACGGCGAAGGTCACAAGACTGACGTCCATAGAAGTAAGTTAGTCCCTTAGCATCTGCAGGAACAGCGCAACAGATTGCAAAGTCCTTATCCTCGTTCCGCATAGCTAAGGTCGGCATAATGAGATGCTCATGAGAGTTCAGAGCTCCTGTCTGGTGAGCTTTGGCTCCGCGTATCACGACACCATCATCTCTTCTTTCTATAACATGAATATAGACATCAGGGTCCTTCTGTTCGCTAGGTCGTTTGCCACGATCACCTTTGGGATCAGTCATACATCCATCAATGGTCCAATCATTAGTTTCGGCTAGTTTGATATAGTCAATGAATCGCTCATGATAGTTTGTTCCAAACTTGTTGTCTATCTCGAATGTTGTGAGATATACAGCATTCAATGCATCCATTCCAACGCATCTTTGAAAACAAGTTCCAGAGAGTTGTCCTAGTATACGCTGCATCTTGACTTTGTTCTGAAGATCATCTGTACTGGTATGTAGGTGACAGAATCTATTGATTTGATTCCCGGTAAGAATCGATTTTGCTGTCATTATATCTGTAAAATCAGGATTATGTGCCAAATCGTAAGTAAGAGCTACTGAGTTAATAGATGCTCTGATAATAGGATGCTCTATTGGATTTTCGACCTTTTCACCAAGCATATAGATTGTGAGAGACCCTCTTTTCCTAAGACTTTCAATATATTGTTCACCAGTCTTCAATACCATGAGAAGCAACTCCTTATCAAGAGTTCATCTCTTTGTCATGCAACACATTCACTTAAGAGCTGTGTTACTCGTTCAAGAATAAAGGTTCTATCCAATGCTCTAGCAAGGCTAGAAGATATAGAATCAGAAATTTCTTTTAGAATACATCATCTCATACGTTCTTGTGTCCAAAGAGCGTTTGGGAATATTGGAAAATCATCACAAATAGAAAGGTTGGGGCTAGTGTGACTATCACACATTCAACCTATAAAGAATGAAAGAGGATCCCGGGAGACCCTCAAATCTAGACTTTCAGGTATCATTTCCGACGTATGCCAAAACCTTGGGTTAAACGATTAATTTGTTCTGATGTCAGAATGGCATACGTAGAATTGGGGAACATTTCATCTTCTGCTTCTTCTTCTGCAAAGAATTTTCTGTATAGCCTAATCTCGTCCTTGCGTTGTTGTCGCATTACTTTACGTCGTTTTTTCCGGTAAATACTTCCTGACATTTTTGTTATACCTCCACTTGGAAATGACATCCAGAACAGCTGCTCGCGTATAGCTGCAGTCCGCAAACCTAGTCCTCTCCCCCGAGAGAACCACAGAGAAAGAAGCAGAAATCACGAGGAAGAAGACATGGTACTAGTTCACACTAATATTGTGGAACCAATACTGGAGTGTCATTATTCCTCGCATTGTAATTGGTCCAACAAAGAAATGTGATATAAGATTTAGTTTCAAAATACCGAAAATTTCACCAACTTTTTTCAAGGAATTTTAGAAAAACCGAATTCTTATCGGTTTCAGTAATGTGTACTAGTCAAATTGGATATCAAGCCATTTTCCAAGAGGATTCCAGCCACCTGCGGGGAATTCCGCGTGCTTGCCATTTTTAACAACATGGAACATCTTGTTCTGTGAAGGAATCTCATCATAGAGTGCTTGACAGGCATCAACTGAGAAGAGCTCATCATTGTCACCAATTCCGACAAAGACAGGCATAGTTCCAAGTTCAGGAAACGTGAAATCTCGAAGACCAACAATTCTCATGAATCGATATGTGTATTTGAAATTAAATAGAGGGTCATCACGTCCAACCATTCCATCTCGATAGTAATGTATCACTGGTCTGCTAGGTCGGAATATGGAGCTGAACAGTATCCTCAATTTCTGAGTTATTGCCAATATAGGATATGCAGTGGGTCTTGTTCTCCGTGCTCCACT